>Ga0075434_100000014_pt1 | contig 80310 bp, 62 predicted proteins | sample RhiMethybrSRZTD3_FD_75298 | JGI IMG/M metagenome (GOLD analysis project Ga0075434, IMG submission 75298) | Populus rhizosphere microbial communities from Tennessee, USA - Rhizosphere MetaG P. TD hybrid SRZTD3 | ecosystem: Host-associated > Plants > Roots > Rhizosphere > Soil | place: USA...
CATCACGAACGTCTCTCCCCTCATGTCGAAGGGACGGCTCCGCCACGTGAGCACGACCAGCGAATCTGGGTCGGCCACCGGCAGCGTCCGCAACAGGAGCGCGTCCATGAAGCTGAAGATCGCCGTGTTCGCGCCGATGCCCAACGCCAATGTCAACATCGCCATCGCCGTGAACGTCGGGCTCCGGCGCATGGTACGTAGTGCGAAGCGCAGGTCCTGCGCGAGTTGCTCGAGCCAGATCCACGTCCACAGCCTGCGCGCATCCTCACGCAGCATCGTCACGTTGCCAAGATCGCGGCGCGCCGCCCATGCGGCGTCCTCGTCGGCCATCCCGTCGCTTCGACGTTCGTCGGCCTCTTCGGCGAGATGGAACTCGAGCTCTTCGCGGAGCGTGTCTTCGCGGCGATGACGCTGGAGCCACCACGCCAGCGGGCCAAGCCATCGTCTCATCGACGTTCCTCCTGCGGGTCGAGCAACAACCGCATCGCACGGGCAAAGGCGTCCCACTTCGACTTCTCGCCAACGAGTTGCCGACGACCACGTGCCGTGAGCTTGTAGTACCGAGCGCGCTTGCCTTTCTCCGACGTCGTCCACGACGCGGAGATCCAGCCCTGTGCTTCGAGGCGGTACAACGCGGGATACAGGGTTCCGGTTTCGATCTTGAGGAGATCTTCGGAGGTGCGCTGGATGTGCTTGGCGATCGCATGGCCGTGGGTGGGTCCCGGCAGCAGGGTGCGCAGGATCAGCAGTTCGAGCGTGCCGCGAAGCAGTTCGAGGCGAGAGGAGGCGTCGCGTGTCATGACGTAGGCTGTCTACACAACATTGTGTAGGCACGCTACGCAATCAACGCGCCACCCGTCGTGAGCGAAATTGCGCTCGAATCTCGTGATCGGAACGTCGAAACCGTCCCGCGTACGAACACCGGTCCGGCTGAAGCCGGACACTACGACAACGGTCCGCCTAGGCGGACCCCACGTCTACCGGCGCGGCGCGACCATCTTCGTGACGCGGCCGACACTCGTGTCGCCGGCATACAGGTTGTCCTGCTTGTCCATCACCCAGTAGCTGGCCTCGATGAACTGACCGGGCCCGATGCCCATGCCATTGCCGATCGCGCCACGCACCTTGCCGTTGCGATCGAGCTTCAGGAATTGGCCGTCCTGCCCGGTCGCCATCCATGGCTCGCCGTGCGAATCGAAGTACAGCGCGCACACCAGATTCCTCATCTGCATCGTCTTCTTGAACGTGCCGTCGCTGGTGTAGACCACGATGCGGTATTCCTCGCGGTCGCCGATCCACACATCCCCATTGCGTGGATCGATCGCGAGGCCATGCGCCGAGCTGAACTTCCCCTGGCCCACCTCGTTGCCGTACCACTGGTTGATGAATCGCCCGTTCTTGTCGAGATGAATGATCCGCGCCGCGCCGATGTTGTTCGCCGGATCGTCTGAGTCGGCGTCGTTCGGGCTCTCGTTCGCGTGTCCTTCGCCGATGTAGATGTCGCCGGTGGGCGCGAACGCGATCATCACCGGCTGCCACAGCAGGCGTTGACTCTTCGCTTCATTCCAATCGCCGCGGCGTCCGCGCTCACCGATGGTCATGAGCAGCTTGCCGTCCGGACTGACCTTCATCACCGTGGCGCCGTTCGCGGCCGTGATCCAGACGTTGTCATCTGAATCGACGGCCATCCCGTGGGCTTTGTCCTGATAGCCGATGACATCGGGACCGACCTGCAGGATCAACGTCGCGTTCGCATCGAACTTGAACAGCTGCGGCTTGCCGGGATCGGCGCGCTGAAAGACCCACAGATTGCCCTTAGAATCGAGCCCGACGGCAGGAACCCCACCGAACCCTGGCGGCAACACATACGGATACGCGAACGTGTATCCCATCGTCTGCTTCCACTGCACTCGTTGAAGCGACTGACGGCTTCGGCCAAGACGACTTCCGCACAGCGGTGATCGTCGGCACGGTGGCGTGTCCACGACGGCCGTCGCCGCAGTCGACGCAGCCGCCGCGTTGGGTGCGGCACCGGTGCCGCGAGCCGGCACTGTGACGTGGCCATCGCGATCCACGATCGTCCGGCCCGTCGGATCGGGAAACGAGCCCTGAAGGAACCACGCCGGCGACCCATCGTCGGCCGAGCCTTGTGCCGGCTGCTGACTCTGAGAGACCAGCGGGACTGCGGTCGACACGACGCCGAGTGCGACGACGACGCGGACCAAGGTGCGGCGCTTCATGCTCATCCTCCTCACGTGTTCACCGCCTGGGACGAGTGCGCGACGATGCTAGCGCCAAAGCCGGAACTTGCCTATCGTCTAGATATGAAGACCATCGAACATCATCTCCGCATCGACGCACCAGCCTCCCGAGTATATGAAGCCATCGCCACCGCTGATGGCATCTCGACATGGTGGGACCCGCAGACGCCCAAGCAGACCGATCTCGGCCTCGTCCTCGAGCACAACCCCGGTCCCGAGCACGGCATCGTCCAGCTTCGCGTGGTCGACCGCATGCCAAACACGCGGATCGAATGGGAGTGCATCAGCACGCATCCGGCCAGCAGCCCGGCGTCGGCGTGGACAGGGACGCACTTCATCTTCGAGTTGTCGGGACACGACACTGCCACCGACCTGGATTTCAAGCAGACCGGCTACGACGACCGCAGCGCGTTCTTCAACACCAACAAGGACGCGTGGGGACAGGTGCTGCAGAATCTGAAGCGCGTGGTCGAGTCGTCGCGCAGCTAGAATGAGCATCGATGCACGCGATCGATTTTACGAAAGTCCGCGCCGCGGCCACCGGCCTGCCTGATGTCGAGGAGACTACGTCGTGGGGCGCACCGGCGCTCAAAGTGCATGGAACGATGTTCGTCTGCCAGGCGATCAACAAGCAGGCCGAGCCGAACACGTTGGTCGTCCGCATGGACATCGCGCAGCGCGATGCGCTGATCGACGAAGACCCGGCCGTGTACTACCTGAAGGACCACTACGTCGACTATCCGTGTGTGCTGGTGCGGCTGTCGCGGGTGCATCCCGACGCGCTGCGTGATCTCGTGCAGACGGCGTATCGCTTCGTCAGCGCGACGCGTCCGCAGCGCCGCGCGCGCCGGCGTCCTGCAGCGCCTCCTCGACGAACGACTCGATCGCGGCGGCAATGACCTCCGGCGACTCCTCCATCATGAAGTGTCCGCCGCCGATCGACTGCCCCTTCACGTCACTGGCCCAGCGCTTCCAGATCTCGATCGGATCGCCGAACTGGGCTGCGAAGCCGTGCTCCACCCACAGACAGAGCAGCGGGCACGCGATGTGGCGGCCATCGTCGCGATCCTTGCGATCGATGTCGATGTCGACGGTGTCGCCGGCGCGGTACTCCTCGCAGATCGCGTGGATCGATCGCGGTTGGCTGAACGCGCGCACGTATTCGTCGACCGCTTCGGGCCCGATCGCCGACGTGCCGCCCCACGCCTCGAGGACGAACGTCACATAGCCACGCGGATTTGCGGCGATAGTGTTCTCTGGGAGCGGAGGCGGCTGCGCCAGCCAGAACCAGGTGGCCATCTGCCGCGCGGTCGCATACGTCAGCCGCTCGGCCACATCGAGCGTCGCAATCACGTCGAGCACACCGACGGCCGCGATTCGATCCGGATGGTCGAGCGCCATCCGATACGCGACCCGCGCGCCGCGGTCGTGACCGATGACGCTGAAGCGCGGGTATCCGAGCGCTGCCATCGCTTCGACGAGCGTGCGCGCCATCGCGCGCTTGCTGTACGGCTCGTGGCGATCGTCTGACGCCGGTCCCTCGGACTTGCCGTACCCTGGCAGATCCGCAGCCACCACGGTGAACTTCGCGCTCAGGCGTGGCGCCACGTTCCTCCATGCGATGTGTGTCTCAGGGAATCCGTGCAACAACAGCAGCGGCGGACCATTGCCACCGATCGTGAGAAACACGGTCGCGCCGTTCACGTCGAGCGTGCGCGGCTCGAACAGCGGCAGACTCACATGCACCGGCTCAACGTTCGTGTGACTCGAGTCACTGAGCATCGCAGACCTGAGTTGTGCAAGCCGCACACCGAATCACACACGCAAACTGAGGGTCGGTTTCGTTCGAAGCTGATGTATAAACAGTGCCATGCTCTCCTTTCGATTCCCTGTCGTCGCTCTGTCGATTCTCGTCTGTCTGGCTTTTGCGAGTGACACGTTTGCTCAGGCCTTTACCACCGACGCCCGCACGGTCGCCATGGGAGGCGGCGGCAAGACCTCGAATATCGCGATCTCGATGGTCGAACCTGTCGGCGGGTACATCGTCATTCCCATTCCCATCGGCCTCATCCAGGTGTTTTCGAACCTCCACGCGTTCGATCCGAGCAGCGACCAGTTCGACCCGGCCTGGGCGATTGAGGCTGCGTCGAACCCGCTGCACTACACCTTCGGGCGGAATTCGCCCGGCAGCGACGATCCGGCGGCCCGCTTCATGCGCGATCTCGTCAACGGCGATCTCAATCGCGATCTTGCGACCTACAGCAGTTTCCATCTGCCCGAAACGATCACGGCCGAAGGGCTCGCGTCACCCGCGTGGGGCGGCACCATCAAGTTCGCGAAGCAATCGAGCGGCGCGTTTCAGGGCGTCTTCATCGGCGCCGGACCGTACTTTTCATTCGACACCGATGCGGTGTTCGATCCGCGTCTGACCGACATCCTGGAGAACGGCTCCCACTATCCGAACAGTTCGCTGTTCGTACAAGACGACGCCCGCGTGCAGCTGGCGATGTCGATCGTGTTCGGATACCGCGCCCGGGTGGAAGTGCCGGGATGGTCCGGCCGTCGCGACGGCGTCTATCTCGCCGCGAACTATCGATACCTGCGCGGGTTCAACTACCAACAGCCCGACACGACGGTCCGCTTCGACACCGATAATCAGGGGCTGATCACCGTGAATCCAACCACAACGCCCATCGTGATCAACGACCTCGAGGCGGACAAGGGAACCGGGCGGGCAGTGGACATCGGCATGCAGGTCGTTCGCGACCGGTGGGAAGGCGGATTCGGCGTCAACGGGATCGGAAATCGGATCGAGTGGACGGACATCACGCTGAAGCGCTTCACCCAGAACAGCCTGACCAACGGCGGCGACTTCGTCGAAGAAACGCTCGCCAACCCGCCTGGCAGCCTCACAATCGAGCTGCCGATCGTCACCAGTGGCAACGTCGGCTACGACGGCGACGGGTATGCGTTCAGAGCGTCAGTGGTGCACGGCTTCAACGGCACCAGCTTCCACGGCGGCGGCGAGAAGAGCCTGGGCCCGATTGCGCTGCGAGGCGGCGCCAGGTACTCGCGCGACCACTGGGATCCGACCTGGGGCATCGGCATCGGCCGCGGCGTCGGTCTCGACATCGGATTCTATGGGACGCATGCGAACCTGGAGGAGAAGCAGCAGATCTCGATGGCGATCTCGATCAGAATCGCGCGGCAGCGGTAACACCCGATTTCTTCCTCGCGTCGACGCTGGCTCTGCAGACCACGAGGTGAGACAGTGCTCACCGCCTGCCGTCGTTTATTGCCACCACGTACCAACCGCCGTCAGCGAATCGCGTGGCCCTCGTCTTCACGGTCCACCAGAGCGCCGCATCCGCGGGCGATGCCCGGCACATGTTCTGCAGCCACTGCGTGCATGTGCACGACACCGACTCGCGCGCGCACGTCGTTCTGGCGAATCTGTCTTCTGCTCTCGATCGTTGCGGTCCTGGCGCCCAACGACGCGCGCGCCGACGGCTTGATCGTTCCGCACGTCGGCATCAACTTTGGCGGCGACAGCGGAAGCGAGCTGTCGAACGCGTTCGATGCCAAACGCCTTAACTGGGGAGTCAGCTTCTTGTGGATGGGCGGCGGCGTGGTCGGAGTCGAGGGAGACTTCGGCTACAGTCCCGACTTCTTCGGTAAGACCGATATCGGCGGAAGCAGCGTCTTGAGTGCGATGGGAAACCTGGTGGTCGGAGTTCCCTTCGGCGGACAAAAGGGATTCGGCGTTCGCCCGTACGGGCTCGTCGGCTTGGGAGTGATTCGCGCGAACGGCGACGCATTCGCCAACCCGCTGTCATTCAACGAGAACAAGATCGCCTGGGATTTCGGCGGCGGCGTGTTGGTGTTCTTCGCGTCCCACGTCGGCATCCGCGGCGACCTGCGCTACATTCGCACGGTTGAGGCCGCCGACTTCCTCAGCATCGGCGCCAGCGGCGAGGCTGGCCACCTCGACTTCACGCGCGGCTCGCTGGGATTCGTCTTCAGATTCTGACGGCGACGCACTGCGGAACACTTGCGTGGCCCGGCCATTCTCCGCCGCGCACCCGTTTCAACAGTTCTTTCAAACGGAAGCGGCGGGAGGAGCGCGGCTTCTCGTGTGCGCCTGCGCCGCGCTTGCCCTGGCGAATTCGGCGTGGGCCCCCACTTATCATCGCCTCCTGAACGCGACCATCGCCGTGGATGGCGGCGGGCACGTGCTGTCGCTCACGGTGCATCAGTTCATCAACGACGGGCTCATGGCGGTCTTCTTCCTGCTGGTCGGGCTGGAGATCAAACGTGAGGTGCTTGCCGGGGAGTTGGCATCAGCCCGCCACGCGGCTTTGCCAATCGCAGGGGCAATCGGGGGCATCGTCGTCCCGACCGTCATTTATCTCATCGCGAACGGTGGAGGCGTCGGGTCACGTGGGTGGGCGATCCCGATGGCCACCGACATCGCGTTCGCCCTGGGCGCACTGGCGCTGGTCGCGCCCGGTGCACCCGGCGGACTCAAGGTGTTCCTTGCAGCGCTGGCCATTGTGGACGACGTGGCAGCGGTGTTGGTGATCGCGCTCTTCTACACCAGCGATGTCACGTGGACCGCGCTTGGCTGGGCCGGTCTGATCCTGTTGTCGCTCGCCGCCCTGAACCTCCTGCGAGTCCGGCGGCTCGCGCCTTACCTCTTTCTCGGGCTCCTGCTGTGGTACTTCGTTCACCAGTCGGGCCTGCATGCAACCATCGCCGGCGTGCTGCTCGCCTTTGCGATTCCAACGCGGACGCAAATCAACGCCGGCGAGTTCTCGGCACGAGCTCGCAGCCTGCTCGACTCTTTCGATCGCACGGAGACAGGCGATGGACTCGTGCTGACCAGCAAGGGGCAGCAGGATGCGATCTTCGGACTCGAACGGGCGAGCGAGGGCGTGACGGCGCCGTTGCTGCGGCTCGAGCATGCGCTTCACCACTTCTCGGCCTTTGTGGTAATGCCGCTCTTCGCGCTGTCGAATGCGGGCGTTGAACTGACTGGAGTACGCACTGGACGAGTGACGCTCGCCGTCCTGGTCGGATTGACGCTCGGCAAACCTCTCGGCATCACATGTGCCGCGCTTGCGGCCGTTCGACTGCGATTCGCCTCGTTGCCAGACGGGGTCAGCTGGCTGGCACTCCATGGATGCGCCTGGTTGGCCGGCATCGGCTTCACGATGTCGCTGTTCATCGCGACGCTCGCCTTTGACGATGCGGCTCTCCTCGATTCGGCGAAGGTAGGAATTCTCAGCGCATCGATCATCTCCGGCGTGATCGGGGCGTTAGTGCTGCGACGCGCACGGCCCTGAAATTGCTGCTCCTCTCGTGAATTTCGTCCGCATGACCTGAAGACAGGGGCAACGCGATCGAGGCTCACAGCCCGCGGTGATCGCATGCCCTCGCGTCGTCAGACTTCGCGTGCGGATCCACCACGACGAAGAGCGCACTCCGCCGTTCACACGGGATTATCGAGGTGACGTCTTGAGAACGACAACTACACGCCTTGTGATGTCGACGATCGCAGCGATGGCAATTGCGGCCGCCGCCTGCTCTACGCCAGCGTCTCAACCGCCTGCTGCCTCGCCGGCCGAAGCGCCTGGGCAAGGCGCGCCACCGCAGAACCCGCAGTCCGCTCAGGCATCACGTCCGGATGCGGCGCCACGACCCCAATCGCCGCCCGGCCCCGCGCCCGCGCCCGCGCCTTTGCCGGCGCCCGCGCCCGCGCGTCCGCCCGCACCGCCGAAGCCCAGGGTCGCTCAACTGGATGCAGGTCGGGTGCTCACGATCAGAACAACCCGCGAGCTCTCGACAAAGACGATCAAGACCGGAGACGTTTTCTCCGCGATTCTGGAAGAGCCGATCAGGGTCGACGACTGGGTCGTGGCGGCCGCGGGCGCCAAGATGGACGGCCGCATCGTCGAAGCGGATAAGGGCGGACGCATCAAAGGAAAAGCCAGTCTCACACTCGAACTCACAAGTCTGACGACCAGCGACGGCCAGAAAGTGGACATCGTCACGACGCCGGTTGGCTCTGAAGCCTCAGCCAGCAAAGGCAAGGATGCGGCAAAGGTGGGTATCGGGGCGGGTGCAGGCGCGGCGGTCGGCGCCATCGCAGGTGGCGGAAAGGGCGCAGCGATTGGTGCACTCGTCGGAGGCGGCGCGGGAGCGGTGATGCGTGGCGATGCCGCCGTGATTCCGGCAGAAACGGTGGTGGCATTCGAGCTCCGCTCGCCGATCACCATCCAGGAAAAGAAGAAGTAAAGGGCCCTCGGACCGACAGCCAGTACGAAGAGGACGCGTGCTCACACGCCAAGGCGCGCGACGCCGTACGGCACGGCGAGATCGTTGATCGCCGACCTGAGCACCGCCCACAGGCGATCGGCTTCGCTCCCATACTTGCCACGCGCCAATGCTTGATTGATCTTTCGCGCATCGTCGACCACACGTTCCACTTCGACCTTGGTTTCAATCCAGGCGTCGGTGGCATCGAACTTCCGCCGGAGGCGGTTGGTCGACCGATTCAACTCACCCAGCGCGTCGTCCAGTTCATCCTTCGTCGACTTCGCTCGCTCCTTCTGAGATTCAGTGGCCCCGCGACGGGCCTGCCCTCCCTTGGGAGCCTTCTCGGCGGTGTCTTTGGCCCGGTCCTCACGCTTGTCAGCGTACTTGCGGAACTCGTCGACGCCGTTCTCCACCTTCACGATGAGATTGGCAATGCGCGGTTTGGGCACCGCCACTTGCGCTGAGGTCGTACTCATGCTGAGAGCCACGACTCCAGATACGGCGAGCACGCGGAGCAGAAAAACGCGGCTGCGAAACATCGGAGTACTCCTTCCTGTGACCACCGCCCTACGGCGTCGCGACCAGCGCGTTGTGATCGCGGCAGTCGGGCGAACGGCAGCCAATGGGCGGCGCTTTTCCCGCCCGTTGTGAGCCTGCAACCGATCCTCTCGGTTCCCGTGCACGAGCGGGTGATTTGTTCGCTCTTTGAAGCAATCCTCCGGCCGTCTCCATCGTGATTGACCGGCCCGTTCTTTGCTCGAGTGCGAACGCCGCACGACCACAGCGGTGACACTTCCGAAGGAGGAATCCCTTGGGCGCACACGCAGACGTCACTGAGCAGAAACGATTGAACGACGCGCGCGAGGCGCGGATTCCCTGGAAGAAATGGGGGCCCTATCTCAGCGAACGACAGTGGGGCACGGTCCGTGAGGACTACAGCGACAATGGCGATGCCTGGAACTACTTCAACCACGATCAGGCTCGCTCACGGGCGTACCGATGGGGCGAAGACGGGCTCGGAGGACTGTGCGACGACAAGCAGCAACTGTGCTTTGCCCTTGCGTTGTGGAACGAGCGCGACCCGATTCTGAAAGAGCGGCTGTTCGGACTCACTAACAGCGAAGCCAATCACGGCGAAGACGTCAAGGAGTACTACTTCTACATCGATAGCACACCCACTCACTCGTACATGAAGTATCTGTACAAGTACCCGCAGCGGGAGTTTCCGTACCGGGACCTGATCGACACGAACCGACACCGATCGCGGAACGAGTTCGAGTACGAACTGCTCGATACCGGCGCCTTCGATGACGACCGCTACTTCGACGTGTTCGTGGAATACGCGAAGGCAAGCCCCGAAGACGTCCTCGTCCGCATCACCGTGCACAATCGCGGCCCCGAAGCAGCCCGGCTTCGCGTGGTGCCGACGCTCTGGTTCCGCAACACCTGGTCGTGGGACGCGAATCAGCCGAAGCCTTCGCTCCACGAGGTGGGACCCGGTGTCATTCAGGCCACACACCCCGCACTCGGCGAATACTGGCTGTTCTGCGATGGAGCCCCGGAACTGCTCTTCACCGAAAACGAGAGCAACGCATCCCGACTCTGGGGCCAGCCCAACGCGTCACCGTACGTCAAAGATGCGTTTCACGAGTACGTCATCTCGGGCTGCGGCAACGCGGTCAACCCCGCAAAGACCGGGACCAAGGCCGCGGCCCACTATGTCCTCGACGTACCCGCTCGCGGAAGCCGGACCATCAGTTTGCGCCTTGCGGCCGCGGAGGTTGACGCCGCGTTCGGAGGTTTCAAAGTCGACGACGCCTTCGGTGGCTTCGACAAGACGTTCAAGAGCCGCATCGCTGACGCGGACGAATTCTACGATCGCATTGCGCCGACGTCGCTGAACGAGGACGAACGGCACGTGCATCGCCAGGCGTTGGCCGGCATGCTCTGGAGCAAGCAGTTCTACTACTACGACCTCGAGAAGTGGCTGCGTGAGAAGAAAAGCCATCCGCTGCTCGAATCCGCCCGGGGCGGCGTGCGAAACACCGAATGGTTTCACATGCTCAACGCCGACGTGATCTCGATGCCGGACAAGTGGGAATACCCGTGGTACGCGGCGTGGGACCTGGCGTTCCACACGATTTCATTGTCCCTGGTGGATTTCGACTTCGCCAAGGAGCAGCTCCTGCTCATGCTCCGCAGTCTTTATGCGCACCCCAACGGACAGATTCCCGCGTACGAGTGGAACTTCAGCGATGTGAATCCGCCAGTGCACGCATGGGCGACGCTTTATTTGTACAAGATGGAGCGTAATCTCGGGCGAGCGGACCGTCGCTTCCTGGAACAGGCGTTCCAAGGCTTGATGCTGAATTTCAACTGGTGGGTCAATCGGAAAGATCCGTCCGGGCGCAACGTGTTTGCCGGCGGGTTCCTCGGCCTCGACAACATCGGCATCTTCGACCGCAGCGCGCCGCTCCCCACGGGCGGCTCCCTCGAGCAGGCGGACGGGACGGCGTGGATGGCGTTCTATTGCCAGAACATGCTCGAGATCGCCCTCGTGCTCGCCGATCACGACGAGAAGTACGAAGAGGTCGCCTTCAAGTTCATCCAGCACTTCATGTGGATCGCCTATGCGATGGACCGCCGGGGCGAGCATCACGACGAGATGTGGGATGAGCAGGACGGGTTCTTTTACGATCTGCTCAGGCTCCCCGACGGACAGGCGATGCGCCTGAAGGTGCGGTCGATGGTCGGACTTCTGCCGCTGTGCGCGTCAACCGTGTTTGAAGCCAGTACCGTCGAGCGGCACCCGAAGCTGATGGCGATGGTCGCCCAGTTCCGCGAACGCCATCCCGAGTTGGCGTCCCAAGTGGCGCCCACCACTGACGGGTTCATCGGCTACAACCGCCGGCGTCTGCTTGCGCTCCTCAACAAGCAGAAATTGGAGCGCGTGCTCGCCTACCTGCTCGACGAGAAGGAGTTTCTCGGACCACACGGTATTCGCGCGCTCTCCCGCCACCACCTGGAGCATCCGTTCGTGTTTCACACCGGTGGTCAAGAATACAGAGTCACCTACCTGCCTGGAGAATCGGACACGGGCATGTTCGGCGGCAACTCCAACTGGCGGGGCCCTGTCTGGATGCCGGTCAACGTGCTCCTGATCCGTGCGCTCTTGAACCTGTACAGCTTCTACGGGAACGAGTTCAAGGTGCAATGTCCGACCGGTTCGGGGCAGTCCATGACGCTGTTCGAGATCGCGGAGGAGATTTCCCGCAGGCTCGCGAATACGTTCCTGCGCAACGCGAACGGGCATCGGCCAGTCTACGGAGGAACGGCGAAGTTCCAGGACGATCCGCACTGGCGCGATCTGATTCTCTTCTACGAATACTTCCACGGCGACAACGGAGCGGGGCTCGGCGCCAGCCACCAGACGGGGTGGACCGGTACGGTTGCCACGCTGCTTGATCTCTTCGGGCGCATCGAGGCGAAAGACCTGGAGCTGCAACGCGATGAGGTCGAGGCCACCTTGATGGTGGAACGGACGAAGGGGAAGAAGAGCTAGATCGTGACCGCTCGCCCCTGCGCAACAGGCGCTGCAGGGGCGGGAGCGGCAACCGAGGCACCACAGGCATCGATGATGTCGATGATCCCGAGCAGGAGGTCTTCCTGAATGGCCAGGAACGCGGCCAGCTCGCTCTCGAGCACGTAGGCGAAGACCTCGATGTCAAGCGACGCGCCACTGAACTTGATAAAACGGGTGCGCGCCGACGAGGACTCGACCTTGGGATAGGCATCGAGCAGCCGGCGGATCCGGGCCAGCACATCACGCAACTGCTCTGCGGTCGTCTGGCGCCCCAGTGCGACCGTGTGGTGAAACCGCATGCGGTCACGCATGGCGAAGTTTTCCAGGATCATGGCCGCCAGTACACCGTTGGGCACGGACACCACGGTGCGATCCAACGTCCGGATACGCGTGGAACGGATGCCAATATCTTCGACCGTTCCAACGACATCTCCCACCTTGCACGCATCCCCCACGTTCACCGGCTTGTCTGAAATCACCATGATGCCGCCGAACAGGTTCTCGATCGTCTTCTGTGCGCCGAAGCCAATCGCGAGCCCGCCGACGCCCAGCCCAGTGAGCGCGGCCGTGAGGTCGACATCCGAGAGATAGAGGAGCATGAGGGCCGCCACGATCGTCGTGGTCGCCTTCAACAGGCGACTGATCAAGCGCACCAGCGCCACGTCTCCAGACCGGTGGACTCGTTGCAGGCGCTTGAGACTCACCGCAGCCACAACGTCCACCAGGCGTAACAGGAGCCAGGCCACAGCAATGACCGCCAAGGTCAGGGCCACACGACTCCAAAAGGATCGCGTGTTCAGGCTGAGGCCGACGAGCGACGCGATATAGAAGAACGCCGAGAGAACCAGCAAGCGCAATGGCCCCACGCTGGCCACCGTGCGGTGGTCCGTTTCTCGCGTCAGCCGGGTGATCAATGGACCGAGCAGAGCCGAAAACGCACGCGTGCACAGCGCGGCGACCACGAAGAGCAGGGGAATGAAGAGCAGGATGAGGATCCATCGATAGAGTGGGAGCGACAGCAATTGAGTCGTGCTCAGCCACTGCGGTACATACCGCTCGATCCACAACGGGTGGACTTCATCGTAGAGCCGCGGGATCTCCTGCAACGTGCTCGGCGAGAACAACCAGATCGAGTTTTCGCCTCGCCGCACGCGGTCCAAGAACAACTCGACACTTCCGGACGGGCTTTCGACAGAACCAAGACGGTCCCGGTTGACGCGGCCATCGTTGTCATCCCCGTCCGGTTTGTCGCTGACGCGACTGAGGCTCGTGACGAGGTGGCGATCCAGTACGACCCACAGTTGCCGGGCCAACTCTTGCCGGTCTGCGGGCTTGAGCCTGGAATCCAGATACTCGGCGGCGCGATCGAGGTCCCCGTGTTCAGCCGCCGTCATCAAGCCGACGACTGTCCCGTGCGGAGTGCTGCGACCGAAGGGATCTTCTGCGGGCTGGCTTTGCTCCGCAGTCGTACCCTGCGGACGCTCTGCCTTCGCAGATTGCGCCTCCACCCGCTGAAGCAGAAGCAGACTGAGCGCGGCTCCCACGACACCGACCTGCCACGACGAGGGGCCCGTCATTTCACTCACGACCTCACTCCGCAAGAGCGGGGCCGCGGAGCGGGCGGCGCGCGTGATTCGCTGCGACGCGTTTTGGAGCGTTTCCACGCGTCACAGGTTTCCCGTGGTCCGCGATCACTGCATGTCGTGAGCGGGGTCTCGATCAGCAAGAAGCGGCGCACGAATCGCGCACTTCCTTGGACGATCGTGCCGTCGTCGACGGTATCAGCCGGGTCCGTGTCTTGCACAAGCCGGATCTGGGACTCACGTGGCACCTCGAGGTACAGCCGCTCGCGCCGCACTGTGTTGTGGCGCCGTATTGTGCATGCTCAGTTCGTTGTCGCGCGCTCTCGCCGCCGATGAACAAGGCGGCGGGACCACCGAAGTGCCTGCCGGTCATGTCGTCGAACCGGCGCAGGCTCCGTCGTTCGGCGCGCTGTTCAGCGAGGTGCCACGCGATCTGTGGCGGTACGTGTCGTTGGACACGGCCGTCGTGCTGTCGGTGGGAGGTGGGGCGGCGCTGGTCGCGCACATCTGGGACACCGACCTCGCGACCGAGTTGGCAATCAACCCACAGTTGAACAGCGCCTTCGAACCGGGGAGCAAGTACGGCGCGTTTGCGGTGATGCTCGGCGGATCGTTTGCCGTCTATGGCGTCGGCCGAATGTCTGGGCACCCACACCTCGCCGTCGTCGGCGCCGATCTGCTCCGCGGGCAGATCGTGTCGCAGCTCTGGGTCCAGGGGCTCAAGTACTCGGTGCGGCGTGAGCGTCCCGACCAGAGCAATGGCGTGTCCTTTCCATCGGGCCACGCCGCCGGCGGTTTTGCCGCGGCGGCGGTTTTGACCCGCCACTACGGGTGGAAGGCCGCGGTACCGGCGTATCTCGGAGCGACATACATCGCAGCGGCCCGCGTGCACGACAACAAGCACTATTTGAGCGACGTGACGTTCGGCGCGGCGATGGGGATCGCCGGTGCACGAACCGTACTTTTGAAGAAGGGGCGATACGGCGTGCACGTGGCGCCGGCGATCGCACCAGGAAACGTGGGACTCAGTGCGACGCTGGTCCCGCTCGGGTAGAGACCGCCCCCACGCGACATGGACGAGGAGGACGCATGAAGACGCTGCACACGGTGGTGATGATTGGGCTGTTTGGTTTGATGCTGATCGCTCTCAAGACTGGCGATTTCGTCAACGCCCAGGTGAAGACGTTGCAAGGAGAGTCCGCGTCGGTGACGGCGACGATCGAGGCGATTGACCAGGGCACCAGAACGATGACTGTCAAGGACGACAAGGGGATCTACGAGACGATGCAGGTTCCTGCCGAAGTGAAGCGGTTCTCTGAACTGAAGGTGGGCGACAAGATCACGGCGCGCTACTACTCGAATGTCGTGATCCGCTTGAAGAAGCCGGGCGAGGCTGCGGTGGACCTGGATACGGCGGCGCTCACTCGGGGCGAGGGAGCACAGCCCGCGGCGACAGCTGCCGCACAGAGAACCATCACGGCCACGGTAGTGGAGATGGATCCCCAGACAATGTCGGTCACCGTCACGGGACCCAACGGCTACAAATACAGCCGCAGAGTCGCCGACAAGAAAGCGTTCGCGCAATTGAAAGTCGGCGATCGGCTCGATATGACCTGGACTGATGCGGTGTTGATCGCCGCCGAATCGTCTAAGAAGTAACTCGCTCGTGCCGCCACGTCCGGCCTTCTTCTGATCGACGCCGTCTGCGACGGCCCATCGCATGCGGCGCTTGCTCAGTCCGGGAATCCTCCTTCAGTCCGCACGTCCAACGCAGTACGGCCACCCGGCGAAGACTCTCGTCAGTGGCGAGCGGCCCATACGTAGGAATACGACATCCCGATCGAGTGGAAGTCGCCGCCGATCGTGGTGTATGCGCCAAAGCTGTACGAGACCCTCACCTGCTGCCTCTGTATCGGGACGGCGAGCGTGACCCCGAGCCGTGAGTTCTCCTGCTCCTGGGTTGCGCGTATGCCATTGGTCGTCACCCGTCCGCCTTTCCAGTAGTTGCCGTCCGCCGCCACCCAGAAGCCAGGGCGGATCGCGCGGATAAGGTGCCCCTGGAGCGCCACGATCGGCGCCTGTTGACGCGTCCCGTCGTTCACGAAACTCGAGTTTTCGGTGAAGAACACCGCGCCGATGTCCCCTTCGAACGTCCACTGGCTTCGTGTGCGTGAGATCCCGACCTCGGGCTTGAACGACCACCGGTTTGTGCCGAGATTCATGTACTTATTCGAATCGTACTGACCCACGGGCGCCGCCACGCCAAGGCTGACGCCGACAATGGTCGTTGGGCGATAGGCGGCAAATTCCCGGAGCGTCATCGCCGGTGCGCCGTACACATTGACCGCGATGCGGCCCGTCAGATCGCCGAGCCCAAACCGAGTCGCCGCTTGGAACTGCTGGAGCACCCGCCCTTCGACATGACCGCGCACCAACGGCACGCCCACGCCGACGCTGGCGAAACGCCCGGCAAGATTCAGTGTGCGGTTGATCCCCACCGCCGCCAGTCCCACGGTCGCGCTCGCATCCTCGACCGGGAGCGACGCATCGAAGGCGGTGGCGCCGTGATTGAACACGGTGGTGACGGTCAAGATGCTGATCCTCGCGGGCGCGGGCGTGTATGCGCCCGGCACCAGGTCCTGGGCGCGGGCCACGCTTTCGAACGCTGACAGCAGGGCGAGAAGTCCGAGAAGCGCGCACGGGCCGGACCACACTGACACAGCGCGTTTCATGTGACTGAACGGAGCGAAGGGCAAGCGGCGTACCACCGCAGGCCTCCGTGCGCAGAGCACGAGCGAGTGTGCAGCGATGTCGAGTGACTGCATTCAACGTGTTGAGACCAAATCACTACGGGCGGTGAGAACGGTCTGGAAACGCTGGCACCGGCGCAGCGTTCGAGAAGACTCATTAGGATTCCGCGGCCGAAGAGGCGTGGCAGTCGCGTTCGCACTCGGTGCGTCGTGGCGTATGTCTTGCCTCAGACTCCGTCGTGGATTGCTGGATTGGTGTCGTTCAGCAGACCGATCGACGGCTGGTTCGACTGGCCGGCCGGTTGAGCGTCGCGCAGGTCCCGGAACTGCTCGAAGCCTGCGCGATCGCGCGTCCCATCGAGCTCGATCTCGCAGACCTCGTGTCCGCCGATGACGCGGGCATCGAGGCGCTTCAGCGACTACGACGCCAGGGCGCGACACTGGTGAGCGCGCCCGGCTATCTTCAGTTGAAGCTCGACTCGCAGACGGAACGGACGCTGAGTGTTGCGCCACCCAAGACCGGCCGGTCGAAGGGAAAATAACCAGGCAAGTGAAAATCGCCAGGCACGTGGCGCGCTGACCGACGTCGGTCAGCGCGCGCTCGGACCGAACGCCGTATCAGGCCGTCGCGCTCCCCGCGAGCTTCTGGTGCCGCCCTCTCCCATCAGGACAGACCACACCGAGCTTCTTCATCCGGAATCGCAGCGTGTTGGGATGGATGCCGAGGCGCTCCGCCGTATTGCCCGTCCCGTTGATTCGCCAGCCGCAGCGCTCGAGGACGTTCGCGATGTGGGCGCGCTGCACTTCGTTGAGATTGTCCGACAGCACAGTCTGCGCGCCACTCCGAGGGCTGAGCGCCAGCGGAGCATCGAGTTGCAGCGTGTCACCATCGGAAGCGATCATCGCGCGCTCGACGACGTTCTCGAGTTCGCGCACATTGCCCGGCCACGAGTACTGTTGCAATGCGTCGATCAGGGACTGCGGCACTTTCGTGATATGTCGTCCGAGTGTGCGCTGGTGACGGTGGATGAAGAACCACGTGAGACGAGGAATGTCGTCGGCGCGCTCCTGCAGGGACGGCAGATGGACCGGATACACACTCAAGCGGTAATACAAGTCTGCCCGGAAGCGCCCCTCCGTGACCGCCTGTTCGAGGTTGTGATGAGTGGCGGCGATCACACGTACATCGACTCGCTTCGAACGTGAGGATCCGACGCGCTCGAATTCCCCCTCCTGCAACACGCGAAGAAACTTCACCTGAATCTCCGGTGGGAGATCACCGATCTCGTCCAAGAAGATCGTTCCGCCGTCGGCCAGCTCGAAGCGCCCCTGCCGCATGGCCACAGCGCCAGTGAATGCGCCTCTCTCATGGCCGAATAGTTCGCTCTCGACGAGCGTCGGCGGAAGCGCGGCGCAATTGACTCGCACGAGCGGGCGCGCACTCCGCCGGCTGCGTTCGTGGAGCGCGCGCGCGAACAACTCCTTGCCGGTGCCGGTCGGCCCGGTCAGCAACACGCTCGAGTTCGTGGGCGCGACCTGCGAGAGGCGCGCTAACGCCAGCCGCAGCGCCACGCTCTCACCGACGATGTCGTCGAAGTCGTGGTAGTTCTTGATCTCTTCTTTCAGATAGACGTTGTCCGCTTCGAGTCGGGCATTCAGCCGCTCAATCTCGGCGACGCTGGAGCGCAGCGCGTTCTCCTGCCGGCAGCGCTGCAACGCGGCACCGAGGATCTCCGATGCGAGCTGCAGACGCTCGACGAGTGGCTCCGGCCATCGCCGCGATAACCGCCCGTTATCGATCACCAGCGCGCAGACCACTCGCCCGGCGACCGATGCCGGCACTCCCAGAATGGAGCGGACGCCCGTCTGGCCTGGCATGGCCGCGGCTTCACGTGGAAGATCTTCGCGCCGCGAGATGGCCACCACTTCGCCACGCGCGAGGCGCGCGACCAGCCAATCTTCGAGCACACGCGTCTGCGGCGGTCCGTCATGCGTCGTCGCGATTCTCGCCGGCACGTGCACCCGGGCCAGGGTGCCCACCTCGTTGAACTCGAGGAGCTGACAGATCTCGGCTCGCGTCGACTCGGCGATCCGTTGGACGGCTTCGGCAATCGCGCCGGAAATGTCCTCGAAGTTGACCCGCGTCAACTGTCCTGAGAGCGTCACCGCGATCTGCGTGATGAGCTCGAGCTCCGTCTCGGGGAGGGGGCGTGACGACGACATATTCAGGATAGACATAAAGCCTCTCAGGACGTTCTGGAGAATCCCGACCACTGACTGACGTAACGTTCGCCACGCATCGCCGAACGGACTGCGCCTATGAGCTCGTCGCCGGCGGCGCACTTCAGCACGTATGCCAGCGCGCCCGCCTCGAAGCCACGCTCCACCATGATCGGCTCGCAGTGAACCGTCACGAAGACGATCCGAGCGGTCGGGTTCTTGTGGAGGATGACCTTGGCGGCGGTGATGCCGTCGAGGCCAGGCATCGAGATGTCGCTGACGATCACGTCTGGAGAGAGCCGCTCGCAGGCGTTGACAAGCGCGTGGCCGTCTCGAACCTGCTCGATCACGTCGAACTCCGGTTGGAGCAAACCGCACAACAGTTCCGCGGTCTCCGCGTTGTCATCGGCAAGCAAAAGGCGTGGCTGGGACATAAAACCCATTTGTTCGTGGAACTGCCTGAGTGTATGGAGGTCCGATCGGGCAGGAGAGCGCCCACTTACGGAGGCGCGGCCGGAGAAATTACGGGCGCTGCCCCGAAAAACTACTGAGCGGAGAATTCGCGTGGTGAGCGGCGACCGTCAATTGTCGATTAAATGATGCTCGATCGCGTACTTGACGAGTTCGGCCGTCGAGTCGACGCCGAGTATCTGCATCATTTGATATTTGTGTGTTTCGACCGTTCGCGCGGACAGCTGCAAGGCCTCCCCAATCTCTTTCATGCGCAGGCCTTCCAGAATCAGTCGCAGCACATCTCGTTGTCGCGCCGTCAACTGCGGCTCAGACGGCTCCGAGGAGGTCGCCATCCGTTCGAGCACTTCCTTCGTCAGCGCCGGCGTGAGGTACGTCCGACCCTCGAGGGCTTGCTGAATGGCGTTCAACAGTTCCTGGCCGGCCGCATGTTTCAGCAGAAAGGCGGAGGCTCCGGCGCGAAGCGCCCGCGTGGCCATCTCCGCATCGTTGTGCATCGTGAGCACGATGACCTTGCTGTCGATATGCTCCGCTTTCAGCCGAGCCAAGACGTCGATGCCGCTCATCCCCGGCATCGACAAGTCGGTGACGATCAGATCGGGTCGAAGCCGCTTCGCTGCGGCGATGAGCTCGTGGCCGTCACCCGCCGCGCCGACCACATCGAAGTCGTACTCTTTGAGCAGAACGACGAGACCTTCCTTGACGATGGCATGGTCATCGGCAACGAGGACGGTGTATCGGCGCATGGGCACACTCGAATGACGCAGTGATCAGATCGCCGCGTATCGACGACCGTCGCATTCGGTACACGCCTTCACTACAGCCCTTGTCGACATCGGTGGACAGCCTGCTCGCTCCAGTCATTCAGATAGGAATTTGGAACGGCATCATGCGCATGGCAAACCCGCTTAAGAGCGTCGTAGCAATAGGGTGGATCGCCAATTATATTGGCGCTGTCATTTCACTACAACGAATTTCGTCTTGAATCAGCACACAGGTTTTAGTTCTGCACACAAAGATAGCTCTATGCCAGAGGTGTTTGTCACAACACGAAACACGCGAAGCAAGCGCGCGCTACGACGAGCCACGTCAGCCATACGGACGTAACAGCAGACAACGACAGCGCTTGACAGTGCGAGGTCCTGCCTGTAGCTTTCAGCTATCGTCCGTCCGGAGTCCGTTTCCACGTTACGTATCCGGGCCACGTGGCCACGGGTTGCGTTCACAGCGTTCCTTGTTGTGCTCTCCGTTAGTAGCGATGGCTTATAGACGCGCGCTTCCGATTGTGATCGCCATCGGGGTGACTCTAACTGCGCATACCCCGAGCTCAGCGCAAACAAGCAGCACAGCGGATGTGCTGCCCGCAACAACGATTCCACTCCTGCGCGAGATCATCGTTCCTGAAATCTCTCTCGCCATCGAGAATCCATCGGACCAGGCACAGCGCACCGCCGCCGTGCAGCAATGGATGCGCGACTACACCGAATGGAAGGAGTGGGAGGACCACTGGCGAGGCAGGCAAGAACCCGGCTGGTTCGGCGCTCGAAATCGCAGAACAAGGCCGGACCCACCGGCCTGGTTATTCGACGAGTGCCGCGAGCTCGCAGAGATCGCGGGCACGCGTGCGGACGCGTGCCGTCTGTTGATCGCGTGGCAGGATGACTATGCCACCGCTCAAATCAGAGCGCGACTCCTCGCCGCACGTACCGCGAACGAAGAAGTCACACATACGACGTGGTGGAACCACATTCACGTCGACGCGCTGTGGATGGCGCCGAACGCGCCTGTGGGCTATGGCGTGATTGGCCTCCACGCCACGCTCAAAGTCGTTGGCCGCTGGCAGATGTTCGTCGCGCCAGGAGCCATTCTCTTGAACGTCGCCACACCTGACGGCACGCGCGCCTGGCGACCCGCCACCGATCTGGGTCTCAGCTACCGGCTGGTTGACGTCAAATTGCCGGGCAGCCATCGTCAGGGCACGCTTCACTTGAACCTCGCCAAGGCGTGGCTCCTGGGAAGTGCCGAGAGCTTCGTCGGCTCCAGTGTGGATCTCGTCGGCCTATCCATGACGTTCAAATGATCCCGCGCCCGTGAAGTAGCCTTGCCCGGGCGGATCGAGCGTCGCGCGGCACGCCAATTGCGGAAGCCTCGCGACCATGAAGGCTACGTCACTCACGAAATACGCGGCCGCCCTGGTGGCTGTCGTAGGCGCGATCGCCTGCGCAGATTACAAAGAGTCCCCGCCGGCGGCACCCGCCCCGACGCCGCCCGCCGCTGAGACGCCCATCCCGCAAACGGCCTCGCCGTACGACGCGCTTCCCGAAAGCGTGCGAAACGCGTTGGGCGCGCCGTTCACTGGCGATTTCGACGCGCTCGTCGCGCGCCGCGCCATTCGCGTGGCCGTGACGTTCAATCGCACGCACTATTTCATCGACAAGGGACAGGAGCGGGGCCTGACGTTCGAGTTGTTGAAGCGCCTCGAGAGCGATTTGAACACCGACTTGAAGACCGGCAATCTCAAGGTGCACATCGCGATCGTGCCGATGTCACGCGATCAGCTGTACGCCGCACTCACGAGCGGCAAGGTCGACATGGTTGCGGCCATGGTCACCGTCACGCCCGAGCGGGAGACGCTCGTCGCGTTCTCGGAACCGACGCGCACCAACGTCAGCGAGGTGGTGGTGACAGGCCCAGGCGCACCAGCCATCGTCACGCTTGATGATCTCGCCGATCAGGCCGTCTTCGTCCGCAAGGGCAGCATCTACGCGGAGAGCCTCGCCGCCGTGAACGAGCAGTTGAAGGTGCGCGGCAAACCCGCGGTCGTCATCAAGGACGCACCCGAGGTCTTGGAGGATGATGACGTGCTCGAGATGGTCAACGCCGGCCTCGCTCCGATTACGGTAGTGGACGACTACCTGGCCGACTTCTGGAGCAAGGTGTTTACCAAGATCACAGTGCACCGTGACCTCACGGTGCGCTCAGGCGGCACCTTGGCCGTGGCGTTTCGCAAGGACAATCCCAAGCTTCGAAGCGTCGTCAATGCGTGGATCCGCAAGCACGGCGAGAGCGACGCCTTTCGAAACGTGATCGAACGTCGCTATCTCGAGAGCGTCAAGTACGCGAAGAACGCGGCGGCCGAAACCGAACGCAAGAAGTTGCAGGACGTGGTCGCCCTGTTCAAGAAGTACGGGGCGCAGTACAACCTCGATTATCTGCTGATGGCCGCGCAGGGCTATCAGGAGTCGACGCTGGACCAGAATGCGAAGAGCACAGTGGGTGCGATCGGTGTGATGCAGGTCATGCCGCCAACCGCGAAGGAATTGAACGTCGGCGATATTACCAAGGTCGATTCCAACATTCACGCGGGCGTGAAGTACATGCGGTTCATGATGGATCAGTACTTCGCGAATGAACCCATGGACGACCTGAACAAGGGCCTGATGACGTTCGCGGCGTACAACGCCGGACCTGGACGCCTCAGACAGCTGCGCCGCGAGACGGAAAAGCGAGGTCTCAATCCCAACGTCTGGTTCGGAAACGTCGAACGCGTCGCCTCGGAGCGAATCGGACGCGAGACGGTCACCTACGTCAGCAACATCTTCAAGTACTACGTCGCCTACCGCCTGCTGGCCGAGCAGACGCAGCGGCGCGATGCGGCAAAGGCAGGCGTCGGGAAGTCGAGTGAATGATGACGGCCCGTGGTCACCGCTGGTCGCACCGACGCCCTCTGTCCGCCGCCCAGTTGGTGATTTGTTCCGATTCCAGCTGGCGCACTCCTTGCGGGGAGTCCTCGGATGCGAATATCACGCGCCTCTTTCATCCTTGTCTGTGTGTGGTTGGTTGCCAGCCCGCTCGCGGCAGTCGGACAGACGAAGTATGGCGTTTCGGTCAAGACGTCCAAGCCGGCGGCGTTGGCCAAGGCCAAAACCTATGTGTGGACCAAAGGGAGTCCATCGTTCAACAAGAGCGTTGATGCCATGATCGTCGCCGCTGTCGATCGCGAGTTGGGCGCGCGCGGCTTCATGAAACTTCCCTCGGGGCCGAGCGACGTGACGGCCTCCTACGCCAGCCTCGGTCGAACCGACGTGGAGGTGAAGAACACGAAGAACGCTCCGAAGGACGCTGCCGCACGTGAGTACGCCGTCGGTACGCTCGTTGTTGATTTGCACGACGCCACCAGTAGTGAGGTGCTCTTCCGCGTGCGCACGGACACTCCGATCGAGAGAGATATAGCGACGATCGAAGCCACGATCAACAAGGTGGTGGCGGCGATGTTCGAGAAGTACCCAGCTTCCTCGAAACGCTGAGGGCTCGGGAAACAGTCTCACGACGGGCGGTGACGCGCTCCAAAACTCAACCATTCGGCTCGAGCCATCCTCGTAGCGAGAATCGAGAATGTTGTGCAACCGCGGAGATTTTGAAGGGTGAATCCGCGTTGCACGCAGTCTGCTGGGCGTAAAATGCGCTCCCCGTGTCGTCTCGATTCACCGATTCGTCGGCACCGTACATTCACCGGGCGGTGGCACCCGACCTCATCGAAGTCAGGACGTTGAGTTCATGAGTTGGGTCACCGTCATTTGGTCGATGATCGCATCGGCGTGCCTCACGCTGGCAGCGATTTACGCGCTGGCCTGGTACAAGAACCGCGCCGCGTGGGCCACTCTGCTCTTTTCGATCACGGCCGTCTCGACCGCAGTTTTCGCGTGTTGCGAATTGTGGATGATTCGGGCGCAGACGCCCGCGGAATTCCAGACCGCGGTCAGATCGGCGCAGGTGCCCCTGTTCTTTTGGCTTGTGTCGATCGTCTGGTTTGTCTGGTACTACCTCGGTGCCGGCCGGCTTTGGCTAGCGTGGACCATCACAAGCATCCGCGTGTTCTATCTGCTGTTGACGTTTCTGAACGAGCAGACTGTCACCGCGCTACGGCAGATCCAGTTTCTCGGAGAATCCGTCACGATCCGCAGCGGCAGACCCAATCCTGTCATCCTGGTGGGACAGCTCTCCGTAGTGCTGATCCTCGTCTTCGTCGCCGACGCCGGTTTCACCGCGTGGCGACGAGGCGATGGCCGGAAGGCACTGATGGTCGGCGGGAGCATCGGGTTCTTCCTGCTCACCTCATTCGGTTGGTCCGTGTTGGTCGCCTGGGCCAACATCCAGGGGCCGATCGTCTTCAGCTGGCTGTACCTCGGCCTGGTTGCGGTGATGGGATACGAGTTGAGCCGCGACCTGCTCCGCGCATCGCAGCTCGTAGAAAAGCTTCAGGCGAGCGAGGCGCGCAGCCACGCCATCCTGCGTGCCATGCCAGATCTCATGTTCCTTCAGACGACGGACGGGGTCTATCTGGACTACTACTCACCTGATCCCGGTTTGCTGCTCCGTCGTCCTGAACAGTTCCTCGGCAAGAACATGCGTGACGTATTAACGCCGGCACTGCTCGACCGAATTGGGCCGGCGTTTGCACAGGCAACCGATGCACCGGGGTTGGTCGTCGTCGAGTACGACATGGACCTGGCGAACGGGAATCGGCAGTTCGAGGCTCGGATGACGCGCACCAGCAACGACCAGATACTCACGTTGGTGCGTGATGTCACGGAGCACAAGCAGGCGGAAGCCGCCCTTCGCGAGAGCGCGCAGCGATACGCGTTGGCGACGACGGCAGGTGCGGTCGGCGTCTGGGATCGCAACCTCGTCACGAACGACCTCTACGTGGACACCACGATCAAGGCTCTCCTCGGCTTCGAGGACGCCGAGATCCCGAACCGCGTGGAAGACTGGAGCGCGCGGGTTCATCCCGAAGATACCAATGCCGTGATGACCGCAGCGCTCGATGCCATCGCCGTCAAAACGGACGTCTTCGAGATCGAGCATCGAATGGTGCACAAGGACGGCAGTCATCGGTGGTTCATGTCGCATGGATCGGTGATGAGACGCGCGGATGGCACGCCGTACCGCATGGTCGGTACGTCGGTCGACATCACCGAGCGCAGGCATGCGGTTGACCTGTTGCGTCTCGCGCTCGAGACCTCCACGACCGGAATGATCATGGTCGACCGCACCGCCACTATCGTGCTGGTCAACGTCCACGTCGAGGCCTTGTTCTGGTATCGACGCGAGGAACTGCTCAAAAAATCCGTGCAGATGCTGATTCTCGAGCGCTTACACCTGGAGCCGGAGGGTCAGCGTGGCCTCGGCCCGGAGGGCGGCGTCCTGTCCGCTCGTGGAAGTCGTGAACTGACAGGCGTCCGCAAGGACGGCGCAGCGATCCCAGTTGAGATTGGATTCAGTCCCTTTCACACGTCCGAGGGCGAGTTCGTGCTTCTTGCCGTCACCGACGTGAGCGCGAGAAAGCGCGCCGAGCGCGAGCGAGAGGACTTGACGCGGCATCTGCGAGATCTCGCCGGACGGATGATCGCGGCCCAGGAAGTGGAGCGTAGCCGGCTCGCGCGCGATCTGCACGACGATGTGAGCCAGCAACTGGCCGCATTGTCCATCGCGCTCAACGGCGTCAAGCGACGCGCCGCCGCGAATCCGAACAGCGCCGACCTGCAACGTGAGATCTCAGCGCTGCAAGAGCGCACGAACGGTCTCGCGGAGAGCGTCCGCAACCTGTCGCACGACCTGCATCCCGACGTGCTCCGACATGCGGGACTGACCGCTGCGCTGACCGACTATAGCAACGGACTCTCCCCGGCAGTCGCCGTCACCTGCACCGCCGAGGGAGATTTCGAATCCCTCGACCCGGAGGCGGCGCTGTGCTTGTTCCGGATCGCCCAGGAAGCGCTGCACAACGTCGTCAAACATGCTCACGCCAGCCACGCCGAAGTCCGGCTGGTGCGCACCGCCGACAGCGCCGAGATCACTATCGTCGACGACGGCAGCGGGTTCGACGTGGACACGCGCAAGAGCGGCACGGGCCTCGGGTTGATCAGCATCACCGAACGCGCCAGGCTGGCAGGGGGCACCGTCAGCATCGTCACAGCCCTGAACGAAGGTACGCGGGTACGCGTCCAAGTGCCGATTGTTGCGAAACGGCCGAACGACAGCGCTGGCCGGTCCGGACGATTCGCCACCTCCGGCTGACGCGCACTCACTGCATGTTGTGACCCTCCTCGGTCACGACCGCTGAGGCCGGCCGCGAGTCGCTCACTCCCTCAGATTTTCAGCCATTCGCACCCTCGTCCCGGTTTGCGGATTTGGTCCGCTCCTTGCCAAGCGTATGCGCATGCGAATCACGCGATGCGATGGGCGAGTGGTTTCACGAAGCACGGGGTCACTGTCGTCCACGCCGCCACCGCTGTGGCGAGCGGCGGTCGTGGGACTGCTGCTCGTCGCGGCGGCCGCGTGCGCAGGGGCGCCGCGTCAGAAGCCGCTCCCTGTCGGACGGATCGACAGCGGTCCCGGGAGCCTCGCCGAGGCGCGTAAGTTTCTGGAAGGCCGCTGGGCCCTCGAGTCGTTCGAGGTGCGTCCACCTGGCAAGGAGCCCATCTTTCTCAAGGGCTCCGGAGCCCTGAACTACGACGACTTCGGCAACATGCGGATGGAAATCAACGCCGACCAGGCGTCGTCGGATCTGCTGCGCGCCGCGGGAATAGATATCCGAGATGGCGTCATCTCCACTGATGGCCGCACCGCCATCGATCTGCAGAACCACACGCTGACCTATTTCCTTGATGGGAAACCTCCCCTGGTGTCGTCGGCCAGCGGCCCGCTCGCCCCGGATCGACCGCGGCACTGGGAGATCACCGCTGACGAGCTCACGCTGACGACGCGTGACGACGCCGGCGCGCCGCTGTCGATTGGCCGATGGAAGCGAAGCAAATAGACCGGACAGGAGAGGCCGTGCGCACCACGCAGATTCTGTTGATCGGTCTGCTCTTTGCCGCGCACTCCGAAGTTGTTGCGCAGTCGGCTCGTCCGACGACCGGTGCGCCAGAGATCTTCAACGCCACTGCGAGCGCGAAGACTGCCAAGAGCGCCATCTCGGGTGCGCTTGAAGTTCGCGTGACACGCTACACGCCCGACTTCGATCGCAAGACCGTGGAAGAGGCGCTTCGCCTCGGTGGATACCCGCGCTTTCTTACGGCACTCCGCAACGCACCCGAGGTCGGGCAGCTCGTGCTCGGCGATGGCCAGCCGTACACGATCCGGTATGCGCGCGAGACAGTCGAGGCCGGCAACCGAACGATCATCGTCGTCACCGACCGGCCCGTGTTCTTTGTCGGCACGTCGCGCGCCGGCGAGGCCAAGCCGCGGGCCGGATTCGAAGTGGCGGTGCTGCAGATTCAGCTGGATGCAACGGGGCGGGCACGCGGGACGATGGCGGCTGCCGCGCGCGTGCGTCCCAACGGCGACGGCGGCGTGCTGCTCGACGACTATGCCGAGGAGCCGATCGCACTCACCAACATCACCCGCAAATCGTCGTAGCCACTCATGAGCGTCCACGATATGTCAACAACACACGTCTTTGCCCGCGGCCGCTTCGGGGCGCGCGTTGCCTCGCTCACGATCATCGGCATGCTCTCGCCATCGGTCGCGCCGCTCGTCGCCGCGCAGGCACCGGCGACGAAGGCACCGGCAGTGAAGGCGCCAGCAGCAACGACACCGGCAGCGAAGACGCCGGCAGCGTCCGCGACGACTCCGGCGGCTCCTGACGGCGGGTGGCCGCGCACCTACACGACGTCGAGTGGCGCTGCCCTTCTGATCTACCAACCGCAGGTGGCGAGCTGGACCGACCAGAAACACGCAACCCTGTACGCCGCTGTCTCATACACCTCGAAGGGTGCGAAGCAAGCTGCCCTCGGTACGATCAGTGTCGAGTCCGAGACCAAAGTGGCCGTCGACGAGCGGCTGGTGAGCTTCTCGGACTTCAAGATCGGGCAGTCCAACTTCCCCACCCTCCAGCGTGACGCGGTGAAGACCGTCGTCTCGGAGATCTCCACCTCGGTCCCGCTCGACGAGCGCGTGATCGCGCTCGACCGCGTGCTCGCCAACATCGACACGAGCCTGATCATCCCGAAGAATGTGGAGGGCGTGAAAGCCGATCCGCCGACGATCTTCTTCAGTGAGACGCCGGCGGTGCTGGTCAACATCGACGGCGAGCCGATCTGGTCACCGATTCCGCAAAACGATCTTCGGTCGGCCGTCAACACCAACTGGGATCTCTTCGAGCACGGTCCATCCAAGACCTACTACCTTCGCAACGATCGCATGTGGATGAAGGCCAGTGACGTGAAGGGCCCGTGGACACCGGCCGGCAAACTGCCCCCGAGTTTCGACAAGCTCCCTGCCGATGAGAATTGGAAAGACGTGAAAGCGACCCTGCCGGGTCAGCAGGTGAGCGCCAGCAAGATGCCGAAGGTCTTCGTCTCCTTCGAGCCGGCCGAACTGATTCTGTTGCGAGGCAAACCCAGCTACCTCAAAGTGGAAGGCGCCAAGCAGCTGCTGTGGGTCAACAACACCGACAGCGATATTTTTCGCATGAGTTCGGCCGGCTCGGTCTACTTCCTTGTCGCCGGCCGTTGGTTTTCAGCGCCTGACTTCACCGGCCCGTGGACGTTCGCCACGCCGAAGCTCCCCGACGACTTCAAGCAGATTCCTCTCGAGCACGAACGCTCCCGCGTCCTCGCATCGGTGCCCGGCACGACACAGGCGATGGAAGCCGTCGTGCTCGCCGGGATTCCGCAAACAGCGCGCGTCAGTCGCACCGTGATGGCACCCGAGGTCGCGTATCAGGGCGACCCGCAGTTCGAACCGATCGAGAAGACGTCTGTGCAGCGGGCGGTCAACACCGACAAAGACATCCTGAAGGTCGGCGACCTCTACTACATGTGTTTCCAAGGCGTGTGGTTCATGTCGAAGGCACCGACCGGGCCATGGCAGGTCACGAGCGATGTGCCGAAGACCATCTATGAGATTCCAGTGAGCTCGCCGTCCCACGCCGTTACCTACGTCACCGTGGAGGAATCGAGTAGCGACGCGGTCGTGTATGCCACAGCAGCGGCGTACACAGGCGTGATGGTGGCGTGGGGATGCGCCGTCTGGGGAACGGGTTATTACTATCCGCCGTACATCGGGTACGGCGGCATGTATCCGTACTACCGTCCGTACTATCCAACCTACGGGTTCGGCGCGTCCTACAACCCCTGGACTGGGGCATACAGTCGCGGCGCGGTGGCGTACGGTCCATACGGCGGCGCCGGTGTCGGTCAGCGCTACAACCCGCGAACCGGGACTTACTCGCGTGGGGCCGTGGCCTACGGTCCGTACGGCGCACGCGGTGCCGCCAGCGCCTACAACCCGCGAACGGGCGCATACGGCACGACGCGGCAGGGTTCGAATGTCTATGGCAGCTGGGGGCAGACCGGTGTCGCGCGCGGCGATCAGTGGGCCACCTCCTCTCGGTATACGAGCAACGTGACCGGCAACACGACGCGCGTGACACAGGGCAGCGAAGGCGGCGGCGCGATCACCAGAAACGCCGCCGGCGCCGGCGGTCGAAGCGGCGTCGCGCGAACGGAAGGCGGAGACGTGTACGCCGGCCGCGATGGCAATGTGTACAAGAAGGACGGCGACAGCTGGCAGAAGTACGACAACGGAGGCTGGACCGGAGCAGACGGTCCGACGCAGCAGCAGCGGCAGCAGGCCCAGGATCGCGCACAGCAAAGCGGCACACAGCGCGACGGTGCATCGGCGTCAGGGTGGGACTCGTCGACCAGCGGTCAGGTGCAGCGCGATTCCGCGGCACGTGCCGAGGGTGCGCAGCGGACCCGCGACGCCGGCAGTGTGAACAGCGGCGCCTCATCGAGGTCAGGCAGCTATCGTCCGAGCGGCGGCGCAAGCCGCGGCGGAGGCGGGCGGCGCCGCTGAGTCAGGTGAGCGCGGAGTCCGTCGTGTTGACTGTGTGCTTCGTTGCCGCCGTCATCTCGTCTACCGCAGCACAGACGATCACGGCGACGACAGGAGCGGTCAACGGCATCGTCACCGACAGCACGAAGGCGCTCGTGCCGGGCGTCACGATCACGCTGTCGGGGCCGTCACTGATGACCGTGCAGAGGACGACCACCGATGCGACAGGCGTGTACCGCTTTTCGGCCGTGCCGCCTGGTGACTACTCAATCACGTTCGCGCTGAAGGGTTTCGCGACCGTCGTCCGCGAGGGCATCAACGTCGGTCTTGGCTTCACGGCTTCCGCCAACATCGAACTCCCGCTGGGCGGCATCAGCGACACGGTCACCGTCTCGGACGCACCCCTCATCGACGTCGCATCGACGGGCGTCACGGTGCGCTTCGACAGCGAGAAGCTTGCATCGTTGCCAGGTGCACGCGACATCTTCGCCGTCTTGTCACACACGCCGGGCGTGGCCATGTCGAAGATGGACGTGGGCGGGAGCAGCGGACTCACCCTGAACGAGTACACGGCCTATGGACTGCGGGCCACCACCGGCATGAACCGCAACGAGGTCGAAGGGATTCGGGTTGGCGGGGCCAACAACGCGAATGACAATTACTTCTCCGACTTCGCGTCCTTTGCGGAGATCGCCATCGACGCCGTCGGCCATTCGGCGGCGGTGCCCGTTCCGGGCACGATGGCCCGATACGTCAGCAAGTCCGGCGGCAATAGATATCAGGGCAGCCTATACGCCGACCTCCAAGACGAGGCGTGGCAGGCCACCAACATCGATGGCGACGAGATCGCGCGTGGTGCTTCGGGCGGGCCGAATCTCGACGCACACGACGTGAACCGGCTCGAGCGATTCCGGGACTTCAACATCGACGCCGGTGGATACTTCAAGAAGGACAAGGCGTGGTGGTACGCCGCGTACCGCGATTCGGAGGTCGGACAACGCTATCCGTGGCTGCTCGATACGGCCGCCAAGCTGACCGCCAGTGTTGCCACCGCCAAGGTCACGTACAACCCGTCGCCGCGCCAGACGCTCGTCGGTTATCTGCAGCACGAAACGTTCGAGCAATCGAGTTACTTCCAGACCGGCACGAGCCAGCCCGTTCAGACGAGCGATGCGCTGCCGAGCATCGTGTTCCCGGTGTACGTATGGAAGGGCGAGTACAACCTGGCTCTGACCGACAGGATCTACCTTGAAGCGCGCGCCGGGAGCTATCTCGCGCATGCGAAGGCGCCGTTCAAGAGCACGGCGCCGCGCATTGCGGACGTGGGTGCAAACACGGTCCGAGGCGGGGCGCTGGCGCAGGAACGACGCACCAGCCGCCCGCAGGGCAATGGTGCCTTGAGCGTCCTGAAGACCGGCTGGGTCGGCAGCCACACGGTGCGCGTCGGCGGTGAGTACATGGTCGAACATGTCGACGCCCCGGTGCACTCGTACGGCAACGGGTGCAACTGTGTTTCGACCTTCAACAACGGCGTCCCCGCACAAGTGCAAATCCTGCTGGGTCCGAACGTGTCGAGGAACGAGCTGGTGACATCTGCCGGTTTCGTGGACGACACCTGGCGTATCGATGGGCGGCTCACCCTGTCGATCGGACTCCGCTTGGATCGATATCAGCCGGGTCTCCCGGCGCAGGAGGGACCGAGGGGACAGGTGTTCCCGGCCATCGCTCCCGTCCTCACCTTCTATAACTGGGGACCACGCGTCGGCATGAGCGCCGATCTCACCGGCGACGGCAAGACCGTGTTGAAGGTGCATTACGGAAAGTACTGGGTCTACCCGGGTGCCAATTTCACGGCCGCCTTCAATCCGAATCCTTCCGGCTGGTCGCGCACCTACCTCTGGACCAACGACGCGAACGGGAACGGCTGGTGGGACCCGGGCGAAGAGGGTTCATTGAGCTCGGTCTCCGGCGGAGTCGCGTCCACCAGGCTCGATTCCAGTATCGAGAACACGCACGTGCATCAGGCCACGGCGTACGTCGAGCGCGAGCTGGCGGACGGCGTTGCCATGCGTACTGGCTTTGTCGTGAACGCGAAGCGCAATCCGTACGGCACCATCAACGTCAGCCGGCCGCTCGGCGCCTATAAGGTGTCGATCGCGGTGGTCGATCCGGGGCCCGACGGCCGGCTCGGTTCCGTCGACGATGGCGAGACGCTGACCGCGTACGGGCTGACGGACGAGGCCCTCGCCGCGGCTCCCGTGAACCTGACCACGAACCTGCCGGACAGCGACAGCGACTATTACACCTGGGAGATCACCGGGACGAAGCGCTCGAGCGGGGCGTGGTCGCTGCTGGCCAGCTTCGCGGAGACGTGGAGTCGCGAGGCCGCGCTGGCGCCGGGAAATGACTTCACGCCCAACGCCCTGATCAACGCCACGGGCAGCCAGGATCGCTTCACGACGTGGCAGGCGAAGCTCCACGCCACGGTGAACCTGCCACTCGAGTTCCAGTTGGTCCCCGTCATCCGCTCACAGTCGGGAACGCCGTTCGCGCGCACGTTCGTGCGAACGCTCAACTACGGCAACGCGATCATCAAGACGGAACCAATCGCCGCCAACCGGACGCCGAACGTCACGCTCGTCGATCTGCGAACCGAGAAGGCGTTTCGGATCGGCCGGGCTCGCGTCAGGGGATTCTTCGACGTGTACAACGTCTTGAACACCAACGCCGAGCAGACGCTGACGACAAGTTCGGGCGCGTCGTGGCTGAGGCCGACGGCGATCACCGGGCCTCGCATTCTCAGGATCGGTGCTCGCCTTGACTGGTAAGGTGACGCGCTCCACGATCCTCGTTCTGACGATGGCCATGGGCGCCGTGGCGGTGCCCGTCGCCGGGCAGGGCCAGAAGGCGGTCCTGCTCCTCCACTCGTTGGGCCATGATGCGCCGGGCCGCTTCCCCTTTGACACCGCCTTCGCACGCACCGTCCGTGAAGCGGCTCACGGCAGCGTGGACTTGTACGTCGAGACGCTCGATCCCAACCGCTTCGGAGGTGAGCTGCAGTCGCGGACGCGCGAGTACCTGCGAGCGAAGTACGCCAGCAAGAACATCGCGGTTGCCGCCGTCATCTACGACGAGGCTCTGGCATTTCTCCTCGACGAACGCGACCCGTTGTTCCCAGCGGTGCCGATCGCCGCCGTGCTGCTCCAGCGTCCGCGCTCGCTTCCCGATCGCGTCGCGGTCATCCATGTCGGCAACATGGTCGGCGAGTCTCTTTCCCTCGCGCTGAAGCTCAAACCGGAGGCGCGGCAAATCGCCATCATTGATGGCGCGCCTCCGGGCGGCGGCGGGCGCGACGCCCTGTACGCCGAGACGCAGGAACAGATCGAGGCCATGAGGCTGCCCCTCCCAGTCGTCTTTCTCCGCAACCTGCAACTCGACGATCTGCTCGCCCGTGTGCAGGGGCTGCCGCCTGACGGGATCATCTTCTTCGCGCGCCATTACATCGGCCGTCGCGGCGAACCTATCGATTCGATCGAAGCGGTCAAAGACGTGACGCGAGTGGCTCGCGCGCCGGTCTTTGTCAGTACGGATACCATGATCGGCCCTGGCGGCTCTGGAGGAGTCGTCATCCCTCTGGAGAGTCTGGCCACAGATCTCGCCAAGCTGGCGCTCCGGATCTCCACGCCGGGATCGCTGCCTCTTCCTCCGACCGAGAGTCGCCTGCTGCCGATGTTCGACTGGCGCGAGCTCCGCCGCTGGGGCATCGACGAGCGTCTCTTACCGCCCGGCAGCGAGGTCCGTTTTCGCGAGTTGAGCCTGTGGGATCGGTACCGATGGTACGTGGTCGGTGCGGTGAGCCTGACGCTCGTGCAGAGTCTGCTCATTGCGGGTCTGGTGGTGCAACGCGCCAGGCGCCGGGGCACTGAGCTCGCCCTGCGCGAGAGCGAGCAGCGCTTCCGCGTGATGGCCGACACGGCGCCGGTTCTGATCTGGCGATCCGGGACCGACAAGGCGTGCGACTTCTTCAACAAACCGTGGCTCGACTTCCGAGGCCGCACGTTCGAGCAGGAAGAGGGCTTTGGCTGGTCGGACGGCGTCCATCCGGACGACCGCGCACACTGCGTGCAGACCTACGTCAAGGCGTTCGAGTCTCGCGAGCCTTTCCGCATCGAATGCCGCGTGCAACGCGCCGACGGGGATTATCGCTGGTTGTTGGGCGTCGGAGTACCGCGCTACGACGACGCCGGCCGGTTCGCCGGCTACATCGGGTCGTCGATCGACATCACGGAGCGGAGACAGATCGAGGAGCAGAATCAGGATCTCGCCGGCCGCTTGATCACGGTTCAGGAAGAGGAGCGCGGCCGCATCGCACGAGACCTGCATGACGACGTGAGTCAGCAACTGGCCAGCGTGGGCATCATGTTGAGTGGCCTCAAGCGCAAGGTCAGCAAGCCAAGTTCGGAGCCGGATTTCGACGTGGCAGTGGCGACGCTCCAGGAACGTATCAACACCCTCGCTCAGGCCATCCGGCAGCTCTCGCACGAACTGCATCCCAGCGTGCTGCAGCACGTGGGCCTGGTCGCGACGTTGCGTCGTCACTGCGCCGACGTCGAAGCGCACCATCAGACCACGGTGAGTTTCAGTGCAAACGACCGTCTCGACTCGCTCCATCCTGATGTGGCGCTCTGCCTGTTCCGCGTGGCGCAGGAAGCGATCGCCAACGCGGTCCGTCACGCCCACGCGCGCACGATCCTGGTGCGGCTGACGGCCACGCCCGATGGCGTCGAGCTGGCGGTGGACGACGACGGCATCGGGTTCGTGACGAGCGAACGCATCGGATTCGGCCTGGGGTTGCGCAGCGTCGACGAGCGCGTGCGACTGATGCATGGGCACGTCACCATGCAATCACGACCAGGACGGGGCACGACGCTGCTGGTCAAGATCCCGCAACCCGCCGCGCACGGAGCATTCAGCCGCGTGGGGTGAGACCGCGCCCTGCTTCTATCGCGGCTGACTCCGGGCCAGTCCCTGCTTCTGCATCTCCTTGACCATCTCCTTCGCCAGCTCCTCGACGTACCCGCGCAGATCGCGCGGATTGTTCGTCTCGCTGACCGCCGCCCACAGCAGCTGATTGCGCGGCACGCTGTAAATGGTGGTTTCGACAACAACGAAGGTCTGCGTCCGCGCCGACGCGGGCACGTACACTGCGCTCCACCCATAACCGTAGTAGCCCCAGAGGGTGCTGTAGTTCGAGGTCACCCAGGTGCCGGTTGTGTACGTCTCTCTATCGACGCTGACTGGCCGCACGACCAGGACACCTTCCAGGTTGGCCTTCTCGAACCAGGGTTTCGCCGTGTCCGCGCGGCGAAGCTCTTCTTTCGGCGCGATCCGATACGTGGCGACGCCCTGTATGCCGCGCGCGTTCAACTCGCGCACCATTGACTCTTCGCCGGCGACGCGCAACGAATCATCGTTGGTGATCACGAGCGCCGCCACTTTCTTTCCGACGAAGCTCACGGCGCCGGCGTCGAGCGACTTGAACGTCGACGTAAACCTGACGGCGCCAGAGAGAGCGACGACCGCGGTCATGCCGATCGCGGTGGTGGTCCCCATCGTGCGTTGCATCATCGGCTCTCTGCTCCATTCACGCGCCTGAAGCGAATCAGGACTCGTCCGGTTCCGTTCATGAACTGCATGGTGTCTCCGTCGACGACGTGTGTGGTCGTCGATTCGAGAGCGTTGATGAACCGGCGTTCCTGCTCCATCACTCCCGGCTCGCAGACCAGGCGGGTGCCACCAACAGTTCCCATGCTCACTGTTGTCTGGGAAGGATTCAGCTCGGCGACGTACCGGTTGCAGCCCGACGACCCTGCGATGCGCTGGGCGGTCTCGAAGGCAACATATGCCGCCGGAGTCACCGTCGCCGCCATCCCATCGACTTCCATCACCTCCCATCTGGCACCGAAGAGGATCACGGTGCCCGATGGGGAAATCAGCACGGTCGTCGCTGACCAGTCGCAGCCGGTTCCGAGAAGCGCCACCAGAACGCCGGCGAGCAAGTTCGTGTAGTCGCGGTTACTCTTCATGACACACCCACGCTCTCAGGCGGCTGCGGACGGCGCGGCGGTCGACGCCGTCAGCGTTTTGTAGTGGTGGCCGACACGCCAGGCCAGGACCAGCCACACGACGACCAGCACCGCGTTCACCAGTGCGAACCCGCGCGTCGGAAGCACGATGAGGGCCGTCCCGGCGAAGACCAGCGCTGCCGAGAGCACGTCGCCCACGCGGACGAAGAACGAGTCGATGGCCTGCTTGGCACTGAACTTCTGTTCGTAGGTGCACGGCAGGAAGAGCATGTTGCGGACGGTGTTGTTCAGCGAGTAGTCCGTCGCATTCTCGACGACCTTGGCCGCCAACACCGCTGTGAGCGTCGGCACGAACACCAGGATGTTGTAAGCGCCGAACGCCAGCGCGGGAAGGACCATCACCGCCCAGGCCACACCAGCGTGCTTGACGATGCGTGAGACCACGAACAGCTGAAGCACCAGGCCGAGGCCGTTCACCAGCGAGAAGTACTTCGCGTAGAAGCCTCCGATGATTTGTCCCTCGGTCAGCCCTGGGGCGTCGCCAGCGGCGATCATCGCTGACGCGGTGTCTTTCACGATGCTGCCGAGGATGTACTCCCCGGTCGTATTGATCCAGTTCAGCAACATCAGCATCAGCCCAATCATCAGCAGGTAGCGGGTCCGGAACACCATCGCGAAGGCGTTGACGGGTGGAGCCGTGCGCACCGTCTTGGCGGCGGGCGGCCGACGGCCGCGCTCGAGGCGATCGATGTAATTGGTGAGCAGCAGTTGGATGGCCAACACGCCGGCTCCCAGCAGCATGAGCTGAAGTACGCCAAATGGCTCGATCAGACGATCGGCCACGACCGCACCGGCCACCGCACCGAGCGACGCGCCGAAGCCGACGATGACGAACAGGCGCTCGCCTTCTTCCTTCGAGTACACGTCGTTGGCGAACGACCAGAACTGCGCGATGATCATCAGGTTGAAGATGCCGATCCAGATGAAGAAGATCACCCCGAGCGGGACGCCGAGCCGCGTCAGCAGATAGAAGACCGGCGGACAGATGACGAAGAAGATCGTGACGATGTTGATCAACGTCATGCGCGGAAACCTGGCGACGAGGCGCCCGTAGTACGGAACCACGAACGCCAACACCACCACCTGACCTGCCGACAAATAGCTTTTGAGCTCCGCGGTACCTTCTCCGAGGATGAGCGCCTCGCGGACGGTCTTCAGGATGTAGTACGCCATCAGGATTAGGAAGACGTTCAGAGCGAGAAGCAGCGCCGTCCTCGCCTCGCCACGACGAACGACGGTGAACAGATTGAGCATGCGCTCGAGCCCGGACGTGCGGGACAGTTCGGTCATGGTGTCACTCCACCCAATGGAGAACGTCGCGGACGATCGACCAGCGCGGCTGCCGCGGCGCGGCATCCTGCCCGAGAATCCAGTGCTTGTACGAGGCCTCGAGCGTGCCGTCCTTGCGCTTCAGCCCGATCCAGGTATTGACGAAGCTGGCAAACCGCTCGTCCCGTTTGCCGATCGGAAATCCCAGCGGCACGCGAATCGCGCCGGGGCCGGGTACGACCACGGCGTACTGCGGATACATGAGCGTCCATGCCGACCCGCGTTCGGCCGGCAGCAGCATCGCGTCGACGTGCGCGTCATCGATCGGCAGATGCAAGCCGTCCTGCGGTTCGATATCCAGAATCGCGTGAGGCAACAGCTCGCGCAGTTTGTCGATGTAATACACCACGTCGGGTACCACGATTTTGATCGCGCCGAGATCGCGGATCGCGTCCCAGGTCGCAAACTGCTCGCGTCGGTGGTCGCGCACGATCATGGCGAGCGTCTCGTCGAGATACGACTCGGAGAACAGCATCTCTCGCGCCCGCAGGGTCGTGACGAGCACACCCGACATGGCGATGTCGCAGTCCCCGCGCGTGAGCACAGCGGCCAATTCGGCGCGGCCAGCGGGCACGAACGCGAGGGTGACGTCCAGCTCGCGCGCCAGTCGGTGCGCGAGCTCGATGTCGAAGCCCACCAGCTCGCCGCGATCGTTGAAGAACGCGAACGGCATGGCGGCCGGCAGGTAGCAGACTCGAAGGACGCGGCGCTCCTTGATGTCGTCGAGCGGAGACTGCGTGGTCAGGGCGTCGAGCGGAAGCGGCGACGGCTCGCGTGCCACCGTCGACTCAACCGGCGCATGCAGCAGATACATCGACGCCAGCACCTTGTCCTTCGAGTACTGCTGCGGGGCGTTCGCAAAGAGCACCCGTGCACCGCCGATCAGGGTCACGATGAGCACAGCGGTCACGCCTACGTACGTCACGAGCGTTCCAGGCCGCCAACGGAGGTGACCGGTCACCGCGCATGAGACGAGGAGGGCGACCACCACCGTGTGGACCGCCGCGACGAGGGATCCCACGCGTGAGTTGACGACGCCGGTCGCGAGAAACAGCTGAAACGTATCGGACGGAATGCGGAAGAGATCGAGGAGAAACGGCACCGCCGCGGTGAGGCTGCCGAAGAACGTCACGAGGCCCGTGAGTGCCAATTCTGGATAGCGCGAGAGCGGCACGGGGGTGTCCGCAAACCATCCCGCAAAGAGGATGAAGCTCAATGACATGAGCTTTCCCGTGTGCGGAAAGTTGAAGGACGCGGGCACGACCACTTCCGTCAACCGGCCGGGCTCGTCGTCGCCGGGGCTGAGGCGATTGAGAAGCGTGCGACTGGCCTGCATGAGGCCCGGCAGCACGATGAAGAGATCGCCGGCGATGAACGCGGTGATGAGCGCGTCGCGCGACTCGCCGAGTACATCCCTGGCTCGAATGGGCGTGAGTACGGCGACGAGTCCCGGGAGCACCCACAGACTGACGATCAGGGCCACCGCAACGTAGGCCGCGAGATAGATCTGGAGTCGGCCCACCTGCTCGAGACTCAGCGTTCCCGCGGCGTCGGCCGCAATCGCAAACAGTCCATAGGGCGTCAGGCGGGTGACGAAGCGAGTCGCCGCCGAGATCGCGTCTCTGACGACATTCAGCACGTCGAGCAGGCGCTCCCGGCGAGCGATACCGACCACGGCGATGCCCAGGATGAGGGAGAAGAGCACAACGGCGGGCACGACGTTGTTCGCCAGGGAGTTGAATGGGTTGGCGGGAATGTACAGGTCAATGAAGTTGAAAGCGGGGCGACGCTCCACCAGGCTCGTGCTGAAGAACGACGCGTTCTGGACTTTGGGAAACGTCAAAGGGATCAGGAACGCGAACAAGAGCGCCAGAAACCACAGCCCGCCAATCACCGCCGCCGCTCGCAGCCCCAGGGTCCGGAGTTCCGAGCGCCGCAGCGATCCAAGACTGGCCACGATCGAGACGGTGATGTAGGGCAGCACCATCATCTGCAGCAGCTTGACGAACCCGTCGGCCGCCCACTTCAGCGCCGCTGCTCGCTCGCCGAAGAACAGCCCGGTGAGGATGCCCAGCGCGAGCCCGGCGAGGATCTGACGAGAGAACGTCATGAGGACATCGCCTGGACGGGACGGCTGCGCGCCGCGCGGGCGTGCGGCGCCAGTTGGCGCCGCCCTCACACCCGCGTCACGTCTTCTTCTTGGGCGGGAAGTTGTTGAAGATTTTCTTCACTGCCCCATTGATGTTCTTGTCGCGCTTCTCGGCCTTCGCCTGGGTATCGATTTCCTTGACGCCCATCCCCCGCCATACAACTTCCTTTTTGGTTGCATCGGCGATATCAACAACGAGAGTGCCGACGAGGATCTCGTTGACGCGCACATCGGTCGTGGTCGTACCCCAGCCGCCTCCATACCGATAGCCGTAGCCGCCGTAGCCGCCGAAGCCCGAGCTGTAGGCAGTGATGTCCTGCTGTTTGTCGAAGGCGACGTGGTACACGACGACAACGTCAGACGCGGCATCGCTCTTGGTCAACCCCTTTGCCGCGAGCTCCGCCTCGATGGCCGCGACGATACGGTTGTCGATCAACGGTTGGCCGACCTTCGTGCCGTCTTTGAGCGCGTAGGTCTTGTATTTCGAAAAGTCCGCCGACTTGTCGAAGTCGAAGCTGGTTTTCTGCGCCAGTGCGAGCACCGGCAACACCAGAACGATCGCAACGGCTGCAATGGAAGCCTTCATCACATCCTCACTCAAAAGCGGAATCCGAACGTGAGCGGGTAATAGGTGCCGTTGGTGCTGCCGCCTTCCGTGGTGGTGGTGGACACCGGGGTGGCCGTGTTGGGCGTGATCTCGGGTCCATACACGTGGTGAAACCGCATCTCGATGAAGAACTCTGACGATTCGCCAAGGCCGAACCCGACGCCGCCGCCGAGGTTGTAGCCGAAGTCCCAGCCTCCGCGCGATCCGACCACGTCAGAGACCGGATACGTACCGCACACGTACCAGTACGGGTCGCAGATGACGCCGGTGCCGACGTACTCCGTGATCTCCACCTTGCGGTAGTACATGCCAGGTCCGGCGACGAGATACGGCCGAACCGCGCTTCCCGGCTTCGTCAGGTTGCCGACCAGGTTGAAGTCCATCTGGTGGGTCTGATGGTTCGCCGAGAACCTGGTCGCACCAAAGATAGGCGCGTCGTCCTTGATGTCGAACCAGCGGTAGGCGTACTCGAACTGGAATGCGAGCTTACTGCTCGGACCATCGATGGTGACGCCAATGGCCGGGCCCCAGCCGTTGCCGAAATGATCGCCGAGGTCGCCGGCGTTGAAGGTGGGGCCGCCACCGAAGTTCACATGAACCTTCCTCTCCTGTGCACTGCCGATCGACGGCGTGAGCGCGAGAAGGATGGCGGCAACTGAGATGCAACTTGCGATGCGCATGATGTCAAGTTCCTCCGGCGTTCGAGGCAGCAAGGGACAGGCCACGTCGTCGAATCACTCGAACAGGGCGCATTTCTGCCGAAGAACCTCCCTGAGACATCGATGCAACGAAAAAGCGCGACCACGTCTGGCAACGCGTCGAGAGCGCGATGACAACATACGGTGACGTGGACGGAGCGTCGAGTCCAGGTCACTGCCACTTGAGAGATGGTTGGCGGTCCCTGTCTTGCACGATAAACGCGCAATGGGCACACGCCTGCTGCTGCTCGCATCAATCTTCTGCGCGATGCCCGCGATCGTCGTCGCGCAGGACACCCGCTCGGCGACCATCACCGCCGAACAAGCCGACAAGGCCAGCCGCCTCAAGCCGTACGAGCCGCATTGGTCCGAGAACCTTCTGATCAGCGCACGCAAGACGCTCGTTGAGGAACCCTCGGGCCTCTATCCGTACTTCGATAGCGTGTACAGCGGCGGTGGGTTCACGGCCGGCGTCGGCTACCGGCACTTCACAGGCGATCGCACCTTCTGGAACGTCGCTGGACTGTATTCAGGCAAGGGCTACAAGAAGGTGGAGGCGGGCGCCACATCGCCAGGTCACCTGTCCGGTCACCTCGATTTTGGCGGAACCGTGTCATGGCGAGACGCCACGCAGGTTGCCTATTACGGGCTAGGAATCGAGAGCCCCGCTGACATCGGCACCGCCTTTCGGATGCAGCAGGTCTACGCCGGCGGAAACGTCACGGCGCGACTGCACCGGTGGTTGCTACTGACCGGGGCAGCGTCGTACGAAGACTACACGCTGAAGGACCCCACCGGGACGTTCATCCCGGTCGAGGACGTCTTCACCCCTGGGACCGCCCCAGGCCTCGGCGTCAATCCCACCTACCTGCACACAACGGTCTCCGCGTCGTTCGATTGGAGACCAGCCGCCGACTACGCGCGTCGCGGTGGCGCGTACACGATCGCCAGTCATCACTACGCCGACCAGGACAGCACGTACAGTTTCAGCCAGCTCGAAGCCGAGGCCGTGCAGCACATTCCCATCTTGCGGGAGAACTGGGTGGTCTCGCTGCACAGTCGATTGCAAACAACAATGGGCGATGACGATCAGGTGCCGTATTTCCTGCTGCCGTCGCTTGGCAGCGGCAGCACGCTGCGCGGCTACAGCAGCTGGCGTTTCCGCGATCGCCACGCGATGCTGCTGTCGGGCGAGTGGCGCTGGATCCCGAACCGGATGGCAATCGACATGGCCGTGTTCTATGACACCGGGATGGTCGCGCCGCGCCTCGACGCGATCGCACTGCACTCGTTCGTCAGCGACGTCGGCGTGGGAGTTCGGTTTCACTCGCCAGTCAGGACGCCGCTGCGCATCGAATTGGCGAGAGGAGCCGAAGGCTTGCATCTGGTGTTCTCCGCGAGCTCGGCGTTTTGATCATGTCGACACGATTCGTTGTCCGACTCGCCCTGTGTTGCCTTCTGGCGCTGGGACCGGTGCTGCTCGCCGGCGCCGAGCGTCGCCGCTTCTTCAATGACGACCCGCTCGCACGTGAGCCCGAAACGCAGGACGCGTCGAAGGTGCAGGAGTGGGAGATCGATCTCTTTGTCGACCTTGCCACCAATCTCTTTGGCAAGCCTGGCGACCCGACACCCAATGTGCGCGCGAGAAACGTCAACACGATCGACGAAGTGCCGGATTCAAGCTGGTTCACCAATCGCATCGTGACGAGGCCGGTGACGCCAGAGGAACTGTCGCGCGGCCCGATCACCGGCAGTGGGCCGGCACCCGGACGCTGGACCGTGGTGTCGCGGAAACTGGCTGGCTTTGCGCCGGGATTCACGATGCGGGACTCGCGCGGCGATCTCTGGTTCGTGTCATTCGATGGGGCGGGCCACCCTGAGGCGGCCACCGGCGCGATCATGGTCGCCAACAAGATTTTCTGGGCGTTCGGGTACTGGCAGGTCGAGAACTACCTGACGACCGTCTCGCCCGAGCACATCGTCGTGTCCGAGAAGGCGACCTTCACGCCAGCCTCTGGACGCGAGCGCCCGATGGAGTCGCGCGATCTGGACGATGTCTTCAAGCGCGCGCATCGGAGCGCCGATGGCAGTTATCGCGCGGTCGCCGCGCGGGCCTTGCCCGGCCGTCCGATCGGCGGCTTCCGCTATTACGGCACCCGCCCCGACGATCCGAACGACGTCGTCCCTCACGAGCACCGCCGCGAGCTGAGAGCGTTGAAGGTCTTCGGCGCGTGGACCAACCTCGTGGACATGAAAGCGGGGAACACGCTCGATACCGTGGTCGTCGAGAACGGTCGCAGCGTGGTGCGCCACTACCTGCAGGATGTCGGGTCGACGTTTGGTACCGGCGCCAACGGGCCTCGCGAGTACGACGAGGGATGGGAGGAGCTCTATGACGGCACGCTCACGCGAAAGCGCCTTGCACGTCTCGGCTTCTTCTTCGAGCCATGGCAAACGGTGCAGTACGTCGACCAGCCTGCGATCGGGCGATTCGAAGGCGATATGTTCGATCCCCAGGGATGGTGGCCTCGTGTCGCGACTGCGGCTTTCTTGAGAGCGCGCGCCGACGACAACTTCTGGGCGGCGCGACGCGTGGCGGCATTCACCGACGAGATGATCCGCAGCGCCGTGCAGGCGGGCGCCTACTCCGATCCTGCGGCCCGCGTGCTGCTCGGCGACGTCTTGATCAAGCGCCGCCAGAAGATCGCGAGCGTGTATCTCACCGCGATCAATCCGCTGATCGATTTCACGCTCTCGGGCGATGGCCGTCTCGGCTTCCGCAATGCGGCGGTGGATGCCGGCGTCGCTCCACCACCACCAAAAGGCTACAGTGCGAGCTGGTCGGAGTTCGACAACACCACGGGCCAGGTGCGCTCGCTCGGTCCAGCCACGACCTCGCTCGCCAACGACATGGCCGCGCCACCGCAGCTCCCGTCGTCGGTCGGATCGTTTCTGCGAGTCCAGATCGCGGCGATCGGACCGGCACGTGATGAATGGACCCGACCCGTCGACGTGTTCTTCCGACGAACAGGCGAGGGGTGGCGACTGGTCGGCCTGACGAGAGTGCCGTAGCCTCCGAGCGCACCCATCATGCAACCATCCCAATCGAGGATCGTGTTCGTGACCATCGCGACCACGCTCGCGCTCGTGTTTCAGACGTGGCTCGAGGGAGTCGACGTGAACGTCGAGCACGACAAAGCCTTCGACTTCAAGTCAGCGCGCACGTGGGCATGGAATCCCGAGGAAGCCGGCCACGTTCGGATGGCTCGCACGCAGGAGGACAATCCCGACGGCATGAAGCACTGGGCCGAGCCGGTGATTCTCGACCAGGTGGCGACCGAAATGATGCGTCGCGGACTGCAACGAGCGCCGTCACACCCTGACGTCACGCTCACCTATTACTTGATGTTGGGCATCAACATGACGGCGCAGACGATGGGACAGTTTCTGCCGGCGACGACAGCGTGGGGCTACGCGCCGTTCGCACCGGCGACACAGTCCATCAAGATGATGAACGAGGGAGCGCTGGTGCTCGACGTGGCCGCCAAGGGTACGGTCGTGTGGCGCGGCGTCGCCAAAGCGCGGGTCGCGTTCGACGCCGATGAGAAGAAGCGCGAGGCCGTGCTCCGCGAGGGCGTGCGAGACCTGCTCAAGCGCTACCCACCCAAGTAGTGTCCTTGACGCCGTCCATCGAGTGACAGCACGGATGATCGCACCATGGCAGAGAACGGGTCCTCCCAGGTGTCGAAATGGTTTGGGCTGATGAGCCCCGGCTCCCTCGATGCGTCTCCGCCGTCGGTCATGGTGGAGGCCGAGTTCGGCGCTCGGTCGCAGCGCGGCCCACGGCCCGTCAACGATGATCACTATCTCGTCCTGCGCATGCGGAGGCAGCAGGAAATCGTGATGACGAGCCTCGCCCAAGCCGAGTTGCCCGCCTGCCTCGACGAGTCCGGATACGGGATGGTCGTCGCCGATGGCATCGGCGGCGACGGCGACACGGCCAGCCGGCTGGCGATCTCCGCGCTCATGCATCTGGCGACCTATTTCGGCAGATGGCACGTCAGGATCGATGAACCGATCGCCGACGAGATGGTGGATCGCGCCAAGCGGTTCTACCGAGGCGTCGACGCGACGATTCGGAAGGCCAGCCTGCAGAGCCCGCGCGGTCTTCAGACCACGTTGACAGCCGCGTACACCGCCGGCTCCGACTTGTTCTATGCGCACGTCGGACATTCGCGCGCATACGTGTTTCGCGATAACCAGCTGATGCAATTGACGCGCGACCACACCGTGAGCCATAGACACGGCAGTGCGGTGATGGTCGACGTGGCGGGGGCCGCACGCGATACACATTACATCGTGACGCAGGCACTCGGGTGGACCGGCACGGGCGCGCGCAGAATCGATGTCGAACGCTGCGGCCTGATGGACAACGACGTCGTGCTCTTGTGCACGAACGGACTGACCGACGTGGCCGACGACGCGCGTATCGCCAACGCACTCCGGGCGAACCACACGCCTGACGCGCAGTGTCAGGCGCTGCTGGATCTCGCCGCCAATTCCGGAAGCACCGACGACGTGACCGCGCTGGTGGGGCGTTATCGAATCAGCGTGTGAGCCGCGGCGCAGCCGAGCACCCCGTGCTCGGCTGCGCCATCCACAGCGCGGCCCTCTCGAACCGCGCCTGCCGCCGACCGCTTAGCGGTCGTCGTCGTCAACGATCAGCGCCGCACGGCGATTGAGCTGACGGGTCGCTTCCTGTGTGGTGTCGTACTTCAAGCGCTCTTCGCCATAGCTCGTAATCGTCAGCCGCCCGGGAGCGACGCCGTGGCTCGTCAGGTAGTCCTGGACCGCCCGTGCGCGTCTCTCTCCAAGCGCCTTGTTGTACTCGGCGCTGCCCTCCGGGCTGGTGTATCCCTCGATGTGAAGATGCATCGAGGGCACGTCGTTCATTGCCTTCAACGCCGCCGTCAACGTGCCCAGCGCATCTTGGCGAAGCACGGCCTTGTCGAGGTCGAACTGGACATCGGCGAGCACGCGCAGCGGGGCCACGTCGATCGTCACCGTATCCGATGCCGTTCCGCCGCGGCCGTCGTCGGCGGTGACGGTGAGCGCGACTTTGCCGGGCGCCGTTTGCGCCCGCCATTGCGTCGTCGCCGCTCGCGTGTCGACGATCGTGCCTGATGGCACCGACCAGCGAGCACTGACGGCATCACCATCCGGATCCTGACTGGTCGCGCGAAGCGTGAGTGTCTGTCCGACTTCGACGCGGCAGGGGTCGCACTGCGCGCGCACCGTCGGCGGGCGGTTTGGCGGAGGAAGCGGCGCGGGCTTTGGAGCTTCGACGACGGGCGCAGGTGCCGGTTCCGCAACCTCGACGCGAGGCGGTCCCGGTGGCGACGGCAGCGGCTGCGGCGTGAAGATGCTCACGCCGCTGTGGAAACCGAGACGCAGTTGCAGCCCCACTCCGGAACGCCCTTCGATGCCAAAGCGATACGTCGTCCCGATGCCGATCAACATGCCGCTCGGGTGCTGCCACGTGATGCCCGCGGCGGCGTTGACCCGCGAATCAAGCTCCGTCGACGACGGGGGAATCGAGCCGTCGGCGCCGGTGATCGCGCCTGGGGAGATCACGACTGCCGAGTCGAACGGGGCTTCCCCGTACAGCTCGGTCGTGAATCGAATGCTCGATCGTGCGCCGAATGCCGCCCCGACGCCCCATCGCAGACCGTCGGAGAGGCTCACGCCAGTCGGGTCGCCACGGAGCGCAAAGCCACCGTAGCCGCTCAACTCGACCGCGCGGCTGGCCTCCTTGCTGAGAATCAGATCGCCGAAGTAGTCGAACTGACCGGTGCCCACATTGTCCTCGCTGGCAGTCGGCACCTTGACCGTCGCTCGAAACGCCATGGCGAGCGGCTGACGCCGGTGCTCCGACATCAGGTTGAACTTCGCCCCGACGTACACATCCCCGAAGTGACTGCCCGTCCAGTCCTCTCGGACGAACGGATACTCGTTGATCACCCCGCCGGTGTCCGGTGTTCCGGGGCTGAAGAGCGGACGCGTGTCGCGATCGACCGCCGTCACGGTACGCATGGCGCCAAAGATCTCCATGCGTTTGCCGGCGCCGATCGCGAACGTGAGCGGGTAGTACGACACGTCACTGGATCCCTGTTTGAAATCCTGCTCGGTGCGGTAGGCGCCGAACGCCCAACCGGTCGGTTTGAGGATCTCCGCAGTCGGAACGAACCACAGTCCCGTATCGCCCCAATACGTCGTAATGGCGGGACGAACTTCCTGTCCCGCTGATTTGTCCTGGGCCCACGCTGGAGCGCCAACCATCAACATCGTCAACACCGCTGACATGGTCACGCGATTCATGTTCTGCTCCTCGGTTGCGGCATCGGCGGATTCACCCGCACTAGTTGCCGATCTTGACGCCGATGACTTCACCCGACACGATCAGCTCCACGCGGCGGTTCTTCTGCCGCCCCGCCGCCGTGTCGTTGTCTGCGATCGCCATGGTCTTGCCGAGACCGAGGGCGGTGATCGAGTCGCCCGCCAGCCCTTGCTGCACGAGGTAACTGCGCACGGCTCCGGCTCGCTGCTCGGACAAGGTCTGATTCAACGCGTCACTGCCGGTGCTGTCCGTGTGTCCTTCCACTTCGAGCTTCAGGCCCTGGTGCGCGAGGACGATGCCGGAAAGCCGCGCGAGCGCCTCACGTGTGGGCGGACGCAGATCGAATTTCCCGGTATCGAACAACACGTCGGCCATCGTGATCACGAGGCCCCGCGTTGTGTCTTTCGTTTCGAGGATTCGATTGAACTGATCGAGCAACTGCGCGCGCAGGGTCTCGGCCGCCAGCCTGGCACGTTCGGCCTCGCCCCTGGCGCTGGCTTCCCTCGCCGCGGCTTCGGCCTCGGCTCTCGCCGCAGCATCACGAACCGTGGCGGCTTCTGCCTGTAATTGGACTTCCCGAGTCGCCGCCTCTGCCTTCAGCTGCGCCTCGCGCGCGGCTGCGAGATCCGCCTTCAGCTTCGCGTCCTGATCCGCCCGCTCCTTCGCCACCGCGGCGTCAGTTGCGGCTTTGGCTTCTGCGATCGTCTTCGCCTGCGCGGCGGCCGCCGCACGCTCGTTGTCGATGCGTTCAGCTTCCACGCGCTCGGCCGTCACAGCACGCGCATCTTCTGAGGCCTGCGTCGCCTGACGTGCGAGGGTGATGACCTCTTTCGTGTTGGCCTTCTTGACGAGCGCGTTCTCGGCCAGGTCGAGGCCCCCCTGGGCCTTCGAGAGGATCTCCGGCGCGTACTTGCCGGCGCCGCGCGACTTGGCAATGTCCACGGCGTTGCGGGCCTGGTACATTTCGATCGGAACATTTTTCAGATCCAGCGACAGCGCCAGCGGGTTGACCAGCTTCTGGTACTGACTGCGCTTCATCAGCTTGTAGTCGTCGACGATGAAGAGGCGTCCCTTGGTGTTCTCCCGAATATCGTTTTCGAGAATCAACATCTCGCTTGGCTGCCGCACCGCCGGGTACGGCTCGGCCGTGACGAACAGCGAGAAGCTTTGCAACTGAGTGGTCGCTTTCAGCGCGGCGTGTCCATCCTGGTTCGGGCGAATCTCACCAAGGTTGATCGCACGACCCTCCGGAGAGACCGCCCAGACGACGTAGGCCAGAAATTCGGTGCCGACATCGGTGGGTGGTCTGAGTTTCCTGATCGTCGCCTCGACTTTCGTCACCGACGGCGTGGCTTCCACCTTTGCCTCGCCGTGTGCGCCGGCACCGAGCAGGGTGCCCTTCAGATCAACGGTCGTGTCGCCACCACGCACCTGATAGCCGATCGCCTTGACGGCGCGGGAGGTCACTTCGGAGGCTGGCGTCTGAGTAGGGGACTGAGCCAGACCGATCGCGCTCAGGACCGACCACGCCATGGCCGGCCAGAGCAGTCTCCCGACGCGTGCGTTCATACATCACCCTCGAAACCGTGCGCCTTGACTCAGCGCATGCCAACTCCCACAAGCGACGCGACACCGAGATCGGGTCGCGCACGAAGGACGGGGCTGCAAACAGGGGACCATGCGCTCGACTCGCGCAAGTGTTGACGGCGGTGTTGACGGCCCTATTTCCTTACCAGCGGTCGTCAGGACGTCTCAGCATGCGGTGAGCCTTTGGCGTGTCGTTGGGAACCGGGCCGCGGCACGGCCGTTCGCGTGGTCCTGGCCCGCGGCGCGGGTGTGGATGGATCTCCTGACAGCGACGCGCGGCTGGTTCAGAACACCGCGCTCAACAGACGCTTCACCAGCTCCTCGAACGAGATCATCGTCAGCGTCAATGGCAGCAGCGGTACCAGCGTGACGATTCCCAACTGGAAGATGGTCTCCTTCGCGAAGGGGACGTACCGCATGGTCCGGATCACGTCGAAGGTGTTGGCCATGTCGGCAAGCGACTGGATGTCGGCACTGCCCACCAGCGGTTCGTCCGGCTCTCGGACGCCGTGGATCCACTTCGCGTCGAACGCTTTGACGTAGCGCTGCGCAAACACGCCGTATTCGCGGAGGCCCACGCGCTTGGCGCGTGCCAGCTGTCCGCCGAACACAATGAGCGGGCTCAGCACCAGGAACACGAGCGCCGCGACGACAGCAACGATCTCCACGGTGAACTGCGGGAGCGTCGCTCCGACAAAGAAGATGCGATCGGCGATCAGGCCGGCCAGCAACACCCCGTGCGCGAGGAGCAGCGGACTGAAGGCGTTGACGATACTGGCGAGGAATCCCAGTCCGCCCGCGCGGTCGGGATGGGTCGGCACGAGCTGGAGCTCGATGCGCGACACCTGCCAGAGAAAACGGATCCAGATGAACAAGCGGAAATACCAGCGCAGGAGCAGGAACTGGAAGATGGGCACGCTCACCAGCGTCTGCCACCAGCCGGCGAGGGACAGGTTGGTGAATCCAGAGACGCGTTCCGCCTCCGCCCACGTGTTCGCGTCGACGGAGATGTAGTTGCGCGCGAAGATGCCGACGCCGTAGACGAGCACAACGAGAGTGAGCTCGGCGGTCAACGAATTCCGCAGACCCATCGCCGATCCGATGAGGGCGTTGAAGCGGGGGACGTCGGCGGCGCGAATCAGATCGCGCGAAAGGAACTGCAACAACGCTCGACGCATGCGAACGTGGACAACCAGCTCCGCCACGATGAGGAGCGGCATCGCGAGGAGCAATCGCGCGTGCACTTCGAAGTTGAGGAGAAACGGAACCTCTGTGATGCCCCACCATGCTCGCCCCTCCCACGCCGACAGCAGCAGCAGCGGCAGCCATGTGATCAGGGCGCCGGCGAGAATGCGTCGATGGACCATCGTCAGCGCATCGTCGGCCAGATGCGACCGACGAAGCAGCTGGTAGAGCGGGCCGCCGAGCACGAGTGAGAAGTCGGCGGGGTCCGATCCCAGCGGCAGCGACGTCTCCAGACGATCGACCGTCGCGGTGATCATGATGACCCTGGCAGCCTCTTACCTGGTGAGCATGACGATGACCGGGCCCCAGGCCGTCAACAGGATGTTCCCGATTGCGTACGGCACGGTGTATCCGAGAACTGGGATCTTGCTTTGGGCTTCGTCCTGGATCGCTCGCAACGCTGCGGTGACGGTTCCCGCCCCGGCGCAGGCGCCCAGCAGGATCAACGGGTTCATCTTCAGGACATGGCGTCCGATGAGCAGCGCAATAAAGTGAGGCAAGGCCGCGACGATGAACCCGACGAGTAACAGGCTCGGCCCGGTCTGGCGAAGCCCGGACACGAACGTGGGGCCCGCGGTCAATCCGACGATGCCGATGAAGACGGCGAGCCCAACGGTGTCGAAGATCCAGAGCGCTGGCTCCGGGATTCTGCCAAAGATCGGATAGACCGAGCGCAGCCAGCCGAAGACCAGGCCCATGATCAGCGCGCCGCCACTCGTTGTCAGCGTGAGCGGAAGCCCTCCGATATCGAGCGTCAACAGTCCCACGAGACCGCCGACGACAATGCCCAGGCCGAGGAACACGATGTCCGATTCACTGGATGGACGCTCGATGTAGCCCAGCGCGCGTCCGGCGCGCTCGACATCCCGCGCTCCACCAACGAGCCGGAGAAGGTCTCCACGGTTGACGATGGTCTCGGCATCGAAGGGGATTTCCTCGCCGCCGCGGATCAATTTCGCGAGGACGACGCCTCGCCCGTATTTCTGGTCCAGGACCGAGAGCGGTTGCTCCGCCGCCTCACGCTTCGTCACCACCGCGTCGAGCGTCACGACCGGAAACTCGAGAAGCGCGGGGTCGTAGATTTCCTCTCCAAGCGGCAGGATCCCACTGAGTACCACTCTCTGACGGGCCGCAATCGCGGCGACATCGCCCGATCGCAGAATGGTCTCCGGCGTGGCATCAATGAGATCGACACCTCGTCGGATCCGTTCCACGAAGACACGATCGGGGATCGTCGAACGTTCGAAGTCCGCCACGGTGGGGCCGGTTGCGGCAGCGGCCAGGCGATAGGCGCGGATACTCCATTCCTGGGATGCCAAGTGAGCCTGCTCTGTGGGCTTGTCGACTGACGACCCCAGAGCCGCCAGTTTCTTGGCCTCTGCCTTCAAATCGATTCTGAGCACACGCGGAGCCGCCGCCGACAAGAACCACACGACGAATCCTGTGCCGACCAGGTAGCTGACGGCATAGGCCACAGGAATGTTGTTCTTCAGTCGCGTCTTCTCGGCCTCAGGCAGATCGAGCCGGTCGATGGTGTCGCTTGCGGTGCCAATGACGGTCGATTCGGTGAACGCCCCGGCCATGAGGCCCGCAGCCGTCCCGCTGTCGTAGCCAAGCAGTCGCGCGGCCACGACCGTCGTCACCAGACTCGTCACACAGAACACGATCGTGAGAACGACCTGAGTGAACGCATTCTTTTTCAGGCCGCGAAAGAATTGCGGCCCGACCTTATAGCCGGTGGCAAACAGGAAGAGCGAGAAGAAGACCGCCTTGACCGTGGGATCGACTTTGATGTTCAGCTGTCCGATCAGCACGCCGGCGATGAGCGTGCCGACGACGTTCCCGAGTTTGAACGACCCGATGCGGATCCGCCCAATCACGAAGCCCGCCGCCAGCGTGAGAAAGATCGCCAGCTCCGGATGGGTGCGAATCGCGTTTACCAAGTCGCTCATACCAGACCCTAACCGTGACTGCACACCGCGTTGATTCGCTGCCGCATGTCCTCACCGAGCCTCGCGACTGATTGAGATTGCCCTGTGTCAGCAGATAGCTGGGGCCAGCGACAATCCCAACCTTGGTGCAATAGCGCGCGGCAGTTACCGCTTCGCCACGGGAACCGCAACTTCCTCCGGCGCGCCGGTCTTGCCCGTGGCGGCCTGATACGCCTGGTAGTAGCCGCGCGCAATCGCGCGCACCGCCCGGCCGATGTCGTCGTACACGTGATCGTCCAGGTTGGCGAACGAGATCCGCACCGACCAGTCCGGCGCGGCAAAGCCGCTGCCGTTGAGCAGCACGATGCCGTGATCCTCGGCCAGCCGGAACACGATGTCGAGTGGATGGACGTTCGCCTTCACCCACTCCGCGACGTCGTTGCCGGCGTACTTGCGCATCCAGAAGTCGAAGTCGAACAGCCCGTAGTAGTAATCGAAGTGTTGGTTCGGGCCGACCTCGATGCCCAGCCCCTCGATCGTCGCCTCGACGCGTTTCTTGACGATTCCCAGGCAGGCTTTCTGGTAATCCTTCTTGGTGTCCATCAACTCGCTCACCGAGAACATCGTCATCATCACCTGCTGCGGCAGCGACAGGCCCGCGGTGTGATTCAGCGCGATGTCGCGGCTGTCGGCAACAATGCGATCGATGAAGGCGAGCTTGCGCGGTTCGAGCGTGAGCCCGCCGTAGCGCTTGTCCAGCAGTTTCTTGATCGGCTCGGGATGGTTGGCGATCATCTCGTCGAAGATGTTGTCCTCGTGGACGGCGATCGTTCCCAGGCGCCACCCGGTGCAGCCGAAGTACTTGCTGTACGAGTAGACGCCGATGGTGTTCTTCGGGAACTCTCCCATCAGCGACCGGAAGCCCGGTACGAACGTGCCGTAGACGTCGTCGGTCAGCAGGATCAGATCCGGCCGCTTCTTGAGTACGTCCCCGATCTTCTTGATGGTGGGCGCTGACATCGCCACCGCGAACGGGTTGCCGGGATTGACGACGAAGAAGGCCTTGATCTTCGGATCGAGGAGCTTGTCGAGCTCTTCGTCCGGATATTGAAACTGCTTCCCCTGCCTCGCGTTTACCGACACGAAGTGGAGGTCGTAGTCCTCGAGGTGCGCCATCTCGAGGTACGGCGTGAAGATCGGCACGCCGAGCGCGATCGTATCGCCTTGATTGAGGATGCGATTGCTCTTCAGCGACTTGAAGATGTAGCACATGGCGGCGGTGCCGCCCTCGACCGCATAGAGCTTGAACGTGCCCTTCGGATGCGGATGGCCGCACATCGCCCACTCCAAGTACTCGTGGACGATCTGTTCGTTGTGCATCAGCATGCGGTCCGGCACCGGGTAGTGGTCACCGATGATCGAATCCACCAGCTCATGGACGAACTTGTCAGGGTCGAAGCCGAACTTCTTCACCGTCCACGGCATCATCCGTTGCAGGAATGTCGCGCCTGGCATGTCCTCGTGCGTCGCGAGCCAGGCGTTCAGCCGATCGGCGATGCCCTTCGCCCTGGGCATGCCGCCGACACCAGGCGGCAGGTCGAGCACGCGCTTGCTCTCAAGGACGGCGAACTGTCCAAGCAGGAAAAACCCCTCGCGCGGCTCGGTCGCGACCCAGTTCGGATTGCCGCGGCCGGCGTTGAGATACGTGAGCGACGATTCCTGCGCGGACTTCGTCGCCACCTTGGCGAGGAAGTCCTTGATCTCGAACGGACCGAGCTTCTCGTACTGTTGATACTTCAGATTCTGTTCCATGAATGTGTCCTCGGGGCTTCGTCGTTACGAGAGCAGCATGATCAGGACCATGCCCCAGATGGTCAGCAGCGTGTTGCCGACGGCATAGGTCACGGTGTAGCCGAGCGCCGGGACCTGGCTCTTCGCCGCATCGCACACCAGTCCGAGCGACGCCGTCGTGGTGCGCGACCCGGAGATGATGCCGAGCGTGAGCGCGTCATGGAAGCGGAACAGGTACTTGGCGATGAACATCCCAAGCAGCAGTGGAACCGTGGTGGCGAGGGCGCCCCACAAGAACAGGCCGATGCCCTGCGTCTTCAGGCCGTTGACGAACCCTGGGCCCGCGGAGATGCCGACAATGGCGATGAAGATGTTGAGGCCGACCGAGTTCATGAACCACACGGTTGGCGTGGGAATGCGTCCGAAGGTGGGGCGCACCGACCGGAACCACCCGCCCACGATTCCCGCGATGAGCGCTCCGCCGGCGGTGGACAGCGTGAGCGGCACTCCGCCCACTTTGAGCACCAGCGAGCCGAACAGGGCGCCGATCACGACGAACGCGCCGACAAACGCCATGTCGGTGACGTCGGTCTGACGATCCGCCACACCCAAGAGCGCGGTCGCTGCGTTCGTATCCTGAGTGCGACCGACGATGGTGAAGATGTCGCCGCGCTGGACCGTGGTATTCGCCAGGATGGGGATCGAGGTCGCAGTCGCGCCGCGCGCGATCTTGCGCAGGAAGACCCCTCGAATCTCCGGCATCTGGGCCAGTTCGGCCAGCGTCTTGCCGTCGATCGCTTTGTTGCTCACAAAGACGTCGATGCCCTGGACCGGCACGGCCAGCAGCTCCGGATCCTCGACCTCCTTCGCGTTCGCCCCGAGCAGCGACACGAGCACGTCGCGGGCGCCCATGACCGCCACGACGTCGTTCTCGCGCAGAACGGTGTCCGGGGTCGTCTCCTCGATCGTCCCGTCGCGTCGGATACGCTGGATGAACAGACGTGCCGGGGCCGTCTTGGCTTCGATGACCCCCACGCCACCGGCTACCCCACCCACCTGCACGTGAGGCGCCAGCGCCTCGGCCTCGATGACGCTCAGGCCAGCGGCCCTGCCGCCCGGCTGGACGCGGAACGCCCGCAGCTCCCAGCGGCGCCAGGCCGTTCCGGGGCCGCCCAGCTCCTTGGTGCCGCCCTGCGTTTCCTCGTAGTCCTTACAAGCGGCAACCAGGTTGATGCCGAGCAGCTTCGGGCCGATGATGGCGATCACGATCGCCGAGCCCATGGTCCCGAACATGTAGGTCACGGCGTAAGCGACCGGCATCGAGTCGACCAGGGCCTTCGCCTGATCGGCAGCCAGGCCCAACCGATTGATGGCGTCGGTCGACAGGCCCATTGCGGCGGAGATCGTCTGCGACCCCGAATAAAGTCCGGCCGCATACCCGAGGTCGTAGCCGGCGACCTTGGCGATCGCGAAGGGGGTCACCAGGCACAGCAGGCATTGGACCACTGAGAAGCACGCCTGGGGCAGGCCGTCTCTGGCGACGCCGCGGACGAACTGCGGTCCGACAGCGTAGCCGACCGCAAACAGGAACATCAGGAAGACCGTCGCCTTGAGCGGCTGCGAGATGGTGATCCCAATCTGTCCGATCAGCACACCGGCCAAGAGCGTCGCCGTGACCGCTCCCAGGCCGATGCCCTTGAAGGTGAACTTGCCAAAGTAGTAGCCAATCCCCAGGGTGAGAAAGATCGCAATCTCCGGGTATTGACGGAGCGTCGCGAAGAACCAATCAACCATGACCTACTCCGTTTCGTGGCGTCGTGAGGTGTTCCTTCAGGCGGTTTGAAGTGTGTCTGCGCCGCTGACCGCCAGCGTCGCCTTCGCGGGTTTCTTCGAGATGTCCCCCAGCACCGCGGCGCTAATCAGCTTGAGCCCGAGAGTCGCGTCGTAGCCGTGGATCTCCTTCACATCGAGCTTGCGCATGAACTCGATGGTGTCGGCCTTGATCACCTGACCGGGCACCATGATCGGGAAGCCTGGTGGGTACGGGATCACGAAGTGCGCCGACACGAGTGGCGGTCCGGTCAACAGCCGCTTGTCGATCTCCGGGCTCATCAGCTTCACGTGCTCGCATCCGTCGTGGTCGTAGGCCATGTAGAACGCCGAGCGCATGTCGCCCTCGAGCGTCGGGCTCTGCGGATCGTCGCGGAAGCGATCGTGGAAGTGGCTGAAGTTGGGCAGGTCCGGAACGTCCTCGACCAGCGACTTCACGCGCGCCGCAAAGGCCTTGCGCGCCTCTTCCCCACCGCTCTTGAGACGGGCCTCGATCGCCTTGGAGATTTCGACGAGTACTTTGAGCAGGTTCGCGACATCGCTGCGCGTGTTGTTGATGTTGGTCTGCAGCAGGATCGAGTTGCGTGAGGTCTTATTGAGCTGGATCTCGTACTCCGCGGCGAGCAAGTTCTTGAACTGTGTGCCGTCGTACCCTGCGGTCCCGCACAACAACGTGAGTCGGGTGGGATCGAGGATGAACTCGTCCTCGCCGAAGGCGCGAGCCGCATCCACCCACGTGGCGCCGCCCTCGCTGTAGCTCTTGAGTCCGGACTGCCGGAACTCGGCCGGCACCATGTCCTCCACGTCCAGAACGCGGAAGTACTTCGACACCAGCGGATGCGTATTCACCGCGTGGCGGATCTCGATCGCGAGTTGAATGGCCTGCATCACCAGCCCGTAGCCCTCCAACTCCATCTGACGACGAGCCACGTCGAGCGACGCAATGAGCTGCTGGTTGGGAGACGTCGACGCGTGTGTGAACACCGCCTCCTTGAACGCTTGCTCGTGCCGGTGGTACTCCTCGTCGCCCACCAGCACCATCGAACCCTGTCGCAGCGAGGACATCGACTTGTGCGTCGAGTTCGTTTGATAGACGCGCAGCTTCGCCTTGCGAGGATCGGGCACGAGCCTGGTGCCGAGGATGCGCGGGTCATCGGGATCGAGATCGGCGCCGAGCTGCTTCTCCTGCGCGAGGTACCGCGCCAAGTACGCGGGGTCGGCGAAGGCCTCCTTCAGATCGGCGCGCGCGCCCATCGCCGTGCGCGGGCGGTAGAGCGGCGAGAAGCGTGCGAAGCCGAACCAGGCCTCGTCCCACAGGAAGATGAGATCGGGTTTGATCGCCAGGCACTCTTCCATCACGCGGCGGACGTCGTAGACGTGACCGTCGAACGTGCAATTGGTCAGCGTGACCGTCTTCACTTTGTCGAGCCGGCCCGCAGCCTTGAGCTCGAGCAGGGCCTTCTTGATCGCCCGCAGTGGCACGGCGCCGTACATCGAGTAGGCCACCATGGGAAAGGCCTCGACGTAATAGGGCTGGGCGCCGGCCAGCACCATCCCGTAATGGTGCGACTTGTGACAGTTGCGATCGGCGATCACGATGTCGCCAGGCTGGAGCAGCGCCTGGTGGACCATCTTGTTGGAGGTCGATGTACCGTTGGTCACGAAGAACACACGATCGGCGCCGAAGGCGCGCGCGGCTGCGTCCTGCGCCTTCTTGATGTTGCCCGTGGGCTCGAGCAGGCTGTCCAACCCACCGGTGGTCGCCGACGATTCCGCGAGGAACAGATTGGCGCCGTAGAACTCGCCCATGTCGCGGATCCAGTTCGACTTGAAGATCGACTTGCCCCGTGCCACCGGCAGCGCGTGGAACGTACCGACCGGCTTCTGCGCGTACTTTTTCAGGTTGTTGAAGAACGGCGTGTCGTACCGCTCGGCGACGCCGGAGAGGATCGAGAGATGGATCTCGAGCGGCTCTTCGACCTCGTAGAAGACGCGGCGGATCCCTTCGGCGGCCGGGTCCGAGATGATCGCGTCGGGGTTCGTGTCGGCGAGCAGGATGACGTCGAGCTCCGGCCGGAAGCGCTTCACCATTTTCGCCAGCGTCACGCCGGAGCTGCCAGACGCGCCAGCCGTCAGATCAGACAGCCTTGATGACAGAACGTTTTTGAGCAGCGGCACGTCGTGCGAGGATGCGTACGGAAAGCCGTCGTAGATCACGATCGACTCGAGGTTCGTGTTGAGGATCACGCCAAGCACCGCGTCCTCGAACGAGCCGACGAACACCGGCTCGTAGACGAACTCGTCCAGCGCGCGCCGCAGTTTGCGTAACTGCTGCATCTGTGCCGGCCACCGGGCGGGCGCCGTCGGTGTGACGAACAGCACCTCGAAGTACGGCTTCCCCACGGACTCTCCCACCGACGTCGGCATCACCCGCTCCGACGCGGTCGCGTCGTCATCCGACTCCCATTCCGCGGCATCGATGCGGTAGCTCTGAGTCATCAGCGCCGACGAGACACGCTGCACGAGCCTCGCTGTGCCCAGCGCGTCTCCACCGGCCAGGCGTTCCTTCATGGCATTGATCAGGCGCGCGCCCGGGTAGGCCTGGAACGCTTCCATCGGTAAGAGCGCGGTGAGGGCGTCGTGACATGCGGCCTGCAAACCCGCGTCGCCGCGGCTGGCCGGATTTGCGGCGTAAGCCTGCGCCGTCCGGCTCAGGTCACGCCACAAGTCAAGGCGCGCGGCGACGGCCGAGAAGAAATGGTCGATCTTTGGTGCTTGGGTCTTGGCCATCGAAAAGCTCCTAATCGTTCAGAGACGTCGTGAATCGCATGTGGCTACCGCTACGGCAGGTTGAAGCGGACCGCGAACTGGATCCGATGGGCAGTGCCGCTGTCACCCGAGAAGACCTCGCGGCGGCCGTACAGATACTCGACGCCTGCCCACGCGCGGTCTGGCAGGAACCAGTACAGAAGATTGAGGGCGCCGTAATTGAGCTGGGAATTGCCGTCGGGCGGATAGAAGTCCTCATCCGGTTGCGACGCGATGCTGTAAACCCCGTTTGACGAGAAGACAGGGGTCCAGTAGTGCTCGTAGCCAGCCATGCCCGCGTAGATCTTCGGCGCGTGCAACTGACCGTTCGCGTCGGGCACGGCGGTCACGGCCCCGCGGTAACGGCCGACGCCATCGCCGAACGTGAACTGACCATAGAGAGAATCTTTTCCAACGGTCTTCAACTTCTCGGACAGCACGCTACCCCACAACGTCACGTCGTCCACGTCACCCGTGGCGGGGCGGAATCGCGCCTTCCCGAGAAACCCCGCAACGAACGAGTGGAGGCGAGGGCCGTCGAAGCGGATCCGCCCGACGAAGTCGGGCATCACGTACTCGGGCTTGCCGGGGACCGGGGGAGGCGTGATGGTCGACTTGTTGTCTTCGACCGCCACCGACCACGACGCCTTGTCAGTCAGCTTCGCCGTCCATCGCAACTGTGCCTGCCGTATCGACGGGAACGCCATCGGCGATTCGAAGTCGATCGTGTTCGGAAAGTTGGCGTCGTCGACGAAGGTCGACCAAGTCTGCCCGGCGAGCAGTCCGCCCCAGCTCCCATAGGCGTGGCGCAGCCGGAGGACGCTGCTGCTGCCGTAGAAGTCGGTCTCCACGTACATCCGCAATTCCTTGTTTTCCACCGGACCGCGGACGTCGATGAACAGGCGCGTCTCCTTCGCATGGAGTTGCGAGTTGGCGCCGTCGCTGCCGTCCACGGCGATCGTCCGAGGGTCGAAGGAATCCTCCGAGGTGATCGCAGAGAAGTCGCGGATGATGTCAAGCTTCATCCGCCCTCCCGGCTTGAAGACGAAGACCCCCATGGTGAATCCGTCAGGCTTGGTGTCCGCAGCCTGGGCAGGAGCCGGGGGTGGCTCGTCCTTCTCGGTTGTCGGCGTGGACGGTCCGTCGTCGTTCGATGAACCGCTCTGCGCGTTGGCCGAGCTGACTGCACATACAAGAACCACCGGCATCGCAAGCGCTCTCATGACGCTGCCAAGCGGTCTTCTCTGTGTCGATCTGCCTCGTTGCTTCATAGGAATCGCTCCGCGATGTGATCCGTGCGTTCACGGACCCGGGTACCCTCGGGGCGTCTAACACCTGCTGTGTTGTCCGACTGCCTCTCACACAAAGCACGGCGGGTGCCAATGATGCGGACGACGCTCTCGGCGTCTTCGAGCGCTGAAGTAACAGCGGCTCCGTGGCGTTCGATGTTCGAAGGGCCGACCTCGAGACGGTCGTGCGTGAGGCCGATCGCGCTGCATCACCGCCGATGGTCAGCACTCCTACGGCAGGTCGTCACGCGCGACGATCAGGTGACGGATGTTTCAGGGCAGCTGGTGATCGCTATGTACTGCGGGAGGACGAGGCGGCGCCGGGTGGCACCAGACGGGCAGCCGTCAGGAAGCAGGTGACTCGCGTGGCCTCGCTCAGCGGGGCCTCGTCGTAGTGCGGCAGCGGTGGCCGCGAATCAGTAGCGTTCGCGCGCGAAGCGCCGCCGCGCGATCGACTTATCGTCGTCGTACGCATCCTTCGAAGACCGCTCCGGCAGCTTCACTTTGACGTCGGGCAGCTTCTTGTGCGGAATCATTGAGAGCAGATGCGCGATCGTGTTCAGTCGGGCGGTGCGCTTGTCATCCGACCGGATGATGTACCACGGCGCGAACGGCGTATCGGTCTTCTTGAACATGATGTCACGCGCGCGGGAGTAGTCGTACCAACGCTCCCTGGAGGGCAGGTCCATCGGACTCAGCTTCCACTGCCGGAGCGGATCGGTGGCGCGCGCCTCGAAGCGCAATTTCTGCTCGTCGTTGCCGACTTCCATCCACAGCTTGACGAGGATCACGCCTCCATCGACGAAGAACTTCTCGACCTGGGGGCACACCTTGAGGAAGCGCTTGTGCTGTTTCGGCGTGCAGAAGCCCATCACGTATTCGACGCCGGCGCGGTTGTACCAGCTTCGATCGAAGATGACCACTTCGCCGGCCGCCGGAAAGTGCTGCAGGTAGCGCTGCATGTAGACCTGTGACTTCTCGCGATCGGACGGCGCCGGCAGCGCGACGACCCTGAACGTGCGGGGGCTCAGTCGTTCGGTGAGCGCGCGAATCGTGCCGCCCTTCCCTGCGCCGTCGCGTCCTTCGAAGACGACGACGACGCGCAGGCCTTTCTCCTTGACCCATCGCTGAAGGTGGCACAGCCGGACCTGCAGTTTCGCCAGCTCACGTTCGTACTTCGCCCGTTTCATCGTCACTCTCTCACGCCGCACAGTTGCAGTAGCCGTGCCGTGCCGACCCGTCCCGATCTCGTTCCGACGACACAGTCAGCACTGTCTCGCAGTCACAGTCGGGTTCCGCAGCGAGCCCAGGTGGGACCGGCTCCGGCATCGCGGAGAACACCCGAAATGCCGGGGCTTCAGGAGCGACCCGGAGCCGGAACACCCGGCACCTGCGAGCGCAGTCGCCGCGGGCCGCGCCCGAAAGACGTCGGGCGGATCGCGGCGTCCGGTGGTACGCAGTGTGCTCTCACCCCGAATCGATGGTGATCGACGCTCTCGCTCTCGCCGCTCAGAGTGTCGCCAAGCCCGCGGAGCACGGGCTCTCGCAGATGGCGCTGGAAATCGCGCGGCCCTTCGGCGTTCCGATCACGAACTCGATGATCGTCACGTGGATAGTGGCGGTGGGCCTCATCGTCTTCGCGCAGCGTGCGACCCGGACAATGACGCAGGTCCCCGGGACCGCACAAAACTTCCTCGAGTGGGTCGTCGAGAGTGTCTACGGGCTGTTAGAGAGCATCATCGGCGGCCACCTGGTCAAGCGAACGTTCTGGTTCTTCGGGACGATCTTCATTTTCATTCTCGCCACCAACTGGATCGGTCTCGTCCCCGGCGTCGGCACGATTGGGTGGGGCCACCAGACCGCCGCGGGCTTCACGATCGATCGCCCGCTGCTTCGTGGGGGCAACGCCGACCTCAACATGACCCTGGCCATGGCCCTGCTGTTCTTCGCGTTCTGGATTGTGTGGGCGCTGCAGGAAGTCGGCGTGCGCGGGATGGCCAAGGAGCTCTTTGCGCCCAAGGGCGACACCACGGGACCGCTCAAGCTGCTGATGATCGTGGTGTTCTTCGCGGCCGGCTGCCTCGAGATCGTCTCGATCCTGTTCCGTCCGGTGTCACTGAGCTTCCGGCTGTACGGCAACGTGTTCGCCGGCGAGAACATGCTGGAAAAAATGGCGACGATGGTGCCGGGGCTGGGCTGGCTGCTGCCGATTCCGTTCTATTTCATGGAACTGCTGGTGGGGCTGGTGCAGGCGATGGTCTTCATGTTGTTGACCGCCGTCTTCACGCTGCTGATCTGCCACCACGAAGAACCTGGTCCCGCGGTGGCCGGCGGCGTGCACGTCGCGTAGCGCACTGAATGACCATGAGCCGTGTCGATGGCCGGCGACACACAGAAAGGACACGCAGATGATCGGAAGTTTGCACATCGGCCTCGCCGCGTTGGGCGCCGCAATCGGAGTCGGCTTGATCGGTATGGGGGCCTCGAGCGCCGTCGGACGCAATCCCGGAGCGTCCACGAAGATCATGGTCCAGTCGATTCTTGCCATTGCCTTCGCTGAAGCGATCGTCTTTTACGCGCTCTTCCTCGTGCAGTAAGGAGAGCTTTGGCGATCATGCTGTTTCTCGCACTGCAGGTCACGCCGGAGAGTGGTGGACAGATCGAGAAAGTCGCCCGTGCGTTCGGCGTCGACTGGCCTCATCTCGGCGCCCAGATGATTAGCTTCGGAATCGTGTGTGCGGTGCTGTACGCCCTCGCCTACAAACCGATTCTACGGATCCTCGAGGCACGCCGGCAGCAGATTGCGAGCGGCCTGGCCAATGCCGAAAAGATCAAAGCGGAGCTCGCGCGGATCGAAGCCGAGCGCCAGAACGTGTTGACGGAGGCCGGCGCCGCAGGCAAGCAGTTGATCGACGATGCCCGCGCCGCGGCCGCCCGCGTGCAGGCCGACGAGACCCAGAAGGCGATCGCCGCTGCCGAACAGATTCTCGTCCGCGCTCATGAGACCGCGGAGCGGGAACGCGTCAAGATGCTCGGCGAGCTCAGACGCGAGGTCGGCCGCCTCGTGGTCCAGACCACGGCGTCGGTCACCGGGAAGATCCTGACGGCCGACGATCAGCGTCGGCTCGCTGAAGAGACCGCGAAGCAACTGACACCGTAACGAGGAACCAGCCGGAGCTCACGATGAAGGCCACCAGGAAAACGAGGCGCGCCGCGCGACGACTATTCCGCGTGTGTCAGGTCGATGGACGACCCGACGCGGAGCGAGTCCGGCTGGTGACGCAGCGAGTGGCCGGATCCGGCCGCCGCGGCACGCTCGCGATTCTCGGCGACTTCTCGAGACTGGCGCGGCTCGATCGCGACGGCCACCGCGCGATCGTCGAGAGCGCCACGCCGCTTCCCGACGGCTTGCGTATCAACCTCCTGCGCGACCTCGCCCGAGTCTACGGTCAGGGACTCGAGACGTCGTTCGAGGTCAATCCGCGACTCATCGGCGGAATGCGCATCCGGGTCGGCAGCGACGTGTACGACGCCAGCGTGCGCGCCAAGCTCGCCGCGCTCGAAGCGCGCCTCTGAATCGGGATGAGACAAGGACGATATGGCTAACCTGGTACAGGAAATCGAAGCCCAGATCGCCGGAGCCAAAGCGGCGGCGGCCAGACAGTCCGTGGGCGTGATCCGCGAGATTGGTGACGGTGTCGCCAAGGTCGAGGGGCTCGACGACGTCATGCTGAACGAGATGCTCGACTTCGGTCAGGGCATCACCGGCCTGGCCCTGAGCCTCGAGGAGACCGAGGTCGGCGTGATCGTGCTCGGCGACTACACGCAGCTCGCGGAAGGCGACGAGGTGCGGGCCACCGGCAAGCTGCTGCAAGTGCCGGTCGGCAAGGGGCTGCTTGGCCGCGTGGTCAACACGCTCGGCGAGCCGCTGGACGGGAAAGGGCCGATTTCGAGCGAGCTCGCGTACCCGGTCGAGAAGCTGGCGCCCGGAATCATCCGCCGCCGGCCGGTCGGACAGCCGGTGCAGACGGGCATCATGTTGGTCGACGCGATGATTCCGATCGGCCGCGGCCAGCGTGAGTTGATCATCGGCGATCGCTCGACGGGCAAGACGACGATCTGCATCGACACGATCATCAGCCAGGCGCGTCTCAACGCGGCGGCCGCCGCGGCCGGCGACGCCAGCTATCGACCGCTCTACTCCATCTACGTCGCGATCGGACAGAAGCAATCGACGATCGCGCGGATCATCGGCGTGCTCGAAGAGGCCGGCGCGATGCCCTACACCATCATCCTGGCATCGCCGGCGTCGGACTCGGCGACCAGCCAGTACCTCGCGCCCTTCGCCGGAGCGGCGATGGGCGAATGGTTCATGGATCACGGCATGGACGCGCTCATCGTCTACGACGATTTGTCGAAGCACGCGGTGGCCTACCGTCAGGTGTCGCTCGTGTTGAAGCGCCCGTCAGGTCGCGAGGCCTACCCGGGCGATGTGTTCTACCTGCATAGTCGCCTGCTCGAGCGCGCCGCTCGTGTCGGCGAGAAGTACGGCAACGGCTCGCTGACCGCATTGCCGATCATCGAAACGCAGTCAGGGGACGTGTCGGCGTACATCCCCACCAACGTGATCTCGATCACCGACGGACAGATCTTCCTCGAGACTGACCTGTTCTATCAGGGGGTCAGGCCCGCGATCTCTGTCGGCATCTCGGTGTCGCGCGTGGGATCGGCCGCGCAGCTCAAGGCCATGAAGCAGGTCGCCGGACAGCTCAAAGGCGATCTCGCGCAGTTTCGCGAGCTGGCGGCCTTCGCCCAGTTCGGGTCGGAGCTGGATGCCGCGACGCAGGCCAAGATCGATCGCGGCAAGCGCGTCGTCGAGCTCTTCAAGCAGGGGCAGTACAGCCCGATACAAGTCGAAGTGCAGGTGGGCGTGATCTGGGCGGTGCAAAACGGCTACGTGGACGACGTGCCAGTGGAGCGCATCAAGGAGTTCCAAACCGAATGGACTGAATTCCTGACCACGCGAAAGGCCGCGGTGCTCCAGAAGATTGCGCAGGAGAGAGCGTTGAGCCCGGACCTGATCGCGGAACTCAAAGCGGCCGCCGATCAGTTCAAGCAGACGTGGAAGAAGTGAGTTGTGGCCAGTCCCCGGGATCTTCGCAGGCGCATCAAATCCATCGGCGGCACCGCGCAGATTACGAAAGCGATGCAGATGGTCGCGGCGTCGAAGATGCGCAAGGCGCAGCAGGCCGCGTTGACTGCTGCGCCGTTTGCGCGTCGCTTGTATCGCATGCAACGCACGGCGACGACCCGGGTCGCAGATTTCAAGCATCCGCTCCTCGACACCCGTCCCGTCCGCCGGCGGGCGGTGATTCTGATTGCGGCCGACAAGGGACTGTGCGGGGCGCTCAACACCAACGTCTTTCGGCTGGCGTCGCAGTTCGATCCGCACACGACGATGTTCATCACCGCGGGCCGCAAGGCCGCACAGTTCGTGGCCCGGACCAGGCGGCAGCTGGTCGCGGAGTTCGCGTACGGCGACTCGCCGACGTTCCCCGAGGCACGGGCGATCGCGGCCTTTGCGCGAGACCTGTTTCTCATCGGCGACGTGGACCAGGTGATCATCGTCACCACACGGTTCGTGAACACGCTGACGCAGGAAGCGGTCACGATCGAGTATCTGCCCGTCGGCCAGATCACCGGCCTGACGATCGCGGGCGCGGAATCGGAAGCGGCGCTCGCTGCCGACACCGGCGAAACGGTGTTCGAGCCCAGCGCGGAATATGTGCTCGGGTACCTGCTCGGGCACTACCTCAATATCTACATCTACAACGTCCTGCTCAACGCCAAGGCGAGCGAGCAAAGCGCCCGCATGGTGTCGATGAAGAACGCCACCGACAGCGCCCAGGACCTCATCAAGGCGTTGAGGCTCGAGTACAACAAGCTGCGCCAAGGCAACATCACCAGGGAATTGCTGGAGATCGCGGGCGGCCAGGCGGAGTGACCGGAACGGCTCGCGCATCGTCATTGGGTACGCACATGAACATTGGCAAGATCGTTCAAGTGGTGGGTCCGGTGGTCGACGTCGAATTTCCCGACGCGCTTCCATCGATCTTCAACGCGTTGACCGTGGACTTCGCGGTCGAGAGCCAACCGGTCTCGCTCATGCTCGAGGTGCAGCAACATCTCGGAGACAGGTGGATCCGCGCGATCTCGATGGCGGGCACCGAGGGTCTCAAGCGCGGCCTCACGGTGACCGACCACGGCGGTCCGATGTCCATGCCGGTCGGCGAGGGCGTGATGGGCCGTGTCTTCGATGTGACCGGGAAACCGGTGGACGAGCGCGGGCCGGTGACGGCGGAGAAGTACTATCCCATCCATCGTCCGGCGCCGCCGCTCGTCGATCAGTCGACATCGCCGCAGGTGCTGTCCACCGGCATCAAGGTCATCGATCTGATCTGCCCCTTCCTGAAGGGCGGCAAGGTCGGCGCCTTTGGCGGCGCCGGCGTCGGCAAGACCGTCGTCATCATGGAGTTGATCAACAACATCGCTAAGCTCCACGGCGGCGTCTCGGTGTTCGCGGGCGTCGGCGAGCGGACGCGTGAGGGCAACGACCTGTACCACGAGATGTCACAGGCGGGTGTCATCAATCAGGAGAACCTCGGCGCCTCCAAGATCGCGCTGGTCTACGGCCAGATGAACGAGCCACCGGGCGCGCGCCTGCGAGTGGCGCTCTCGGGCCTGGCCATCACCGAGTACTTCCGTGACGAAAAGGGGCAGGACGTCCTGCTGTTCATCGACAACGTCTTCCGGTTCTCTCAGGCCGGATCGGAAGTGTCGGCGCTGCTCGGGCGCACAGCGAGTGCTGTCGGCTACCAGCCGACGCTCGCGGCCGAGATGGGCGCATTGCAGGAGCGGATCACCTCGACGAAGAAAGGATCGATCACGTCGTTCCAGGCCGTGTACGTGCCGGCCGACGACTTGACCGATCCCGCGCCGGCGACGACGTTCGCTCATCTGGACGCGACGATCGTACTCGAGCGCTCGATCGCTGAACTGGGCATCTATCCAGCTGTGGATCCGCTGGCGTCGACCTCTCGCGCCCTGGCGCCCGAGATCGTCGGCCAAGAACACTACGACGTTGCGCGACGCGTGCAGCGGGTGCTGCAGCGATTCAAGGACCTGCAGGACATCATCGCCATCCTCGGGATGGATGAATTGTCGCCTGATGACAAGCTGACGGTGTACCGCGCGCGCAAGATTCAGCGGTTCTTGAGTCAGCCGTTCAGCTCGGCGCAGGTCTTTACCGGCCGCGAGGGCCGGCAGGTGGAAGTCGCCGACACGGTGCGTGGCTTCAAGGAGATCCTCGACGGCACGCACGACGGCGTCGCCGAAGGGAACTTCTACATGAAGGGCGGGATCGAGGAGATCCAGCAGGCGTGACGTGTAGGTGACCCGACATGACCGATACGTTGAGATTTGAAATCCTCACGCCGCAGGGTACGGTCTTCTCCGAAGACGTCGCCATGGTCACGCTGCCGACCATTGGTGGGCAGATCGGCGTCTATCCTCAACACATGCGCCTGATCACGCAGGTGGTGCCCGGGGAGATCATCGTGAACCGCGAAGCCGAGGAGCGCTACTTCGCCGTCGGCGAGGGTCTCGTCGAGATCGATGCACACCATGTGGCCATCGTGACCGACATGGCTATTCCAGCCGAGCGCATCGATGACGCAACAGTCGAAGCGGCACGCGCGCGCGCCGAGGCGCGACTGCGCGAGAAGATCTCCGACGAAGAAGTGGCGTCCGTCAACGCCTCGCTGGTCCGCTCGCTGGCGCAGCTGCAGGTCCGTCGTCGGCGCAGGCTGTGATGATCAGAGTTCGGCAGTCGAATCTGACGATGACACTCTGCCTGAGGCGAGCGCCGGGTTGTGGGACACTGCGAGACTAGTCCACGATGTCTCTCGAGCGACGTCCACGGGTGCTGCTCGCCGACGACTTCCCTGACCTGCTAACGGCGATCACACGGCTTCTGGCTGGGGACTGCGACGTGGTCGGGAGCGTCGCTGACGGCGACGCTCTGCTCGAAGCCGCAGAGCGGCTCCAGCCCGACGTCGTGGTCGTCGACTTGAACATGCCGACGGTCAACGGCCTGGAGGCGTGCCGGAAGATCAAGAAGGCGAATCCGCACATCAAAGTCATTCTGCTGACCGCCGAGAGGGGCGCCGCGCTGAGGGGCGCCGCGCTCGCGGCCGGAGCGTCCGCCTTCATCGAGAAGCACACCATCGCGGATCATCTGCTGGCCGCGATCACACGCGCCTGCCCCGAGCGACAGACGTAAGCTCGGTCATCGGCGTACAGTGCCGGCTGCGTGACACTCCTCAGACTCCGACCGTGTCGTCGAAGGAAACGGAAATCGGCACGCGCACGTCGAATCGGCTCCCGGCGCCGAGACGGGACTGAAGTCTGAATGTTCCTCCCAGCGCCTCGACTCGTTCTCGCACGCTGATCAGCCCGAGGCCACGCCGCCATGCGGCGTCGACCTCGAACCCCACGCCGTCATCGGTGATGCTGAGGGCGATGGCGTTGGACACGCGGCGGAGGTCGACGGTCACGTTCCGCGCTCGGCTGTGTTTGAGGGCATTCTGCAGCGCCTCTTGAACGATTCGGTACAGACACAACGTGAGGTCGGGCGGCAGCGTCGACGGAACGCCCTCGTGCGTGAACGTGAAGTTCACCTCGGGGTGCGACAGCTCTCGTTGCAGCTCGTTCAGCGCGTCCACCAGCCCCAAGACTTGCATCCGGCCCGGATGGAGCCGATGCGAGAGCGCGTGCACGCTGGTGCCAATGTCCTCGGCGCGCTTCAACGCCTCCGCTGCGGCGGCTTCAACACGGTCTTTCGCCGCGTGGCCCAACAGCTTGAGATCGATCGCCAGGACGGCCAGTTGCTGGCTGATGTCGTCGTGCAACTCCCGTGCGATGCGCGCCCGCTCCTCCTCCTGGGCGTGGAGAAGCCTCGCGCCGAGGTCGCGGATTCGGTCGTCACTCGTGTGCAGGGCCACCCGACTTCGAAGCACCTGGTGTTCCGCTTTTCTCCGCCTCGCTCGTTGAATGACCAGCGCAGCGATCAGTGCGGCCTGCGCCACAAGGGCCGACATCGCAGCCGCGATGTAGAACAGATAGCGCTCCAACAACGGGGGCTCTCGATACTCGATTTGAGATTCGGGCGGAAGACGAGAAGGGTCGATGCCCCACCGGCGCACCTGGCGCCAGTCGAGAAGCGGCATCACACGCGCGGTCTCGATGGGAATGTCTTGGGGCCGCGTGCCAGCGAGGACGCGGAGCGCCATGTCGCCGATTCGAGTACCGGTCTCACGCGTGTTGCGCATCACGCCGCCGACAACGCCCGTGCCGAGGTACAAATCGCTGGTGCCGTACACCGGTACGTTCGCGGCATCGGCCACGAGCTTCGCGACCGCATCCGAATAGAAAACGCCGCCGGGATCCGACTGCTGGTGCCAGAGATAGAGAATCACGCTCCCTTGGGGAATCGCTCTGACTGCGGTCAACAGGAGAGGCACGGTCGCCTCGGTCAAATATGTGATGCTGATCTGGCGCGAAAAGCGGTTGAATTCGGTTCGGGCCGATTCGACGATCTGACTGTCTGGGCCCTTGGCCACGACGAACACGCGCTGGGCCGTGGGATGCAGCGCCAGCACAAGCTTCAGTGTCTCGGCGTACGCGATGCCGACTCGTATTCCGGTGATGCCGGCGCCGGTCGTGCGAATGGTCTCGTCCGGGCCTGCCAGCGCGAAGAACACGACTGGCGCATCTTGAAACAACTCTTCGCGGGAGTCGACGACGAACCGCAAGGCGGTATCGGTCATCGCGATGACCACATCGATCCTGCGGCCGTGATATTTCCGTCGTAAGTAGTCCTTGAACGCCAGCAACGCCTCGTCGCCGGGGAAGAGATCGGACTCCAGATACTCGGCGAAATAGTCGATCGGCGGGCCGGAGACTCGCACCAGCCGATCGCGGATGCCGGCGTCGAGAACGGGATTGGCCGGAAAGCTCTCTGCGCCCGAGTGAATCGTCAGCACGGTTCGCGCGGAGAGGTCCTGTTCCTCGGCTGACACGGATCGCGCGCACACACACAGGGCCGCTACGAGTGCGAGCATCACGTGCGCGCGCAGTCGGCCCTTCATCTCAGAAAGACAACCGCAGGGCGAGTTGAATCTGGCGGGATGAGCCCGCTTCGCCCGTCGGCAGTCGCGTTCTCGTAATCTTGCCGAACGTCGGGCTGCCGACGAGATTCCCCGGCGGGCCGAAGTTGGGATGGTTGAAGACGTCAAAGGCGTCGACGCGACACTGCGCAGCCACGCGTCCTCCGAGCCGCACGTTCTTGATCACCGACGCGTCGACGTTGAAGAAGCTCGGTCCAATCACGACATTCCGTCCCAGGTTGCCGAAGTGATCGGCGGCCACGAACACGGACGGATCGAACCACTCATCGACCGAACCGAGAATCCGTATGGGTCCTGTGACGTCGGGTCGCACGGTGTTCGGGACCCCATTCAGGCTGCTGGTGCTGGTGACGATGTTCACGGGATTGCCGCTCTGTGACTGAACCACCGTCGCCAAATGCCAACCGCGCGTCAGGACATGGCCGGTGAATGGTACGGCGTAGGTCGCGTTCACGACCAATCGATGGCGAGCATCGAAGTCGGACAACCCGTACTGACTTGGTATGTCGTAAGCATCTTGAACGGCGAAGCCCGAGGAATTGAGTGAGTTGGTGTCGAGTGACTTCGACCACGTGTAGGAGGCGTCGACGTGCAGACCACCCGAGAGGCGCTTGGTCACAACCGCCCACACCGCGTGGTAGTTCGAGAACCCGCTGCTCTCCACCTGGGTGATGTTGCCGAGCGGCGTGCCCGGAAGAATCGGGCTGGAGGCAGCCACCGCGGCAAACGGCCGCACGCCGTCCACCGGCTGATTGAGATTGCGTGATAGGCGAAGGTTCGTACCGTGTGAGCCGGAATAGCCGATGGTCGCCGCCAGGTCACGGGCCACTTGCCGCTGCACGTTCGTGTTCCACGATTGCATCGACGCGTTCCGGAACTTGAAATCGATGGTAGCCGGACTGAGGCCGGCGGGCCCCAACGCGTCGATGGCGCTCACCAGGGGAATCGAACCGGTCGCCGTGAGCGGCCGCGCGAAGGGGGGGTTCCCAGCGGTGTCGCGAACCGCCGTCGTGCCGGGCTCGTCCGCCGCTCGGCCATAGGCGGCGCGCACCACCGTGCGACCGTCAGGCGAGAGCGTCCACGCCACGCCGAGCCGCGGCTCCAGGTTTCGATTGTTCTGCTGATAGATGCCGGCGACGTCGACGCCGACGCGCAACAGCGATGCGCTCGCCGCGTCGAACACGACGAATCGGTGGTCGCGCTCCGTGGGCGTGACGTGCCACTCGTAGCGCATGCCGAGTTCGAGTGTGAGACGGTCGCCCAGCGTGATCCGGTCGTGGACGAACAACGCCATGGCCCGCTGGTCGATGACGCTTCGTCGCTCACCGAGCGTCGTGTTGAAGGCATTGGCTGTTCCCGCCAGGAATGCATCGACGCTCGGAAAATTGAACGTGCCTGTGCCCTCGGCGAAGTTCTCGTTCACGAAGTGCCGGTACTCGCCGCCAAGTGTCGTCGACTGTCGGCCGCGCGCGTGCCTGAACGTATCGACCACAACATACGACGTATCAGTTCGCCCCTGGGGAAGGCCACCGGGGCCGCCGAAGTTGAGATCGCCCGCCACGATCATCTGCGGCAAGCCGATCGGACGCGTGACGCCATCCACGATGGCGTAGTCGGTCGGATTGAGCGGAGCCGCTGGAAACGTGCCGCCCACCAAACGGCTCCGTCCAAGTCGGACCTCGTTTACGGTGGCGCGTCCGAACGTGTGCGTATCGCCGATCGTCAGCGTGCTCGCCGACGGGTGTGAGGCGCTGCCAAATCCCGGGATGCTGTTGCCGAATGCCGCCGGCTCCAGCGATCGAACGTGCTGGCTCCCGTAGAAACCCTGGAGACGACCCGTGCTCCCGACGGTGTGCCTGAGATCGATGGTCCACCGATCCGTATTGGCGATCGCGGGCGCCGAACCGACGAAACGCGGCGTCCGGTTCGCATCATAAAAATTCGCGTGCGGGATCAACGCAATCAACTGTCGAATGGCCGGGTCGGTCGCCGACGCGCGCTGCGAGTCGCTGAGGACGAGGCTATTCAGGTCGATGCCCTGCCGCTGTCTGAGCCCCTCGTACGCGGCGAAGAAAAACGTCTTGCCGCGAATCATCGGGCCACCGAGCGACCCGCCGTACTGGTTCCGGTTGAAGGGGTGAGGATTCTTGGAGGTGAACTCGAAGAAATTGCGCGCGTCGAGCGCATGGTCGCGAAAGAACTCGAACCCTTCACCGCGGAGGTCGTCGCTGCCCGCGCGGGTGGCGATGTTGACAACCGCGCCGGACACGTGACCGTACTCGGCACCAAACACCGAGTTGTCGACTTTGAATTCCTCGATGCTGGCGAGCGGAGGCTCGAAGATCAGCGACCCGAACGTCAGGTTGTTGGTCGTCACGCCGTTGACCGCGAACCCGACCGCCTCTTCACGATGGCCGGCGGTGTTGAACGCGAGCGCACCGACGCCTCGAATCGGCCGCGAGGAAAATCCCGTCTGCGACGGCGACACCGATCCAGGCACGAGCAGGCCGAGATCGGTGAAGTGGCGGCCGTTCAGCGGGATCTGTTGCACGGTCTCCGCGGTGACGACATGACCGACGGTGGCGCTGGCGCGATCGATCAGCGGCGTCTCCGAGCGAACGATGACCGTCTCGGTGACCTTCCCAATCGACAGGTGGAAGTCTTGCACGAGCGTCCGGCCGACGTCGACGTTCAGCGCGTCGATGCGCTCCGTGCGAAATCCTGTCGCCCCGGCCGTGACCGTGTAGGTGCCGTTGGGAACGGCAAAGACGTAGTAGCGGGCCTCGGCATCCGAGCGCACCGACACATCGAAACCGCTCGACTGATCCTGCACGCGGATGATGGCGCCCGCAACGAGCGCTCCAAACTGGTCGAAGACGCGTCCCTGTAGCGACGCCAACGTTTGCGCCCTCGACGGGATCGATGCACACAGGACCAGCGCCATGATCAGCCTCTCGCGCCGCGGGCCGACGGAGCGCTGACGTCGGCATCGTAGAAACAGTCGCGGGATCGGCACGCGGGCACCTCGCTTAACGTGATTGCACCGGTGCTCCTGGCGCTATCCTGCAGTTTCGGCGAGGTACTTGTCCACCACCTTCTTGAGGTCGAAGAACATCCGCTCGTTGCCGACGGCCTGCCCGAAAGGCGAGCGCCGGACGACCGACAGCACGTCCGGGGAAAGGCCCACGAGCCAGATCGAGATGCCGAGCGATCTCATTCGTTCCTCGCCCTCCGCCAACATCTTGAGAGTGGTGTACTCCACATCGAACACCGCGCTCAAGTCCAGCGCGACGACTCGGGGCCGGGCCTCGTCGATCAGCAGCCGCAGTTTCTCCCCGACCCGCTGGCCGTTGGCGAAGAACAGACGACCCACCGGCCGCAGCATCAAGAGGCCGGCAAACGTCTCGTCGTCGGGATGCTCGGCCGAGTTCGGACGGAACACGCTCGTACCCCGCTTGCGGCCGAGCCGATACACGGGCGGGTCGGTCATCTGGTAAGCGAGGGATACCAAGGAAATGATGATGGCCGCGAGGATGCCCTTGAGCGTGCCGAGCAGAAGGACCCCTGCGAAGGCCGCGATCGCCCAGACGAACTCCGTGCGTCGCACCGCCAGAATCGCCCGGAACTCCGGCAGTTGAATCAGCCCGACGGAATACACAATCACAACCGCCGCCAGCGTCGCCTGCGGCATCAGGGATATAAAGGGCGCAAAGAGCAGCAGGGTGAGAAGCGTCGCACCACCGGTCACGAGGCCGGCCAGTTGGCTGCGCGCGCCGGCTCCACGGTTGACTGCAGTCTGAGACGCACCGCCGCCCGCCGCCATGGCGCCGAGAAAGGCCCCTCCAACCGTGGCGAGGCCCGTGGCCAGCAGCTCCTGATTGGGGCGCAATGGGGGTTCGCCACTCTGCGCGAAGGCGCGCGCGACCGCCGCCGTCTCAGTAAAGCTCATGAGCGCGATGCCCAGCGCGCCGGGCCACAACGCTGCGACGAACGAAGAGTCTGGAAGCGTGAGTGCGGGCAGGCCTCGCGGGATGTCACCGACGGTCTCCACGCCGTAAGCCTTGAGCCCAAGCAGCGCCATGGCGGCAATCCCGGCACCCACCGCTGCGAGCGGCGCCGGCGCCTTCGGCGCGAATCGCTTCAGGCCAAAGAGTAGCGCCGCCGTTCCGAGGCCGACTGCGAGCGCGGCGGCGGACGTGTGGGGCAGACTCTGGACGAGGGCGAGGAAATTCTGCAGAAACGAACCCTTGGGAAAATGCACACCGAGCAGCTTCGGCACCTGATCGAGCACGATGACGATAGCGATGCCGGCTTTGAATCCGGAGAGCACAGGCTCCGAGATGAAGTCCGCGAGAAAGCCGACGCGCAAGATCGATGCGATCGCGAGCAGGGCGCCGACCATCAAGGTCAGCGTGGCCGCAGCGTGCAGCAGTGCGCTCGGATCGGCGTCGGGAACCACCAAGGCAAGGTTGGCTCCCGTGAGGATCCCAATCGTTGTCGTCGTGCTCACGCTCAACACGCGCGAGCTGCCGAGCACCGCGTAAATCACGACCGGCACGAACGCCGTGTAGAGCCCGGCCCGGACGGGAAGGCCCGCCACCGTGGCATAGGCCATGGCTTTCGGAATGACGACCGCGGCCGTGATGAGGCCGGCCATGATATCCGGCCGCAGGCAATCCTTCCGATAACCACCGAGCCATTCGAGTATCTTCATGACCTCACCGCGCGCGCGTTTCGATCGAGCGCAGGGCGACGCTGATCGTGGTGCGGGATCGCGATCAGAAGGACCACGGAGCGTGGCTGCACGACATAGGTCGACTGCGGCACGGTCGGCGCATCCGCCCAGGCGCGCACGTCATTGGGTGAATCGAGCGACGTATCGATGATGCGTCGCCACGCTGAATTCGCATCGTGTGGGGGGATCTCGAACTCCAGCGCCTCCCAATAGGCGTTGACGATGACGTGGAGCTGGCCTTCGCGGCCACGCAGACGCGTGGACGCCGCGAGGGTATGCGAGTCGTGTCCCCAGTCCGGCGCCTGCAATGTGACGCCGTGCCACGTGACGGGCTGGTCCCGCAGCATCTCCCGCAGCGTCACCTCGAACCGCTCGATCGGCAGGTTGCGATTGGTGCGCAGTGCGATCAGCTCCTTCGCGAACCGTCGTACATCGGCGTGCTTGACCACCAGGTCCCAATCGAACCAGGTGGTGTCGTCGTTGATGCAGTAGGCGTTGTTGTTGCCGCGCTGCGTGCGTCGGACCTCGTCGCCCATCAACAGCATCGGCGTCCCTGCCGCGAGCATCGTCATCGTCAGCAGGTTCTTCACCTGGCGATTGCGCAGCCCTTCGACGGCGGGATCGTCGGACGGGCCTTCGACGCCGCAGTTCCAGCTCACGTTGTCGTTGGCGCCATCGGTATTGTCGTGACCGTTCGCCTCGTTGTGCTTGCCGTTGTAGGAGACGAGATCGTTGAGCGTGAAGCCGTCATGGCAGGTGACGAAGTTGATGCTCTGCTCCACTTCCTGCTCTTCGTGCTCGAACACGTCGGGGCTGCCGATCAGCCGAGACGCCAGGGAACGAACCTTGCCGGGGTCGCCTTTCATGAAGGCCCTGACGTCGTCACGAAACTTGCCGTTCCACTCTTTCCAACGGTCGCCGACGAAGGTGCCGACCTGGTAGAGGCCCGCCGCATCCCACGCTTCCGCGATCAATTTGACGTTGGCGAGCGCCGGGTCCGACTCGATGTCCCAGAGCAGTGGCGGCGTGGCCATCGGGCGACCGTGCTCGTCGCGCGACAGGATGGAGGCCAGGTCGAAACGGAAACCGTCCACGTGCATCTCGGTGACCCAGTAGTGAAGGCTGTCGAGAATCAGCCGGCGCACGATCGTCTGGTTCGCATTCAGCGTGTTGAAACATCCGCTGTAGTCGGCGAACGACGACCCCTGGTTCTCCAGGATGTAGTACGTGTCGCAGCCGAATCCGCGGAAGCACATCGTCGGACCGTCCGCGCCGGCCTCCGTGGTGTGGTTGTAGACCACGTCGAGGATGACCTCGATGCCGGCGTTGTGGAGCGCCTTGACCATGTCGCGGAACTCGTCGAGTGCGCCAAGCGCGTCGGGCCGCGAGCTGTAGAGGGGATGCGGTGCGAAGAAGGAGATCGGCTGATACCCCCAGTCGTTCAGGCCTCCCGGTGCGTCCTGGTCGTCGAAGGCGAATACCGGAAGCAGTTCGACGGCGGTGACGCCAAGATCCAGCAGGTACGGAATCTTCTCGATCACGCCTTCATATGTTCCACGCTTCGACGGCGCGAGGCCGGAGTTGGGGTGACGCGTGAAGGCGCCGACGTGCATCTCGTAGACCACCGTCCTGGCATAGGGTGTATTCAGAGGACGATCGCCCTGCCAATCGTAGGCATCTGAATCGGCGACGACACTCTTCAACGCGGTCGCACAGTTGTCTCCTGGCGCGCGCGCAGCCGCGCGGCTCCAGCCCGCCGGCCGCGCCACGCACTTGCCATAGGGATCGAGCAGCACCTTGTCGCGATCGAAACGATGTCCGTGTTGCGGATCGGACGGCCCGTCGACGCGATAGGCGTAGATCTGGCCTGGCATGATGTCGGGGACGAACGCGTGCCAATAGTGGTACGAGCGCTGCGTCCGCGGATCGAGATCGACGACTCGACTCGGCGTCGCGGCATCCACGCGATCGAAGAAGAGCAACTGCACGGCCGTGGCGTGCTTCGAAAACACACTGAAATTGACACCACCGGGATAGACGGTGGCTCCGATCGGAACGCTGGTACCCCGCTCGTCGGTCATCACACGAATCGGGCGATCGAGCGTCGAGTTCCCCGTCAACCTGATTCACGCCCTTCCCACAACGCCGATCGGCGTCGCGGCCTTCTCTTGGTGTCCACCGAATTGCAGGCACATCGCCGAGAGTAACTGGTTCTGAAAGCCTTCTCCCCGTGCGCTCGAGCGCGCGTGCACCGCGGCCGCGAGCACGGGAGCAGGAACGGCCACGTCGATCGCCGCGTTGACCGTCCAGCGGCCCTGGCCCGAATCGGACAGACGCTCGCCGAACTTGGACAGCGACGGATCCTCGAGCAGAGACATCGCCATGAGATCGAGCAGCCACGAAGCCACCACACTCCCCCGCCGCCACACCTCGGCGACATCGGCGAGGTTGAAGTCGTATTGGTAATTCGCCGGGTCGCGAAGCGGCGTTGTCTCTGCATCGATGACGGGCGTTCGCTTGCCGACGTTGGCAGCGCGCAGAATTGCCATGCCCTCGGCATAGGCCGCCATCAGGCCGTACTCGACGCCGTTCTGCACCATCTTGACGAAGTGCCCGGCCCCGTTCAGCCCGCAGTGGAGGTACCCCTGCTCGGCGGTACCGCTGGTGCGATCGCGACCAGGGGTGCGTGCGATCTCGCCGATGCCCGGTGCGAGCGACTCGAAGAGCGGATCAAGATGCTCGACGATCGTCGGTTCTCCGCCGATCATCATGCAGTAGCCGCGATCGAGACTCGAGACGCCTCCGCTCGTTCCCACATCCACGTAGTGGAGGCCGTGCGCGGCCAGCTCCTTCGCGCGCCGGATGTCGTCGACGTAGTGCGAATCGCCCCCGTCAATCACGATGTCACCGCGGTCGAGCAGCGGCAGGAGATCGTGGATGCTCGCATCCACGACGGCGGCCGGCATCATCAGCCAGATCGCCCGAGGCGGGGTGAGATTCGCGACCAGCCCGGTGAGGGATGCCGCTCCCTGCGCACCTGCCGACGCCAGTTCCGCGAGCGCGCCGGGATTGCGGTCGTAGACGACGCACGCGTGGCGATGCCGCAGGAGACGGCGCACCATGTTCGCGCACATCCGGTGCAGACCGACCATTCCCAATTGCATGGCGAACCCCTTACGCGACCCGACTCTTCGTCGGCCGCGACCGCTCGAAGACATCCACGCACTCGTGGAAACGGCGCGCGACCTCGGCCACGGCCTCGTCCGACGCGATCGATTTGGCGTGCCACGCCACCAGCGGATCCCAGAAGACCGTCTTGCCTACAGCAAAGCCGATGAAGCCAGGGACGGCAGCGGCCGTCGACAGCGATGTCTGCACCTTGCGGTCGTCCTTGCCCCGGCCGACGACGATGCAGCCGACATGGTCACGCCCGCCGCGACGCGCGGCGGCGACAACCCGAGCGCATGCGTCGCGTCGATCGAGCCCATCCACCTTCCAGACGTCTGGCTCGATGCCCGCATCTTGCAATTGCTCGATCACCTGCACCACGAGCGTGGGCCGAAGCAGCAGGTCCCACGCGTGTTCATCGCCGAGAAATCGTGTGAGCTGTTTCTCCACGGGCGCGACCCGGAGATCCAACAGGAAGCGGGTTCCTTTTTTGCCGCGCAGGTGATCGGAGAGCCGCTTCAGCCGTGCCGCCTGTCGTCGGTTCAACGCCTGGTCGTCTTCCGGGTTGTAGCGCACGAGCGCCTTGCAGAACGTGGGCTGGCACCTCTCGATGTGCTCGGCAAATTTCTCGCCGTATTCGAAGTCGAACTCGGCCTGCCCATTCTTCTCTGTCGAACACGCGGTCGTGAATCCTGCCGCCCTCGCGTCGCGGAGAATCGAGGCGCCGAACTGCTCGTCCACCAGGATGCCGGCCGTGCGAACCGGAACGCCGGACTCGACCGCCGCTTTGAAGCCGGCGTAGACGATCTGTTTGGCGGCGACGACCTGCGCGGTCTGATCGGGCGTGAGTGCCTGACACCAGCCAAACAGATGGGTCGAAAACGTGGCCCGGTGATCGAAAGGCAGGATGTACAGCGGCCCGCCGTAGCCAATCGTCACGCTCTCGCCCCCTTCGCGTTCCGGTAGCGGCGAATGAGCACGTTCGTCGAGTTGTCGTGTGTCAACGAGAGCCGCGCCGCGTGATCGAACTCCGGGATGATTCGCTGCGCCAGCACTCTTCCCAATTCCACGCCCCACTGGTCGAACGATCCGAGATTCCAGACCACGCCCTGCGTGAACACCGCGTGCTCGTAGAGCGCGACCAGCCTCCCGAGTGCAGCGGGTGTGAGTCGCGCAAGCAGAATCATGTTGGATGGCCGGTTCCCCTCGAACGTCCGGTGGGGGACCAGCCACTCGGACACACCTTCGGCTTGGACTTCGTCAGCTCTCTTGCCGAAGGCGAGCGCCTCGGCCTGCGCGAACGCGTTGGCGAGCAGCAGGTCGTGGTGCTGACCGAGCGGAGTGAGCGACTCGCCGAAGGCGATGAAGTCGCATGGAACGAACCGCGTGCCCTGGTGAATCAACTGATAGAAGGAGTACTGCCCGTTGGTGCCCAGATCTCCCCAATAGATCGGGCTGGTGTCGCAACTGACCTCGTCGCCGTTGAGGGTCACCCGCTTGCCGTTGCTCTCCATCGCCAACTGCTGCAGGTAGGCCGGGAAGCGTTTGAGGTACTGTGCATACGGCAGCACGGCCACCGTCTGTGCCCCAAAGAAGTTGGTGTTCCAGATCCCAATCAGCCCCATGAGCACCGGCAGGTTCTGCGCGAAGGGCGCCGTGCGGAAGTGCTCGTCCATCTCATGGAAGCCATCGAGCATGGCCCTGAAGTGATCGGCGCCGATCGCGAGCATCGTTGAGAGGCCGATCGCCGATTCCATGGAGTAGCGCCCGCCGACCCAATCCCAGAACTCGAACATGTTCTCGAGGTCGATGCCGAACGTCGCCACTTCGGCGGCATTGGTCGACACGGCGACGAAGTGCTTCGCGACCGCGGCCTCGTTGCCGCCGAGGCCCGCCACCGACCACGCGCGCGCGGTGCGGGCGTTGGTCATGGTTTCGAGCGTGGTGAAAGTCTTCGACGAGACGATGAAGAGCGTCTCCTCGGGGTCGAGATCGCGGACCGCTTCCACGAAATCGCTGCCATCGATGTTCGACACGAACCGGAACGTGAGGCTTCGATCGCTGTAGTACCTCAGCGCCTCATGGGCCATGACCGGGCCCAGATCGGACCCGCCGATTCCGATATTGACGACGCTTCGGATCTGCTTGCCCGTGTACCCCCTCCATGCGCCGCCACGCACGCGACTGGTAAAGTCCGTCATCCGCTCGAGCACGGCATGAACCTTCGGCACGACGTTCTCGCCGTCGACCGTGATCGACGTCCCGCGCGGCGTGCGCAGCGCGACGTGGAGCACGGCGCGCGTTTCCGAGACGTTGATCTTC
>Ga0075434_100000015_pt1 | contig 79201 bp, 68 predicted proteins | sample RhiMethybrSRZTD3_FD_75298 | JGI IMG/M metagenome (GOLD analysis project Ga0075434, IMG submission 75298) | Populus rhizosphere microbial communities from Tennessee, USA - Rhizosphere MetaG P. TD hybrid SRZTD3 | ecosystem: Host-associated > Plants > Roots > Rhizosphere > Soil | place: USA...
GGTCGAGACACCAGCCTCTGAAGGTGTTGGTGCGTCGCTGTCACCGGACGGGCGGTGGGTGGCGTACACATCCGATTCGACCGGTGGTTCGGAAGTGTGGGTGCGTCCGTTTCCAGGGCCTGGCGCACCCATTCGCGTGTCGCCGAATGGTGGCATCGAGCCACTGTGGTCGCGTAGCGGCAAGGAACTGTACTACTTTCAAGGCGCGAGTCTCATGTCGGTTGCGATCGAGCCCGGCGGCGCATTCAATTTCAAGCCGCCGACGCGCCTCTTCGAGAGCAGCTATCAGCGCGGCACTCAGCCGCCGACCTACGACGTTGCCGCCGATGGCCGATTCGTGATGGTGAAATCGGATTCGCCGACGGGCAACGTCGTCTCCGTGATCCTGAACTGGCAGGAGTTGGTCCGGGCCAGAAACTAGTCCTTGGTCCTTTGTTCTTGGTCCTTAGTCCGTTCTAAGTCCTTAGTCCGTTCTTGGTCCTTGGTCCTTCGTCCTCCGCGCACGGACTAAGGACCAGGGACTCAGGAAGGACCAGGGACCGAGGACGGACCAAGAACTAAGCACTAAGGACCAGGACGTCCTCAGGCTGCAGGCTCGTACCACAACACGACGTTGCCGTTGTGGAAGCTGCGCGACTGCTTCAGTTTGAGATCGTGCTTGCCTTTCACGCCTTCGAACAGCGTCCGCCCTTCTCCGAGCACGACCGGCGTCATCACGAACTCGTATTCGTCGATCAGTCCTGCCTGCGCGAGCTGAGAGACGATGGTGCCGCTGCCGAGGATCGTCAGATCGCCGCCCGACTCCTGCTTCATTTTGCGGATGGCGCCTGCCGGATCGTCTTTGACGACCTTCGTGTTGCTCCAGTCGACCGAGTTGAGCGTTCTGGAAAAGACGACCTTCGGCAGACTGTTCATCTGGTCTGCCACCTCAGGAAAATCGCGGCGTGCCTGAGGTGAAGGCCAGTAGCTCTTCATGATCTCGTATGTCTTCCTCCCCATCACGAGCACGCCGCCGTTCTTCGCGTTGCCGGCAACGAAGGCGTTCCACTCGGCATCCTTGGGGTTCTTCGCGGACCAGCTGAAGTCGCCGTTGGGCCCGGAGAAGTACCCATCCAAAGTCAGTGAATCGAACGCGCGTAATTTCCGCATGTGTCTGTTTCCTGTTCTTTGAGGTGAGTCTGCGATGACGCAGCACGGGCCGCGTCACCGATGCCACTCAGAACAGGTGCAAGAAGGAGGCCTACTTACCGCGCTCTTCCGCTCGCGCAATGCCGAGCATGTTGCGCATCGCGTAGTTGCCCTCGTGGCAGGCGTACTCGAACGGCCGCTCGCTGGTCCTCGTCAAGTTCATCGCGAACGTCCACGGCCGAGTCCACGTTGAGGGATCGTCGAAGGTCACCGACCACTCCACTGTCTTCGCACTCGTCGGCGTGAAGCGTTCGATCAAGCGCAGCCGATCGCTGGATCCGCGATACGGCACCTTGTCCGTGAAGTTCGTTGTTTCAACGACGAGGCTGTCGCCCTCGAAGTGGCCGCGCGCGTCGCCCATGTATTCCCGAATCGCCGGTCCGACGTGAAGGCGACGATCGAGCGGAATCACGCGCAGCTCGTTCACCATCTCATAGCTGATCGCGACAAAGCCCGGGCCCTGCACGATCTCGTACGAGTTGCCATAGATCGCCGGCATCATCGATCCAGGAAGACCACGTGTGATGCAGCGATCGTACAGACTGCGGTCCTCATAGGAATCGGCCTCGCCGCGACCCTGTCTCGCCTTCGCCCGCGCGGCCGCGCGTGCCCGCGCCTCGGGCGTCTGCGGTGGGATTTTTCCATCCGGCGGATCGACGACCAGCCACGCGCGGCTGTTTTTCGGGTTGTGATTCTCGAACCAGTGCAGCGGGCTTCGCAGCTCCCATCGCTGCTTGTCGGCCTCGACGCGCTCCTCGTTGCGCTGCTCGTTGAGGGCCGCGAGCTCGGACGGCGTGATGTCGGCGAGCGCGCGGTCCTTGAGCGAATCGGGCCGCTCCATGGGGATGAGGCTCTCGTCGCTGTTGGTGAACGCGCCCTGCAGATCCGGATCGCCCCACGGCGTGCGCGGCACCGGGTCGCGGGCTCGAGTCTGACCAAGGCCGGTTGCGACGACGACGACCGTGAAGAGGATGGCAAGACAGACGCGCATGGCAATTCGTGGCTCTTCGTGTTCTTCGTGTCCTTCGTGGCTATTTCACGAAGATCTCCATGATCTCGACAGCAGCGGAGCCGGTGTTGTGGAAGCCGTGCTGCGTTCCCGCCTTCATGTAGTACGGCTGCCACGCCGGCACGTCCACGGTCTGACCGCCGTCGAGATCCACCACCATCGCGCCCGAGATGGGGACGAACAGATGGAATTTGACGTCGGTGTGCGTGTGCATGGCGCGCTTGCCGCCGGGCTCGACCGACACGCGGATCACGCGAATGTCGGACTGATCGCGAAGCACCGCGTTGCTGATGCCGGCATTGCCGGCGCCGGTCAGCGCACGCAGCGGCGTCGTCCGATCGCCGAGCGTGGGGGCGGTGGGCGCTGCGGTTTGCGCCGCCAGCGCTGCCAGGGAGAGCGCCGCAATGGCCGTGGTGATTACCAGGCGTTTCATGAGTCCTCCCAATCGGGCACACCTTACCACTGACGCGCCGTTCGATGTTCGATGTTCGACGTTCGAGGTTCGACCGTTCCTTGTTCCGTTCTCGGCTCTCGGGTTCGACGTTCGGCAACGAGCCAGCTCGGAGCTGACATGGAACCAGGAACAGTTCGGCCAAAGCGAATACCGTCTTCCGCGGTGCGGGACCGTAGGTCCGGAGCAAACCGTGGGCTGTGTATTGGCATGGCTTGTTGGTTGGAGGCGGACGCTGAGGTGCTCGGATCAAGATCGGTTTGCGGAGCGACCTGCGGTCCCGCACCGCGTCACAGCCGGTCCGGCTCAAGCCGGACACTACGTCTGTCGGTTCGCCGAAGCGAATACCGTCTTCCGCGGTGCGGGACCGTAGGTCCGGAGCAAACCGCGAACGTACGAACATCGAACCTCGAACGTCGAACACCGAACCGCAAACGGTCCGTTCGCTATATACTCCAGCCGATTTTAGAGAGGAGGCCGTCGTGAAACGCTCCATCATCGTGTTGCTCGTATTGCTGGCCGCGTCTTTCGTTCAGGCGCAGCGCGAAGGCGGCGCGGGCGCTGGACAGGGACAGCCGGCCGCCGGTGGCCGCGGCCCGAGCCCTGAGCAGCAGGCGGCGATCGCCAAGCAGGAGGCGCTCGAGAAAGCGACGCCTCAGCTGCAGGTCACCGAGGACGTGCTTAGTCTCGCCATTCCCGGTCACACGATCGGCGAAGCCGTTGGCGTGGCCAAAAACTCGAAGGGACATCTGTTCGTGTTCACGCGCAGCGGCAACGTCGGCCCGGCGCGCGGCTCGACGGCGTCGCAGCTCTTCGAATTCGATCAGAACCTGAAGTTCGTCAAGCAGTGGGGACCCGACAACTACGCCGCGTCGTTCGCACACACCGTGCGCGTCGACAAGTACGACAACGTATGGATGACGGACGAGGGATCGAACATGGTGGTGAAGTTCGATCCGCAAGGCATGGTGAAGCTGGCGCTCGGCCGCAAGCCTGAAGCGATCGACTTCCTCGAGCGTTTCGTCGAGCGCGGCGAGAAGGACGAAGTGCGGTTCCCGGTCGGTACGACCGGCACGTTCGGACGCCCCACCGACGTGACGTGGGACAGCTCGGACAACATCTTCGTCGCCGACGGCTACAGCAACTCGCGCGTGGTGAAGCTGGCGAAGGACGGCACGTGGCTCAAGAGCGTCGGCACGCGAGGTGCCGGCAACAATCAGTTCAACACCGTGCACGCGATTACCGTTGATGCGAAGAACAACATCTACGTGGCCGATCGCGGCAACCGCCGCATCCAGGTCTACGATACGGATCTGAACTTCATCAAGTCGATCGCGTCCGCCGCGGCGCCGTGGAGCGTCTGCACGTCACCGGCGCCGAATCAGTACCTGTTCAGCGGCGACGGCAACGGCAAGATCTACAAGATGGATCTCGACGGAAATCTGGTCGGATGGGCGCAGGTCGGCAAGGGCCACGGCCAGACGACGTGCCTGGTCCATGAACTGCACTGCGAGTCCGACACCGTGCTCTACAAGGGCGACTGCTCGACGTGGACGGTGGAGAAGATCACGATCAAGGGCGGCGGCAAGGCAGCCTCGACCTCGACGAAGTAGGTAGCGGGGGTTGCGGGGGAAACGGGGCTTAAATCACACGGGGGAACGGGGGAACGGGGAACAAATTGTTTGAGATCGCCGTTTCCCCCGTTCCCCCGTGTGAGATTCTCTCCGTTCCCTCCGTCTCCCTCGTTCATTTCTTCGCGGGCTCGTAGCGAAGAATGAACAATCCACTCCCCACCCGATCCGATGCGTAGGCGAGCCCACGCGCATCAATGTCCACGTCGTTGATCTGAATCGCCACCGGTTGTCCTTTCTCGACCGGATGCGACCGCGCGTTGGTCTTCGGGATGTAGTAGCCCAGTTCCTCGATGCGATACGGGTTGGACAAATCGACGACGCGAATGCCGGCGTTGAAGTAGGCGAGCCACGCGATCTTGTTCTCGAAGCGGTTGAGGCGGCCGTTCACCGTCTCGGCGGACTGATGCGGTCCGAAGCGGCCGCCCTTCGTGCAGAAGTTGCCGACCGGCACCTGCCACACCGACACCGGGAACGGCTTCGTCTCGTTGGTGATGTCGAGCATGTACGACGCCGAGCGCACCCCGTTGGTGCACGGCGCCATGTCCGCAGCGCCGGCCGCTTCGTCGACGATGAACGCGTAGCGGCGTGGCAGCGCCTGTGGACCGAAGTTCGGCACCGTGTCGTAGACGATCGGCGACACGGTGTGCGGGCCACGGAAGGGCGGGTTCATGTCGATCGACCACACCAGTTTCGGGTTGGCGGGATCGGCGATGTCGAATTCGGCGGCCCACCCCGACGTTCGATACCCGACATAGAGCCGCTTGCGCTCTTCATCGACGATCGGATGATGCGCGTACTGGCCCTCGTACCCGGGCTCGCCTTCCTTCTGACTTGGCAGCACCGCACGGCCGACGAACTTCGGTGCGCGCGGGTTCTTCAGATCGAAGATCTGAATCACGACGTTGCGGAAGCCGGGCTCGCCAGACGCGGCGTAGAAGTAGCCGGTGTCCTGCGACCACCAGCCTTTGTGCGCGCGGAACTTGAACGTGCCGCCGCACCCCTGCCCGCACGAATTCGGCGGCGTGCCGGTGATTTCCGACACCAGTGAGATCTTGCCGGGATCGCTGCCGCGCGTAGTGATGTCGAAGATCTGGTACTTGAGATCCTGTCCGGTCTCCCCCTCGGTCAGTACCTCGGAGTTGCGAATCAGGTAATCGCGGCCGGAGCCATCGAACTTGTAGTCGTAGACCACCGAGACCGAACGCGAGTTTCTATTCGCGTCGTTCGGAATGTGCCACACGAGCTTCGGCTTCGAGGGATCGGCCACGTCGAGAATCGACGTGCCGTTCCATTCGTCCTTGCCGGTGATGGGATTGCGCTTCGGTCTGCCATCCCAGTAGCTCTCGTGATGGCCGACGTACACCCAACTGCCGTTCGCGGCGTCAGACAGCGTCGTGACGACGAGCGCTTCGCGGCCCTGCAGATCGTGATAGCCCACGAGCCGCACGTTCCGCGCCGCGTCGGCGTGTGGATCGGAGGGGCCGGCCGCGCCAACGCCGGCAACGATGACCAGCACCAACAGGATGCGTCGCATGGTTCACCTCTTCGGAGCACTCGACCGCCATACGAGGAACGCCGTGACAACGCCGAACCCGATCAGCAGTTGCCGCTCGGTCGATGGATTGAACGGGTCGCGAGCGACCTTGAGCTCGAGGCGCGTGCGCGTCCATCCGCCCTTCGCGTAGAGCTCGTCGTACATCCTCGTCTGAAGATCGTGAGCTTCCACGGCCGCGGGATCATCACCGTGCCCGAACGCGAGCGGACCAGGCAGCGTCGGCAGCCGATCGCGAGGATCGACGATCCAATTCACGAACTTCACCGCGAGACTGCGATCCTCCGAAGGCGGCCACAGCGCCACGATCAGCAACGCGACGACGAGGAGCGTCCACCACTGGCGAGTGCTCGGCTCCCACATCACCGCTCCTCGATTATCGAGTAGGAGGAACCAATGCTCTTTACAAGAAGATCACGCAGAGACCGCTGAGGCGCGAAGGGCAGCAGCGACGGGTGGCCCGCGCTTCGCGCGGGTGGGTCGAGCGGAGAGTAAGAAGACGAACGCCAACCGCCACTCTGAGGCGCTCGTCTTCTTGCTCTCCGCTCGACCCAACGCCGGCCGCAGGCCGGCGTCCATCCGTCGCCTCCGCGATCTCTGCTCCCCTGCGCCCTCTGCGTGATCATTTCAGCAACGCTCGCAATCGTCGCAACTGGCTCTCGAGCGACTCGATTCTGCCGCGACCGTCGAAGAGGTCGATAAGCCTTGGATCCATGTTCACGATTCCAATGGGATTACGTCATCGCGATCAGTTCGAGCAGCTCGCACGCATCAGCCAATTTCTCGATGTGACCAACGGTGTCTACAAGTGCCTCTCGGCGCTCGGATGACAGAAACCCACTCGCGTTGTCGTCGAACTTGGCGCGCAGTTCCTCATCGCTCATCGGGTTCTCCGCCGAGCCGCGATTGTATTCCTCGATCTCCTCGATCACACGCCCATCGGTCAGCGTCACGCGCACGGCGCCTTTGAAGCGGCCCGGGCCCGGGTATGACGGATCGACGTGATAGCCCACCTTGCGCGCCAGTGCGAGGACATCGGGGTTCAGCCGTGTCGAATCGCCGTAGGCATTCTTCCCCAGCTCGCCGGTGTAGAGCGCTTCTGCGAGCGTGTACTGCAGGCACACGCGGCAGTGCGCGCGCGATGCCGGCGCCACTTTTTCCGCTACCGGCTCGCACACGATCGACACGTTGAACTCGGCCACCGGGCACTCGATGCTGGCGATGCGATCGTGTGTGATCCCATGTCGATGGCGCACGCGCAAGATCGCCGACACGTAGGGATGCAGCACGTGCGCGGTCGGGAACGGCTTGAACGACGCGTTGCGGCTCTCCCAGTACTCACCCAGCCGATCGACGATGCGATCGAGTCGCTTGGGGATTGCGGGATCCTGCAGGTGCGACGCAAACAGGCCGAAGCGGCCCTCGAAGATCTTGGGTGGACCGGTCACGCCCGCTCTCGCCAGCATCGCGGCGGCGATGCCGCTCTGCGCCGCCCATCCCGAGTGCAGAAACTTGGTATCAGTGCCGTCGACCCAGCATTCGAGCACACCGGCCGCGAAGCTGCCGCACGTGCCCGCGGCATACGCGAGCTGCTGCGCGTCGAGACCGAGCAGCTTACCCGCGGCGTACGCGATCCCGAACGGCGCGAAGAGTCCGGTGGGGTGAAAGCCGCGTCGATGGAATTGGCCGGACGCGACGCTGCCGACACGACACGAGATCTCGTTGGCGATCGCGATCGCCAGGATCAGATCGCGGCCGGATATTTGCCGCGTTTCCGACAACGCCAGCGACGCCGCCACCGCGGGGCTGCTCATGTGCACGATCGACTCGTTGTGGGTGTCGTCGAATTCGAGCGCCTGTGGCAGCGCCGCGTTCGCAAACGCCGCGGCGGTCACGCCGACGCGATCGCCAACCCCGATGATGCGGCACGGGCCCAGCGGCGACATCGCGATGGCCGCGGCGGTAGTGGCGCGCCCAAACGTCGTCTCGGCGCCTGCGAACGCCAGGCCAATCACATCGAGGATGCGACGCTTGGTCGCCTCGACGACGTCACCAGGCACATCGTCGAAGGTGACGCGCGCCACCCATTCGGCCACCTGACTCGCAAGCGCCACGCTATTCACCCGGCGCAAAGCGGCGCAGCGACCACGCCAGCGCGGCGGCGACTACGAGGAAGCCGCTCATCGCCAGCAGGCCCGCGGAAAACGATCCGGTTTCATCGGTCAACCATCCCATCACGTACGGTCCGACGAAGCCGCCGGTGGTGCCGATCGTGTTGATGAACGCGAGCCCGCCGGCGGCTGCCATCCCGGTCAGGAAGCGCGGCGGAATCGTCCAGAAGATCGCACGCGCACCGTTGACGCCGGTCACGGCCACACCCATCCAGATCACCGACACCCAGAAGTTGTTTCGGAACACGATCGCCCCGAGGAAGCCGCACGCCGAAACCACACACGACAGTGACAGGTTCACGACTTTGCTGGCGCCGCGATCGACATGCCCGGCCCACAGAATCATGCCGATCACCGCCGCGACATAGCAGGCGCTGCTCACGAAGCCGATTTCGATTTCGGTGAGCTTGCCCTCGCGCAGAATCAGCGGCAGGAAAATCCCGATGCCGTACGAGCCGACCAGGAATCCGAACTGCACGAGCCCGAGGATGATCACGCGCACATCGCGAATCGCCGCACTGAGGTGACGCACCTCGCGCGTGCGCTGCTCGGCGGCGAGCCGTTCGCGCACGATGCGGCGTTCGTCATCGGTGAGCCACGACACGTCCTCCGGGCGATCGGCGAGCAGCCACAACGAGCCGATCCCAATCAGCACAACCGGCAGCCCTTCGATGATGAACATCCATTGCCAGCCGGCGATGCCACCCACACCATCGAGCGTGAGCAGCCAGCCGGAGATCGGTCCGCCAATGACCGACGAGATCGGAATCGCCACCATGAACCACGCGATCATGCGCGTGCGGTACTGCGCCGGAAACCAGGTGCCAAGATAGAACGCCACACCCGGAAAGAAGCCGGCCTCGGCGGCACCGAGCACCAGGCGTAGAAGATAGAAGCTGTTCGCGCCGGCCGCGAATGCGGTGGCCGCCGACATCAGTCCCCACGAGATCATGATCCGCGACAGCCACACGCGCGCGCCGACGCGATACAGCGCGATGTTGCTCGGGATCTCGAGCAGGCAGTAGCCAACGAAGAACACGCCGGCGCCGAAGCCGAACTCCTTCGCGCTCAGCCCGATGGCCTCGTTCATCTTCAACCCGGCGAAGCCAACGTTGTTGCGATCGAGGTAGTTGAAGATGTAGGCGAGGATCAGGATCGGCATCAGCCGCCACCCGATCTTGGCGAAGACGCGGCGCTCCGCCTCGGGAGCGGTGACTGACGGAGAAGACAGGGTCACGCGGTGGTGATTCTACTCACAGGCAGGCATCGCTCGCGCCGATTGCACTACTATTCAGTTGATGCGGGTTGAAGTTCGCCCTGAACTGCTTCGGTGGGCGCGTGAGCGTTCGAGGCTGACCACGGCGGCACTTGCGCGCCGAATTCCCCAGCTTGAGGCTTGGGAAAATGGCGACGTACAGCCAACGCTGAAGCAGATCGAGAAATTCGCGAAAGCCACACATACGCCCGTCGGTTACCTGTTTCTCCCCGAGCCTCCGATCGAACGGGTACCAATTCCCGATTTTCGGACGATAGCCTCCGCGCAAATTGAGCAACCGACTCCAGACCTCCTCGACACGATCTACATCTGTGAGCAACGACAAGAGTGGTACCGCGATTTCGCGCGATCCGAACACGAAGATGCCCTCTCGTTCGTGGCGTCTTCAGCCGTCACCGATGACGTCGTCGTGACCGCTCAGCGAATTCGAGAAGCACTTCACTTCGACATCGAAGAACGCCGCCGCATGCCGACGTGGACCGATGCGCTTCGGCGGTTCATCGAACAGGCCGACGATCTCGGCGTTCTCGTCATGGTCAGCGGCGTTGTCGGCAACAACAATCGCCGAAAGCTGGATCCCAACGAGTTTCGAGGGTTTGCGCTTTCTGACAGCGTCGCACCGCTTGTGTTCATCAACGGTGCGGATACGAAGGCCGCACAGATGTTCACCCTCGCCCACGAGCTGGCCCATGTATGGCTCGGACAATCTGCCTTGTCCGACGTTTCGCCGAGCCGTATCCCAAGTCATGGCGTTGAGCTCTGGTGCAATCAGGTCGCTGCAGAGGTGCTTGTTCCCGTTGATGAATTTCGCTCGGAGTACGAGCAGCATCGGGGTGACTTCCACGAGGAGCTACTACGGCTGGCGCGTGCGTTCAAGGTGAGCACACTCGTCGTTTTACGACGTCTGCACGATATCGGCGCCATCGGACGCGACGAGATGTGGCAGGCCTACGATGACGAGGTCGCACGACTGCAGTCAATTCCAAAGTCGAGCGGCGGAGATTTTTATCTCACGCAGGCAGCAAGGGTCAGCAAGCGTTTCGCGCGCGCGTTGGTTGTCAGCACACTCGAAGGACGGACCCTGTACCGGGATGCGTTTCGATTACTTGGGTTCTCGAAGCTCGAAACATTCCGAGAACTTGGTCAGAGCCTTGGTGTGGCCTGATGCCGTATCTGGTTGACGCCAATGTATTCATTCAAGCCAAGAATCTCCACTACGGTTTCGACTTCTGCCCCGGGTTCTGGGACTGGATGATCGAAGCAAATAGAGCAGAAAGCGTTTTCAGCATTGAGAAGGTCGCCGATGAACTCGCGGCCGGTGGTGACGACCTTTCGACTTGGGCCGCGCAACAGGGCGCGGCGTTCTTCCTGAAGCCCGACGCCGCCGTGGTGCCTGCACTCGCTGCGGTTAGCAACTGGGCTACGGCACAAGCGTACGAGCCCGCCGCGGTCAATACGTTCCTTCAAATCGCTGACTACTACCTCGTCGCACACGCGCTCGCCCACCGACACACCGTTGTGACTCACGAGGTTGCGGCTGCGTCGACGAAAAGAATAAAGATCCCTAACGCATGTATCGGCATAGGCGTGAGATGTATGACGCCGTTCGAAATGCTGCGCGTCGAGCGAGCCCGTTTCATCCTTAGGTCGTAGGGCGAGGATCAGGATCGGCATCAGCCGCCACCCGATCTTCGCGAAGACGCGGCGCTCGGCCTAGGGAGGGGTGACTGACGGAGCAGACAGGGTCACGCGCTCGTGATTCTACTCAGAGGGCCGCCTCAAGGCGGCCCCTACGTCTGCCCAAAACCTTTGACCGCGGGCAGGCGCTTCAAGCCGGCTTCGACGGCGATGTCGAGTTTGTTTTCCGGCGGCGGCAGCGGGCACGTCGTGAACGGCGAATACGCGCACGGCGGATTCATCGCCATGTTGAAGTCGAGAACGGTGAACTCGCCGTTCTTCACTCGGTTCGGACTGAGAATGCGGTAGCCGCCGTACGTCGCCGTACCGTTGGTTCGATCCCTGAACATCACGAAGAACGGCCCATCGGAGCCGGCATCGAAAGCAGTGAGACGCCATTCGCGATCGGACAAGCGGAACACCAACTGACCGGCAGCAGTGAAGTCCATCGTCCCGCCGCGAACGTCGGGCACTTTCACCGATCGCGGTGTGTCGAATGCGTCGAATCTCGCGGCCACGCGCCAGCGTTGATCGGGCGGAAACGCCTCTACCATCGGCGGTTGTTTCAGCGCCGGATGCGCTTGATCGATGCCGGTGACGAAGTGGCGGCCGTCGGGCAGCGTCTCCATGGCCAGAAGTACCGAGCCAACGGTCATGCCGTCGGCGTATTTCGTCGGTGCGGTGACGGTGGTTCCGTTGTCGAGATGCACTGACGATCGTGGCGCGGGAACGATCGTGACGGTATCGCCAGTGCGCTGAAGGACTCCCGCGCGGGCCGGCGCGGCAGACGCGGGAAGAACGATCGGCAGCGACGTGTCCGATCCGAACGGCGTCTCACCTTCAGGAATCGGCCAGATGCCGACGATGGCGAGGATGTCGCCGACGTGCTGCTGCTCGTCGTACCAGGCAGCGTACTGCTTCTGATACGCCGCGGCGTCGACGGCAGGGGCCTGCGGCCACGTCTCGCGCGCGCATCCCGCGAGCAGGCATGTGCATGCAAGCGCGCCGGCCAGCCGCCTCATGACTGCGACACCACCGACGGTCGCGCGACGCGCGCGTGCGCAGGTACCGCGAGGTTCACCAACTCGCCGACATCGTCGAGCGCGTCGATGCGCCAGCACATCTCGATCAGCGCGTCGACGTCGGTCGCGGGCAGCACGAGAACGGCTTGATCGCGGAACTTGTCCTCGAGCTGTTTGTCGGACAGCGGCTTGTGAATGTTGCCGAGCGACTGCTCGACGAACGTGGTCAGGCGTCGGCCGTCCTTCAGCTCGACCTCGATGTGCGACTGGTCTTCCGTGATCGCAGGATCGCCCACCGCGGTCGTCGCTTCGCGCACGCGCTTGATCGCCGGATCGTTGACTGCCTCGTCCGTGTACTCGCGCAAACCGCCCTTGCCTCGCACCAGGCCGACAGCAGCACCGTGATAGACCGAGAACTTTCCTTGCAGGCCGCGGGTGATGTTCTGCTGGTTGCACAGATCGAGCACCAGCGGTGCGACGCGCAGCCGGACGGCGGCGATCGATGCCGGATCGACCTTGTGCTCGTCGTGGATCTGAATCGCGCCGTCGATGGTCGGATGATTGACGATGCCGCACGGAAACGGCTTGTAGGTGTTCTCGCGCAGATCGAAGTCGACTCCGAGCCGCGTCGTCACCTTCGACAGATCGCACGACGCCGCCATCACGTGCGCGAAGCCGCGCGGTCCTTCAATCCCGCGCTCACCCGAGGTGAAGCCGGCGTGCGCCAACAGCGCCGATGCGTAGCCGTTCTGCGCCGACCGTCCCGGGTGAAACGCCTTGCCCATCGAGCCGAACATCTCTCGCAGTCCGGCCGACTGCGTCGCCGCCAGGCCGAGCGCCCACACCATCTGCTGCACCGAGAGACCCAACAGCCTGCCGACGGCAGCCGCCGCGCCGAAGCCGCCGATCGTTCCGGTCATGTGCCAGCCGACGTCGTAGTGCGAGGGATAGACGGCGTTGCCAACGCGCGATGCCGCTTCGAACCCGAGGATGAACGCTTCGACGAACGCCCGCCCGCGCACCGGATTGGCGCTCGCGTACGCGAACAGCGCCGACGACACCGGCGAGCTTGTATGGCTGTAGTTCTTGGGGGTGGTGTCGTCGTAGTCCTCGACGTGCGAGCTGATGCCGTTCATCAGCGACGCGTGCAGCGGGTCGAGCCGCTCGGCGCGGCCCAGCACACTCGCCGTGCGCTCACCTGAGAACGGCCCGAGCGCACGAATCGCCAGATCGACCGCAAGATGCGGGCTGCCACCGATCGCGCAGCCGAGCACGTTCAGAATCGATCGCTTGGCTTCGTGTTGAACGTCGGCGGGGATGTCAGCGAGACGGGCGGAGACGATGTAGGTGGCGAGGGTATGCGTTTCGGACATGGGGGATGACCTGCCGTTCGATGTTCGATGTTCGATATTCGATGTTCGCGCGGTTCACCGTTCGATGTTCGACGGCGCAAGCGCCGAACCCGAACACCGGAAACATGGAACGAAAGCGAACGTCGAACGTCGAACCGCGAACACCGAACAGCAGTTACTTCACCGCTCTACTGTTGCTGAGTACCCGTCCCGCGCGCGCCGGTAGCGCCTTGCGATCCGAACAGACGCTTGCCGTCGGAGGTCGTGATGGTCGCCAGGCCAATGTTGGTCGACGTCGCGATCTTCGCGCGCACGCCGCTCACCGTGACGGTGTCACCCGTCTTCACCGTGTCCTTGCGCCAGCCCTGACGGAACAGCGAGTTCGGAGGTCCGCCTTCGACCTTGAAGGTCGTCACTTTGCCGGTGTCGGGATCCTTCGCCTCGACGTGGGTGTAGATGTGCGGATTCATCCACTCCACCTTCACGACTTTGCCAGTGAAGGTGATCGGCTTGTTCGAGTCGAACTCGGCCGACACGGAATGGTGCGCTGCCAGCGGCACCGTGAACATGAGAATCGCGCCGGCCACGCACCACAACGACGCCTTGCGTACCATGGATACCTCCTGCTGTATCCGATCAAAGGATGATTGCGGGCCGCCTAAAGGCGGCCCCTACGTACCAGCCCGGGCCCCGAAGGCGGCCCCTACGTACCCGCTTATTAGTCGATATCGTCGGGAGCCTTCCACAATTTGATCGCGCCGTCGAGAATGCTGTGGAGATTGTTCTCGTCGCACGAGTATTCCATGATCACGTCGCCCTTCGGCTTGATGCGCCACGTCCGCAGATTCATCCAGTCCTGCGTGTAGGTCTTCGGGTCGTGCACGGTCACCGTGTGTTCGATCGTGTCCGAGTCGAGGCGCTTCAGCGTATTCGTCAGCTTCAGCTGCTTGCTGTGTGGATGGCCGGCCGTGTCGAGCTTGGTGTAGCCGTTGAAGCCGCTGGTCTCGATGACGAGCGTGTCGCCGTCCCAGTGTCCCGTCGATACGCCGTTCCAGGTTTCCGGCAGATCCTCCGGCCACTTGAACCCCGAATCGAGCGGCACCCAATGGAACCAGGTGTTCTGCTCGAAGAGGAACGCGAGCGCATTCGGGCTGTGCACGATTTGCAGTCCATGCGGCGAGTTGATGTTGCGCGACATGCCGAACGGCAGACAGTTGCCCGCGTAGTCGCCGTTGCTCACCGGGTCGTAGATCTTCCACTGCCGCAGTCCCCACTCGGTGTAGGGCAGATCGTAGGTGCGCGCACCACCAGCGGCGGCGGCCTTCGCATCGGGCAACGGCTCGCCCTTGCGCGGGAAGTTCAGCGGCTTGCGCGTCATCGGATCGAGCGCGCCGCCGGCACGACCAGCACCCATGTCGGGCGTGTATGGGTTCGCCCAATGACCGCTGAGATCGGGTTTGCCGTCGGCGAGTTTCGGCGCTGGACCGGCAGGCGCTTGCGGCGCGGCGCCACGGCCGCCGCGCTGAGCCATCAGCGTCGGTGCCGCCACTACCACCATGATGGCAGCCGCGGCGGCGAGGTGCAGAAGAGTTCGAATGCGCACGGTCTGTCTCCTCGGCGTCAGTAACTCCGACATAGCTTACACCGCTCAGGCGTCTACTGCGGACCTCGTCTCAGCGCTCCGGCAGACCGAATGCGACCAGCGTATTTCCCGAAGGAATCAGCACATACTGGCGGCCGTCGAGCATGTAGGTCATGCCGGTCCCGCCCCAAATCGGCGACCCCGTCCGGTAGGACCACAGGCGTTTGCCCGTGCGCGAGTCGAACGCGTTGAAGTTGCTCTCGTTGTCGCCGGCAAACACCAGACCAGAGGCGGTCGACATCACACCAGCGAGATTGGCGGTTGGAAACTTGAACTCCCACTTCAGCGCTCCGGTCTTCGGATCGATCGCGCGCAGCGCGCTGTAGTCGGGCTGCGGCAGCTTCTTGACGCCACCGCCGGTCGATGGACGGCCGGGCAGGATTTCCTGACGACGAGGCGAGTAGTAGGCGCACGTCTCGCGGGCCATGACGAAGAACGTCTGCAGCGCCGGATCGAACGAGGGCGGATTGAACACCGTTGCGCCGCGCAGATCGGGCACGCACTGCGTGGTCGCTTCCGATCCACCGGGCGGAATCACGCCGTCATTGAGCACGATCGGACCATCGGGTCCGATCTCGCGCGCCCACTTCGTGCCGGTGAACGGCTTGCCGACGAGCAGCTCGCCGGTGGTGCGATCGAGCGTGTAGAAGAATCCGTTGCGATTGGCCACCATCACGACCTTGCGCAGGCGGCCGTTGATCGTGAGATCGGCGAGCACCGGAATGTGCGTGGAGTCCCAATCGTGCGTATCGTGCGGCGTGAACTGATAGTGCCACTTCAACGTGCCGGTGTCGGCATCAACGGCGACGATCGATGCGGTGTAGAGGTTTTTGCCCTTGCGCTCGTCTCCGTAGTAATCCGGATTCGGGTTGCCCGTGCCCCAGAAGAGGAGATTCAGATCGGGATCGTACGAACCGGTCACCCACGTCGCCCCGCCGCCTCGAGGCAGCACCTCTTCGTGCGACCACGTATCACTTCCGGGCTCGCCCTTCGCTGGGACGGTGTAGAAGCGCCACACCCGTTTGCCGGTCTTGGCGTCGTAGGCATCGATGAACCCGCGCGTCGGCAGATCGCCGCCGGAGTTGCCGGTGATGACCTTGTCCTTGACGATGAGCGGCGCCGCGAGCACGGCGTGCCCCGCCTTGTAGTCGTCGACAACCGTGTCCCAGACGATCTCGCCGGTGTTGCGATGGATGGCGAGCAGGTGCGCGTCGAGCGTGCCCAGGTACAGCAGATCGCCCAACGCTGCGAAGCCTCGGTTCGAGGGGTTGCTGCCGCCGTAGGTGAGCGCTGGCGGCAGGACACGACGATACCGCCAGATCTGCCGCCCGGTGCGCGCATCGAGCGCCCATGCGTAGTTGTTGTTGCCGGTGATGTAGAGAACGCCGTCCATCATCAGCGGCGTCGACTCGAACCCGCGGCCGATGATCATGCCCTCCGCCTGGAACGTCCACTGAGCGGAAAGGCGATTCACGTTTTCCGGCGTGATCTGCTTCAGAGGGCTATGCCGACGGCCGCTGTAATCGCCGGAGTACAGCAGCCAGCGCGACGGGTTCCCGAGACCGGCGAGCAGATCCTGCGAGGTCACCTCGGGCAGTTTCGGCGGCGGCATCGCTGGCACTTCACTCACCAGCGGCGCACCGGTGTTGTCCTGCGCGAGCAGTGAAGAGGCCAATGCCGCAAGAGCCGCGAGCGCGATCAGAGTCAGAGTCCGCAGTTTCACGCTTCTATCTCACTTCGGGTTCGAGACCATCACCTGCTTCAGCGCTGCGGAATCCATCGACAGCTCGGCGGCGCCGGCAGGACCGCCGTTCGACTTGAACAGAAACGTGACGAGATCCACATACGTCTGCGTGTCCAGCGTATCGGGCGCGTCCTGCGGCATCGAGGCGCGGATGGTCTTCACGAGATCGTCGGCGCTCGACCCGTTCCACCGCGAGAAGAAGTCCGGCCCGGCCAGCGCCGGCGCGCCGGTGTCGCCGAGCAGGTCGGCCTTGTGGCACGGCGCGCACGACTGCTTGTAAGCGTTCTGCCCGCGCGTGGCCTGCGCGTCGGTGAACACGCCATCCCAGATCGTCCGTTTTGATTCCTGCGCGGAGAGAACGTAGTGTCCGGCTCTAGCCCCAAGTCCCCAGAACCCGCCAACAACCGCCAGAATGATGCCCAACCAAACCCGTTTCACGCGCATCATCCTACCGTTTTTCGACGTGCTGCCACAGCCGACCCGTGGGGTCTGACCCCCTGACCCCCTGACCCCGAGGAAGGTACAATCCGCCGATGCAGAAAATGCGTAGGCGTGGCGTGGCGCCCGCAATCGCTCTCGGATTTGCACTCGCCACCACCGGACAAGCCGCGCCGCAGACGTCAACGCCGAAGCCGCCGGCCGTCGACGACTGGACCGCGGTTGGCAAGCTTCCCGACCTCACCGGTGTATGGGAGCTGACGTTTGGCGGCGGTGGCGGCGGACGCGGTGCGGCCGGACGCGGCGCGGCCGCCGGGCGAGGCGCGCTGCCGCAAGGACCACAGCTCACGCCAGCGGCCGCCGCGAAGCGAAAGGAGCTTCAGAGCGTACCGCGAGAGGACAATCAAACCGCGAACTGCCTGCCGCCTGGCATGCCGGGCATCATGGGGCAGCCGTACCCGATGGAGTTCCTGCTGACGCCGGGGCTCGTCACGATCGTCATCGAGGCCTATACGCAGGTGCGGCACATCTACACGGACGGCCGCGCGCTTCCCGCCGATCCGGACTTGAAGTTTCACGGCACATCGGTCGGCCGCTGGGAGGGCGACACGCTGGTGGCCGAGACCGTCGGATTCTCTCCGCTCACCGAAATCGCGGCGAACGTCCCGCACGGCGACAAGATGCGAATCGTCGAGCGCTTCCGCCTGACCGATCCCACCACGATGACGATCGAGACGACGGTCACCGATCCCGATGTGCTCACCGCGCCCTACACCACGACCCGGACGCTGAAGCGGCATCGCACGTGGACCATCGCCGAGTACATCTGCGAAGAGAACAACCGCAACTTCGTCGACCAGAACGGCAAGGCCGGCGTCAATCTCAATCAGGCGGGACCCGCCAAGAAGGAACAGTGATGCAACGCCACCAGTTCGCTCCGATGCTCGCGGCAATCCTCGTCTCGATCACAGCCGCCGGAGCCGGCGTGTCGGCGCATCACTCCTTCGCGCCGTTCGACATGGGGGCCGAGAAGACCATCAGCGGCACGGTGAAGCAGTTCGACTGGACCAACCCGCACACATGGATTTGGGTGAATGTGTCCGACGGCAAAGGCGGCGTCGAGACGTGGGCCATCGAGGGGATGAGCCCGAATTTCCTCGGACGGCGCGGATGGACGAAGTCGTCACTGAAACCGGGCGACAAGATCAGCCTGGTCATTCGTCCACTTCGCGATGGTTCGAAGGGTGGGATGTTCGTGCGCGCCACTCTGGCCGACGGCAAGGTGCTCCTGCCAACGGGAGATCCGACGGAACCATGAAACTCAAACGTCAAAACTCAAAACTCAAAAAAGAGGATTGAGTTTTGTTTTGAGTTTTGAGATTTGAGTTTTGAGTTGAGCAGCCCCGATCAGTACCGCCGCCTCGTGGAGCTGTCGCCCGACGGCATCTTCATCAGCCGCGACGGCCGCATCGTGTTCGTGAATCCGGCCGCGGTCCGCCTGTTCGGCGCGACGAACGCCGAGCAGATCCTTGGGCGCCCTCCACTCGACTTCTTCCCTCCACATCGACACGACGCCATCCGCGAGCGCGTCAACCGTCTGCTGGCTGGCGAGAACGTGCCGACCATCGAAGAGACGATTCACGGTCTCGACGGCAGCGTCACGGACGTCGATATCAGCGGCGCGCTGCTCGAGCAGACGGGCGACCGTTCGCTCCAGGCCGTCATGCGCAACGTCACCGAGCGCAAACGGACGGAGGCGGCGCTGCGCGAAAGCGAGGAGCGCTTGACGCTCGCCTTTGCAGGCGCGCAGGAAGGCGTGTGGGACTGGAATCTCGAAACGGGCGCCGTCATCTACTCGCCCCGTTGGAGAGAGATGCTCGGCTATGGCGAGAACGAGATCGAGCCGCACGTGCGCGCGTGGGAGCGGCTGCTGCACCCCGGCGATCGGTCGCGGGCGCAGGCACTCTTCGAGCGCGTGATCGACGGCGCCGGCATCTACGAGGGAGAGTTCCGTCTGCAGCACAAGGACGGCCACTACGTCGATGTACTGTCGCGAGGATTACCCTTGCGGCGCGAGGCCGGCGGGCCACCGGTTCGCATCGTCGGCACACATTTCGATCTCAGCGAACGTAAACGGGTCGAGGCGGCAATCCGCGAAAGTGAAGAGCGGCTGACCCTGGCGTTTGCCGGTGCGCAGGAAGGCGTGTGGGACTGGAACCTCGAGAGCGGCGTCGTCGTGTATTCATCGCGTTGGAAAGAGATGCTCGGCTACACCGATCGAGAGATCGAGCCCGACGTGAACGCGTGGGAGCGGCTGCTCCATCCCGATGATTTCGTACGCGCCCACAAGGAGTTCGATCGCGTGGCGCGCGGCAAGAGCACCTACGAAGGTGAGTTCCGCGTCCGCCACAAGAACGGCCACTTCATCCACGTGCTCTCACGGGGAATGCCAGTCCGTCGCGACGGCAAAGTGATCCGCATCGTCGGCACGCATTTCGATCTCACCGAGCGCAAGGAAGCCGAGGAGGCACTGCGGCGCGCGCACGACGAGCTCGAAGAACGAGTCGAAGAGCGCACGGCTGAACTGGCGTACGCCAATCGATCGCTGCGGGCTGAAATGGACGAACGACAGCGCGCCGAACGTGCGCGCGCCGACTTGCTGGGCCGTCTGGTGTTCGCGCAGGAGGACGAGCGCCGCAGGATCGCGCGCGAAATGCACGATCAATTCGGCGAACAGCTCACGGCGCTCGCGCTGCGCATCGCGGCGCTCAAGGAAGCCAGCGCCGCCAACCCCGAGCTCACCACCAAGGTCGAGCAGCTCGAAGCCGTGGCACAACAGCTCGATCGCGATGTCGATCATCTGGTGTGGGAGCTCAGACCGACCGCCCTGGACGATCTCGGCCTCCGCGCCGCGCTCAGCAACTACGTTCAGGACTGGTCGGCTCGCGTCCGCGTCTCCGCCGATCTCCATACGGCCGGACTCACCGAGGATCGCCTGTCATCGGAGATCGAGACCACTCTGTACCGCATCGCGCAGGAAGCACTCAACAATATCGCCAAGCACGCGCGCGCCGATCACGTGGAGATCATCCTCGAGCGGCGCGCCGATCACGTGTCGCTGGTCGTCGAAGACGACGGCGTCGGGTTCGACACCGCCTCGATGGGCGCCGGCTTCGGCCTGCTCGGCATGCAGGAGCGCGCCGCGATGGTGGGCGCGACGCTCGAAATCGAGTCGGCGGTCGGCGAGGGCACGACGATTCTCGTGCGCATGCCGACAATCGCGGAGACCGTGCATCATGCCTAACCCGCCGAGTGCGCGCACGCTGCGGGTGCTGCTCGCCGACGATCACGTCATCGTCCGCGAAGGACTGAAGCTGCTGATTCAGGGGCAGCCCGATATGGTGGTGGTGTCGGAGGCCGGCGACGGCGCGGCGACGATCCGCCAGGCTCAGGAATGCAAGCCCGACGTCATCGTGATGGACATCTCGATGCCCGGCATGAACGGCCTGGTGGCCACCAAGAAGTTGAAAGAGCTGCGGCCGGACACGGTCATCGTCACGCTCACGCGTCACGCCGACGACGCCTACCTGCAAGAGCTGCTGCGCGCCGGCGCGTCAGGATACGTGCTGAAGCAAAGCGCGCCGACCGAGCTCATTCAGGCGATCCGCGCCACCGCCGCTGGCGGTCACTATCTCGATTCGACGATGACGGCGCGAATGACGGCAGGATTCCTGGGGCGCGAAGGACGGCGCCTGCCCCATTCCGGCGTGGCGCCCAGCGAACGCGAATCGGAAGTCCTGCGGCTGATTGCGTCGGGTTACAGCAACAAGGAAATCGCCGCGCGTCTCGAGCTCAGCGTGAAGACGGTGGAAGCGCATAAGTCGAACGCCATGCGGAAGCTCGGTCTCAACGGACGCATCGACATCGTCAAGTACGCAATCCTGCAAGGTTGGCTGAAGGACAGCTGACGGTTACAGGATCGTCGCGACCGCGTCACGGTGGTGTGCCCATCGTCCCTTTTACTTAGGGATTCTCCTGCCCAAAATACGGCACCTTCCTGATGGTGCCGGCTATGGCTTCGATCGTAGAGTGCGCCATCCCGTGGGACAGTTTTCTCGGGAGGACCGGCATGGAACACACGTCGACCGTCGTTCCGAGCGCAGTTGCCGTCGCGGAGCCGATCGACCGTGCACCCTTCAAGGCACGAAGCATGGGCAAGTCGTTCTCGAATTCGGAGACCCGCACCATGAAAGACTCAGGCGAACATCGTCCAGCCACCCGTGAGCCGGGCGGCTACACCGATTCGATGCACACCCGACCGCTTGTCGGCACCACGTATACGCTTCGTGTCAAGCCCGATCGGCGGCGCGCGAAGGTCCCGATTGCTCCGGGCACCGATCGCCGCCGGTCTCGCTGACCTTCCGCATCACCACATCGGGAATCAGACTCTCCCCTGATTCCCGATTCCGTCCCCGTCCCCCTGATTCCCGATTCCTGACCCCTGATTCCTGATTCCTGAACCTCCTGTCGTAAGCTCGGAGCATGAGCGACCACTACCACGACGCCTCCGATGTTCGACTGCTGAAGGAAATGCGCGCACTCGCGCCCGCCGATTTCGAGGGCTGGCGCAGTCTCAACAGCATCGTTGCCCGCACCGACGGCGCCATCCCGCGCAAGTACCGCGAGCTGATCGCGGTGGCCGTCGCGGTGACGACGCAATGTCCCTACTGCATCGAGGCGCACGCGAAAGCCGCCAAGGCGGCCGGGGCAACCCGAGAGGAAGTGGTCGAGGCGTCGTTCGTCGCCGCCGCATTGCGCGCGGGAGGCGCAGCTATGCACGGCACGATGGCACTCAAGTTTTTTGATGAGCAGCAGACGACGCCAAAGACGTAGTGTCCGGCTTTAGCCGGACCACAGACGTAGTGTCCGGCTTTAGCCGGACCACAGACGTAGTGTCCGGCTTTAGCCGGACCAGACGGTCAGCGAATCGCGATCGGATTCCCCGGCGACCCAGTCGCTCCCTTCAGCCTCAACGGCGCGTACGAGTACATGAACTCGTACACGTTGTCGCGCGCGAGCTCGGCGGTAATCAGGTTCTCGTGCAGGTAGATGCCGTTGCGCGCGAGGAACAGCTGGTGCACCGGCGCCGAGAGCGACGGATCGGGGTTCGGCATGATCTCGACGCCCCACGTGTCGGCGCCGACGACCACGACCTCGGCGTCGACCAGCATCTGTCCAGCCGCGATCCCGATGCCTGGCTCGGTGGCGCCGAACTTGGCGTTGTCCTTCATCCACAGCGATCCCCACCCGGTGTGAATGAGGACCATGTCGCCGGACTTGATGCTGACGCCTTCTTTCTGCAGCGCGCCTTTGAGATCGGCGGGTGTGATCTCGTAGTTGCCGGCCAGTTGCTGCACGCCCTTGTACTTCGCCACGTCGACCAGCACCCCGCGGGTGACGATGGCGCCGACATTCTCGACGCCTAGCTTCACGAGTCCCTCAGCCTTGGCGAACTCCGATCGACGGTTGCCGTTGTAGAAGAGATCGCCGATGCCGAGATGCCCGAGGCCGTCGAACTGCGTGCCGATCTGCCCCAGCTCGCCGCTGATGATCTCGTCGTGATACACCGCCTGGTTCTTGCCAGGCATCGGAAACGCCTGCGGGATGCGGATGCTGTAGTGACGGGTGCCATACATCGGCATCCCCGCCTCGTAGACATGACCAAGCTGATACAACTTGCCCTGCTTGATCATGTCGCGCGCTTCCAGCACCTTCGCAGGGGTAATGCGATTGGCCGCACCGCGCTGATCGGCCGCGCCCCACTTCGACGGATACCACTTGTCGGTCTGCCCGCGCGTCACCGCGACGCCGAGCGCCACGCCGACGATCACCAGAGCGACCAGGACGAGCCCGCGCCACGAGGCCATGATTCGCATCGGTCCCCCTACTTCTGATCGAGTTTCTCGAACACTTCCTTTGCCGCCCGGAACGAATCGACGCCCGCAGGCACACCGGCGTAGATCGCGACCTGCAGGAACACCTCGCGAATCTCGTCACGCGTCACGCCGTTCTTGAGCGCGCCGCCGATGTGCAGACGCAGCTCGTGCGGCCGGTTCAGACAGCTGATCATCGCGAGGTTGAGCAGGCTGCGCGTCCGCTTGTCGAGCCCTTCGCGTCCCCACACGGCTCCCCAGCAGTATTCGGTCACGAGTTCCTGCAACGGCCTGCTGAAATCGTCCGCGGTCCGAATCGCGTTCTCGACGAATTCTTTGCCCAGCACCGACTTCCTGATCTCGAGCCCGCGTTCGAACGTCTGTTTGTCCATGTGTTCTCCTCTGGTCCTTTGTACTTGGTTCTTGGTACTTGGTCCGTCCTAGGTCCTGGGTTCTGGGTCCGTCCTTGGTCCGTCGTCCTTGGTCCACTGCCCGGTTCCACAATCCGTGAGGACCACGGACCAAGGACTAAGGACGGACCACGGACCAGGGACGGACCAAGAACTAAGAACCAAGGACCAAGGACGTCCTCAACCTCGAATCTGTACGTGCGCCCACTCCTCGACCACCTTCGCGATCGACGTGAAATCGGAGTCGGCCCCGAACTTCGCCTGCGTGATCGCCAGCATCTGCCGCACCGCCGCACCGGCGACCATCGGCACGCCGAGCGCCTCGGCTTCATCGACGCACAGCTTCACGTCCTTGTACGACAGACCGGTCGCAAAGCCGAAGTCGAAGGTGCCGGGCAGAATCGATTTCGGAAACTTGTCCTGGGTGGCGCTGTTGCGGCCGCTGCCGGCGTTGATGATGTCGATCAGCACCTTGGCGTCGAGCCCCGCCTTCACGCCCATCGCCATGGCTTCAGACGACAGCACGATCGCGGCTGCGGCGAGCAGGTTGTTCGCCAGCTTCGCGATCTGTGCCAGGCCGGGCTTCTCGCCCACGTAGAACGTCTTGCCGAAATTGGTCAGCACCGGATCGACGCTGGGGAACGTGTCTTTCGCGCACGACACCATCACCGCGAGCGTGCCTTTGACCGCGCCGTTGACACCGCCGCTTACCGGTGAATCCACCCACGCGATGCCGCGCTCGACGCACGCCTTGGCCACAACGCCCGCGACACTCGGCCCGGTGGTCGACACATCGATCAACGTCTTCGCGCGCGTACCGCGCAAAATGCCGCGCTCGCCCAGACTCACGGCCTGCACGATCGGCGGTGTCGGCAGGCTCATGAGCACGATGTCGACCGCCGATGCTACCGCTTCAGCAGATGCGGCCTGCGTCGCACCGCGCGCGACGAGCGGCTTCAACGCGTCCGCGCTCGTATCGAACACCGACAGCGTGTAGCCCGCATCGAGCAGCCGCATCGCCATCGGCCCGCCCATGCGGCCGACACCCACGAATCCCAAGATCGGCTGTGTCATCAATCCCTCATGGGCCGCCTGAAGGCGGCCCCCACGTACGTAGGGGCCGCCTTGAGGCGGCCCTTATCTCTGAATGAATGGATTCGGCACGCTCTGAGCGGTGGAGATCCACACGCTCTTCACCTGCAAGTATTCCTTGATCATTTCCTGGCCGCTTTCGCGCCCGAGACCGGAACGCTTGTACCCGCCGAACGGCGACAGATAGCTCACCGCCCGATACGTGTTGATCCACACCGTTCCCGCCTGGAGCTTCTCGGCCATCTTCAGCGCTCGGCGCATGCTCTCGGTCCACACGCCGGCCGCAAGACCATACACCACGTCGTTGCCGATCGCGATCGCCTCGTCTTCATCCGTGAAGGGAATCACCGACAGCACGGGGCCGAACACTTCTTCTTGCGCGATGCGCATGTCGTTGCGGACGCCGGCAAATATTGTCGGCTCGACGAACCAGCCGCTGCCGCACTCGGGCCGGGTGGCGCGCCCGCCACCGAGCACAGGTCGCGCGCCTTCACCTTTCGCAATCTCGATGTACTTCAGGATCTTCTCGAACTGCGGTTTGTTCGTCACCGGTCCGATCTGCGTGTCGGCATGCATCGGGTTGCCCATCTTCGCCGTGCGCGCGAACGCCACCAGCTTGTCGAGGAACTCGTCGTGAATCGACTGCTGCAGGAGCAGCCGCGATCCGGCGATGCACGTCTGTCCGGTCGCCGCGAAGATGCCGGAGATCACGCCCTTGATGGCGTTGTCGAGATTCGCGTCGTCGAAGACGATGTTCGGCGACTTGCCGCCAAGCTCCATCGTCACGTGCTTCATGCCGCGAGCGGCGGCCTCGTAGATGCGCTGGCCGGTGGCATCGGATCCGGTGAACGCCACCTTTGCGACGAGCGGATGCTCGACGAGCGGCGCGCCGACATCGGCCCCGAAGCCGGTGACGACATTCACGACGCCCGGCGGAAAGCCCGCATCTTCCACGAGCTTCATGAGCTCGAGCACCGATGCCGAGGTGAACTCCGATGGCTTGATCACCACCGTGTTGCCGGCGGCGAGCGCGGGCGCCAGCTTCCACGTGGCGAGCAGCAGCGGCGAATTCCACGGCACGATCGCCGCCACCACGCCGAGCGGTTCGTAGCGCGTGAAGTTGAAGGTGTCGGCCTTGTCGGTCGGCAGCACCGCGCCTTCGATCTTGTCGGCAAGGCCGCCGTAGTAGTGGTACCACTGCGCCATGTACGCCGTCTGCATGCTCATCTCGGCGAACAGCTTGCCGTTGTCGCGCACCTCGATCTCGGCCAGCGACTTCGATCGCTCGGTGATCAGATCGCCGAGCCTGCGCAGCAGCGCGCCGCGACGCGAGGCGGTCATCGCCGGCCACTCGCCGGAGGTGAACGCCGCGTGCGCCGCGCGCACCGCGCGATCGACGTCGGCTGGCGTGCCTCGCGGAATCAGCGCCCAGGGCTCGGCCCGGAACGGGTCGTCGCTCTCGAAGTAGTCGGCGGACGAGGCGTCGACCCAGTCGCCTCCGATGTACATGCGGTACTTGGCGAGCGTGGCGGTGGCGGTCACAGGTGGGTTCTCCAGCCCACCACCATAACGGCAAATGGAAGCAGTGCGCAAACCGCGCGTGTTCCATTTCGGGATGGCGTGTGTTTTCGGAGCACGCGTATCTCAAACCGCTGTGGCATCAAGGCTTGCGGCGCTGCGCGGGCATAGGGCGTGTTCCACTGCGGCGCTTTCGCCGCCTCGACGCCGGGCCAAGGCCGCCTCGCCATCTTCGACTGAAGCCTCTGTCCTACAACGCTTTAGCCGAGGAGTGGTGGCGTTCTGCGCACGTGGTCTGGCAATTGCTCTAATGTGCGCCGGGGGCATCGCAGGATGGTTCGAATCGGAATCGGTCTTTCTCTGCTCACGCTCTTGTCAGTGACGTACTGGTTACATCCGACAACTGCGTGGATCGTCGTCGGGGCGACGTTCACACTGGCCGTCGCCAATCGCATCCGGCAGCACGACGCTGAAGCTGAAGGCGCCCTGCAGCGCGTGGAGGAATAGCCCTCCGCGCCGGCGCGCTGTCCTCCCCAATCCAGGACAGCGCGCTTTCTTTTTTTCTCCCGCCGTTAGAGACTTCCTTCGCGCACGATCATGGCGTTCCCACATCTCGTCATTGCTCGGCTCTACGAACACATCGGGCCAATCGATCGCGGCAGCCGCTACGAGGACCCGCTGCAGGCGGCACTCGATGAAAAGAAAGCAGGCGAGGTCAGCGGCGGCGGATCTCAACTCAACGCATCTGGAGGGATCGACTACGCCGAGGTCGAGATCGAGCTAGGCGATCTCGACGGGGCATTGGATCTCGTCGTTGCGACCCTTGAACGCGCCGGTGCCCCTCAGGGCTCGGAGATCATTCAGGGCGATCGCGTGCTTCGCGAGTTTGGTACGCAGGAGTGCCTGGCCGTCTACCTGGATGGCACGAGCCTCCCCGATGAGGTCTACGCCACTCTCGACTTCGAACAAGTTGTGAAGGACATCGGCACGTTAGCCGGACCTGACAGTTATCACGGCGCCGCACAAGGAGCGGAGGAAACCGGCCTCATGCTCTTCGGCCCCGATGCCGAAGCGATGTTCGCTCGCGTCGAGCCGCTGCTGAAGACGCTGCCGATCGGCCAGAATGCTCGAGTCGTGGTACGCGAAGGCAAGAAGGCACAGAGTCCACGAACCACGCGTATGCCGCGGCATTAGCGCCCCATCCATGCAGCTACAGTTGACGCGGACGTGCAGCAGGTCAACGGCGATGTGTTAGACCGTCCGTATGACATATCGGGCATCCTGGCGAAACACTCATTCGTTTTGGGTACTGTGGACCTTCATGTCGGCCCTCTTCTTCGCCGCTGGAGGCCTGTCCCACGCGATGTGGCTCGTAGTTCTTGGCGTGTTTCCGATCGCTTTCTTGTACGCGCTTGGACGTCGGCTGTCTGTCGACGTCGACGCCGAAGGAATTCGGTATCGAGGTTGGGTTGGGACCGCCGAGGCCAATTGGAAAGATGTCATAGGCGTGACAAGCGCCTCGTACTTTCCATATCCACAAAATCGGCACTACGGACCGTATTGCTACAAGGTATGCACGAGGACACGGTGCTTCGTCATAAACTTGTTGTACTTTCCCTTAGAATTCAGGCGAACTTTCTTCGAAGAAGTGAAGAGCCGTGGTTTGATTCGTCGGCCACGACGGGCGTTCTAACATTCAAATGGATTCGACGCACGTCACGGTTGCATTAGTGAACATGTCGCCGCCGTGCGCGGCTCATTTGGGGCGTTAGGTGCACAAACCGACCTCCGTTTCCTCAGTCTTCAATCACCGATCACAAATCACCAATCAACAACGATTCAAAAAGCCACTAATCACGAATCACAAATTGTAAGATTGCCGCTCGATGATCAAGCGGCTGCTCATCTTCGTCCACCGCTGGCTCGGTGTGACGCTCTGCGTGCTCTTTCTCATCTGGTTTCCCTCGGGCATCGGCATGATGTACTGGCCGTACCCAAGCATCACACCCGCCGATCGACTGGCGCGATCGCCGGCGCTCGATCGCGGCGCAATCAAGGTGTCGCCGGTCGATGCCTACGGCGTGCTCGGACTGGAAGAGCCGCCCAGCTCGGTGCGGCTCAATTCGTTCGACGGCCGTCCGGTCTATCGCTTCCGCACCGGCCGATTCGAAGAGCACATCGTGTTCGCCGATACCGCCGAGGAGCTCGGCGAGATTCCGATGGAGACGGTGAGCCGCATCGCGGCGGCGTGGACGTCGCAGCCGGCGTCTGCCGCGCGCGTCGAGTCGATCGAGAACGTCGACCAATGGCTGCTGCAGACGCGGCTCGACACCGTTCAACCACTGTGGAAGTTCGCGTGGCCCAACGGCGAACAGGTTTACGTCTCGCAGGCGTCGGGCAACGTTATTCAGTACACGACCTCGGCGTCGCGGCTCGGCGCGTATGTTGGCCCGATCACGCATTGGCTGTACTTCACGCCGCTGCGGAAGCACGGTCGTGAATGGAATCGCCTCGTCGTGTGGTCGTCGGCGATCGGCACCGTCGCCGCCAGTCTCGGCATCATCGTCGGCGTGTGGATGTATTCACCACGCAAGCGCTATCGCTACGACGGTGCGCCGACGAGCATTCCGTATCGCGGGCAGAAGCGCTGGCACATGGTGTTCGGCCTCGTGTTCGGCATGGCCGCGGTGACCTGGGCTTTCAGCGGCCTGCTGTCGATGGAGCCGTTCGAGCTCCGGCGTCCGGGCGCAGCGGTGGAGCGGACCAGCGGCGTGGCGCGCATTCCGCAGGCGTTCCGCGGCCGCACGCAGTTTGGGGCGTTCGTCGGCAAGGATCCGCGCCAGGCGCTGGCACAGGTCGCCAATCTGCAGGTCAAGGAGCTCGAGTTCACGTCGATCGTCGGCGAGCCGGTCTATCTCGCGACGTTGAACCGCGGAGCGAGCCGCATCATACCGGTTGAAGGCGATCCGATTTCCGAGCTGGATCACGATGCGATCATCGATCTGGTGAAACGCGCGGCGGGATCGGAGCTGGCCGAAGCGCGAGTGCTCACGCAGTACGACGCCTACTACCTCGATCGCCGCCGCGAGCGGCCGCTGCCGGTGATCCTGGCGCGGCTCAACGACGCCGATCACACGCGGTTCTACATCAACCCGAAGAACGGCCGCGTCGAGGCCGGCTACCAATCGAGCGACTGGATCGAGCGGTGGGCGTACCACGGCCTCCACTCGTTCGATTTTCCGTGGCTCTACAACTACCGTCCGGCGTGGGACATCGTGGTGATCACGTTCATGGCCGGCGGGACGGCCCTGTGTGTCACGTCGCTCGTACTGGCGTGGCGAGTACTGGGCAGAACGCTGAGACGGCGCGTGGCGATGGATGTGTTGACGGACACAGCCACGTAGTTCGCGCGCTGAGAACGGCGGGCCTCGAGAACAGGCCCGCCCTACACTACATTCTTTCTACTTGGTACCTGCGTCGACGACGCACGCAAAATTCGCGGCGTCGTCCGAGCTGCCGACGCCATTCCATTTTGCCACCTGTCCGAACGGACACAGCGGACGCGTGCGATCGACGGCGCCGTTGGTGAGATGCGACGCGTTGATCTTGTCCGGCGACACGCCGGTCTTGATCCACTGCTCGATCGCGCCCATCTTGTCGAAGGTGTCGGTGCCGGGGCCGCCCTGACAGTGGTTCATGCCGGGCACCATGTAGAGCTGCACCGACTTGCCGACTACGGCGTTGCCCTGCAGCGACACCACTTTGTTGAAGTAGGCGATGGTGTTGAGCGGCGTCACCTGCGGATCGGACCAGCCGTGATAGAGCAGCAGCTTTCCGCCGCGCGCGAAGAACGCCTTCATGTCAGGGTTGCTCGAGTTGAGCACATCGTCCTTGTCGATGCTCGCCGCGAGATCGAAGTCGGTGGTCGGATTGAAGCGGGCCGGCTCCCAGGCCGGATCCTTGGCGATGACGTACTTGAATGCCTCGGTGGCCAGGCCCAGCGGCTGCGGCGCGCCAATCACGTTCCATCCCAGCTCCGATCCCGGCGCCAGCCCTGGAAAGCGAGTGGTCCCACTGCGCGGATCTGAAGCGCCGTTGTACATGACGTGCGCCGATTCGATCTGCGGGGCCGTCAGACAGCTCGCGTCATTCTGTGCTTTGCACTGCAGGACCTTGGGATCGAAGCGGCACGACGCGGGATTCTCGACCACGCCGTCCGCCACTCCGTCCTTCACATCGCACGCATTCAGCAGCGCGCTGTGAATCACGGGGTACTTCTCGCGCGGAATCGCCGATTCCGCCGTGCGATTCACCGAGCGGTTCATCGCCATGCGTCCGACGTGCATCTGCAATCCGTTGACGGCCGGTGCGCCGGCAATGATCGCGTCGAAGTCGGCGGGGAATCGAACCGCTTCGGTCACACCTTGGCGACCGCCCTGCGAGCAGCCGTTCCAAATCGAGAGCTTCGGCAGCGAACCGTAGAAGGCATCGACCACGGCTTTGGCCTGCACCGTCATCTCGTGCACGGCGCGATAGCCGAAGTCGACCACTTTCTCGGGATGCCCGAGCGCGAACGCCGCGGTGCCACCGACATGACCGGTATCTGTCGCAGCGGTTGCGTAGCCGGCGCCCACGGCTGTGGCGAGCGCGGCGTACGGAATCGTCCCCGCCCAGCCGCCGTTGCCGACCGCCTGGAACGTGCCGTTCCATCCCGACGTCGGCATCCACACTTCAACTTTGATGTCGGAATCGCTGCTCGGCGCGAGTGTTGCCGTGACGCGGCAGAACTCCGGCAGCTTCGCGTAGATCGCGGGCACCGGCGTACCGGCCGGCCGCGCCCCCGGCGGCACAAACGCGCCGGCAGGAATCTGCTCGGCGGCCGTGATCGTCGTATGCGGGAGCGCAATCTTCGCGAGCGTCTCGCACGGTGCCGCGAATGCCGAAGACGCAGTGAAGAACGTGAGCAGCGTGGCGATGCAAAACGCAGATGATCTCATGGCCGCGACCTCTCGCTTGAACCTGATCCCTACACCTGAACCTACACCTGACCCTTTGCCTTCACCTTTGCCGTTTGACCTTTGCCCTTTGACCTACTTGCGCTCCATCAGCTTTCTGAGGAGCGCTGCCGTGTCCTCGTGCACATCGATGCGTGCGCCGCCGCGGCTGTTACCACCGGCCTTGCCCAGCGCCGAATCAATCGGCGTCAGACCCCGATTGTCCTTGACGTTGAGATCGGCGCCGTTCTGCACCAGGAACGTGACCACGTCGTTCCATCCCCAGCGCGCGGCCTCGTGCAGGGGGGTCAGACCTCGTGAATCCTTCGAGTTGACGTCCGCGCCCGCCTTGATCAGCAGTGTCAATGAATCGATCGCCCGCTGCTGCGTATCCTCCGAGAGATAGAAACCGCGGGTGTCGGCGTCGACCGATCCGAGTCCGGCCGCCACCATGATCGGCGTCATGCCGCGCGAGTTGGCGAGGGTGATGTCGGCACCGTGCGCGAGCAGCGCCTTGATCGCCGGAGCATCGAGCGCCTTTGCCGCGCGCAGCAGCGGCGTCGCGCCGGTGGTCAGCATGCCATCGAGACCGCGGTCGTTGCCGACGTTGCGGAACGGCGGCGCCAGCTTGAGCTGCGCATTCGAATTGGCACCGGCAGCGAGGAGCATCTCGATGATCTGCAGGCTCGTGGTTTCGTCGGTCGAAGGGCGATCGGGGCGGCCACCGCGCGGAACGGTGTTGATGTCCACCGCCATGTAAAGCGGGCCGCGTCCCCAGAAGTCCCACTTGTTCGGGCTGGCGCCCTTCTTGATCAAGTAGCCCGCGGTGTCGAAGCGCCCATTCATGATCGCCATCAGCAGCGGGCTGATGTTTTCGGGATCGCCGAGATTGATGTCGGCGCCGGCGTCGACCAGCAGGCGGGCACATTCGGCGCAGCCCTCACGCGCGGCGTAGAGGAGCGGCGTCAGGCCGCCGGCCGGACGATAGATGGCGCGCGGCTCGGCGGTGACCTGCCGCTGCCAGTTGTTGATCGTCGAGCGCGCGTTGACGTCGGCGCCGTGGGCGAGGAGCTCCTTCACCATCGCCGGCTGATTCTGCGCGACGGCCCACATCAGCGCCGTCTGACCGCGCCACTTCTCAACGGCGTTCACGTTGGCGCCGCGGGCAATGAGCAGTCGCGCCGCATCAATCTGGCTCGTGCGCGCAACGACCATCAACGCGGTCTGACCGTCGGCGTTGGGCGACTCGACGTCAGCACCGGCCTTGATCAGCGCGTCGAGGATCGGCGTGCGAGCCAGCACTGCCGCTTCCGACATCGGCGTCGATCCGTAGTCGTTCTTGGCTTTGACGTTGGCGCCGGCGCGAATCAAACGCTGCACGAGCTCCAGATCGCCCCGCTGCACCGCCCAGTGCAAAGCGGTGGTGCCATCGGCCTCGGGCGCGTTGACGTCGACGCGCTTGTCGAGCATCGAGATCGCTGCCGTACGATCACCAGCCTTCACGGCTTCGACCAGCGCCGCGCCTACCACCATTGCCGCAACTAATAACAAGCTGCTAAGCATCGTCAGACACCCAACCAACGACACACAGAGGCACTGAGGCACCGAGGCCATTCTTCTCGAGGAGAAATCCTCCTCTGTGCCTCTGTGCCTCGGTGTGTCGTCATTCAGTCGCTACACTTCCGAGAAAATCCCCGTACTGTCCCCGAACTTCTCCACCGGCACGCCCGCGCGATCGAGCAGCGTCTGCAGCAGGTTGGCCAGCGGCGTCTTGTCCGGATAGCGCAGATGCTGGTTGCCCTTGACCTTTCCGGCGCCGCCACCGACGACGATGGTGGGCAGCGGGTACTCGTCGTGGGCGTTGCTGTTGCTCATATTGCTGCCGTAGAGCAGGATCGAGTGATCGAGCACCGAGCCGTCGCCGTCCGGCATCTTCGACAGCGTGTCGAGGAACTTGGCGAACACCTGACTGTGATACGTCTGGATCTTGATCAGCCGATCCTTCTTCGCCTTGTCGTTCTGATGGTGCGACAGCGGATGGAACGCATCCGACACGCCGATGTGGTTGTAGGTGACGTTGCTGCCCTCGCCCGCCATCATGTAGGTGAAGACGCGCGTCAGGTTGGCCTGATACGCCAGCGCGATCATGTCGAACATCAGATTCAGACGCTGATCGAAGTTCGGCCCCACCGGCACGTCGGGCAGATCGAGGCTGGTCAGATCCTGCGCCTCCATCTTCTGCACGCGCCGCTCGATCTCGCGCACGCTCTCGAGGTAGTCGCCGAGCCGCGCGCGGTCGGGTCCATCGAGGCTTCGCTGCAGATCCGCCGCTTCCTGCGACACCAGATCGAGAATGCTGGAGTACTGCTTCGCGATCGCCTTACGCTCCTGCGCCGTGTCGCCCTGGCCGAACAGCCGCTCGAACAGTTTCTTGGGATCCGATTCCATCGGCAACGGCGTGGTTGGGGTGCGGAAGGAGATCGTGTTGCCGTAGCTGCAGCCGTAGCTGCGATCGCAGGCGCCGCTTCCGCCGCGGCCTTCGGTGGCCACTTCGATTGACGGCAGCGGCGTGTCCTGTCCGATGTGCGCGGCCGCAATCTGATCGGCGGTGATGCCGCCGTGCGGATCCTGCCCCATCTCCGGCAGCGTGCAACTGAGCCACGTGCCGGGCTGCAGCGCGTGCACCGGCGGCGCGATCGCGCCCTTGTTCTGCAATTGGCTCACGATGGTGAGCTGCTTCTGGAATGGCGCGAGCGGTTTGAGAATGGGTGAGAGCTCGAAACCGGTGCCTTCAGTCGCCGGCGTCCAGGCTTCCATGATCGCGCCGTGCGGCAGATACATGAATCCCATACGCGGCTTCGGGCTCGCCACCGTCTGCGCGAGCGCGGTCCACGCCGGCACCATCGCATCAAGGAATGGGAGGCCGACGACAACACCGGTGCCACGAAGGAACGTGCGTCGCGAAAGATGCTTCTTGAATATGAACATGGTTCGCTCCGGGCCACTTAAAGGTGGCCCCTACGTACTACCTCACTGCTGTGCCGTAGTGTAGGCCGGGTCTTTAGACCCGGCGTCGTCCGGTACTTTCCGCATCTGAAACGGTTCGCTCGCTACGATGCCCTTCACGATCGACGAGAAGCGGTACTTGCTTGCCGCCGCGTCGCGAACGATCTTCCGCACCGCCGGCATGTCGTAGTACTCGACGCTGCGGCCGAGGGCATACGTCATCAGCTTCTCGGTCATCGTCTGCACGAACTGTTCGGGCCGCCTCACAATGGCCCTGCGCACGTCGACCGGTCCGCTCACCGGCGTGCCGTCGACGAGCTTGCCCGACGGATCGATCGCCGTGCCCGCAAACACGTCGGTCGCACGCCACGCCCCCACCGCGTCGAAGTTCTCGAACGCGAAGCCCAGCGGATCCATCACGCCATGACAGGCGTTGCACGACGGCTTGGATCGATGCTGCTCCATGATCGCGCGCACGGTCTTCGCCTTCTCGCCGTCCTTGTTCTCCTGGAACGCTTCGACGTCGGGCGGCGGCGGGGCGGGCGGCGTGCCGAGGATGTTCTCGAGAATCCAGGCGCCGCGCAGCACCGGCGCCGTGCGATTGGCATAGGAGGTCGACAGCAGCATGCCTCCCTTGCCGAGCAGGCCGAAGCGATTGGGATCCGTCAGCGTCACCCGCCGGAAGCGATCGCCGCGCACATTCGGGATGCCGTAGTGGAGTGCCAGCCGCTCGTTCACGAATGTGAAGTCGGCATTCAGCAGATCGAGGACGCTGCGATCCTCGCGCATGATCGCCTGCACGAACAGCTCCATCTCGCGGCGAAACGCGTCGCGCAGGCCATCGTCGAAGTTGGGGAAGATCACGGCGTCGGGTTCGATGTCGTCGACGCCGCGCATCTTGAGCCACTGGAACGCGAAACTGGTGACGAGCGTGCGCGACTTCTCGTCAGCCAGCAGCCGCGCCACCTGCGCGTTCAACACCGCCGGATCGCTGAGACGTTTCTGTTCGGCCAGGCGCAGCAGATCGTCGTCCGGCATGCGGCTCTGAAGGAAGAACGACAGCCGCGAGGCGAGATCGAGATCGGTGAGGCGATGCACCGATCCAGGCGCAAGACCGGACGGCGATCGCTCGGCGCGATAGAGGAATTTGGGGCTGGCCAGAATCGTCGGGAGTGCCGCTTGGATGCCGGCCTCGAAATCGACGCTGGCGCGGGCGCTGGTATAGAACGACAACGGCGCCGCGAGGTCCTGATCGGTCACCGGGCGGCGGAACGCACGCCGCGCAAACGCGGAGAGGATTCGCTGCGCGCATGACAGGTCTTCGGCCGGCGTCGCCGGATGGCACACGAACACGCGTTGACGGCTCGGCGTGTCGGCAAGACCGGTAGCCGTGAACGGACCCTGAATCTCGATGCTCCCCACGCGCGGGATGCGATCTTCACCGGCGCCGGGCCGGAACGAATAGAGCACATCGTCCGACTCGGCAAAGGTGCGTGCGATGAAGGTGACGCCGACCTTGTGCGGACCCGCGGGCACCGTGAGCGGGATGCCTTGAAAGCGTCCGTTGATCGCCGCAACGGCCGGAGCCTGCTGCTGATCGATCGCCTTCATGTCCTCTTCGCCGCCGATCGTGTTCTGGAACACCTTGACACCATCGATCGTCGCGACCAGCCCGTGCTTGTACTCGACGCCGCGGACGTAGCCCGCCGACGCCAGGCCGTTGATGTTCAACTTGTAGTTGCCGTCGGCCGGAAAGAGGTGCTCGACGAGGAGTCCGCCACGCGTGCCCGGTGGCAGCCCGTCGACATGCACCGCCTGATCAGTGCCGCGCATCGGACGATAGGTCATGCTGCCGGCGCGGGCGTGCGCATTGCCAAGCGCGCGCGCCGTGACGACGCGCGCCGCCGAGATGTACTGATCGAGAAACGACGGCGACACTGTCAGTACGCTCGCCACGTTGTCGAACCCGTCGGCTTCGTCGTCTTTGGGAAGGAGCGCGGCGGGATCGATGCGAAGCGCCAGCAGATCGTCGATGGCGTTCGCGTACTCCGCGCGATTCAGACGGTGCAGGGCGACGCGGCCGGGGTTGGGATGGCTGGCTGCGGCCTGATCCAGCGATCGTTCGAGTGACGCCACAACCGCGTCGACCGACGCCTGATCCGGACGACGAGCGCCGGGCGGCGGCATCAGTCCGCCGCGCAGCTTGCGAACTGCTTTTTCGAGGACCTCGGCGTGCCGTGACACGTCGTTGACATCGACGGTGTCGAGCGTGAGACCAGCGACTTTGGTGCGCTGGTTATGACAGCTGACGCAGTACGAATCAAAAAGAGCTCTCGGGGACGATGAAGGACCGGTCACAGCAGTCGTCTGCTGCGCGCGCAAGTCAACAGGCAGCGACCATCCAAGCGCGGCAACAAACGCGGCCGACGCAACCGCACATACGACCTGGTACCTGGACCTCGTACCTGAAACTTTTGCCCTCACCTTTGCCCTTTGCCTTTTGACCTTTGACCTACATGCAGGCTACACAATGCCGCCCAACTCTCGAACGTGCAACCACAGTCCCCGGTAGCTGGTTGTCACGAACAAATGCGGATCCCCCCACTTCGGGTCGAACTCTTTGGTGCAGCCGGCCGCAAGCATGTCCTCCGTGCCCATTCCCTGACGCATCATCTTCGGCAGCCGCTCACGCATGGTCGTCAGCATGTCGAACTGCGCCTGTAGATCGGCGCGCGTCTGCACGGGGCCGGTGCCCGGCACGATGCGCGTGTCGGCGTTGGTGAGATCGAGCATCGTCTTCGTCGCCGCGACCATCCCACCGAGCCAGCCGCCGGTGGTGTAGTCGGCAATTGGATACTTCCCCACCGACATCACGTCGCCGGCCATCAGCACATTCGACGCGGGCAAGAACACATAGATGTCGCCATCGGTGTGCGCCTGACCGAGATGTCCGTACTTGAGCGTCTCGCTCCCGGCGCTCATCGTGCCCGTGGTCAAGAACGTCTTCGTCGGCAGCGCCTGTGTCGTGCGCGCCTTGTAGGTTCGCTTCTCCCACTCGACGAACAGCTCATTGGCCAGGTACTGCTTGGTGTTCTCGTGCGCGATGATTGGCGTGCCGCTCTTCCCGAGCGCATCGTTCGATCCGGTGTGCTCGGGATGCCAGTCGGTGTTGAAGAGCGCGACCACGCGTTTGCCGCCCGACTGGTCAGCAATCATCTTGAGCAACTCCGGCGATCGCTCCTGCGCTCCGCCATTAATCAGCACGAGACCATCCGGACTGGTGACGACGAGCACGTTGCCGCCGCACGGTACGAGCATCACCGAGTCGCTCAGACGCGTCGCGGTCAGTGCGGCGTGATGGGATGCGTCCGGGCGCTGCTGTGCGCGCGCGTATCGAGGCAGAGCGAGACCGGCAGCGCCGGTCAGGAGCATGTGGAGCACGTCCCGGCGACGTGGCGCGGGAAGCATCGGAAGAGTGTAGCCGGAAATATGGGGCGCTTCTATACAGGAGAGATCGCGGAAAACGGGACTTTTCTGGGGTTTCGGCAGCGTAGTTCGAAGTTCGAGGTTCGAAGTTCGAGGTTCGACGTTCGATGTTCGCTCGTTCCAGGTTCACGGTTGATCGTTCGCGATTCGTGGCTCGCATCGTCAAGAAACGCGAGCCGCGAATCGAGAACCCCGAACCCGGAACGGCAGCTATTCAGCTACCAGGTAAACTCCGCACTGAAGCGGACCAGCCGTCCCGTCAGGATCGAGTTCGGCTGCAGCCATGATCCGCCCAACGTGAAGCTGTTGTTGTAGCTGATGATCGGGTTCGCGTTCAGCGCGTTATAGAGATCGACGGCCACCATCGAGCGCCGGGCGCCGAACTTGAAGTTCTTGGCAAAGCGGAAATCGAGCTCGTTGATTCGATCGCCGTACAACGACCCGGGAGTGATCAGGTTGTAGGTCACGTTCGCTACGTTGCCCGACGGTGCGCGCCCGAGGAAATCCTGAACGGTTTCGCCAGGTCTCGCACCGGGCGAGTTCGGCGTTGCCGGCATCGAGTAATTCGCGGCCAGAAGCTGCCCAGGCTTGCTTTGATACACCGCGCTCACCTGCGCGTCAATCTTCGGAATCGTGTACGACCCAAGTCCGCGCAACTGCGTCAGCCAGCCGTACGCGACGTGACAGTACGGACTCGTCGTGCTGACCGTCGAGCCGACCAGACCGGCCCCGATGCCGGTGCTCACTTCTGGAAGATTGGCCCGAACATCACACGCATCGGCGACGTTCTGTCCCGTGCTCGTTCCGCCCTGGAACGTGAACGCGCTCGCGCGCAGACTGACCGTGAAGTCGAAGCCGTTGAAGTACTGATACTCCTTGCCGTACTTGTCCGCGAGCGTCGCGAGATTGTTGATCTGCCCAAACTTCGTCGGAACGACATCGTAGAGCCCTGAGATCGTGTAGCCACCGCCGTTGGGCAGACGCGAATCGCTCGGCGCCTTGATGCTGTACTGCGTCAGGTCGCTGGGCGCCAACGCCAGATTGTCGGTCAACGTGAACCCGTCGAACCAGCGACGATAGTACCCAACCTCGATCGACATCCTCCGCAGCAACTGCTGCTGCACGGAGACGCCGAAGCTCCAGTCGCCCGCGCGGACGCCGAATCCCTTCAGCAGATCGGGGTCGTAGTTGCCCGTCAGCACGGGTTGACCAAACGCAAGATTCGAGATCTGACCACAGAAGTCGAGACCGCCTCCACCCGGCGTGGCTGCGGGATTGCCATTGGCCAGCGGGTTCGACAGATCGCAGTTGGGAACGAAATCGTTGTTCGCGTCGATCCACGTTCTCGTGACGCCAGGCACACCGAACGGCCCGGTCGATGTCGGTATACGAGTCGTCGGGTTGGTGTTGGCGTAGTTCAACTGCACGCCCACACCTTCCAGGTACCGGCCGTAGTTCATCTTGACGGCGGTCCTGCCGTTGCCGAAGACGTCGTACGCCACGCCGAATCGCGGCGTGACGTCCTTGTACTTGTCGATGCCCTTGCTCTCCGGGAAATGGTACGCAACCGGCAGGAAGCGATCGGGACCGATGTTCTGCTCCGGGAACCAGCTGCCAGCAACGTCGAAGCGCACCGCACCCTGCAGCGTCAGGCGTCCCGCCGTCCACTGTTCCTGCGCGAACACCGCATCCCATCCCGCGCGCGCGTTGTTGATCCACGGCGAGATGGTTTGCGTCAACTGATTCGGAATGCCGTTGTTGAAGCGATACCAGAGATCGGTGCTGTTGGTCGACCACGTGCGGTCATCAGTCATCAGCGTGTGCTGATAGCCGACCTTCATGCTCGAGCGGCCCGTCACGTACGACACGTTTGCCTTCCAGATATACGAGCCGGTGCGATTGGTGCCCCAATCCTGCGATCGGTAGACGATGCCTGGACGATTGCCGTTGTTGGCGCACCCGCTGGCGCATTGTTCGGTGACCTTGATCAGATCGTGCGTGGGATTGGGATCGCGCTCGAAGTTGCCCCACCCGTAGTACGTGCCTCCGAATCCGGCATCGAGGAGCAGTTTGTTGGTTAACGGTGACGACCACGTCACCTGCGGCACGCGCAGCGGCAGCGTCGGGTTCGGACCGTTCGCCTCAGGCGAGACGACGGGCGGCGTGGTAATGCCGATGGTGTTGCCCTCGCACTTGCGGCACACCCACTGCTCGTCCCAGAACCCGCCGATCTTGTTGCGCGGCGTCGCCTGCCAGGTGAAGCGTCCGCTCACGTTCTCCCAGGTGCGATCCGAGAACCCGGGCTTGCTCTGAATCGGCGCATACCCCCACTTCGTCGCGTCGCCGGCATTTGCGTTGTAGAACTGGTTCGCGTTCACGCGCGTGCTGCCCTGCGTGCGCGCCGTGAGGAAGTACCACAGCCGGTCCTTGAAGATCGGTCCGCCAATTGCCGCGTTGACGTCGTAGATCTTGGTCAATGGCGTCGGCGTCGACAGACCGGCGACTCCGGCCGTATTGTCCGACTGCAGGTTCTTGCCGCTTCCGCTGTAAAAGGCCGACCCGTGCAGCGTGTTGCCGCCGGTCTTCGGCACGATGTTCATGATCAGACCAGCCGTCTCGTTTTCGCCCAGGCCACCCGATGTGGTGAACGCGACTTCCTCTGAGTTGCCGACGTCGACGGAGTACCCAGGCGGTTGATTGCCTCCAGGCGGGTTGCCGACATTGAGCCCGTCGACGGTCATGCGCCCCTCGTTGTTGCGGCCGCCGTGAATCGGGAACTGCGTCGTGGAGGTGCCGGTCGCCACGTCGTTGGTGTTGGTCACCACTCCTGGCACCACGACGACGAGGGCGTTGTAGCTGCGAACGGTGGGAATCGCCTTGAGCACGTCGCTGCTCAGCGTCGTCTCACGACGAGCGCTCTGGGTGTCGACGATCGGTGACTCGCCGGTCACCGTCACCGTTTCCTGCAGCGCGCCGACGCGCAACTCGACGTTCACGGTTGCGGTGAACGAACCGGTCAACTCAATGCCTTCGCGCTGAAACGTGCTGAACCCTTGAAGAGTAAAGGTGACCTTGTACGTGCCCGGCCGCAGATCTTCGATGCGGTACTGTCCTGTGCCGTCGCTGACCGCCGATCGCACTTTCTCGATCAAGGCGGGGCTGCTTGCTTCAACGGTCACGCCCGGGAGTACGGCCCCCGAGACATCCTTGATGGTGCCCGCGATGACGGCCTGTGCATGGGCAGCCACAGGAATGAGGATCATACAAACGAGAACCGCCAACACTCTCACCGGTGCGCGCATACTGACACCTCTCTCTTACGTCGGTTGGTTACCCCGCAACGAGCCCCGAAGACCCCGATCGCTCTCTCTTGTCTGACTCCTTGGTCGGTGGCGGGACGTGCGGGAACGCGCGACCAGCCGAGTGGCGGCAAACTACTCCCGATAGGGCGAACGGTCAAGGGGAGTCGGTATTTTCGGTAGGCGGAGATCTGTAGACAGCTGTTCGAGGTTCGAGGTTCGACGTTCGACGTTCGAGCTGGCCTACTGCGGCTTGTAGGTGAGGAACTTCGTCTGAGTGAGCGCGCCCTGTTGGCCCTCCAACGGCATGTCACCGGCGGGAAAGCCACCAACCTTCAGCATGTGCGCGAGGATGTCGGCCGTCTGCGCCCGCGTGAGCGAGCCGGGATTGGTCTGCGGCATCGATGTGCGGATACGTTCGAAGAGATCCGACAGCGGCACGCCTTCCCAGTTCTGGTTGAACGCGTCGCCGGTCAACGGCGGCGCCATCTCAACGCCCGTCAGCCCCTCGCCATGGCACTGGGCGCACTGCGTCGCATACAACTTCTCTCCGCGCGCCGCCTGCTCGGTGGTGTAGACGCGATCCCAGATCGTGCGGGGTGCCTGTGCGAACGTGGTTATCGTGATGAAGAGGGCGATGAGAAGAGCTGCGATGATTCTCACAGCGTTTATCTTAGCGCCAGAGGCTCACGGGGGCAGCGGAGGGCACGGAGAAAACGATCACACAGAGCTCACAGAGAGCACGGAGGAGCTGCCACGGTTGCCGCGCGAAGCGCGGCTTGGATCGAGAGGAGGCTCCCGATCACGAGTGCGTGGGAGAGCTGAGGCACTCGTGACCGGGAGCCTCCTCTCGATCCACGAGCCGGCCTCCGGCCGGCTGCAACCGTGGCAGCTCCCCTGTGAGCTCTGTGTGTGATCTGTTTTTCCGTGCCCTCCGCCACCGCTCTGTGCGCCTAACCCAGCACCAGCATCACGCCCATCGCCAGTGCTACCGCACCCAATGCGCCTGCGGTCATCACACGGAACCATCCGCGGCCGACAACGCCGGCGACCACGAGCTTCAACAGCGTGTTCGACAATATGCCGGTCACGAGCGCGATCGTGGTGGCCTGGACGTCGCTGCCGACGCCGCTGCGCGCCAGCGACAGCGTGAGCGCGTCGAGATCGGTCAGCCCGACGATCGCCGACGTCGCCACCAGCGCGCCCGAACCCCAGCGCGCTTTGACGATCGCCGTCACCAGCAGCACGACCTGAAAGAGGGCGGCCATCTGCAGCGCGCTTCCGAGGCGCAACGGCGAATCGAGCGCGGCGACGTCGTTGCTCGGCGTGTTGGTGCGCCAGGCCATCAGCGTGATTGCCGCGCCGACGACGAATGCCGCGGCGATGTACGGCAGCAGCGCCACGGCCAGCGGACGATTCATGACCGCGCACGCGATCACGACGCGCAGCAGCATCACGGTCGACGCCCCGACGACGCCGGCGGCGAGTGGAACACGAGTCGCCTCGGATTCGCGGCTCTCGCGTGCGAACGTCAACGTGACCGACGTCGACGACACGATGCCGCCGAGCAGACCCGACAGGATGACGCCCTGAGATGGACCCACCACACGCTTCAGAATCCATCCGACGAAGCTGAGACCCGAGAAGAAGAGCACGAGCACCCACAGCTCGCGCGGCTTCACCACGTCGTACGGGCCGTATGGTCCCGGAGGCAGCAGCGGCAGGATGACGCACGCCATCGCCGCGAAGCGCACGCTGGCGCGCAGCGATCGATCGTCGATGCTCGACACGAGCGCGTGCAGTCGCGTCTTCTCCACCAGCAGCAACGCGGTGGCGGTGACGAGCGCGCTTCCGGGCACGAGGTGACCGGCACCCGATAACGTTCCCGCGGCCAACACCACGATGGCCGCCACTTCGGTCGTCGCATCGACGCTCGTGCGGCTCGCCGCGATGTAGCCGACGACGACGATGGCTGACGATGCCGCAAGCAGGACCACCGCGAGCGGCAGCAGGCCCGACATCGACAACCAGCCGGCGATGCCGCCGAGTGCCCCGAGCAGCGTGAACGTGCGGATGCCGCCGAATCGCGCCTGTGGACCGCTGGCGTGTCCTGACCATTCACGCTCGACGCCGATCGCCGCGCCGCCAAGCGTCGCGACCAGCACACCTGCGATGTCCGTGGGGTTCACACGCGCTCGCGACGCTCAGCTTCGATTGACGATGGCCAGGATGTCCGCGGCGGGACGTGCGCCTGATTCTCGCGACACCGAGCGGCCGCCGCGAAACACCATCAACGTGGGAATCGATCGGATCAGGAACTTCTCTCCGAGCTCCGGGATCGCTTCGGTATCGACCTTCGCCACGAGCGCCGATCCGGCCAAGGTGTGCGCGACCTTCTCGACTTCCGGGGCCATCATGCGGCACGGGCCGCACCACGGTGCCCAGAAATCGACGACCACCGGCACCGGCGACTGCGCGACCAGCGCCTCGAACGCCGGTGCGCTCGGCACGTCCACGGGCATCCCGACACGGGGCAGCATCGTCTTGCAGTGGCCGCAGCGGATCTGGCGATCGAGGTTCGGATACGCGAGTCGATTGGTCTTGCCGCAGGAGGGGCACGACACCAGTACGCCGCGATCGTCCGAGGAGGCTGCCATGGGCGCTCACCACAGTGTAGTGCTCGCGCCAAGCAGGGAGACCCAAGTATGATCCGGCCCGGCCGGGCATACCCGGCCTCCCCGAGGTGCGACTGACGTGAGTTCAGCCATGGATTCGACAGCACGCACGGATGGAATGCGTTCGAGTGCCGAGATGAGCGATCGGCGCGCGGAGTACGCCGCGGCCGTCGGCGCCCCGACCGTCATCGATCGATGGCTCGGCGCGCGGGTGCAGGCCATCGTCAGTCCCGCTCGCGTGCGACTGGAGTTGTGGGACGGCTCGTCGCCGTACTCCCTGCCGACCAGACCGATCGGCGATCTCGTTGTCCACGACCGCTCGACGCTGCTGGGTCTCATCGTCAACCCGGACTTGTGCTTCGGCGAAGCCTACATGTCGGGGCGGCTCGACGTGCGCGGATCACTGCCGGTCATCGTTGCGGAGCTGACGCGTCTCTGTCCGCTCGAGCCGACATGGCTCGACCGAATCAAGGCCGCGGTGTCGACCGCCAACACACTGAGGCGATCGCGCAGCAACGTCCATCATCACTACGATCTGGGCAACGCGTTCTACGAGCGCTGGCTCGATCGCCGGATGGTGTACACCTGCGCCTACTTCGCGCGTCAGGAGATGTCGCTCGAGGAAGCGCAGCACGCCAAGCTCGATCTCGTCTGCCGCAAGCTGCGGCTGCGTGCGGGCGAATCGGTGATCGAAGCCGGATGCGGCTGGGGCACTCTGGCGCTGCACATGGCGCGCGAGTACGGCGTGCGTGTGAAGGCGTTCAACATCTCGCGCGAGCAGATTGCCTACGCACGCGACCGCGCGGCGCGCGAAGGGCTCTCGAGTCGGGTGGAGTTCATCGACGACGACTACAGGAATGCGTCTGGTGAATTCGATGCGTTCGTATCGGTCGGCATGCTCGAGCACGTCGGGCGGCGGAACCTGGCTTCGGTCGGCGCGGTGCTGCAACGGACGCTGCGTCGTGACGGCCGCGGGCTGCTGCACTTCATCGGCCGCGATGTCACGCGTCCGCTCAACACGTGGATTCGTCGCCGCATCTTTCCGGGCGCCTACACGCCGACGCTGGGCGAGCTGACGACGAAAGTCTTGTCGCCAGCCGGCATGTCCGTGATCGACGTCGAGAACCTGCGCTTGCATTACGCGCACACACTGGCGGCATGGTCGGCGCGCTTCAATGCCGCCACGGAGTACGTGCGCCAGACCTACGGCGACGAGTTCCATCGCGCCTGGGAACTCTATCTCGCGGGATCGGAAGCGGCCTTCAACACCGGCTGGCTGCAGCTCTTTCAAGTGGTGTTCACGCCGCGGGGGTCGCTGCCGCCGTCGTGGACGCGCTCTGACCCTTTCGACTCGCTTCGCTCGCTCGGGGCAGGCCCCGGCGCCGCGTCGTCCGGCTGCGCATGATTCGCTGCGACGCACTGGTCGTTGGCGGCGGGCCGGGCGGATCGACGTGCGCGCGCCGGCTGCGCCTCGCGGGCTGGGACGTCGTCGTCGCCGACCGCGCGCGGTTCCCGCGCGACAAGGTGTGTGCGGGCTGGATCACGCCAGGCGTCTTCCCGCTGCTCGATCTCGATCCGGCGGACTATCGCGCAACCGGACTGACGATGCAGGAGATCACCGCGTTTCGCACCAGCGTGATCGGCGCGTCTGCCGTCGAGACGACCTACGACCACGTGGCGAGCTATGCGATCCGGCGCTGCGAGTTCGACGACTTCCTGCTGCGTCGCGCGCAGGTGCGCGTGCTCGAGAACACCGCGATCACGACGCTCCGCCGCGCCGGCGATCGCTGGATCGTCAACGAGACGATCGACGCGGCCGTGGTGGTTGGTGCCGGCGGCCATTTCTGCCCGGTCGCGCGTCATCTGCGCGGCGGCTCCGACACGTCCACTCCGGTCGTCGCCAAAGAAGCCGAATTCCGTTTGGATGGACGCGCATCGGGCACGGCAGGCAGCACGCCGGAACTGTTCTTCTGCCGCGATCTGGAAGGGTATGGCTGGTGCGTGCGGAAGGGCGACTATCTCAACGTCGGCATCGGCCGGCGGACCAGCGCCGACTTCAACGATCACGTCCGCGACTTCATGGCGTTTCTCGAGCGGACGTCCACGCTGTCACCGGCATCGGATCTGAAGTGGCGAGGTCACGCCTACCTCGCGTCTGGAGCGGGCGCGCGGCCGCTCGTCGCTGATGGGATGCTGCTGGTCGGCGATGCAGCGGGGCTGGCCTATGCCGAGAGCGGCGAAGGCATCGGGCCGGCGATCGAATCGGGTCGGCTGGCGGCGGACACGCTCCTCTCTTTGAAGGGTCGATCACGCGCTGCGGATCTTCAGGCGTACGTCGATGCCCTTGCCCGGCGTCATCCGCGTGCGCGGCCCACACCGGCGCCGCTGAAGTCGGCGGTGGCCGCGGTCGGACGTCTTCTGCTCAACTCGCGAGCATTTACGAGGCACATCATGCTCAATCGATGGTTCCTGCGCGCGTCATGTCTGCTTCTCGCCGCGAGCGTGCTCGCACCACCAGCTGCGCTCGCGCAGAAGTCGGATGCGTCGCTCGCCGCACGACTGCAGCGATTCGAGGACAAAGAGGAGATTCAGAATCTCTTGCTCGATTACGGGCGATATCTCGACAGCCGCGACTTCGCTGGCTACTCATCGCTGTTCGCCAAAGACGGCGAATGGGTTGGCGGGTTTGGCTCGGTCACCGGGCCGGCGAATATCAAGACGTTCATGGAAAAGAACATGGGCACGCAGCCCAACGTCGCGAAGAATTATCATCTGCTGTCGAACTTCGTGATCACGGTCAACGGCGACACGGCAACCGCGTGGTCGCGATGGGCGTTCGTCGTGCCGGGCGAGCGCGGAGCGACGATCGCGCAGGCCGGACGCTACGACGACACGCTGGTGCGGGAGAACGGACGCTGGAAGTTCAAGAAACGCGTCGCGTCAAACGACACGGCGCCGCCACGGCCGGCTTCGAAGTAGGGCCACGAAGATCACGAAGGATTAGCCACGAAGATCACGAAGATCACGAAGGTCTCTTATGGCACACAAGCACAACCGTAGCCAGTCGTCGTGGTCGCCGTCACGAGAAAAACCTTCGTGGCTTTCGTGTTCTTCGTGGCCAAAACCTTCGTGGCTTTCGTGTTCTTCGTGGCTGATCGTCTTCGCGTGCCTCGTGGCAGTCGTCGGCGCGCAGAGCTCGCGCGTCGATGATGCGGCGCTCAAGAAGGCGGGACAGACCGGCGACGAGTGGCTGACCTACGGGCTCAATCAGAGCGAGACGCGTTTCAGTCCGCTCGCCGAGATCAACGCCGGCAACGTGAGCCGGCTCGGTCTGGCGTGGTCGTACGAGGCGGGCTCAGGCGGCGGAGGCCAGGAAGCCACGCCGCTCGTCGCCAACGGGACGGTTTACGGCATCACGAATTGGAGCGTCGTCTTTGCGGTCGACGCCCGCACCGGCAAAGAGAAGTGGCGGTGGGATCCGTGGGTGAATCAGACCGCGGTGCGGCCGGCCATCTGCTGCGGCGTGGTCAATCGCGGGCTCGCGATCTACCAGGGGATGATCTTCGCGCCGATCATCGACGGCCGTCTCGAAGCCCTCGACGCCGAGACCGGCAAGGTGATCTGGGAATCGCGCGTCGCGTTTCCGCAGGATCAGTACACGCTGACGATGGCGCCGCGCATCGCCAAGGGGAAAGTGATCATCGGGGCCAGCGGCGGCGATCGGCCGACGCGCGGCTTCTTCGACGCCTACGACGCGATGACCGGACGCCGGGCGTGGCGTTTCTATACGGTACCTGGCGATCCATCGAAGCCGTTTGAAAACGCGGCGATGAAAGCCGCGGCCGCAACGTGGGACAAGGAGTGGTGGAAACACGGCGGCGGCGGCGCGGTGTGGGATGGGGCCGCATACGATCCCGAGCTGGGCCTGGTCTACGTCGGCACCGGCAACGCCGAACCCTGGGCCTATCAGCACCGATCGTCGCGCGGCAAAGACAATCTGTATGTGTGCTCGATTCTCGCCGTCGATGTCGAGACCGGCGAGCTCAAGTGGCACTACCAGGTCGTGCCCGGTGACAACTGGGACTTCGACAGCGTGCAGCACTTGATCCTCGCCGACCTGACGATCAACGGACGACCGCGCAAAGTGATCATGCAGGCGAACAAGGACGCGTTCTTCTACGTGATCGATCGCGTCACCGGCCAGTTCATTTCGGCGGGACCGTTCTCGCAGGTCACGTGGGCGAAGGGAATCGATCCGAAGAGCGGACGACCGATCGTGAACGAAGAAGCGTTCTACGGTACCGATGCGATCCTGATCTCGCCCGGCGGCGGCGGGGCGCACAACTGGTCGCCGATGTCGTTCAGCCCGATGACCGGGCTGGTCTACATTCCGACGTCGACGAACAACTCGTTTACCTACGCCGTCGAGATGCCGTTCGCCCCGCGACCGGGCGCGTCGACCGGCACCGTACGGCCGGCACCGGCCCCAGTGAAGCCACCACCGCCCGCGATCGGTCCGCCGCCCATCGAAGGACCCGGAGGACGCGGCGCGCTGGTGGCGTGGGATCCGGTGGCGCAGCAGATGCGGTGGCGGAATCCGGGCGGAGGCGGGATCGGCGGCGGCACGCTCGCCACCGCCGGCAATCTCGTGTTCCAGGTATTGAGCGACGGACGCTTCGTCGCCTACAGCGCCGACAAAGGCGAGAAGCTGCTCGAGATTCAGACCGGACTACGCAGCGGCATGGGACCGCCGATCACGTATCGCCTCGATGGACGTCAATATGTCGCGCTGATGGGCGGTGTCGGCAGCGTCACCGTGGGCAATGCCGGCCCGGGCAACTCGTCGACACCGTTCTCGCCGAAGCTGCTCACGTTCGCGTTGGACGCGCCGCCACCATCATCGGCGGCGCAGTGAACTGAACCTGTTGTTCGAGGTTCGAGGTTCGAGGTTCGAGGTTCGAGGTTCGAAAGCGCGTGCTTGCATTGCCGAATGCTGCGCTTACAGGCGGAACCGTGAACTCCTGAACCACGAACCCGGAACCACCGAAACTCTCGAACCTCGAACCCCGAACATCGAACTCCGAACGACTCTATCCCCGCCCATCCGTTCCGCCGATACGCCCAAGCGAATCATCAGCGGCGTAGGCGGAGGGAGGATTCCGCACAGATGGCCAAGGTCACAGTTATCGACGACGAACTCGTGTCGCTCTGGTTTCACCCAGACAAGAAAATCATCCATCACCAGATCAAGCAGTTCATCAGCGGACAGCGCTTCCGCGACTTCCTGATGACCGGCACCGATCTGATGCGGAAGCACAAGGCGCACAAGTGGCTCTCAGACGATCGCGACTGTCCCGTCGTCCGTCCCGAAGACATCGATTGGGGTGATGCGATCTGGTTTCCAGAAACCGCGAAGTGCGGCTGGAAGTACTGGGCGATCGTGCAGCCGGCGAAGACCGTTGGTCAGGTGGTGATCAAAGACCTGGCAGCGCGATACGCGAAGGCGGGCGTGACGTCGAAGTGGTTCACCGATCCCAACGACGCCATGTGGTGGTTGGAGTCCCAATAAGGTTCCAGAGCACCTACCCTGGTGGCGGGGGCGCCTGATTGGTCTCGAGCCAGTACGATCCGATCTGCTGCAGCGCTTTCGAGAACTGCTGAAAGTCGATCGGCTTCCGCACGTAGCTGTTCGCGCCCAGCGCGTAACAGGTCAGCAGATCCTTCGGCTCGATCGACGAGGTCAAGACGACGATCGGCACCAGCTTGGTGCGCGGGTTGGCGCGCAGCCGCTCCAGTACCTGCAGCCCGTCCACCCTCGGCAGCTTGATATCGAGCAGGACGAGATCGGGCAAGCCGTCGCCGTTTCGATCGGCGGGGCCGCCGTTGGCCAGCAGAAAGTCCAGGGCCTCGACGCCATCGCGGGCGACGGTCACGGTGCTGACGAAGTCGCTCTTGCGAAACGCCCGCAGCGTCAGCTCGACGTCGTCGGCATTGTCTTCAACAAGCAGGATCTGATACACGGCGCACCTAATGAGCGGGCCGCCTGAAGGCGGCCCCTACTGGAGCGTGAAATAGAAACACGCACCCTGGCCAGGCCTGCTCTCGGCCCATACGCGCCCGCCGTGCCTCAACACGATCCGGCGAACCGTGGCCAGTCCGATCCCCGTGCCCGGAAAATCGGACGCGTCGTGCAGGCGCTGAAACGGTCCAAAGAGTTTGTCCGCGAACACCGGATCGAACCCGACCCCGTTGTCGCGCACGAAGAAGGTCGGGCTCGCACTATCGCTGTCGATCTGCCCCACCTCGATGCACGCGCGCTCGCGGCGGCTGGTGAACTTCCACGAGTTGGTCAACAGGTTCTCCAACGCGACCCGTACCAGCCGCGGGTCTCCGCGTGCCACCATGCCGGACGCGACGGTCGTGACCACCGGTCGAGTCGGCGACACATCGGCGAGCTCGGCGACGATCCGATTCGCGAGCTCTGAGACATCGACCGACTCGCGCGTCATCTCCGCCCGCGTCACCATCGACAGTGTCAGCAGGTCGTTGATGAGATGATCCATCCGTCCCGCGGCGGCGACGATGCGTGCGATGTCGTCGCGAGCGTCGGCGGAGAGCGACGGACCGGCGTCTTCGATGAGCGCCTGACTGAAACCAGCAATGCTTCGCAGCGGTGCGCGCAGATCGTGCGACACCGAGTAGCTGAACGCCTCGAGCTCGCCGATCGCCGAATGCAGCTGCACGGTCCGTTCGCGGACGCGCTCCTCGAACTCGGTGGTCTGCCGGCGCTGCTCGTCCTCGGCGCGCGCTAATGCGCTCTCCGCCTCGCGAAGTGCGGTGACATCGTGAAGCGTGACCAACACCAGAGCCCTGCCGCCGAGATCACAGGGCTGCGAGACAGCCTGGAAGACACCACCGTCTGCACGAGGGCTCGCGTCGGCGGCGCCCAGCTCGCCAGCAGGTGTGCGGAGAAACGCCTCGCGCTCCATGCCGTAATGTGCGAGCGCCGCGTCGTTGACGTCAATGATCGCGGACGTCGTCCGATCGTAGAACCACATCGGCTGTGAATGAGCGAGGAAGAGTGCGCGGTAGGGATCGTCGGTAGGAGCGGTCACGTCCGGCGCGCTACTCGGCCAGACCGTGCTGCGATGCAACCCAGCGGCGGATCTCGCCGGGCGCCGCCGGTGCGGCGATGAAGTTGCCCTGCGCGGCGTCGCACCCGAGATCGCGAAGGCGGCGCAGGACCACGGCATCCTCGACGCCCTCGGCCACGACTTTCAACCCGAGGTTGTGCGCCATGTCGATGGTCGAACGCACGATGGGATCGTCGCCCAGCGCCAGCGCGCCGGCAAACGAGCGATCGATCTTCAGCTGGTCGACGGGCAGGCGGCGAAGGTAGCTGAGCGACGAATAGCCGGCGCCGAAATCATCGATCGCCAGCGTCACGCCCATGTCGTGGAGCATCGACAGGCACGTGGTCGTGCGCTGCGCATCGACCAGCAGCGTGCTCTCGGTGATCTCGAGTGTGAGCCGCGACGGAGAGGCGTCGTGTGCGCTCAGCACGTTGGCGATGCGATCGGGGAGATCGGGATCGCGCAGCGTGCGCGGCGACAGGTTCACGGCAATCGAGATCGGCGGGTGCGGCCCCGCCCACTCGGCCAGCGCCTGATCGAGCAGCAGCATCGTGAGCGGCTCGATGAGCCAGGTGTGTTCGGCGAACTCGATGAATTCGCCCGGCATCAAGCGGCCGCGCTGCGGATGGTTCCAGCGCACCAGCGCCTCGACCGCCACCGCGGCGCCGGTTTTCAGGTTGATGATCGGCTGATAGTCGAAGAGGAACTGCCCGGACTCGATGCCCTCGCGGAACTCGGTCATGAGGGTCAGCCGGCGATGGGCGTATTGATCGCGGCCGGGCACGTAGACCGCATAGCCAAGCCCTCCGGTCTTGGCCACGTACATCGCGATATCGGCCTTCTGCAGCAGTTCGTCGGCGCCGACGCCATGCGCTGGAAAGCAAGCGATGCCCAGACTGCCGCCGACCATGAAGCTGCGATCGTCGATTGGCACTGGACGCCGCAGCGATTCCATCACCTTTCTCGCTGCGAGGATCGCGCCGTCGCAATCGGTGCGCGGCAGGACGATCGCGAACTCGTCGCCGCCGAGACGAGCCACGGTGTCGACGTCACGCAGCAGCTCGCGCAGGCGCCACGACAACTCCTGCAGTACCCGATCGCCGGCGTGATGCCCCAGCGAATCGTTGACGGTTTTGAATCCATCGAGATCGAGCACCAGCAGCGCCAGCGATTCGTGCGCACGCTCGGCGCCGAGGATGCCCTGTTGCAGGCGATCGTGCAGCAGCACGCGGTTCGGGAGATCGGTCAGCGCATCGTGGTACGCGAGGTGGGCGAGACGCGCTTCCGCCTGACGACGGGAGTGGCGTCCGGCGGCGTCGCGGATCTCGCGCTCGACGGCGGGCACGAGCCGCTTCAGGTTCGACTTCATGATGTAGTCGTGGGCGCCGCTCCGCATCGCTGCCACCGCGACGTCTTCGCCCATCGTGCCCGAGACGAAGATGAACGGCATGTCGGCGTCATATTCGCGCAGCAGCGTCAATGCCGCAGAGCCGCTGAAGCCTGGCATCGTGTAGTCGGCGATCGCGATGTCCCATCGCTGCCGTGTCAGCGCGCTGGCCAATGCCTCCGCGCTGGCCACGCGCTCGGGCGACACCGCATACCCAGCTCGAGTGAGCTCGCGCAGAATCAGCGCCGCGTCATCGTCGGAGTCCTCGATGAGCAGCAGCCGCATCGATGCCGAATTACGGGCGTGGGCGGCCGGGTCGGTGCTGCGATGCTCCACGATCGAAAGCGGATCTGTCGCCTGACGGGAAGTCGGAGGGGCGGACATCGTTGCTCACAATAGTAAGTAAGAAAGCAAAGGAAACGGGCATCGGGTGAAGCCCTTAACGTGAGTAGAGTTGAAGCCTGACACTCACACGCCAACGCGTCCGTTCGCGCGCGAGTTTCTTCGACACATGTCGACGATCCGTGTAGATTCGGGAACGAGCGTCAGGTTTTCGACCGAGGGTCAATCAGCGAATTACCTGATATGTCGTCGAGCTTGACGCGACGCGGCATAGACCTACTCCGCACACCCCCTCTGCGTCGCGCGATCAACTTGAACAGCTGGTGAACCTGTTCTCTCTGCGTGAGTTTGCGGTGGTTATATCGCCACGCGTACTCGGCGAGATAGAGTCCGAGGCGGGCGCGGCGGATGCCGCCCTTCGATCGCAGCCGATGATGCAGGTACGCCCAGAACCCTTCGAGGTGACCGAACGGTGTGGAACTGCGATCGGCGGCGGCCGCGAGCCGATAAAGTCGACTCCGGTAGACGACCGCCTCGTACTCAGGCGCCATCGTCTGATGAAGCTCGGGGCCGTTCTTCCGATCGCGCAGGCTCCGCACGATCGGTTCTGCCTCGTCTTCATCGACGACTTCCGCCCACACGGTCTCGCCCACTAGACACAGCCCGAGCACCGCGGGACGAGGGCGTCCCGCCCGGTGTGCATCAGACTCCGGCCGATCGTCGGCGTCCGCCTGAGGCGCGTGGTGCACGTGTACCGGACGCACGCCTTCAGGGACGGACTCCAGCATCGCCGATCGCACGATCGTCAGCGCGCGGAGAATGCGTTTGCGTTCGAGATGCGTCTCGTTCGCAATCTGCGCGCTGGTCATGCCGCGCACAAACCACTCCAGCAGCCCGTGCCACTGCCGGCGCGAAAGCCTGAGCGGCAGGCGATCGGGTTTCCAGTCGTAACGGCAGCGGGCACACCTCCGCCGTCCATCCTTCAACGTCCAGAATCTGCGAGCTCCGCAGCGAGGGCAACCCATTTTGAAAAAAGCGGTTACGCCGCGACAACAGGCGCGAACAGGGGAGAAGAAAGGACTATTGCCGTACGAAACTGTCGAGGAGATCGTCGGGCGACTGTAAGGGTTTTACCCGATGGCACGTACGTTGCGGCTCGACCGCGCGCAGGGTTCGTGCGCTCCTCGCAGGGGCTCGCGATGAACAGCAGCGCCCCCTTTCAGTCGAGGTTCGCGTGTACTACCCGATCAACTCGGTTGCCTTGCCGTACCGTCGACGGCTCACTCGCGCCGCTCTCCTGTCACCGAACGACACGACGATCGCCACCTATACGTTTTGTATGTGGAACGTCAGATCTGTAACCGCAGTGCCATCGATCGCCGCACGGCGTTCGCACCGAAAGTCTGGGAGCGAGTGTGAAAACTGATGACCTCAAAGTCCCATCGAGATCACCGCAGCGAGTGAGTTCGTCACGACGCGGGACGGCGATTCCTTTCGCGATTCTCTCGGCAATCGCGCTGCTGGCACTCGTAGGCGGCCATGCGCTCGCACAAGCCGGCGGCGGGATTGCGACGATGTATCCGGGTGACGTCGGGATCGAAAGTAACCCCTCCGTGATCTTTACGGAGCAGTTCGAAGAAGGCGCGGTTGCGAACATCGTCCCGCGCTGGGGCGACGCGAAGAACCCCGCGGGCATGCAGTTGGTGAGCGAGGTACCGCCGGGGACGCCGGCCGGCCACTCACTCAGCATCCCGTGGGTCGGCGGCGGCGTGAACAACGGCGGTCATCTCTATAAGATGATCAACCCCGGCATCAACGACGTCGTCTACGTGCGCTGGTACATGAAGTACCCGACCACGGGCAATTACTCGCACACCGGCATCTGGGTCGGCGGCTCCAACCCGATGTCGGCCTGGCCGGATCCGATCGCCGGCGCGAAGCCCAATGGCAACGATCGCTTCATCGCCGCCGGCGAGCAGAACACACTCACGCACGCCTTCGAGCACTACGACTACTGGATGGGCATGCATCCCGACGGCACGGGATCGTATTGGGGCAACTTCCTCCTGAACAACCCATCGGTGCAGGCCAATCCCGGCCAGTGGGTCTGCCTCGAGCACATGGTGAAGTTGAACAATCCTACGAGCGCATGGAACGGCGAGCAGGCCTTGTGGATCAACGGCACGAAGGTGTCGCACCTCGGTCAAGGCTTCCCGAACGGCTTCTGGAACGGCGGACGATTCACCCAAGATCCGAGCGGCACGCCGTTCGAGGGCTTCCAGTGGCGGAGCGACGCCGCGCTGAATATCAACTGGATCTGGCTGCAGAACTACGCGCCGAACGATCCGGCCGGTTTCAGCAGCACGATCCTCTTCGATCACGTCGTCGTCGCGAAGAGCTACATCGGGTGCGTCGGCTCGTCGTCAGCATCGGCGCCACTGCCGCCAGGGAACCTCCACATCACGAAATCATGAAACCGGCGGGGGAGGCGGCGGCGGCCGCGAAGTAAAGCTTCGTTAGAGTGAGCTATCGCTGCGTGCGCACCTGAATGGAGTCCATGTGCAGCTCCTGCGGGCGCGGCGCGCCATCAGTGGCGCTGAAGCTCAATTGCACGGCGTTCAACCGCAGGATGTCACTGTCGCGCAGCCGCATGTGCTGCCATGTCGCGGCCTGAGTGCCGTCGACCCAGAACGTCTGCGCGCCATCACTGTTGCCCGGCGTGTTCAGCTGGACGAAGAACTCGACACGATGCCACGCATCGGGTCTCAGCGCCACGGACCCAGTGTAGTTGGCCTGCCCTGTCTGATCGCCGAAGCGCCCGAAGCACACATCTCCGCCCGGTTCTCGCGCCATGTCGGGATAGTAGGTGTAGAAGCGCAGCGGTCCCGGGTTGCCGATCTGTTCGGCGACCAGCATCGTGTCGAAGAAATCGGTGCCGTTCGGACAGATTCCCGATTTGCCGAATGCCGACCACTGATTATCAGTACGCGAACCGTAGAGACCGACCAACTTCGTGCCGCCTGCCCATCCGTTCGGAAAGCGCACGTAGAGGCTCACGTACAACGACTGATAGCCCGGCATGAAGAAGCGAGTGAGCCATCCGCCGTCCGAGCCGGGCGCATACGACACCGCGAGGTAGTGATTTCCCGATTGCGCATCTGCACCAGTGACGACGCGTTGTTTCGACGGATTGACACCGTCCTGCCATGCGGCGAGCGTGCCCGATTCGAAGTCTTCCGCAAACAGCGTCTCGCCGCCGATCTGCGGAACCGCGCTCGGGCCCGAAGGCCCGCTTGCGGCGCCGCCGCACGCGGCCAGCGCCGAGAGCAGGATGCCCAGGCCGACCCGCATCCACCCAGCTGATTCCATCGCTACCTCACTTCCCCGCCATCACAGTCCTGCCGCATCCAGCCGCGCCGCATTGCTGCGCGCGACCCATCGTCTGGTTTCGGCGAGCGATGCCGGCGGCGCGATCACGTTGCCTTGCACTGCGTCACACCCGATCGCGTGCAATCGGTCGCGCATCTCGATCGATTCGACACCCTCGGCCACGAGCACGATCCCGCGGCTGTGCGCGAGATCGATGGCCGAGCGCAGCGCGTCTTCGCGTTCCGGCAGACGCGACACGAACGTGCGTCCGATCTTCAGACGATCGATCGGCAGCCGACGCAGGTAGCTGGCGTGCGAGTAGACGGTGTTGAAGTCGTCGATGGCGAGACCGATGCCCATGCGGTGCAGGCGCAGAAGCGTGGCTTCCACCTTTGGCATCTCGAGCACGAGCGCATCGTCAGCGAGCTCGATGGTCAGCGCGGACCCGGGCGCACCGTGCAGGCGAAGCAGGTCGCCAATCAAATCGGGAAGGGTCTGATTGCGCAGGCTCTTCGATGACAAGTTGACGGCGACGGGTGCCCACGCGAGCTGCTCGGTCTTGGCCCAATCGGCGACGGCTCGATCGAGCAGCAGCATCGTCAGCGGCTCGATCAGCCAGGTGGTCTCAGCCAGCTCGATGAAGTCATCGGGCAGGAGTCTCCCCCGCCGTGGATGGTTCCATCGGGCGAGGGCTTCGACGCCGATGACGCGGGCCGTTTCCAGCTGCACGATTGGCTGGTAGTCGAACGTGAACTGTCCGTGCTCCACGCCCTCTCGCAGCTCGGGAATGCTGACCAGATGCTCGCCGTCCTCACGATCGCGATCGCCCGCGTAAGTCGCGCTTCCCGATTGGCGTTCCTGCGCCACACGGAGGGCACGTTCCGCCCGCTCCAACAGCTCGTCGGGGTTGGTCCCGTGTTCGGGCACCGCCGCAATACCGATACTCACGTCGACAGACAGCGACTGATGATCGAGCACGATCGTGCGGGCGGCTTCCCGCAGGACTTTTTGCGCGGTCAGATCGGCGCCCGAGGCGTCCGTACCCGGTAGCATCAGCGCAAACTTCTGCGCCCCGAGGCACGCCACCGTGTCACCTTCGCGCAGAAGCGTGCGGAGACGTCCCGCCACAGTCTGAATGACGCGGTCGCCCAGGTAGCGGCCGTGGCTGTCGACAATCGAATCGATCCCGCCGACCTCGAGCACCATCACGGCCAGCGGCTTGCGCGTGCGTTGTGACGCGAGAACCCCCTGACGCAACCGATCGTGGAGGAGGACGCGGTTGGGCAGGTCCGTGAGCGCGTCGTGATAGGCCAGATGCACGAGCTGCGCGGCAACATGCGGACGCGGCACTCGTCCGGCCGCTTCCTGCAGTTGGCGTTCGACCGTCGGCACGAGACGAGTCAGATCACCCTTGCGCACGTAGTCCTGTGCGCCGGTGCGCATGGCGGTCACGACCTCGGCGGCGCCGATGGTGCCGGACACGAAGATCAGCGGCAGATCGGCATCGTGCTCGCGCACGAGCGCCAGTGCGGCGACACCGTTGAACTGCGGCATCGAGTAGTCGGCGATCGCGAGATCCCATCGATGCGAGGACAGCGCGTCGCTCAGCGCGTCGGGTGTCGCGACACGCTGCGACGCGACCGAGTAGCCGGCCCTCGAGAGCTCGCGAACAACCAGATCCGCGTCATCTTCGGAATCGTCAATGAGCAACAGACGTAATGGCGTCATATTCGACACAGCTCGCTGAAATGCACCCGAGTGAAGTTACGCTCCTCCCGAGCGATCGTGCTGCCACACCACGTCGCGGCGTCCGCACAGGAAATGCCACCACCCCTGCAACGCGGCCGCATGCATCGTCACCGCGATGTTCACCACGCGCATCGGCCTGGCAATCAGGCCCCAGGACGCGGCTGCCGGTGCGATAACCGATCGCGCCAGCACCGCGATAGCAGCAATCACGATCACGGCCACGACCAGAGACGGCCACCGAAGTCCCGCCAGCAGCCCGAGCGCCAGCACCGAACACGTCATCAGCACCGGCACGAGGAAGCGGATGATCTTGTGCGAGAAGAGGAAGAACGAGAACAGTCCATAGCGGAACGGATTGAGCAAACCGACGTGCCTCCACAATGCGCGCAGGGTGCGATTGGTGATGCGTGCCTGACGGCGGAACTCGCTGGCGACCGAATCGCTTGTCGGCTCCTCGCACCACGCCCCCGACGCGAAGAGGCACTCCGCTCGCTGAGCAATCACGTTGAGCGGAATGACGAAGTCGTTGATGTCATCGTGGCGCAGCGGACGGAACAGCCGGCGGCGCATCGCGAACACGGCACCATCGGCGCCGACGCAACAGCCCCATCGGCTTTCGGCGATCTTGATCGCGCGCTCGAGCGACGTATAGAGGTTGGTGGCGTGCGCCACCTCGCCCGATCCACGGGTCTCGTACTGGGTATATCCGGTGACCAGGCCAACATTCGGATCGGTGAAATAGCGCAGCAGCGTCGGGATCGTCTCCGGGGTGAAGCGGGCGTTGGCGTCGGTGAACACGACGATATCGCCACGAGCGCGCTCCATCGCGTCGTTCAACCCGAGCGACTTACCACGTCTGATCGGCTGGACGATGAGCCGCACGCCGTCCCGCCCGAACGACCGTGCGATGTCGTCAGTTCGATCGGTCGAGGCATCCGACGCCACGAGGATCTGCAGTCGATCGCGCTGATAGTCAGTGGCCAGCACGTTGCGAATCTTCGCCTCGAGGCTGCGTTCCTCGTTGTAGGCGGAGATGATCACCGTCACCTTCCGCCACCCGCGGCGGCGATCCACCGTCGCGCGATGCCGCGGCGAGACCGCGCCAAGCAGCGCGGCAATCGCCGGGAATCCGATGTACGCGTACAGCGCGGCGGCGAGACCGGTGATGACGAGTCCGATGAGAACGGCGTCGATAGCCATCGTGTGTCGGCTCTCTCTTAGTTGGACATCACGGACGCGACTTGAGGACGCGCGCCGCGCACGCCAGTGTTGCGGCGGTAGTCATCCTGATCGGCAGTAGGAATATCTCTCCAGTCGACCACTTCGACGCTCTCGAACCCCGCTTCGCGGAACCACTGCGAGACCTGCGAGGCATCCTGTCGATGCGCGTAGCGCGGCGTGAATCGATCGCGCGCCAGATGAAGGGCCTTCTGGAACGTCAGCGACTGCACCGTGCTGTCGCGGCGCTGCCGCAGCTGATTGAAGCCCAGGTAGCCGAGGGCAATTGGCGCCAATGTCGCGGTACCGATCGCCGTCGGGGCGCGGCTGAGAATGGGGCGCAGCGCCACCTCGGCGACGTAGGCGACCCGCCTGAAGGCATTCTCATTCGTCGACCCGGGGCCATAGACCCACAGATAGAAGCGGCCGCCTGGTTTGCAGTACTGCGCGACCGAGAGCACCGCCTCGCGCGTCGAGTAGGTGTGATGGAGTACTCCGCGCGAATAGAGCACATCGAACGTCTCCGACGCGAACGGCAGGTAGAACGCCGAGGCTTGCACGAAGTGCAGCAAGGGATGGTTCTGGTAGTGCTCGGCCGCACCAACCACGGCGAGGCTCAAGTCGACCCCGACCGCATCGCCTTTCAGATGACGACGCGCCTGATCGGTGGTCAATCCGATGCCGCACCCGACCTCGAGCAGACTCTGCGGCCGATCGAGCGCGCGATGTTGCAGCCCGAGCTCGGTGAGGAGCCGGCGTTCGTTGTCCTCGTAGTTGATGTCCCAAATCACGCCGTCATAGCGGTAGTCGGCCCACTCCCGGCTGAACGATCGCATGACGGCGCTTTCCCCTTTTCGCGGACTGCAGGAGGGAAAGCGATACCGCGGCCGGAGCGCGGCCAGACGCGACGACCACTCGCCCGCGAAGTGCGCGTGCAGCGCCGTCTCGTACGGGAGCATCAATGGAACGCGGCGCGCAATCGGATACAGCAAACCTGAGGCTGGCGCGAGCAGCACGCCGGCATCGACGCGGCGGCGGAACTCGCCATCGGTCGAGGAGTAGCCGCCCGCCTGTGCGGCCGATTCCATCGACTCGGTCCACGGCACGTCGGTTTCCTTGAACGGAACGAGGGTAAGCGCCTCCCCGGACACGGGGCAGCGGAGGCGTTGAACGAAACGTTTCCACATGGTGTTTTGCCCGAATTGAACAGCCCAGAGTCTGGAAGCCCGCACCGGGCTGCGCGGTGCGGTCACGCCACTAGTGGCCCATAGCGAGGGGGAGAAGATCGTTCGGGGTGTTTGTGCACTCACCGAGTGGAAGCAGGCGACGCAGCGCGTCGCGCTGGCGCGTCCAGTTGCGCGCCAGCTCCACGCGAAGCGCGCGCATCTCGGCGGCGAGTCGGTCGGAGTTGTCGAGGGCCTCACCAATCGCCGCGGCCAGCGAGCGGCGGTCGTGCTCCGTGTACACGGTGCCGTGATGGAAATACTCGCGAAGCGCAGCGGTGTCCGAGGTCACCAGCGGCTTGCCGAGGGCAACCGCCTCGTATGCCCCGCACACCAGGCAGTCTTCGATCGACGTGAGATCGACAATCACCTCGGCGATCTGCAGGAGCGAGATGTAATCGCGCTCCGACACGAATCCGGTCAAGTACACGTTGTCGGGAGGCTGCAAGGCGTCGACCCGCCGGTAATCACCGGTCACCAGCACCGTGACGCACGGGTCGAGGAAGCGCGCGGCCTCGATCACCTCGCGGAAGGGTTCGTCGGGCGCGTACGTGCACACGAACACCACCGTGCGCGTCGAGTTTGGCGTGACCATCAAGCGAGAGCGCAGGTCCGGAAGCTTGTCCGGCAGGACGAAGGTCCTGCCGCCGGCCGCCTCCACGACCGGGACGAGATGCGCGTTGCTGACGATGCACATGTCGGCCGTGCGATGAATGTAGGCAAGCACGATCTGATAGAGCCGGCTGGAAATGCTGTACGGCTTCACCGCCTCGTTGTGGAGGTCGGCGACCAGCGTGAATCGAAGGAATGGTTTGAGCATCGCCACCATGACGCCGAGCACCACGGACGGACATTGCACGACGACGAGCGCGGGGCGCCGGCGAACGAGACAACGCACGGTGCGGGCGAGCAACACGACGTAGCGAATGGTCCTGGACCGGTGCGACATCAATTCGCACAGTTCGATGGACAGGGCGCGGCACAGCTCGATGGTGCGGCGATGGTGCTCCCAGGTAATCCAGAGTGCCGGTCGTGATGTGCGAGTGACGGATGATGACAGCGTCATAATCAATCCGGTATTGAAGGAAGCGTCGGGGTTTAGTGGAATCGCGCCAGTGCTGACTCGTAGACGTCGAGGTAACGAGCGACCATCCGCGACAGGTCGTATTCCGAGCACGCTCGGCGCAGCGCGCGTTCCCCGAGCGAGTGGGCCTCGGCGGGATTGACCAGCAGTCGATCGATCGCTTCGGCCAGCGACAGCGGATCGCCCGGCGGCACGAGCAAGCCGACCTGCCCGTTGTCGAGCGCGACGCTCACGTCGCCGACGTCGCTGGCGACAATCGGACAGCGAGCGAACATCGCCTCGAGCAGCGCCAGCGGCATGGCCTCGGACAGCGACGGCAGCGCAAAGATATCGGCGGCGGCGAGCACGGCCGACACGTCCGAGCGCAACCCGAGCAGGTGGACGCGATGCTGCAACTCGTACTCACGCGCGCGGGCGAGGAGACTCTCCGCGAGCGCGCCGCGGCCGCTGATCGCCACATGCAGATTCGGATGTCGGCTCGCGATCAACCCGAATGCGTCGATCAGGTTGACGTGTCCCTTCACCGGATAGAGATTGCCCACCGCGACGACGAGGCGATCGTCCGGCCGCAGCTGCAGTTCCTCACGCAGGGTGACGCGCTGCGGCGGTACGAAACGAACGCCGTTGGGGATCATGCGAATGCGCGACCGGCGGATGCCGAGGCGCCTGCTGATATCCCGGGCGCACGTCGTCGACACCGCAACCGTCTGCGCGCTCACCGCCACGGCCGCACGCAACGCCAACCGGCGGCGCAGTCGCTCGGCGTAGTAGCGACCACCGTGCATCGTCACGACGTGCGGAATGCCGGCGAGCCATGACGCCCACGCGCCATAGACGCCCATCGCGAACTCGTGGCTGTGCGCGACCGCAATGCGATGGCGACGGAACGCGTCGGCAAGCCGCCGGGCCGACGGCGGCGACCACGGCCGATCGATGCCGTAATACTCGACCGACACGCCGGAGCCTTCGAGCTGACCCGCGAGCCAGCCCTCGCCGTTGAACGGCAGAAAGACCACCGTCTCCACACCCGAGGATTGAAGCGCCGTGGCGACATTGGCCACGACCCGCTCGGCGCCGCCGGGGCCATCCGACGAGATGAGCTGCGCGATCCGACCTCGTGGCTGCGCGTGCGATGTGTCCACCATCACGCCTCCTTGCGTGTGATGTGTCAGGCTCGCGATTAGGTCACTGCGAGCGATCTGCGGTACCGACGTTCGAGCTTGCTGGTCGCGATCGCCAGGCCGACCAGCGTGTACAACAGCGCCGTGTAGGCGAGCGAGAGAAACAACGAGCCGACAACGAATCCGAGCAGCGAGGCACGAAGCGCCTGCTTGAGCGCGGTGGGCACGGGAGGCCGACGCGGGCCTCCTGGCCACACATGTCGCCGTGGGTGCACATCACGGAACGCTCCGGCCATCATCAAGACGAAGAACACCAGGCCCGGAATCCCCAGTTCGGCGGCCACCTGCAGAAAGGTGTCGTGCGGCGCGTTCCAGCGCACACCGACGCCGTACTGCTGGCGGGTGGCCATCGGCGACAACTGGCCTTCCGCGGCGCGGAAGTTGTCGGCGCCAACGCCGAGAATCGGGTTCTGCAGTACGTAGCCGATCCCGCGCTGCCAGATTTGCATGCGTCCGCTTTCCGAGGTCTGGTTGTAATCCGTGTCGGACAGGATCGTGCCCATCGCGTTCCAATAGCGATCGGTGGACGCCACCATCACCACCGCCGCGACGATCGCGACGGCGGCGACGCGCTTGCCGATCGAAATCGCGCGCAGGCCCAGCACGATGAAGAGTGCGGTGGCGATCAGCGCCAGGAATCCACCGCGCGATCCCGAGCGCACGAACGCAGCGCTGATCACGATCAATGCCGCGACCGGAATCGCTCGGCCTATCCACGATCGCGCGCGTCGTGCGAGGTAGACGCCGATCGGCATCGATGCCACGGCAAACGTAGCGAAGTCGTTGGCGTCGTAGTAATAGAGATGGCCGAGACGCCAGTCGCTGCCTTCGCCGACGTCGAAACGCAACAGGACGACCGCGGCATAGAGCGCCGCCGCCCAGAACACCGTCGCGGCCAGACGCTCGAGATCGCGAACGCCGCGTACGGCGCAGGCGACGACCAGCGCCATCACCACCGTCTTGACGTATTCGCCGGTGACGAACTCGAAGCTATGTCCGGCCGAGAGTGCGGCAGGGATCGAGACCACCGACCAGCCGAGCAACGCCACCAGCCAGACGGTGGTGCCGGTGGAGATCGATTTCCACCGGCGAACCGTCTGTCCATCGAGGATGAGGAGGATGATCGAGAGGAGACCCGTCGTGATCGCGGGCCGGACGACGTTCAGCGTTGGAAACAGCTCGTGTACCCGGCCAACGGCCGTGAGGACGAAGCCCGCGGTACACGCAAGAAGCGGATCCCACTCTCGATCTAGTGTGGACGTCGTGGGCTGCGCCGACGGTGCAGCCAATGGCCACCCGCGACTTCCGTGCGTCACAGCATCGATCCGAATAGAACCGGCGTCACTCATGAGAATCCCTGACCAGCTGTGAAGAAAGTTCCGTATCGGCATCAGGCCGCGCCGCGCGATATCCACCGATCCACGACGGTTGCCGCGCGCTCGTCGAGCTTCCGCACAACGCCTCCGCGAACGTCTCTCCCGCCGCCAGACACTCGGCCAGGACGCCGAGATCGCGCAAATACGGCTCGACGTATTCCATCGGAAGCCGGCGCAGATACATGCGCGCGGCGACATCGATCAAATAGAACGCCAGCGCCCCAACCGCTTCGGTGTTCGTGAGGCCATGTCGCGCCCGCGCCCACGCCAAGGTGTGCCGATAGGGATCCGACGACGACGATCGGAGACAGGCGATCCAGTTCGGAGCCCACCTGGATGCCGCAGGATTCCGCATCCTGTGGACGGTGCGCTGCAGCCACCCCTGTCGCATCGCCCAGCAGCTGCGTACGAGATGAAAGGCGTCGTACAACGGCACCTGGATCCGTCCGAAGATCTCGAAGTCGAGCAGCAGCCAGCGGCCGTCGTACCTGAGCACATTCATCGGCCACAAGTCGCCATGCTGCGGCACGCGGCGTAACCGGCCCGCCGCCGCCACGGTCGCGCGCAGCACCGCGGCTTTCTCCGCTGCCAGCAGCGACGACGGAATGGCGTCGAACGCCCATGCCGCGTTGGCGGCGAGATCGACATGCGAGTCTTCTTCGAGATCGATCGCGTCGGCGTACTGCGCGATCGTCTCCATCTGCTCGAGGATCTCGCGAAGGGTGGCGCCAAGCGTCGTCCGTCGCATCCACGGCACCCGCGAGGCGAGCAGCCGGCCGGGCACGTACGTGGTAATCGACATGTGGAGATCGCGCGAGCTCACGTCGCGTGCCCGCGGGATGATCCGTCGCAGTGCCGGCACTCTGCTCATCCGCGCATAGAGGGCTGTCTGCCGGATCCACGCCTTCGTCGGCGGGCGGCATTTGCAGAAGTGGGTCGGCACACCGCTGCGATCGAGCACCAGCGCATTGAATCCGCGCGTCGCCATCACATCGCCCTCGTGCAGCTGTTCGGCCGGCAGCATGCCCCAGTTGTGCACCATGACGACGCGCTGCCAGAAGCCGCGCTCGGCGGTATCGAAACCGGCCTGCTCGAGGAGGGCCGCGAAATTGGACGTCATTTGATGCCGAGCACGAATGCGCCGGGATACAGAAGTTGATACATGCCGCCGGCGGCTGACAACGATCGCAGCAGCACGTTGCCCCGCGGCCAGCGACTCCGCTCGTACGCCATCGCCGCTCGGCGACTCGCGGGAACGACCGTCAGCGGAACCGCGATCGATGGTTCGACGAAGTAGGCGCGTACCTCCGAAAACCCGGCTCCGGCCATGGCTCCTCGCGCCGACCCGATCTGCAGGAACGGTCGCACGCGCGGGACATGCGGCGCATACCGCGAGGCCGGGCCGTCCTCGGCGCCCAGGGGCAGCCAGGCCCGATACCATTGCGCATTGCGGCCGCCGAGGAACAGCACGCCGTTTGGCCGCAGCACACGCCGCAGCTCGGCCAACGCGGTCACAAATCGCGGATCGCGAAATGGCGGCTGACGCGAGTCCGACCAGCGATTCACGAGATCCGTGGAGATGACGCAGTCCACGCTGCCGTCGTCGTACGGCAGGTGAGCGCCAGCGCGAGACTGCCCGTCTGCAATCGAAGCAACCTCGTGCAGCGAGAAGACCGGAATCTCGTCGACGCGTGCGAATCGCGTGGCCAGGCCACGCCGATACACCGGCGAGATCTCACCAACCACGAGTGCCAGGGCGCGACCGACATCGGGCGCAACCCAGAGCCAGTTCGCCGCGCTCTCGGGGCCGGCCGATGCCGTGTGGTCGCCACGGGGCATGTCGGAGGATCGACTCGGAACGACGTCAGTCGTCTGCGTGCGAGGGTCAGTCGTATCGGTAACAGCGATTGCGGATTTCATCGTGACGGCCTGGAGAGGCAGCATCGAGTCGCGACCCGACTCGCCTCGGTGTGTCATCGTTCTGGTCTCTCGGCAGCGATGTAGAAGGAATGCACCATGTGGCCCAGAAGCCCCGCGGCAGCGAACGCGCTGAGGGCAACGCGTCGGAGACGCGAACCGTTGATCAGATGCGGCCGGATGGCGTCGGTGCGGTCGAGAGGCACGAATGATTCCGGTTGGTGATAGCTCGGGAGCGCCGCGAAGATCTGCGGACGCACGAACCCGGCGTCCTGCAGGAGCCGTGCGTAGCCGCGAGCGCCGTAAATCCACGTACGGTATGGAGCACCTTGGCGGCGGCGAGTGACCGCATCCGCAAGCGGGCGCGGCATCACCGCAACGTACGGCAGCTCACCGTGGGGCGAGGCGCCGCGAAAGTACTCGACGTGCAGTCGGTTCTCGATCGCGATGCCAATCCGGCCGCCGGGACGAAGCGCCGAACGAACGGCCTCGAGAAAGGCGACTTGCACGTCGCGCGGCGTCCCCGCCTTGGCTTCAGGCGTGTCGCCGAACGCGGCCCATTCGAGCACGCCGTTGACAACCGCGAGATCGACGTTGGCCACGGTCCGCGGCAGCTGGAACGCGTTTCCCTGAATGACGTCGACCGCCAGGCCATCCTGGCTGAAGCGGTGCGTCATGAACCGGCTCCACTTTGCATCCTGCTCGAGGGCGATGACGCGTCGGAAGTGGCGGGCCAGCTCGCTCGCGATCACACCGGACCCGGCGCCGATATCCACCGCGAGGCCCCGCGTCGGCGTCGTCAACGAGAGGTAGAACGATGCCTTCTTGGGATTGGTGAACCAATGCCCCTTGCGCGAAAGCGTCGGCAGAGGCAGCGTCGTCACCGCCTTTTGCCAGGCCACACCGCCCTCGATCTCGCGAAGGAGCGTGGTGACTTCATCGAATGGCAGCGTGCCCAGCCCCGAGTCAGGCAGCGCCCGGACCGCGCTCGCGCTCATCTCGTCACCTCAGATCTCCTCTCGAATCTGGCATCACCAGTCTCAACGCCCACTCGCCGTCCAGCCGCGAGAAGGACGCGCTGCCCGATTCGAACGCACGCAGAACCTCGATCGAGGCGGTGTTGACCAGCATCCAATGGCCGCGTTGATGGAAGACGCAGCTGACGTCGGAGAGTGGCTGCATGAAGCGAACGTCGACGCGGCCGGTCACCGCACACGCCCCCCGCTGCCACGCGTGATCGAACAGATGGTCGAGCACCTCGCGCGCCGCGGTACGCGCCGCCGCCAGGTGCACGACGTCACAGTGCCCGTCGCGATCGAGCGCGGCGATGTACCATCCGCGCACCCGTCCGCCCCCCATCACCACGCCCGTGATGGGGTGATGGTTCACGCTGGCGCGAGCAACGCGATCCAGCAACCACTGGAACGATCGCTCGTCGTGATCCACCTTCACAGCGGACGGGTGGCAGAACTCGCCGTGATGCGCGAGGACCGTCGCCGCCGACAGCGCCTCGGAGTGCGGCAGCATCCGCGGTTGCCGAAATGGCGTTGCCGGCAGCCGCGCCACGAGTGCGTCGGCCGCACGCGAACAGGGTGCCAGCACGCGTCCGAGCGGCGCCCACGCGGGCCGGCCACGAAGAAACGACGCCCCGAAGCGCACCGGCCGCAACACGCGCGTCCAGTGCATGCTGAGGAAATGCGCCGTCGATCCGCCGAGACCGGTCCACAGTCCACGCGCCGCGTCAGTCGCCTCGTCGCCAATCGAGACATCCTGTGGTCCCTCGAGGTACGCGCGCATCAGGCGAATCGCGATGAACGGGGCGTCGTGGCCCGGCTCGACCACGAACTGCGACGCCAGCGTCGCTCGATACGTGCGGCCGCCAACAACCAGGCGACGGGGCACGACGCCGATGAATCCGACGATGCGCCCCGATTCGTCTTCCGAGACCAGCGATGACAGCGCGGAATCCATCTCAGGATTGCCGATGAACACCCGCCGAAAGTAGTCGTCGTACACGCTCGGCGTGCAGGCAGGATTCGGCCACACCCGCGCGTGCAGCCGCGCCACATCAGGGATGTCGTTGCCGACGAATCGCCGAATGGCCGACGACGACCGCGACCGGATCATCTGGATTGCCGAGGCCATCGTCAGTGTGGTTCGTGCATGGATCGCACGAGCGCGCCGAGCGCGGTTCGTGCCGTGCGCACAGCACAGGTCAAGCGAGGCCCGCGCGCGCGCGAGTAGATGTCGGCATCGACAGTGATGCGCTCGCGGACGGGCCACAGGTACTTCACGGACTCCGGTCCCTTGAGGAAGTCGAACTCGCTGGCCCCGTCCTTGGCGGCAAGATCGATCGCCGCGGCGAGCGCCACCCGGCCAAGGTGAATGCGTCCGGCCCAGGCACGGTCGTATCCGGCGAGGTAGTAGCCCCACCATCGGTTGGCCGCCGCCGCGCGAGCCTTGCCATCGATCGACGGGCTCGTCAAACCGTAGAACACCGCGATCGGCCGCATGTCGGCGAGCAGCCGCACCATTCTGAGACGCCCTTCGAGCAGCAGCAGCGGCAGCACGTGACGATGAAACCGCTGCAAGCGAGGGTTCTCGAGCACCGACTCGGCGGGTCCCCACCGCGATCGCAGCAGTGCTGTCAGCACCTCGAACCCCTGCATGACGTCGTCGGGGTCGGCAAGCGTCTCGATGCGAAGATGGCATCGGCGTTCGAGCCATCGACGATGCCGCGCGAGCGATGCCGCCGCGCCGCGGTCGAACGCCGCGCTGTCGTGGCTCTCATGAAGCGGCAGATGCGGCAGAGCGTAGACCTCGCGCGGCACGACCACGATACGAGCCGGCCGTTCGCTGGCCGCACGGCCGATCGCGCCCCACAACGGCGAGTCATCCGGCACGTCGCGCAGTTCGAGGATGTAGCCACGCGGACACTCGCCGTGCAGCCATGCCATCACGCGATCGGCGCACGCAGCCTCGTATCCGCGCGCTGCCAACAGATCGACGCGATCCGATCCGAATCCGCCGCCGAGGAGCGAGACGCGGGTATGCGTCAGGCGCTGTTGAATGGCAAGCGGCACGATCCCCCTGAGCACGCCGTCTTCGCGCAGGATCACGAGCGAGGGCTGGTGTCCGCGCGGCGGCTCGGCGAAGAATCCCGATAGCCACGCCTGGCTGAGAAACACGCCGACATGAGGACGGGCATCGATGAGTACGTCGACTGCGGCGGCATCTTCGGCCGACAACGACAGACCAGTGCGATGCTCGATCGTCAGCTCGCCGCGCCCCTTCGAGACATCGCGCAGCGCCGCCGAGTCGGGCGTGATCATCGCCGCGGTGCTCATGCCCGGCTCCCGCGAAGGCGAACGAGGGGCGATCGAATGTCAACGTAGGGATCGTCGCGGTAGACGAAGAGCACCCAAATGACGCCAAAGGCCACGACCATCACGATGCCAGCCGAGGCCAGGCCCATGAAGTCGTCGACCCCGAGTGCGGCCTTGAACCACATCAGCAGCGCCAACATCGGCAGCGCGCCAAGCGCCGCCCGCGGCACCACGTATCGGGTGTAATCGATCACCTTCAGGTTCAGCTCACGGCAGGTCACGGCAATCATCAGCAGCGCAAACAGCACGTTGGGGATCGCGGTGCCGAGCGCAACGCCGACCAGGCCAAGCGGCCGCGCGAGCGCGGTGCTCAACACCAGATTGACGATACCGGCCACGAGAAACGCGATCGTCGGCAGGCGCGCTTTGCCAAGACCCATCAGGATCGGCAACGCGACGCCGCGCGCGGGGAGGAACACGAAGCACGAGAGCGTCAGCACGCGAAGGACATCTCCCGACGGACCTTCATGCTCGGGACCGATCCACCATCCGATGAAGCGCGGACCCAGCACGAGGAGAAACACGCCGATGGCGATCGTGAGCGAGAGCGCGGCCTTCGACCACTTCAGGAAGATCTCTCTGAGTTCGTCTTCCCTACCTTGACTCGACAGCGCCGTCGCCATCGGCGACACCACCGCCGCGATGCCAACGACGAAATCGAGCACGTAGACCACGAGGCTGTTGGCAAAGGCGTAGCTGGAGATCGCCGCCACGCCGATCAGCGCCCCGATCACCAGCGCGTCGGTCTCGAAGCTCAATCGCCCACCCGCGGCCATCAGCAGCACGAACAGGCTGAAGGACATGACGCGCCGCAGCGTGGCGCGATCGAACAGCCGAAAATCGATGCGGATCTTGGTGAACCGGATGCGAATCACCAGCAGCGAGACGAAGAAGTCGAAGCTGAGACCAATGAGCTGTATCGCGGCGAGAAACGACAGCGAGGGATGCTGGCCCAGCAGTCCGATGGTCAATCCGAATCGCAGGAACAACCCGCCGATGCGCACCAGATTCCGCGGCACGAAATCGTGGTGCGCATACATGATCCCTTCGGGCAGATAGCTGAAGAAGCTGATGGCGATGTACAGCGCCATCAGAGCGAAGGCCACGTACGCGTCGCCGCGATACGACGGCGGGATGTCGTAATACGTGAACGCCCACCACAAACCCCCGCCGACGATCAGCGCGCCGGCGCCGAGCATCAAGTACAGGCCCGCGCATGTGCCGATGGTCTGGTTCGCCTTCGCCCACTCCTTGAGGCTGACGTGCTCGGCGACGTAGCGCACGCACGCCATTGGCACGCCGAGCGCGACCAAACCGATGTAGCCGGTCATCGCATTGACCAGCGTCCAGGTGCCGTAGCCGTTCGGTCCCAACGCATGGACGACGAACGGCGTCATCACGTAGCTGACCGCGACGGTCAGCACCGTCAGAACCCAGTTGCTTCCGACGTTTCGCAGCACGGTTCGTCATCCGAGGACGGGGCGACGCTGCGGCCAAGCGCGACATCGAACCCGAATTGATAGGGATAGGGATGCCAGGTCGTGATCGGCACGCGTGGCAGCTGGAATGGATCGCTGCCGCGGGTCACCGTGCCGCCGAACCCGGAGCAGCAGCAATCGAAGCCCGATGCCTTGACGATCGCGCGGTTCTCTTCGGTGAGATGCTCGCGTCCGCCGAACGGGTAGGCAAACGCACGCACCGGCGCGGCAAGCGCCTGCTCGAGATCTTCGCGGGCGCCGGCGATCTCCTGTTCGGCGAGACGGCCGGACACGGTGCCGAGGTCGACGTGGGTGCGGGTGTGCGCGCCGATATCGAATCCGCGGCGGCGGAGATCGCGCAGGTGATCCCACGTCATCCACGGATACTGCACGCCGCGATCGCGATCCCAGAACGGCACGATGCTGGTGCCGATCCAGCGCGACACCACGAAGAACGTGGCCGGCAGCTGCAGCCGCTCGAGGACCGGCGCCGCCCGCACGAAGTTGTCCAGATAGCCGTCGTCGAAGGTGATGGCGAGGGCGCGATGGGGCGCGCGTCCGGCGTGGAGCGTCTCCACGAGAGTCGCCAGCGGGACGACGTTGAAGAACCGCTTGAAGAACTCGCAGTACGATTCGAAGGTGCGTGAATCGATGGTCAGGCTGTCCGAGAGATCGGCATCGTCGCGCACGCGATGGAAGGCGACGACCACCGCCTCGCGGCGCATCAGGATCGCGTCGAGGCGGACCGCGAAGAGACTCCGGCCGAGCAGACGTTTCAGCGTGCGCATCCGCCGCTCCACTCGTCGCTCGCGACAGGCCCGGCAATCACGCGACCGATCGGATCGACGGCCTGGGTGATGTGGGCGAAGCACGTCTCAAACGCGTGATCGTCGCCAAAGATCGGATCAGCGATCTCGAGAGGCGTCCGGGGAGCGAGGGACGTGAGGAGGAAGATCTTGTCTCGCGCGTCGGGAAAGCGCGTCCGCAGCGCGACGAACTGCGGCACATCGACGGCAAACACGACGTCGCTGGCGCGGATCTCGTCCGCCGACACGCGCGACGCCGCGTGCCGGCTCAGATCGACGCGGTGCCGCGCGGCGATGCGAAGCGCGATCGGATGCGGCGGGCGGCCGGGTGTCGCTTCGACGCCGGCCGACACCACACGCACGCGGCCGCGGTCCAGCGTTTGCGCCATGAGACGGGCCGCAAACGCACTGCGGATGATGTTGCCGTGGCAGACGATCAGCACCTGCTTGGCGTCGCGCAGCGCGCGGACGATCTTCGCCGGATCCCGGCGCAGGCGGCTGGTTTCGGCGCGCGCGATTGAGTAGACGACGCGCTGCCGGGCACGTTCGACCGCGTACCGCACCAGCGTGACGAACAGGACGATCGAGCCGGGGCGGTATTCCTCCCCGGGTTCGACAAGCGTGGGGCTGGTCTCGAGTGAGCTCACGATAGTTGCCTTATGCGACGTTCCGATGTCGACACCACGCTCTGATACACGTTGAGCAGCGCCGAACCGCAGCGCTCGTGAGAGAACGAGTCTTCGATCGTCTGCCGCGCGCGCGCGCCCATGGCCCGGGCGAGCTCCGGATCGCTCGCCAGCTCGAGGCACGCCGCGGCCAATGCCGCCTCGTCGCCGGGCGGCACCAGGCGTCCGTTCACGCGATCCTGAATGACTTCCGGAATGCCGCCCACGGCCGACGCGACCACGGGACGCCCGAGCGCCATCGCCTCGAGCATCGACATCGGAATGCCTTCGTTCAGCGATGGCAGCGCGAAGATGTCCATCGCCGACACCACGTCGTAGACATCGCGCCGGGCGCCGGGAAACGCGCATGCAGCCCCGAGTTTCAACTCGGCGGCGGTGATGAGCAGCTCGTTGCGCAGCGGACCATCGCCAACGAACAGGAAGCGCGCCCAGCGCTCACGCGTCAGCACCTGTTGGGCGGCGCGCAGCAGATGGACATGTCCCTTGATCGCCGAGAGCCGGCCGACGGTGCCGATCACCAGCGACCCCGGCTCGATACCAAGCGCGCGCCGGACGTCCGTTGGCGTCCCCACCGACTTGACCTGCTGCAGATCGAGACCGTTACGAATGCAGGTCACCATCGTCGGCTGGTAGCCCGACTCCCACAGCGCCTCGGTCATGCGCTGCGAGACGGCGATCACCAGATCGGCCAGGCACTCCAGTGTCAGGCGATCGAGCGCCTCATAGACCCGCGCCTTGAGCTGGTTCCATCCGCGCAACGGTTCGGCGAGGCCATGCATCGTGCGCACGATGCACGGCACGCCGGCCAGTCGCGCCGCGATCGAGCCAAGGACACCATCCTTGTATTTGTGCACGTGAACGAGATCGAAGCGATGCGCGCGCAGGACGCGGACCAGGCCGAGAAAGATGCCGAGCGTGCTGGTGCGCGTCTCATCGAGAACGATGACGCTAACGCCGAGGCGCCGCAGTTCGTCGGCGAGGCGGCCCTCATTGAACAGCACTGCGGTCAAGGTGATCGCCGGCTGCTCCACCAGGTACGCCAACGCGCTGGCCGCCTGCGTCTCGGCGCCGGCCCAGAGATCTGCGCCGATGACGTGACACACCCGCAGAGGCGGCGCGCTCGGCGCGCGCGACGACGACGTGAAGCCCGCCAGCGCGTGAGTTGCCATCAGGGCTTCCGTTCCACCGGCCGCCGCGGCGCGGCACTCGTGCGCATCAGCGATCGCAGCAGAAGGCGGCGCACGGCGCCGGCGAGATCGCGCGTGTAGTGCCACAGTTCCAGGCATCCGGGCATGGGGTCGTCGACGCGCACGATCTCGTTGCGCACGCCAGGCGCAGTCGCCCGTACGAAGGCGAGCGCGGCACGCACCTTCGATGGCGCCGCCTCGAGCGGCCCGCCATCGCGATCGAACACGCGCAGCAGCAAGTGATCGAGATCGCCCAGCCACCACCGCGTGCGCTGACCGATGCGATAGGACGCCGGCAGATCGAGACGATGACCGAGTGCGAGCTGGCAGCTCAAATACGGAAAGTCGACGCCGGCATCGATCGCCAGCTGCAGCGATCCCCAGAACCGGCCGTTCACTTCCATCAGCACCGGAATGCCGGTGCGCCGGTTCTCCTTGTATTCGAGCATCGCCACGCCGTGCCATCCGAGCGGCTCGAGCAAGCGCGCCGCCTGTTGGCGAAGCGTCGGATCGACGGCGTGGCTTTCCGACAGCACGCTGACGCCACCCGATGGCGGACGCTCGCGTACGCGCAGGTGCTGAAAGGACGTGCGCACCGCGCCGCGCTCGCACAACACGAACACGCCCATCCCGCGGCCGTCGATCCGCTCCTGAATGAGCGAGGGATACGAGGCGAGATAGCTGGTCTCGCGATACAACTGGCGCAGCTCGGTCTGGTTGGACACGTAGTGCACGCGTGCTGCCGTCCATCCCGCGGCAGTAGGTATGCGCGATCGCGTCGACTTCACCACTGCCGGAAACGTGACGTGATCCTGAACGCTTCTCAACGCGGCGATGCCGTCGACGACGTGCGTCGCCGGGGTCGGAATGCCGCACTTGCGCGCACGATGCATCAGGCTGGCCTTGTCGGTGAGCCGTTCGAACGCGTCGAACGGCGGCACCGCAAGTCCGGTATGCGCGCGCAGCGCATCCTGATTCCTCGCAATCGCGTAGGTCGTCACGTCGGTCACCGGCATCACGACATCGAGACCCTCGCGCACCACCAACCGCGTGAGGAATCGATCGAAGGCGTCGGGCTCGCGATAGGGCGAGGGATACGTGATCCGGCGCGCGCAATAACGCGATGAGCTGGCGAGGCAGCGATCCGATTCCTCGCCGACGATCACCGTGGCGCCCCGCCGCCCGAGCGATCGGGTGATCGCGAGAGCCGCGCGCTGATTACCGTCGGTCACGAGCACATTCATCACGGGGTCTCCGTCGACCCGTCCGATGGGCCGGTGCGTCGCCACGTCCTCAGCCGACCCGCGCGAAGCGCGGACCAACGAGCAATCAGCAGCAGGGTGAGGCTGGCGCTGATCACATCGACGATCACGTCGGTCATCGACGCGTTTCTGCCGGCCACGAACGACTGATGCCACTCGTCGATCACGGCGTAGGCGAGCGAGGCGGTGAAGGCCAGTACGAGCGCCGGTTTCGACAGCTCGCGGTCTTTGGCCAGCGTCCGATAACAGCACCAGGCGACGGCGCCGAATAGTGGCGCGTGCATCACGTTGAAGAAGGTGGTGACCACGGGCCCATTCCACGAATCGACGTCGGGAATCGACGATAGCCCGACGCTCATGCCGACAAGAATCGCGGTCAGCAGCGCGAATCGAGTGTCGATGTGCAGACCAGTGTGGGGCGGCGGCGCACCACACTCACTGGATGAGGTACTTGCGGACAAGCGGGCCCAGACGGCGGGTCACACCCAGCGGAAGGTGTCGCCACACGTGGACGAACGTGCTCTTGCTCGCGTCGAGCGATCGCGTGCGCCCCGGATCTTCAACCGGAATGGTGTACCAGAAGAGCGGCTCCTCCTCGGCACCCCATTGCCGCTTGAAGCGATACGTGCCCGAACCGCGCGTCGAACGCCCGAAATCGAATCGACCGAAGCCGTCGCGACAGGCGCTGCGAATGGTTTCCCAGTACATCAGCATGTTCGGGCACAGCGAGAGATGCTCGCTCAGACACGACGCCCACGGCACCGTGAGCGCGTTGCCCGTCGCCAGCGCGATGAGGCCCCCGATTGGCAGCGACCCTTTGCGCACGATCGCGACCCGCGCACGATCGCCGAAGCTCTCGATCGTCGCGGTGAAGAACTCCTTCGCGTGCACGGGCGATCCGAGCTCGCGCATCCGCGACGCGAAGATCGAGTAGAAGGCGTCGATGTAGTCGGCGCCGCCGAAGTCCACCGAGAGACCCGAACGTTCGGCCTTGCGGATCTGACTTCGCGCCGCGCGATCGATTCGCTGCCAGACGAGATCGGGATCGGGTGGCAGTCCGAGCACCATGTTCACCTTGTGCTCCATCGGCGAGGCAGCGGCGACCTCGAGCTTGTGTGAGCACCGCAGCTCGACGTGCCGGGCGCCGGCACGGCCGGCTTCCTCGACGAGACGACGGATCAGCGGCTCGACCAGATCCGCCGGTCCCGAGGGGCCGCCGCCGTCGAGGAACGGCATCGACGTGACCACCGATCCCACCAGCGGCCGGCGGACGATGAATGCGGGGAGCAGTCCGCGACGACCGCTACTGTCCTCGGCGGCGAGATACAACGGTGAATGGCCGTAGGCCCGCAGAATCACCGCCGCCCATTCAGGCGCATGGGCCAGCTGCTCGGTCTGTCGATCGCACGCTGTCGGCCACTCTGGAATGGCCTGGGGAGACAGGCGCATGACATCGACGCTGGTTGGAGAAGCCATTACGCATCCGCTCCGTGTTGAGGTGAGGTGAACTCGAACGAGCTGACCGGCGGAGGCGCGAGCGGCAGCGCGTACTGATCGAGGACCTCACGAACCGTGGTGAAATGAAACCGTGCCAGCAGCGAGGACAGCTTGGCGGCCTGCTTCTTCACGCCAACGTAGTGGCGGAAGGAATCCCGCCACGGCATCGGCGGCCGCGGCTGATCGGAATCGAGCTCCCAGGGATGCAGGTAAAACATCACCGGGCGCCGCTCGGCGCTGTTGACACGCTGAAAACCAAAGCGCGTGAGCGAGTAGGGGGCGAGACGGAAATAGCCGCCGCCGCCGATCGGCATGTTCCACCCGAAGATGCGCGCGGTGCCGATCGGAAACTCGATGAGACGCGACGATCCGTCGCGCCAGATCTCGTAGGGGAACCGCGGTTCGGTGCGGTGGCCATAGCGATCGTGCACGATCGGATACACGCTCGAGTCGTAGCGGAACCCCTCCTCGAGCAGCGTCTGAAACGCCCAGCCCTGACTGCGACCGATCGAGAAGTTCGGCGCGCGGTAGCCGATCACCGGTTCTCCGATCACGTCTTCGATGCGCTGCTTGGCCTGGCGAACGTCGGCGCGGAATTCACTGGGGCTCTGGCGGTAGACGTCGACGTGGCGATCGCTGTGGCAGGCGACCTCGTGTCCCTCGGCGGCGATGCGTCGTACCGCGTTCGGATGCAGCTGCGCAACTTCACCGAGTACGAAGAACGTGGCCTTGGCGTAGTGCTCCTTCACGAGCCCCAGCAGCTGATCGATGTTCTGCTCGACGCGACTCTCGAAACTCGTGACCGGAATCGCCTGTGTGCCTCGACGGAAGATCGCCGCGTGGTAATACTCCTCGACGTCGACGCTCAGTGCGTTGGCAATCATGCTCCCTCTCTTTCGAACACCTCCGCCGCGTCGAGGGGACACGACACGTCAACGCTGCCGCGCACGTGATCGACGATGGCCTGTAGGTCGGCGTCGCGAAGCCAGTGATGCGTCGGCAGCGTCAGCAGGTGCTCCGACACGCGGGTCGCGCGCGGGAAGCGCTGCCCGCGGAATCGGTCGCGGAGCGCTGGGATCTCGCTCACCGCGCTCGGATAGCCCTTCGCCACGCCAAACCCGCGACGGTGAGCGAGCGCGAAGAGGCGTGTCGTGTCCTGAGGCGTCGCCGCGTACACCGGCAGCCGAAGGTACGAATGACGATCGTGATCCTCGCGTGACGCAAAGCCCAGTCGTCGTCTGAGCTCGGCCGCCGTCCGGCGTCGCACGCGCCGACCGCGCTCCAGTCGCGCGCCCATGCGATGCATCAGCCCGGCGTGCATGCCCGACAGACGCCGGACCACGATGCGCGTCGGATAGATCGTCTCCCCGAGTCTGAGAAACGGCATGTTCGCGGGAATCCAGTAGAGCGACGGACGGATGAAGGCGCACATCACCGCGTTCTTGGCGAGGCCGACAACGGCTTCGCGGACGGTGGCGCGAGGCACGCTGCGGTATTGCCGTTCGATGGCGGCGGCAATCCGCGCCGCATCGGTCACGATCACGCCGCCTTCGCCGCAGGTCACGTGCTTGCCGCGCCCGAGACTGAAGACGCCGAGGTCGCCGAGCGTGCCGATCATGCGGCCGCCTGCCTCGACGCCCATCGCCTGCGCCGCGTCCTCGATCACGAACGCACCCACGCCTGCGCACAGCTGCCGCGCGCGGGCGATATCCGAGGGGATGCCGAACAAGTGATGGACGATCACCGCCAGCGTGCGCCGATTCAGCAGCGGTGCCAGCCGCGCGTAATCGAAGTCGAATGTGTGATGGCCGATGTCGCACAGCACCGGCCGCAGCCCCGCCTGCACCACCGCTGCCGGCACCGTGAAGCACGTGTAGGCCGGCAGAATCACATCCGTGCGATCCGATATCGACGCCAGCGCTCTCAACGCCACCGTGAGTGCGGCGGTGCCGGATGACAGCGGAAAGACATGCCGCACGGCGAACGTCGATCGCAGCTCGTCTTCGAACCGGCGCAGCGCGCGCGCCGGCATCAGCAACCCTCTCGCCCCGAACCACAGGTCGATCGCGTCAAGCGGAGCGGCGACAGGAGGAAGGGAACGGCCGACTCTCACGCGACGGGTCGTCTTTCATGCGCGCTGAGCTGCTCTTCGAACAGCTCCCGCACGCGTGCCCGATCGGTCAGCCCGCTGCCGTCGAGTGGCAGCGCGCCTGTCGCCAGCCAATGGATCGGCAGCATGTAGCTCGGCACCAGTCGACTGAGCTCGCGTCGCAGCCATACCGGGCTGCAGCCGTTCGCGATCGCAGGAACATAGGCGCAGCAGATCAACGCGCCGTCGAAGCCGCCGCGATCCAGCGCCACAATCGCCGACGCCTTCACCGCATCGATGGTCTGCATCGCCATCTCAATCTCACCGAGCTCGACACGATGGCCGCGCTTCTTGATTTGCTCGTCGCGTCTGCCGACGACGTGGACGAGACCTGTGCCGCCGACGCGCGCGAGGTCGCCGGTCTTGAAGAGCCGCTCGTGCACCCGCTGCGGATGATGCATGAAGCAGGCGTTGGTCTGCGCGAGATCGCCCCAATATCCGCGCGACACGCCCGCGCCTCCGATGTAGAGCTCGCCGATCTCGCCGGCAGCCACCGGATCGAGCGTGCCGGGATTCAGCACGTACAGTTCCTTGCCAGTGCACGCGCTGCCGATTGGAATCACGTCATTCGGCTCGGGACCGGCGGGCACGGTGTAGGCGCTGCTGACAATCGAGGTCTCAGTCGGGCCATAGAGCGCGGTGAATCGGACGTGAGGCAGGCGCGCCATCCACTGCGCGAGCGTGGCGCTCGCGATCGCATCGCCCGACCAGGCGACGCGCCTCAGTGCCGGAAAGCTGTCGCGCTGCACGAGATCGAACTGCGCCATGTACGAGAGCACGGACGGCATCGAGCACCAGTGCGTGATCCCTGACGAGCGAATGAACTCGGACAGGTTGTTCGGCAGGACGCTCACGAGCGGCGGCACCAGATGGAGCTCGGCGCCGGCAGCGGCAGCCGTAAAGATGTCGAGCGCCGACATGTCGACGTGCAGCGGCCAGTGACACGACAGGCGATCGTCACGCTGCATGCCGAAGAAGCGGTTGGTCCACTCGACGCAATGAATCACATTGGCGTGCGTGAGGATCACGCCCTTGGGCACGCCGGACGATGCCGACGTGAAGAACACCAGCGCGGGATGAAACGCGCGATTGTGCGTCTCGATCCGATCGGCGCTGTACACCAACAGATCGTCGAACGAGAAGTCGGCCTTGATCGTGCGCGACGCTTCACGATCGATCCATCCGATCGCGAGCCGCGTCGA
>Ga0075434_100000016_pt1 | contig 75294 bp, 67 predicted proteins | sample RhiMethybrSRZTD3_FD_75298 | JGI IMG/M metagenome (GOLD analysis project Ga0075434, IMG submission 75298) | Populus rhizosphere microbial communities from Tennessee, USA - Rhizosphere MetaG P. TD hybrid SRZTD3 | ecosystem: Host-associated > Plants > Roots > Rhizosphere > Soil | place: USA...
AAAGCCCCTTTGAGTTCATCAAGGTCCAGGGGCTTCATGGCGAAGTAGTCGACTGGGACGTCCAATGCGCCGCGGGCGTTTGTGATGCTGCCGTAGCCAGTGAAAATCATGATCACAGGGCGTGGCCGCAACTTCGAAGCAGTGTGGGCCAGTTCCAGTCCGATGTCCTCGCGTTCCATGCAAAGATCGGTCAGGATGGCATCGAAACGGTGAGCATTGTGGATCAGGTCTAAAGCCCCAGAGCAGCTACTTGCGGTCGTGATCTCGTAGCCGGCTTCCTGCAGCACAAGCTTTAGCGTAAACAAAACGTTCTCCTCGTCGTCGACGATGAGCAGCGAAGGTTTTTTGGGCATCGATGCCAACTCTGAGGAGCGACTCGGGATCTGTGTGCAAATTTTATCGGAAAATCACTAAAGCTGCTTGTGGATACAACCCAATCGGGTGGAGACAGTCTTAAGGGCTCCCATTTCTCTTCTTCCCGCGTGCGGTCTTGATCGTGGACGACGAAGCCTCGGTCCGGTCCACCTGTAGCATGATTTTGCGTGAAGAGGGTTATGAAGTATCCGCCTTTGGAAAAAGAAGATGGTGGATTACTGCGGGCGGAGCAGGCGAAGAAATTGCGGCAGCCGCCGGTGGTGATTCTTTCTACCGGGTACCCGACAAGTGAGCGGTTGCGACGCGCTCTCAAGTTGAGGGTGGATTATCTGGTGTTGAAGCCCGCCGAGGCCAATGAAGTAACCAGCGTGTTGCAAGGTTCGCTAGTGCGCCGCGAGATTACCGAGAATTTAAAAAGCCACCAAGGCACGAAGGTCCGCCAACCCGCTGCGCAAAAGGTCGTGTCGTGCCATTCATCAGAAATTCATAGGTTTGTAACCCTCCCGTAACACGGCACGCTTAGAAACAGAGCACCCGCTTTGAACGCCGGCTCCTAAACAGGTCTGAGCGACAGGCAATGACACGTCTGTGTCCCAAGGTCAGACGACAAACTGCTGTCGAATGCAAGGCCCCAAAGTCAATCGTCTGGTTCGCTCTGACCGGCGGATGTGACAGTCGACAAGGATCGCCTCCGCCAAAACCTGGAGGCAAAAGGAGAAATGATGAAGTCTCTTCTCAGGTGGTGCGTAGTTCCGCTCTTGGCGACAACGCTGGTGGCGCAGACTGCGGCTAACCCGAAGCCAAAGAAGACACGCGCCAGAACCGCGACCATTACGGCACAGGATATCCAGAGTCTTCGCGATGCTCTAGCTGCGCAGCAACAGCAAATCGAACAGCTGAAACAGCAGATGCAAACTCGCGACGCAGCCTTGCAGCAGGCGCAACAGCAGGCCCAGCAAGCGCAACAGCAGCTTCAGCAGGCGCAGGCTTCGGCTATCGAAGCCCAGCAGAAGGCGAGTGCGGCGGAGACAGCTGCGAACGAGCAGCAGGACAGCGTCACTAAGCTTTCGAGCGATATGGATGACGTGAAGACCACGCTCACCAACAACGCTGTCGGCGTGCAGGATGAGCAGAAACGTATGTCGGCTCTGGAATCGTTAGTGGGCAAATTCCGGTTTACGGGTGACGTTCGCGTACGCGGCGAAAGCTTCTTCCAGGACTTCCCAGGGTTTCCTGATCGTAATCGCGCCCGTATCCGTGTTCGTCTTGGCATTGAAGGCAAACTGAACGAAGACTTCCTCGGCGGAATTGCGCTGGCGACGGGTTCTTTGGGCGATCCGACCACTACCAATGAAACTTTGACCAATTTTTTTGATCGCAAGACAATTGCCCTGGATCGTGGCTACATCACCTACAACCCGGTAGCGCACAAATGGCTCTCGCTCACGGGTGGTAAATTTGCCTATACGTGGCTGCGTACACCAGTAACCTTCGATTCTGACTTGAACCCTGAAGGTTTCAGCCAGAAGTTCTCCTGGGATTTGAAAAGTCATTTCTTAAAGAATGTCACCATTCAGGGCATTGAAATGCTGTTCAACGAGTCCAACTCCGGCAGTTCGTTCAAAGCGCGACAGGACTCTTACGCCCTGGGCGGACAGATCTCCGCGAAACTGCAATTAGGCAAATGGTGGACGGCGACGCCCTCGTTCCTGAGCCTCAAATGGAACAGACCTGACTCTATTCTGCAGGCAAGCGCCTTTGCAGTGCAGGCGACCACGACGGGCACTCCTGCTTCCGGTACCACCCCGGGAGTTGGACCGTTCAACGTACCGGGTGAAGGGCCCGGCTGCGCGAACGTGCAAGGATTGCCGAGCCCCAATGTGCCGAACTGTCCGTTTGGTCCGAACGGCATGACCAACGCAACGTTCATCGCTTCCGATAACAAGGCGCATTTTTTTTCGGGCTACAACTACGCGGATTTCATCCTGAACAACCAGATTGCAACCGGGATGACGCGCCTACCGCTGAATATCGTGCTCGAGTTTGAAGACAACCTTGACGCCCAACCCCACCCGCTGGACTCAACGGGCGCTGTGATGACAGGTCTCGGTAGCCAGAATAAGGCTTACGGAGCGGACATCAGCGTGGGCCAGCAAAAGAACAAGAATGACATCCAGATTGGATATGCGTGGCTGCGGCAGGAACAGGATTCGGTGATTGCTTCATTCAATGAAAGCGATCAGCGGGCGCCAACGAATATTCTGCAGCACAAGATCTATGCTCTGTGGAAGGTGCGCGCCAACACAGCGGCCGGTTTCACATGGTGGCGCGGCCGTACGTTGAACACCAATCTGCAGAATGCCGCGAGAGTATCGGGAGTGGGAACGCCGTCGAGCTTGCCGGTCGGGGCGATCGAACCCTATCTCAACCGGCTGCAGTTCGATCTTGTATACACCTTCTAGTTCGCAAAGCAAGAATGGCGCTGCGACTTGGATCGCAGCGCCATTCTTGCTTTAGGACCGTGCTCGTCACGACCGGCTGGCTGCGTTTAAGCGACGCGCGCGGCTTGTTGATAAACCTGCGGTGCGGCGGTGAGGACACCGGTGTGGTCCCAGCGCTCGCAAACGCGGTTGGTGATCTCCCAGACTCGATCAAAGCCGCAAGGCTCGGGCATTATAACGCCAGCCAGACTACGGATCACGCGGTTCAGTTGTTCGATGTTTTCGGACGTGGAGGCGAATGCTTCTCGAATTGCTGACATTGGGGGAGGGCTCCTAAAACTTTTTATTTCCGCTAACAACGTTATAGATGATCTCGCATGGTAATGGGTCTCCGCAATCAGCTAGATACTCGATTACGATGGTGCTACGACTAGTCTTGCGACCACGTCCGGGTGGACAGTGCAAGGTACAATTACCCCTCCAGAATGCGCTTTTTCGCAGGGTTTCGCGCTGGCGTCGTCAGCAAGCTAGCCCTGAAATTACAAATCGTATTTCTTCACCAGATGGCGGAAAGAGCGGTAGGAAATTTTCAGAAGATCTGCGGCTCGTGTCTGAACACCGTTGGAGCGAACGAGAGCTGATTGCAGCAGTGAACGCTCGATGTCGGCGACGTACTTCTCCATATCCATTCCTTCAGGCAGGACACCGCCATGGCTGATGATTGCGCCGCCGATCCCGACGCCAGCGGCCGCGGCTCGCGCTTTGGGTCGTTCAGCCGGAAGCTCGACGTGCAGCTCTTCTCCCATTTCGAGAGCGACGGCGCGCTCGATTGTGTTTTCGAGCTGACGGACGTTGCCTGGCCAGTCATATCCGCAGAGGGCTTCGAGGGAATCCTTGTTCACGCGCGCAATGCTCTTGCCTGCTGCTGGTGCATATTTCTTGAGAAAGTGGTTCACGAGGAGCGGAATATCCTCGCGGCGGTCACGCAGAGGTGGTACCGAGACCGGAATTACGCTCAGGCGATAGTAAAGATCTTCGCGAAAAGCGTTTTCGCCCACCAATTTGTCCAGGTCGCGATTGGTAGCAGCAATCACGCGCACGTCAATGGGGATCTCATTCGTGCCTCCGACCGGGCGTACGCAGCGCTCCTGCAGCACGCGCAGGAGCTTTACCTGCATGGTCAAGGTCATCTCGCTGATTTCGTCCAAAAAGATGGTGCCCTGATCGGCGACTTCGAACAGCCCGCGTTTGTTCTGGTTGGCTCCGGTGAAGGCGCCTTTTACGTATCCAAAGAGTTCACTCTCCAGCAGCGTCTCAGGAAATGCGCCGCAATTGATGGAGACGAATGGCTCCGTAGCACGCGGCGAGCACACGTGCACGGCGCGAGCCACCAGTTCTTTACCGGTCCCGCTCTCGCCGTAAATGATGATGGTGCTCTGGGTGGAAGCGACGGTGCGGATCGTCTGCTTCAGTTTTTCCATGGCGAGGCTGCCGCCGACGATGTTGTCGAGTGAGTTGCGAGTGGCGGCATCCCGCTTGAAGGCAAAATTCTGCCGGCTCAGAGCCATTTTCTCCAGAGCACGGTTGATTGCCAGCTTGATCTCGTCCACCAAACCGGGGGATTTGCGGATGTAGTCGGTGGCGCCGCCCGCCTTGACGGCCTGCACCGCAGCTTCATAGTCGTCGACTGCGGTAATGAGAATCACGGCAGAGTCTGGGGACATCCGATGGGCATAGCGAAGTACTTCAATTCCATCAGTGTTCGGCATCTTGATATCGGTGATGACTACGTCGTAGATCGCGCCATCGAGCTTTCGCTTGGCGTCGTCGCCCGAGTTTACCGTCTCGACCTTGTGACCTTCCCTGCGCAGAGCGATATCCAGCATCTGGCAAATGGAGCGCTCATCATCGCAAACTAGAATATTACCCATTCGCTCCGCCCCCGGTTCCAGCGGCCGCCGTCGCGGTTTTCAGGGAACTCGTTTGTAATGCCACCGCCTCGGTCGTAGATTTTTGCGTTTGCCTGACCCGCTGCTCCGTGCTTATGCGCCGCAAGCGTAAGACAAACACACTGCCCTCCCCGACTTTGGAACGGGCCCAGACCTTTCCTTCGTGGGCCTGCACGATCTGGTAAACGATAGCCAGCCCGAGCCCCGTTCCTCCTTCGAACTGCGACTGAAAAGGTTCGAATACCTTTTCAACCAGCTGTGGGCTCATGCCGGGGCCAGTATCGGCAAAGTTGATCTGCCAGTCGTCTCCGGCCCGTTCCACTGAGACGGTCAAAGTCCCACCTTTTTTCATGGCCCGCACGGCGTTTTCGCAGAAGTTCCAAAACACCTGTTTAATCTTGTCACCGTCAGCCAGGGTCGAGGCTTCGAGAACCTTATAGCGCCGTTCGATGCGAATGCCGGTTTTCTGGGTAAAGAGCCGGTGCTCGAGGAGGGTAAGCGTGTCCTCGAGAAGAGGCAGGAGATCCACCTTGGAGAACTGATACTGTTTGCCGCGGGAATACGCCAGGAAGTCGGTAATAATCCCGTTGAGGCGATCCGATTCTCGCGTGACAATCTGGAGAAGTTGGCGATGTTCCTGGCTCAGGCCGGGGATGTCAGAAAGCATGCTGACCGAACCGGCGATGGAGGTAAGCGGATTCCGAATTTCGTGAGCAATGGCTGCCGCAAGGCGCCCCACGGCGGCGAGGCGGTCCTGCATGCGCAGGTCCCGCTCCAGGCGGCGGATTTCGGTGAGATCATCGAGCGTGTAAACGTAACCGATGATGCCGCGGTTGGCCACGGTCAAAGCGGAAACCAAGACCCGGAAGGTCTTGCGAAAGCCGTTCGGTGCGGCAAAGCGCACTTCACTGTGCATGCGCTCTGATTCCACGACGGGTAAGGGATCGAGAAAGAGTTGGTGCACGGGCTGGCCCCACAAATCGCGGTCGTTCCTCTCCAGGAGCTTTTGGGCCGCCGCGTTGACCAGGGTGATCTGACCGTCGAGGCCAGTAGTGATCAGCCCTCCACTGATCGACTCAATGATGTTCTCGTGAAGGGCTTGCAGGTTTTGCAAAGCGCCCCTGGCGTGCTTCAGTTTGACGTCGACCTGGCGGAGCTTGGACGCCAGGCGTCCTGCCAGGTACGCGACTGCGAGATAGGCGAACAGGTTGATGAAAATGATCGCCTGAAAAAGCCTGAAACCAGGGTGGGAGCTCGCATAAGAGGGAATGACGTCGAAATATGCCAGCTCGACGATGGTCCCGAAGAGCAGGAATGCCATGGCCGCTATCAAATAGGCCCAGAGTCGCGGGAGCAGGATGCACGCAACAATAATCACCAGCGGATAAAGAAAGTTCAGGGAACTGTCCACTCCGCCGGTGGCGTAGACGACGAGCGTCACCATTGCCAAATCGGTGAGAACCTGCAGTAAGGATTGGAGGCGCTGCTCCTCCCAGAAGGAAATTAACCACAGATAGAAAAGGGAGGTGGCATACCACAGGAGGATCGTGTTAACGAAAAAGCGCATCGGCATTGGACTGGGAGTGAGCCTCGCGATCGCCAGCTCGATGCCGAGGAGAAATGTAAGAATGATGATGCGAACCTTGACCAGCCATGCCAGCCAAAGCCGCTCATCGAACATGGAACGCATACATGATCCAAATGCCCGGCCAGGATGCCGCCGGGTTTCCGCTGCCGTTTGCAGCTAACCGGACGTAATAACGACAGCTTCGAATTGATGAAAAGGCCCTGCCGCGGCCCGTGCCGGGCAGGCCAAAAGAGTTTAGCCAGCCAGCTTTGCGATCATCGAGAACAATGGCATGTACAGCGAAATTACGATTCCGCCGATCATGACGCCCAGCATTCCGATGATGATGGGCTCGAGCATAGCCAGCATGTCCTTGGTCGCTGAGTCGACTTCCTCTTCATAGAAGTCGGCGATCTTCTGCAACATTGCATCCATGGCGCCGGTAGCTTCACCAACACCGATCATCTGGACCACCATGTTGGGGAAGACTCCCGATTCGCGCAGAGGATCGACGATGGTGCGGCCTTCCTCGATCGCCTTGCGCACCTTCATCAGGGCTTCCTCGAGAACAGCATTACCGGAAGTCTTGGCAGTGATGCTCAAACCTTCCAGGATGGGAACGCCTGAGGTAATCAAAGTGCCGAGGGTTCGAGTAAAACGTGCCACGGCAATCTTGCGGAGCAGCAACCCGATGACGGGTGTTTTCAGGAGCACATAGTCAAGGACGTAGCGTCCCTTGGGATCTTTTCGCACCTGCTTGATACCGAAGATCAACCCTACAATTCCTACGATGAAGAACCACCAGAAGTGGCCTACGAACGCGCTCAGCCCCATGGTGATGCGGGTAGGTAATGGCAGAGCGACGCCAAGGCCAGTAAACAAGTTGGAGAAGATGGGCACGACCCACTTCAGCAAGGCGCCAACGATGAGGAACGCCAAGGACACGACTGAGACTGGGTAGATGAGGGCCGACTTGACGGCGGCGCGCAGCTTGACGGCCTTTTCGACGTAGAGAGCCAGGCGCTGCAGAATGATGTCCAGAATACCGCCCGTTTCGCCGGCCTCGATCATGTTGGTGCTCAAGTCATCGAACACCTTTGGATACTGCTTCATGGCGTTGGCCAGGGTGGCGCCGCCTTCCACCGTGGTGCGCACACCAGTCAGCGTTTTCTGGAAAGTCGGGTTCTCCTGGTTGGCCGCCAGGATCTCGAGACATTGCACCAGGGGCAGACCGGCATCGATCATCACCGAGAACTGGCGGAAAAAGATCGCGATGTCCTTGGTCTTGACTTTTGTGGACCCGAAGGTTGGGAGGGCAAATTCTTTGCCCTTCTCGCGGACGGCAGCCGGAGTGATGCGTTCTCGCCGCAATTGGTTCGTCAGAACCTGCTTGTTGGGCGCTGTACGTTCGCCACTTACTTTTTCTCCGGCGGCGTTCTTACCCGAAAACGTGAAAACTGGCATGATAGGTTCTCCTAATTACGTTTATTGCTTCAGGGTACGTTTGCTGATTTTCGCCCCCGCTTCCACTTTCCTAGGTCCGAGACAGAGACCGGGCCGACTACAAACTTGACGTTCAGCGCTTGCCGGGCGCGGCTCCTTTGGCCATCCCGGCCGGCTGATTTCGGTGCAACAGGCTTGCTCCGCGATTTATCATTTCGGTCAACTCGTCCTGATTGCTGGACCGCGACAACGCCATCTCCAGCGTGATCTGTTTCTGGAAGTAGGCAGTGGCCAGGGCCTGGTTGAAAGTCTGCATTCCGAACTTATCCTGGCCGGACTGCATGGCGGAATAAATCTGGTGAATCTTGTCCTCACGGATCAAGTTTCGAATGGCTGCATTGGGCACCATGACTTCCATGCACATGGCGCGGCCCTTGTTGTCGGATTTTGGCAGCAGGCTCTGACAAAGAATTCCTTCAAGCACGAGAGAGAGCTGAGCGCGGATTTGCGGCTGCTGATGAGCCGGGAAAACGTCGATGATACGGTTGATCGTCGAAGCTGCCGAGTTGGTGTGTAGCGTGCCGAAAGTCAGGTGGCCGGTTTCAGCGATGCGCAGGGCCGACTCGATGGTCTCCAGGTCGCGCATTTCACCGATCAGCACCACGTCCGGGTCTTCACGGAGCGCAGCGCGCAACGCGTCGGTGAAACTCTTGGTGTCGGCGTGCAGTTCGCGTTGGTTCACGACACAGTTCTTGTTCATGTGCACGAACTCGATGGGGTCCTCGATGGTGAGGATGTGGTCGTGCCGTTCGGTGTTGATTTTGTCGATCATGGCCGCAAGCGTGGTTGATTTGCCGGATCCAGTGGGGCCTGTAACCAGCACCAAGCCACGCGGCTTGTCACAGAGCTTGCTTACCACCGGGGGCAACCCCAGCTGATTGAAGGATTTGATCTCAAAGGGAATCAAACGAAAAACTGCTGAGGTAGCCCCGCGTTGATTGAACACGTTCGCGCGGAAGCGCGCCAGACCTTTCAATCCAAATGAGAAGTCGAGTTCGAGATTTTCTTCGAAGCGATGTTTCTGCGAATCCGTCATCACGCTGTAGGCGAGTTGCTTGGTCTCGGCCGGCGTCAACTGCGGGAGATCGAGCGGAACGAGGTGCCCGTGCACGCGGATCTGCGGCGGCGAATTGGTAGTCAAGTGGAGGTCGCTTCCTGACATCTCCAGCAGTCGTTTTAACAAGTCACTTAAGGAAAGAGACATAGTTTTTTATTCCCTTCTTCAAAGCTCAGTGAATGGTCTCGCGAGCCACTTCTTCCAAAGTGGTCATGCCTTGCGCAACCTTGATCAGTCCGCTGCGACGCAAAGTGATCATGCCGCGCTCGATGGCCTTTTTCTTCATTTCGACTGCCGATGCTCCGACGAGCACCAATTCCTTAATTTCGTCGTCCACTTCCATGACTTCGTACAAACCAGTTCGGCCTTTGTAGCCGGTGTTGCTGCAGACTCCGCAACCTTTGCCTTTCTGGATTTTTACCGTCTTCGCCTCTTCGGGCGTGTAGCCTTCTTCGATCAGCGCCTGCACAGGGACTTCCACCACTTCCGCACAATCGCGACAGATGCGGCGGACCAGTCGCTGCGCACAAATCAGGTGGACTGAAGTTGCCACCAGAAATGGCTCGATGCCCATGTTCATTAGGCGGGTAATCGTCTCGGGCGCGCCGTTCGTGTGCAGTGTGGAAAGCACTAGGTGACCGGTAAGGGCGGCCTTGATGGCAATTTCTGCGGTTTCGAAATCGCGAATCTCGCCCACCAGAATGATGTTCGGGTCCTGCCGTAAGAAGGCACGCAACGAGGCTGCGAAATTCAACCCGATCTGTTCTTTCATCTGCACCTGATTGACCCCAGCGAGCTGAAACTCGACTGGGTCCTCGGCCGTCATAATGTTGGTATCCGGGGTGTTCAGCCGCGCGATGGAGGAGTACAGAGTGTTTGTCTTGCCAGATCCCGTCGGTCCCGTTACCAGCACCATCCCGTAAGGCTTCAGAATCGCTTTTTCGAATTTGCCGAGAGACTCGGACTCGAAACCCAGCTTGGTCATGTCGAGGCGAAGATTTTCTTTGTCGAGCAAGCGGAGCACGATCTTTTCGCCCCACAAGGTGGGTAAGGTGCTCACGCGGAAGTCGAGTTGTTTCTTGCGCCCCCCGACGTTCATCTTCAGCATGATGCGGCCGTCTTGCGGCAGGCGCTTTTCGCTGATGTCGAGCTTCGCCATGATCTTCACGCGCGAGGTAATGGCGTCTTTCAGTTTCAGCGGAGGTGACATGATGCTCTGCAGCACACCGTCAATGCGGAAGCGCACACGGAACTCTTTTTCGTAGGGCTCCATGTGAATGTCGCTGGCCCCACGCTTCACCGCATCGGTCAACACCAGGTTCACAAGCTTAACGATGGGAGCTTCATCGGCCGCCTTCTCCAGGTCGGCGAGATCCATCTCTGTTTCTTCGGACTGCAGTTCAACGTCGGGCTCCCCCATGTCCGTCATTGACTGCATGACCTGTTCGAGATCTTCCTGGCTGGTCGTGCCGTATGCTTTCTCGATCCCTTCCTGGATCGAGCTTTCCGAGGCCACCACCGGCTCAATGTTGAAGCCGGTCATGAACTTGATGTCGTCCATGGCGAAGACGTTCGTCGGATCAACCATCGCGATTGTCAAAGAAGCCCCAACCCGGCTCAGCGGAAGAATCTGATAGCGCTTAGCAGTCTCGAACGGAATTAGCTTTACGACCGCGGGATCAATTTCGAAGTAAGAGAGATTGATGGCAGGAACGCCGTACTGCCGGGAAAGAAAATTAGTCACGTCTTCATCTGTCAGAAAACCGAGCTTTACCAAGGCGGAGCCCAGGCGGCAATTGGCTTCCTTCTGGACCTTCGCTGCCTGTTGCAACTGCTCCGCGCTAATGACCTTCTCTTTGACGAGAAGATCACCCAGCCGTTGAGACATGCCTGGATCTCCTATGCTCGCAGGAAAACGTTACGGATCTTGTTACTGCTATCGGGCGCGAAGAGCTGCCCTTCGGGGGAAGAAATTGCAGCCTATCGCGTTGACAGAAATTGTCAACGCATCCGGGCGTGGGCACCAGTAACTTTAGTACCTGTACGAGCCAGGTGACACAGGTTGAAACCGTTAACCGTGCGTGCAATACACGCTAGGCGGGCGTTTCGCAGAGAACCTCGTGCCCAGCAATTCAGGCGGACATGATCTTCAGTAAGGCGAAGTTCGATAATTCCCGTCCTCCAAAAATAAACCATCAGAAAGATTATCCTCCGTTCACAGACTATGAATGATGGCTACTGAATCCATGGTTGGAGTCCACAGTACGCCAGGATGAGCCACGAGGCTGGGGCTGAGCTATGGGAGAAGGCGCAACGAGAACAAGAGGTTGGCAGTGCATCATAGACCAAATGCATCCACTCCTCAGGAAACACGAGAAGAGAGCAGCCGACGACCCGGAAGAAACGGATATGGATTCTCAGCAGCCCAGGTGGTGGAGGAGAACGGCGCCCGGCGAGCGCTAAGTTAGTCTGACGACCTTATCAAGCTCTGCCCGCAGGGCAAGTATCCGCGATTTACGGCGCTGGTAAGCGCTTAATTCTTCATCGCGCAGAGCGCTGAATTTGCGCCCCGCAATCGCATCCACCTGCTGCTGCAGGAGCCGGATCAGTTCGTCCGCAATTTCCCCAAGTCCGCCAGCATCCATGTGAGCAGCTAACGGCAGATCTCGGACGGCCGCCAGGATACGGCGCAGGCAACTCAGTGCGTTGCGTCACCGGCAGAGGATGAAGGAATTCAGGGGTTTAGGTTAGTTCCCAGGGCCTGGATTAATTATGCCGAGCTTATAATGAAAACACCGGATAGCGGCAGTCTCACGTGATTTGCCGCTAATGTTCTGTGTCTGCTCCCGCTCCAACCCGGCCTATGGAAAGCCCCAGCAGGAAGAAGATCATCGTGTCACTGCTGGCAGGGACTCTGTTCCTGTTTGGCATTCTTCTTTCGTTATCGTCTTTCGATCTTCCTTTCCAGCCGGGTACGAACCAGGAGCTGTTGTTCTTTGCCGCCCTTGCCGCCCTGATTTTCCTGCTGTTTGTCGCCCTCACTTTCGTTCTGGGCCGTAATCTTTTGAAGCTCTTTGCGGAAAGAAGATTGGGGGTTCTGGGATCGAAGTTCCGCACCCGCCTGGTGGTTGCCGGCCTGCTGCTCTCGTTTCTGCCCGTAATCATGATGTTCTGGTTCGCCTATGGGCTTATGAACCGTTCGATCGACAAGTGGTTCTCGCGGCCGGTGGAAGAAGTGAGGGGAGATACGTCTGCGATGGCATCCCTGCTCTCCAAGTATGCTGCACAGAATGCGCGGGTGGAAGCGGAGAGCATTGCGGTTACACCCGAAACGCAGCGCGCCTTCTCCGGTCACGGCTTTGCCCCGGTGTTGGATGAGTTTCGACGACGGCAAGCCACCCTGCAGGGCGGGTTTGCCGTTGCCATCAAGAAAGATAATGCCGAAGCCAGTTTCGGAGCTCCGGCTTCGTGGCTGTTACTGAAACCCCGGATTCAACTTCAGGGCCTAGACTCCGATATGCCGGTTCATCTTAATTGGGAGCAGACAGACTACATCCTGGGCGCATCGCCCGTTGGTAAACAGGGCCTGATATTGGTGGGCATGCCTCTGCCGCGTAAGTTTTCGGACACCGTGAGGCAGTTGGAGGCCAGCCAGCAACGCTATCTGGAGCTGAGCCGTGGGCGCCGGCTGGTGCGCCGAACATACATGGGCCTGCTGTTGCTGCTCACGGTGCTGGTACTGTTTGCGACCACATGGCTGGCCTTATTTCTGTCCAAACTGGTCACGCGTCCCGTCGCGGCGCTGGCGGAAGCGACGCAAGAAATCTCCCGGGGACGCCTCGACTACCGCGTGGAAGTCAGCGCGGCGGATGAAATGGGCGAACTAGTCCGATCTTTCAACCGAATGGCGGAGGAGTTGGAGTCCAACCGTCGCCAGATTGAGGATTCTAGCCGAGATCTTAGCGCGGCGAACATGGCACTTGAGCAGCGTCGGCGGCACATCGAGACGATCCTGGAAAGTATTCCTACAGGCGTGCTGTCGCTTGACGCGCACCGGCGGATCACCCATGTGAACCACGCATTTCTACGAATGTTCACGCCAAGCGGCACAGAATCCGGCTCGGCAGATTCGCTTATCGGGGCGGCTCTCAGCAACGTGTTTTCGGCTGAGATTCTGGAGGATATCGAGCCGCTGCTGCGGCGGGCCGAGCGCATGGGCAGCACGACCACACAATTGGAGATGGCGCTGCAGCACTCGCAGTTCAGCGTCGCCCTGACGGTTGCCAGCCTGCAGCATGGGGGAAAGGAACTCGACTATGTTCTTGTTTTTGAAGATCTCTCCGATCTGCTGAAAGCTCAGAAACAGGCCGCCTGGCGCGAAGTGGCGCGCCGCGTGGCACATGAGATCAAAAATCCTCTAACCCCGATCGCGCTTTCGGCCGAGCGAATGCAGCGACATCTGGAGCGTGCCACTCCGCAGGACCGCTCTTCCTTGCGGATTCTAAAGGCCTGCGCGGAAACGATTTCAACAGCAGTCGAAAATCTGCGAACTCTGGTCGACGAGTTCTCCACTCTGGCCCGCTTTCCCACTGCCAAACCTCAAGCTGCCGACATCAACTCCATCGTCGAAAGTACCTTGGCCATGTTCAATGGCCGTCTGGAGACGATTCGTCTGCGTACTTTTCTTTCTCCTGACCTGCCGAAAGTGATGGCCGACTCAGAAGCCATCAAACGCGTGCTTGCCAATTTGGTGGACAATGCTGCGGAGGCAATGCAGGGTTCTTTGCTGCGCGAGATTCAAATTTCCACTTCCCTTGTGGAAAGCCGGGACGCGGTGGAGATCACCGTATCCGACAGCGGCCATGGGGTCACTCAGGAATTGAAGGAGAGACTGTTTCTGCCTTATTTTTCCACGAAGAAACGTGGCACCGGCCTCGGATTGAGCATTGTTAGCCGCATCATCGAAGATCATCACGGCTCCATTCGCGTTGAAGAAAACGAACCTGTAGGCACCAGGTTCGTGGTCGAACTGCCGTTGGCATTGAAGATGACAGAAACTTCCGCCGCCGCCCCGCATGCATAACGTCCTCATTGTTGATGACGAATCCGGGATTCGGCAATCGCTGCAAGGGATCCTGGAAGATGAGGGTTACCGAAGCGACGTTGCCGAGACGGGGGAGGCCTGTCTTGAGTCTCTTCAGCAGAAAAAATTTGATGTAGTGCTGCTGGACATCTGGCTTCCGGGCATGGACGGCCTGGAAACGCTCGCCAAGATTCGGGAGTTCGAGAACGCTCCCGAAGTCATCATGATCTCAGGCCACGGCACCATTGAAACTGCGGTTCGGGCTACGAAGCTGGGAGCCTACGATTTCCTCGAGAAACCGCTCTCCATCGATAAGACTCTCATCCTGGTCAAGAATGCAATCGATGCCAAGCGTTTGCGGCGCGAGAACAGCGAACTGAAGAAACAACTCACTCCCAAAAGCGCCATCGTCGGCGAAAGTATTCCGATGAAGGCGCTGCGCCAACAAATCCAGATTATGGCGCCTACGAATGGACGTGTCTTGATCTATGGTGAATCCGGAACTGGCAAGGAACTCGTAGCGCACGCCATTCATGTTCAGAGCCTGCGCAAGGATGCAATGTTCGTGGAACTAAATTGCGCGGCCATTCCCGAGGATCTGATCGAAAGCGAGCTTTTCGGCCATCGGCGTGGTTCATTCCCGGCGGCTACGGGCGACAAGGAGGGTAAGTTTCAACGGGCTCACGGAGGGACACTCTTTCTGGATGAGATCGGCGATATGAGCCTCAAGACGCAGTCCAAGGTCTTACGCACGCTGGACGAACAGCGCATCACGCCCGTCGGCAGCAGTGAGTGGATGGAGGTCGACGTGCGTGTCATAGCTTCCACCAACAAAGACCTGGAAGAAGAAATTTCACATGGCAACTTTCGTGAGGACTTGTTTTATCGCTTGAACGTCATTCCTTTCTCTGTTCCGCCCTTACGCGAACGGGTTGAGGATATTCCGCTACTGGCACGCTATTTCTTGAAGGAGTTTTCCGCGGCATACGGCCGGCGCCCGCGTGAGATCACAGACGACGCTATCGAAACCCTCATGCGCTACTCCTGGCCGGGGAACGTGCGCGAGATGCGCAACGTGATTGAGCGCATCGTGATTATGAATCCAACCACCACGCGCTTCGATCGCAAGCACCTGCCTCCTCTGGTCCACCGCGACGGCAGCCGACGTTCGGGAGTACAGGAGTTTTCCACGCTGCACCAGGCCCGAGCGGCTTATGAGCGTGATTACATCTTAAAGAAGCTGGATGAGAACCACGGCAATATCAGCCGCACTGCGGAAGTGCTTGGGCTGGAGCGCAGTCATCTCTATCGGAAGATGAAGACGCTCGGAATCGCTGTCAGGGAGTGACTGCAGATAGGCAACGCACTACTTCTTTAACATGCGGATTTCAGCGCCGTTCTTGGCAAACTTCACTTCATCCATGAGCTGATTGATCAGAAAAATTCCACGACCGTGGTCTGAATAGAGGTTTTCGCCCTGCAGCGGGCTGGGAACGTTGGCGGGATCGAAACCTGGGCCGGGATCACGCACCACGATCAGCATCCCTCGGTCCTGGTCGCATGCGACATCGCATTCGACAACCTTGGAAGCATCTGCTTTTGCACCGTGGACGACGGCGTTGGCCAGGGCCTCGCTAAGCGCCAACTCGATGTCGCTTTCTTTGCCATCGACACACTTCATCTCTCGAATTATCTCCATCACACTTTCCACCACCGGGTCAATCGCGTCGCGGTCAGCAGACAGGGCGACGCGCAACTTCAGAACCAGCTTTTCAGGTTCAAAGTCGCGGATTTCGACATCAGGAGACATGCTAAGAGCAGCGGTTCAGCAGCGAGGCGATTGTACAAGCCCTTGCCGCACTGAGCAAACACCGTTGGGCATGGCGGCATGATGGTCTTATCAAAACTGAACCGTTTCGCTTTTAGTACCGGCAGAACCGGCCACAAGAAATCTGTTGTTACGGCATAATTATTACTCCTGCCTCGCTCCCACCAGTTGGTCGAGATGCCGCCTCCAATCCAGCTCTTCCACGAACTCCCGCGATTCTCGCCACGCGGGACGCACTTTTACAAAAAGCTCCAGAAATACACGTGTACCTAACATTCTCTCAATCTGCTGACGGGCGGCAGTGCCCATTTTCTTCAGCATTTGACCGCGTTGTCCGATAAGGATTGCTTTTTGTCCCGGGCGTTCACAATAGATCGCAGCCGCGATATGCGTCAGCTTAGGTAATTGTTCGAACCGCTCTACGACCACGGTTACAGCGTAAGGCACTTCCTCGCTGGTCTGATGTAGCACTTGCTCTCTGATAATTTCGGCGGCCATGAAGCGCGCCGGCTGATCGGTAATCTGCTCCTCAGGAAAGTAGCGTGGCCCTGGCGGCAAGGCCTCGACGATTTTTGGCAGCAGCAAGTCCAGGTTCTGCTTCTTGAGTGCAGAAATTGGAATGATTTCGCGAAACACCGGCAATTTGCTGTATTGGTTGATAAGGGGCAACAACTTAGATTTGTCATGCCGCAGCAGATCGATCTTATTCAATAGCAGGAAGACTGGCGTTCCCGACCTTTTCGCCATCTGAACCAGAAACTCATCGCTTTGGTCGGGACGGTGGGTCACGTCAACAATCATAAGAATCAGGCTGCTGCCATCCATTGCCTCTCTAACCTCGCCCATCATCTTGCGGCCCAACGAACTGTCAGGCCGGTGAACTCCCGGTGTATCGAGCAGGATAATTTGCGCTCCTGATTTGTTTTTCAAGGCGGGAAGATGCACAACTCCCAGGATGCGATTGCGCGTGGTCTGCGGCTTGGGACTGATGATCGCCAGCTTCTCGCCAACCAACGCATTCAGGAGCGTTGATTTTCCCGCATTGGGGCGGCCGAGAATGCAAACGAATCCGGAGTGGAAGGCCATGGCGCGTCAGTTACATTAACTTCATCTGCCTGGGCCGGGCTACCGAAACGCGCACGCGCTCAACTTTGCGCTCTGTCGATTCCAGCACCTCAAAGCGCAGGCCATCCTCTTCGACTATGTCACCTTTTCGAGGAATGCGCCCTGCCAGTTCGCTCACCAAGCCCGCCACCGTAGCCGATTCGGTAGTTTCCGGTCTGGTGCCGAAGAGCTCGTTGAGCCGGTCTACATCCATGTTGCCGGTGACGATATAGGATTGGTCGCTCTCGCGGACAATCTCCGCTTTGTCATGCTCGTCGCCAATCTCTCCCACAATCTCTTCCACTAGATCTTCGATGGTTACCAGGCCGGCGACCCCACCATATTCGTCGACCACAATAGCCATACGGATGTTGTTTTTTTGCATCTCGCGCAAAAGATCGCTGCCCAGCTTGCTTTCGGGTACGAAATAAACGTCCCTGCGCATCAGAGAATCTACGGTCCTGACGTGAGCCTCGCTGTCGGGCACTTGCAGCACATCCTGCGCGTAAACGATTCCCACAATATTGTGGATGGTGCCTTCAAACACAGGCACGCGAGAAAAGGGTTTCGAGCGCAATAATTCAATAAACTGCTCCACGGTGGTATTGTTGGGTACTGCCACGATTTCAGGCCGTGGCTTCATTGCGTCGCGTACGGTTTTTTCACCGAACTTAACGACAGATTGGATCAAGTCGCGGTTGCTAGGGTCGAGGATGCCCTCCTCCTGTCCAGCCTCGAGTAGTGCATCCACCGCCTCTGCCTGGGTCTCCGGCGTTTCGTCCGAGTGCTCCCGAGTTAGCGTGGTCACGGATTGCAGAAATCCGAGCATTAGAGTCACCGGCAAGACAATGTAAATGAGAACTCGTAGCGGAATGATCCAGCGAACAAACCATTCGCCCTTTGTCCGCGAGAAGAATACAAACGGCAGGAACCGGTTGAACACAACCACAACCAGCACCAGGCTAACGATGGCCTGGAGAATCTGGTAGATACTCCAATCTCCGTCCCGGAACAAAGCAAAGCCCACCAGCATGGCGATTGCCGCCATTGTGACCTGCACAAGCACCGCCATGGACAGCGAGGCCCGGGTCCGGCTGACTCCGAGCCGCGGCTCGATCTTCTGTTCAAACGTATCGATGTTGTTTTGGAACTCGCGCGACAGGAATTTGCCGATCTCTGCGTAAACGCGATCTACATAGGAAACAAGCGTGAGCACTCCCAGCAGCAGGACGAGCGCGATTGCAATCGCAAAGTTCATCGTAATCGCCTGGCTTTGGGGGCACGAGAAGGCTTACGGCCTGAGCGGTCTCGGCGTTTGCCCGCAGTTCCAGCCCACGAAATCCTCTCCATCAGTCCACTGGGCAAGTTCAGCGTACTACGCAAACGCAGCTCCTTGCGCGCCATCTCACCCTTATCCTGCTCATGATCGTAGCCCGCCAGGTGAAGTATCCCATGCAGAGCCAGGATCTTGATTTCCTCGGCGATGTTGTGACCGAGTCGGCGCGCGTTTTCGGAAGCAATCTCGGCAGATATGGCAATCTCGCCAGCGTTTATCTTCACCGAACACGGCTCCGAGGGGAATGCCAATACGTCCGTGGGCCTGTCCTTTCCGAGAAAGCGGCTGTTGAGGAGCCGCATCTCACGCTTGCTGGTCACCAATACATCCACAGCGCCCCTTACGCCGGCGACACGGCGGGCTGTGCTGACAAACCGGGCGAGTGCCGCCTCTGTCAGCTGCGCGACCCTCCTGCGAAAGATCACCAAGGGCTTCTCGCATTCTGCGATAACTCGGCGCGCAAGGTGTTGAATGCAAAGAGAACAGGAGGATCCGAATCGGACCCTCCTGCCAACTATCCCCCTAGTTTATTCTTTGCTCTCGGTTTCCGCTGACGAAATGGCAGTCTTGTCCGGTATCACAGGCTCGTTCCCGTTCGCCTTTCCATTTGTGCCGCTCTTGGACTCGAGCAACGGCATCTGTTCCTCGGCGGTTTTCGTCTTGTGCTCGTCATAGGCACGGATGATTCGCTGCACGAGATGGTGCCGCACTACATCAGCTTCGTCGAAGTAAACAAAGGTCAATCCTTCGACCTTTTTCAACACATCCGCGGCCTCCAGCAAGCCACTACGTCTTGCGCTGGGCAGGTCGATCTGCGTGATGTCACCTGTGATCACCGCCTTCGAGTTGAAGCCAAGACGGGTGACGAACATCTTCATTTGTTCAGAAGTTGTGTTCTGAGCTTCGTCAAGAATCACAAATGAGTCGTTGAGTGTACGACCGCGCATGAAAGCGATGGGCGCGATTTCAATGACATTCTTCTCGAGGTATCGATCCACCTTCTCCGGATCGAGCATGTCATAGAGTGCGTCATACAAAGGCCGCAGATAGGGATCAATCTTGTCCTGCAAGGTACCGGGCAGAAAGCCCAGACGCTCGCCTGCTTCTACAGCAGGACGCGCGAGGATGATCCGGTTCACTCGCTTGGCGAGCAGTGCGGAAATCGCCATGGCCACAGCCAGGTAAGTCTTCCCGGTCCCGGCAGGGCCGATGCCGAATACCATGTCGTGCTTTTCGATGGCCTCAAGATAGCGGCGCTGGTTCACGCTCTTGGGCTGCACGGTGCGCCGACCGAATGACCGCTGCCGCCCCGCTTCAGCAAGCCCGCGCAGTGTCGCCTTAGGATCGGCCATCAAGACGCGCAGCATGCTATTCAGGTCGCCATTATTGAAGGTGAATCCCGAGCGCTGCACATGTTCGTAATCGGTGAAGACTTGCTGGGCCCGCGCCACGTCGCGGGGCGACCCTTCTACTTCGATCGAATCGGACCGTAAATCGATGGTGATGTTCAGACCGTCTTCCAGCACGTGAAGATTTTCATCTCTCGGGCCGAACAGGGTTTCAATATTCGGACTTATCTCAATACTCTTCTTCATTCAGTCGTGCCGCGGGCGCTCATTCGACTTCGCACAGAGGGCGCCGCCCGCGAATTTTGCCTCCTTAACTTCCGCGCCTTAGATGCTCAAGCTGGCTGCGCAGAACTCCCCTTCCTCCGTGGGCAAGGGTTTCCAAAGACGGGCGAGCAGGGCTCGGCAAGAAAGACAGGCAAGCATTGCAAACGCAAACGATTCTTCTATAAGGAGATGGAAGCAGCCGAAGGTGCTCGCCCCAGGGCGCAAGCAACTACCCATTAAGCTTAAGGGTACCGCTGCTCTGGAATGAGAGTCAATGCCCATTAAGGGTCGAGGATGGCGGATGCTCCAGACCTCGTCTTCTTGGGTATTTACCCGCTATGTTCTAATAAAAAGTTGCAGGCTGCTGTTCCGTGGTGAGCACACTGTAAGCGGAGGGATTTTGGATTTCCAACTCAATGATGAACAGCTGCAATTGAAGAAGAGCGTGCGCGATTTTGCGGAGCGCGAAATCGGTCCCAATGTAATGAAATGGGATGAAGCGAGTGAATTCCCTCTCGCGACCGTCAAGGAACTCGGCAAGCTTGGGCTGCTGGGCACAGTTTTTCCGCCCGAGCATGGCGGCGCGGGCATGGGTTACGTCGAGTACGTCACCGCGATCGAGGAGATCTCGCGCGTGGATGGCTCGGTCGGAATTATCGTGGCGGCCCATACGTCTCTTTGCTGCAATCACATTTTTCTGGTCGGCAACGAAGGTCAAAAAAAGAAATACGTCACCAAGCTAGCCACAGGAGAGTACATCGGAGCATGGGGCCTGACGGAGCCTTCGTCCGGATCAGATGCTGGGAGCGCCCGCATGAACGCTAGCAAGACGAGAAGCGGCTGGGTGCTGAACGGCACGAAGACCTTTTGCACGAATGGTCATTATGCGGACGTGATTGTGGTTATCGCGGTAACGGATCGGGCCGCGCACACCCATGGTTTGTCCGCTTTTATCGTCGAGAAGGGAACGAAGGGATTCCGTCCCGGTAAAAAAGAGAACAAGCTCGGCCTGCGCGCCAGCGACACGGCTGAACTGATTTTTGAGGACTGCCTCATTCCTCACGAAAACCTTTTGGGCAGAGAAGGTGACGGATTCATCGATGCCATGCAGGTCTTGGATGGTGGCCGCATCTCCATTGCTGCCCTGTCGCTCGGCATGGCTCAGGGTGCCTATGAGGCTGCCTTGAAGTATTCCAGGGAGCGAAAGCAATTTGGCAGGGCGATCAGTGATTTTCAGGCGATTCAATGGAAACTGGCCGATATGGCCACGGAGATCGACGCCGCCCGGCTTCTAACGCTACGAGCCGCTTCCGTGAAAGATGCGGGGCTCAAGACCACGCTGGAGTCGTCGATGGCCAAGCTCTACGCCAGCGAAGTGGCTGTGCGCTGCGCCAATGAAGGCGTGCAAATCCATGGCGGCTATGGCTTTATCAAAGACTACCCGGCTGAGAAATTTTACCGGGATGTAAAGCTTTGCACCATTGGCGAGGGTACCAGCGAAATCCAGCGGCTGGTGATCGCCAGGCAACTGCTCAGAGATGAGTAGCTAACATCTGCCAATCGTGCTCCCGCCGCCCCCAAATCGGGCGAGAGCAATCATTCTGGCAGCAAACTCGTAAGTAGCTTTCGACATCCTAGCTCCGCCGCCACTGCCGAATTCCACACGGAGCCCAGGGATGAAGAAACTGTCCGGCAGTTACTGCCTACATAGGAAGCACCTACTAAGTCTCACACTCGCCTTTCTGGCTTTTGGCATTCTCGGCGTTCTAGGGGGCTGTGGTGGGCTTGGGAAAAGCCCCACGCCAACTCCGCAACCCGACCCGCAGCTCAATCAATCGGTGAACCACATCATTTTCATGGTGCAGGAGAATCGCGGCTTCGATCACTACTTCGGCAAGCTGGCGGACTACTGGCAGGCAAACGGCTACCCATCACAGCAGTTCGACGGGCTGACGGCTAACGCTTCCAATCCGATGGTCGACGGGAACAATAACGTGATCGGCACCGTGAACTCTTTCCACTTCCGCACGGTTTGCATGCAAAACATGAGCCCAGGCTGGAATGAAAGTCACGTGGACTGGAACCGGTTGGACCCTGTAAACGCCACGCCGGCGCTCGATGGATTCGTTCAGTCCGCCGCCAACTTCGCCAGGAACACCCTAAAGAATGGCATCACAGACGACATGCCCGGCGGGTTTTCTGACACGCAGGGACTTCGTGCCATGGGCTATTACGATGGCAATGATCTCAATTACTACTACTTCATGGCTTCCAATTTCGCTACATCCGATCGCTGGTTTTCCCCGATCATGAGCCGCACGCCACCCAATCGCCTATACCTTCTGGCCGCCACCTCGGCCGGTCATGCCAATCCTCCCAAACAGCCGTTATCTAACAAGACGATTTTTGAACAGTTGGAAACGGCCGGGGTATCGTGGAAAATCTATCTGACAGATCCAAATACCGCGTTTCTCGAGAACTTTCAGCCGTTCGGCTCTCAGCACGAATCGAAGATTGTCCCGCTTGATCCCGACTATTACAACGATGTGAACAATGGAACCCTTCCATCCGTCGCCATGATAGAGGGAGGATATGTGTCGGGACTAGACGAGCACCCGAACCAGAATATTCAAAAGGGCGCTGCGCACGTGGCGAACGTCATCAACAAACTGCTGGTCAGCCCGTCCTGGAAAGATACAGTTTTCATTCTGACATTCGATGAGGGCGGCGGCTTCTACGACCATGTGGCGCCCCACACCGGCACGCCCACCGATAAGCCGGACGATTTGGCACCGATGGATCTAAATCCCGGTACCAACGGTCAAGGAGGGGATATCTGCACGACGAAAACCGGCCCAAACTGCGACTTCGTGTATACAGGCTTCCGCATTCCTCTAATTGTAGTTTCGCCTTTTACGAAGAAGAATTTCGTTTCGCATACTGTTTCGGACTACACCGCGATTCTGAAACTGATCGAAACGCGCTTCGCGGTGGATAGCCTGACAAAACGTGATGCTGCGCAGATGGACATGACGGAATTTTTCGATTTCGCGAATCCGCCCTGGACATCACCGCCAAGCCCTCCGGACCAAAACTTGAGTGGGGTTTGCGACTACGATCCCGCGCATTATGGCGCCCCGTAGAAACGTAGCCTGGTTATTGCTCTAGCAATAGGTGCTTGTGCGGCTGCGGCTTTTGCCCCGCGGGAGCCCCGTTCCACACCTTCCGTTCCCCTAAGAGCATGCCTGCTTTACACTGATTGCTCTGAATCAAAAATTACAAAGCTGGGTGGAGCGCCTGCGCACGGGGGATCCGCGTGCACTGTCGCAAGCGATCAGTACGGTCGAGAATCGCGCGTTGGGCTGGTCCGAATTCCTTAAGGCGCTGTTTCCGTATAGTGGGCACGCGCGCATGCTGGGAATCACCGGCGCCCCTGGAGCGGGCAAGAGCACGCTGGTGGACCATCTGGCTCGTCACTATCGAAAGCAGAAGCGCACGGTAGGAATTGTCGCGGTGGATCCAACCAGCCCTTACACCGGCGGCGCGATTCTGGGCGATCGCATCCGCATGCAGGAACATTTTTCGGATCCCGGAATCTACATCCGCAGCATGGCAACACGCGGATCGTTGGGCGGCCTGGCACGCACCACGGCGGATGTGGCCACAGTACTCGACGCCTCTGGGCGCGATCTGGTGATCATCGAAACCGTGGGAGTTGGGCAGGACGAAATCGATATAGTGCGCGTGGCGGATATCACCATCGTGATTCTCGTGCCCGGCATGGGCGACGATGTCCAGACCCTCAAAGCCGGTATCATGGAGATTGCCGACATCTTCGTAATTAACAAGAGCGATCGTGAGGGAGCCGAGCGAGTGGAACGCGAAATTCGCGCCCTGCAATCCCTGGCCACGAGAAGCGACCGCTGGACGCCTCCCATCGTGAAGACGATTGCCAGTGAACGCCGGGGAATTGCCGAATTGGCCGTAGCCATCGCTGATTACGAAGCACATTTGCAGAAGGAGGATCGGCTACTGCAACGGAGCGTTCAGAACTGGCAGGAGCGCCTGGTTGAGATGTTACGCGACACGCTGCTGGAAAAGGTACGGGCTCGGATGGAAGATGGCGATCTCGCGCGCTATGCCAACCAGATCGCGAGGCATAAACGCGATCCCTATACGCTGGTGGAAGAGATCGTCGCAAGATTGGCAGAAGAAACCGAAGCCAGGAAAGAGCAATAAATGGCCGAACAACCTATCACACCTCGAGAAAAGGATTTCGCTAGCTGGTATCAGGACGTGGTGCTGCAGGGCGACATGGCCGAGCCGGCCGAGATCGTCAAGGGGTGCATGGTGATGAAGCCGAACGGCTACGCGATCTGGGAAATTTTGCAGCATGAATTCGATGATCGCTTCAAAGCTACCGGCCACCAAAATATTTACCTGCCACTGCTGATTCCTCAGAGTTTTTTGCAGAAAGAAGCGGAACATGTGGAAGGATTTTCACCGGAACTGGCGGTTGTGACCATCGCCGGAGGGAAAGAGCTTGAGGAGCCCTACATCATTCGGCCAACATCGGAAACTCTTGTCGGCCATTTTTTTTCCAAGTGGATCCAGAGCTATCGTGATCTGCCAGTATTGATCAATCAGTGGTGCAATGTGCTGCGTTGGGAGCTGCGCACTCGCATGTTTCTGCGGACCACCGAGTTTCTCTGGCAGGAGGGCCATACCGCTCACTCCACGCACCCGGAGGCGATAGAGGAAGTGCTCCGCATGTTAGACGTCTATGCCGATGTCGCGGAAAACGTAATGGCAATGCCGGTGATCAAAGGCGCAAAAACGCAAGCCGAGAAATTTGCCGGTGCGCTCAGATCGTATTCTATGGAAGCCATGATGCAGAACGGTCTGGCGCTGCAGGCAGGCACCAGCCACGATCTCGGCCAGAACTTCGGGAAGGCCTTCGACGTTAAATTCCAGACCAAAGAAGGCAAGCTCGACTACGTCTGGCAGACTAGTTGGGGCGTGAGCACGCGCTTGGTGGGGGGGCTGGTAATGACTCATTCCGACGACAAGGGTTTGGTGCTACCGCCCAGAGTCGCTCCGCGCAAGTCGGTCCTGGTGCCGATCTATCGCAAGGAGGAAGAGCGTTCCCAGGTGCTCGAAGCAGCAGACAAACTGGCCAAAGATTTAGGTGCACACGTGGACGCGCGCGACGGCTTCACTCCCGGCGCGAAGTTCTTCTATTGGGAGCGCCGTGGCGTGCCGGTGGTTTTCGAACTAGGTCCGCGGGACGTGCAGAGCGGGAATATCGTGATCAAGCGACGAGACACAGGCCAGAAAGAAGCCGTTCCCCAGAGCGAAGCTGTTCCAAAACTTGCAAACACGCTCGAGACAATGCAGAAAGATCTGTACAACAAAGCCAAGCAAAGACTTCAGCAAAATACGGTAGTCGCCAATTCCATTAAGGAAGTTGAAAGCATCCTCAATGAGGTGACTGCGGAAAAGGGCGGCGGCAAGTTTGTCATGGCCCATATCAAAGACGATCCCACGAGTGACGAGCGCATCAAGGAATTCAAGGCCAGCGTGCGCAACATTCCTTTAGTGGATGAATTTGGCGGGCCGGGCCAATGTATCGTGAGCGGCGAGATGGTGGAGCGAAGAGCGGTCATCGCCAAGGCGTATTAGCGTGTGATTCAGGTCCGCTGAGTTCATTTATGTTTACCATCGATCATCTCGGCATTGCTGTGAAGTCGCTCGCTACGGCAAAGAACATTTACGAGAAGCTCGGGTTGCAGGTCTCGCCGGAAGAATCGGTTGATGCCGAGCAGGTGAAACTGGTCATGGTGCCAGTGGGCGAGAGCCGCCTGGAGTTGCTGGAAGCTACGTCAGAGACTTCAGCCATCGCAAGATTCATCGCGAAACGCGGCGAAGGATTGCACCACGTTTCTATGCGCGTGCCTAATCTCACGAGCACAGTGGAACGCCTGAAAACAGAGGGAATCCGCTTGGTTTCGGAGGAAATCAAAGTGGGTGCGGACGGGCACCGCTACATTTTTGTGCATCCGTCAAGCACGGGCGGAGTACTGCTGGAGCTTGTAGAGTCGACGCACTAGCGTTTCGTATGCTTGTCCTCGGGGTCGACACTTCAGGCAAAAACGGCAGTATTGCGTTGGCGGAGTGCAGTCCTGATGAAGGCTGCAGTATCTTCGAAGTAGTCCCGCTCGCCGGCGGAACCTTCTCCGCCCAACTCATCCCGCAAATAGCAGAGCTGTTGCAGAAGCATCGTTGTCAGAAGTACCAAATTGACGCTTTCGCGATTGTGTCCGGCCCCGGCTCGTTCACCGGGCTGCGCGTCGGCCTGGCTGCGGTCAAGGGTCTTGCCGAGATCCTGCAAAAGCCCATCGCGGCAGTCTCGTTGCTGGAGGCCGTCGCGGTCAGTGCGAACGCTCACGGAAAGGTGCTTTCCGCTCTGGATGCAGGGCGGAATGAAATCTACGCGGGGCTATACGAAATCGGCGATAGTGTGAGGGAAATTGGCGAGCACTTGTACACCGCTGAAGAATTGGCAGGCGCCGGAAACGGATATCAAATAGTTACTCCCGATCACACTGTCGCAGAGATCGCGCGGAGAGGTAAATTGGATCTTCAGGAGATTGATCGTCCCCGTAGTGATGCGATCGCCCTTTTTGGATGGAGGAAGATACTACGCGGAGAAACCGTGAGCCCTGAAGCGCTGGATGCCAACTACATTCGCCGCTCCGACGCAGAAATTTTCTCGAAAGGGCGCACGTAGCGCCGCATTGGATTCCGAGCCTAACATCGACAACCCGGAGATCAGAGGATTCCTGGTTCGTCACGCCAACCCATCAGATCTTCCGGCAATAAAGGCACTGGAGCAAAAATCCGCCACCTCTGCGCATTGGAACCCAGAGCAGTACGAGCATCTGGTCAGCGCATCAGCACCAAGGAGCGTTTTCGTCATTGAGCACGCGTCAAACCGGATCGTTCTTGGGTTTTTGGTCACGCGCCTTATTGGCCGGGAGTGGGAAATCGAAAACGTAGTTATTGGAGAACAGAGCCAGAGGCGCGGCCTGGGCACCCAGCTCCTTGCAGAATTTTTGAAGCAAGCCAGGCATCGGAAAGCTGCGGCAATTTTCCTTGAAGTCCGCGATTCAAACCTGGCGGCGCGAGCTTTGTATGAAAAACTGAACTTCAAAGCGATTGGGAGGCGTAATAGTTACTACCGGAATCCGGAAGAGGACGCAGTCTTGTATCGCCTTCAGTTCCCATGATTTGCATTACTTTTGGTGCAATGGTTGTAAGCCTCGAAAGTCATAAAATCTGTGGAATTTAACATTGAAGCGACCTCGGCCGTGTGGTACTTTAAGCCCGTACAAATCTTCAGGAGGGTCTAGTGGAATGACTCCAAGAGACCAGCTCCTGGCTAGTCATGATGAGTTCCGCAAACTAGCCCAGGAGCACACGCAGTATGCGCAACGTCTTGATTCCCTCACCCAAAAAAGATACCTAACAGAAGACGAGAAGCTGGAAGAAGTCCGGCTGAAGAAGCTGAAACTACGGCTCAAAGATCAAATGGAGTCGATCGAGCGGCAGTATCGCCATCAAGTAGCGTAATCTCCCGCCATTTAGCGACGCCCACGGCGCTGTTGGGAAAGTGTACCTTGTCCCATAAGCTATCCTGGCCTTTGAATGCCTATCGAGTTTAAAACCTCAGCCAATTCCTCGTCCTGGGCGGGAAAAACGGTTCGCAGATCGAGCAATACCCTGCCCTCTTCGATCCGGGCGATCACGGGATGATCGGCGGCGCGTAACTCGACGGCCAATTCATCAGCGCTAAAACCGTCACAGGTCAGAGCCAAAAGGCACGTGGGTAAAACGACCGATGGCGCGGCGCCGCCTCCGATCACGGAGTCGCCATTCCGCAACTCCTCTGAAAGAAAGGTGGATTTGATTTTGCTCGCCAGAAGCTCCGTGCGCTTACGGATTTCTTCCTGGGATGCCCGAATCATCCGCAACACCGGGATGCTGTCATAGTCGCGCTTTATGTAGGCAAGCAGAGTGGATTCAAGTGCGGCATAGGTTAGCTTATCGACCCGCAGCGCGCGGAAGAGCGAATTGGAGCGCATACGGGCGATCAGATCACCGCGCCCGCATAGTATGCCGGCCTGCGGACCTCCGAGAAGCTTATCGCCGCTGTAGGTGACCACATCCGCGCCGGCGCAGAGGCTATCGAGCAGGGCAGGCTCACCATCGATGCCCATGGAACGCAAATCAACCAAGGCGCCGCTTCCCAGGTCCTCCATCAATGGAAGCTTTCGGCCGCGAGCGAGCGCGACGAGTTCGTGGACATGTGGCTGTTCGGTAAAACCGGTGATCTGGAAATTCGAGCGATGCACACGAAGCAGCAGCTTGGTTCGTTCATTGATAGCACGCTCGTAGTCGGTTATGCGTGTCCGGTTGGTGGTGCCGACTTCGCGCAGGATGGCGCCGGACTTCGCCATAATCTCGGGAATGCGGAATGAGCCGCCGATCTCGACCAGTTCGCCGCGGGAGACGATGACCTCACCGCCTTCCGCGAGGGTGTTAAGCGCAAGGAGGACAGCGGCGGCATTGTTGTTGACAACGATCGTGGAAATGGCTGGCAAGCTTTGCTCACCGGAACAGCCGGGGGCGACTGTCCCCACATCTACATCGAGCAGCTTGCGAAACAGGCGATCCACGTGGACATCGCGTTTGCCGCGCTCACCCGACGTAAGGTCGTATTCTAGGTTGGAGTAAGCCTGCGCCGTTTCCTGGATATGCTCGGTCGCGTTTCGCGCGAGCGGAGCCCGTCCCAGATTAGTGTGCAGAATCACGCCAGTTGCGTTTATCACCGGTCGCAGCGAGAACATCAAGCGCTTTCGCGTCTCACGCTCGATCGCCTCGGCTATTCCCGTAACTGCAAGATCGACGGCTTCTGCGTCCAGTCTCCCGGAGGCGATCTCCTCACGTACACGCGTGAGCACGGTGCGCGCGGAATCGGTCACTGTGGGGCGGCCTTCTTGTGTGACTAAAGCAGCCAGGCTTTTGCTTTGGACCAGATCATCAACGGCAGGAAGTTTGCGGTACAGGTCGGATGACGGGGCTGTTTTCACAGGTAAGGAATTATCACACGTAATGGTCGGCGGGCGTGCTAGGCAATTACGCCACTTCCACCAAACCGTAGGTCTTCTGCCAGCGGGTTCGCATGTGATGAAGAGCCCGGTTAATCTCTTCCTGTGAAATTTCTTGGTGGGGGCCCGACAATACCGCAGCGGCTTCGCGCCTGGCGGTTTCGAGCAGTTGGCGGTCTCGAATTAGATTTGCTACCTGGAAGCTGGGCAGGCCTGCCTGGCGGGTTCCAAAGAATTCTCCCGGGCCACGGAGTTCGAGATCGAGTTCGGCGATTTTGAAACCGTCGTTCGTACGCACCATGGCGTCAAGGCGGCGCTCGCCGTCTTCAGAGATTTTGCCGCCGGTCATGAGAATGCAATACGACTTTGCGGGGCCTCGGCCGATCCGTCCCCGCAACTGATGCAACTGCGCCAGTCCAAAACGTTCGGCATGTTCAATGACCATCACCGTAGCGTTGGCAACATCCACGCCCACTTCGATTACTGTTGTGGCGACCAGAATGTCGATCCCGCCTTTCTGAAATAGCTGCATCCCCTGCTCTCTCAGATCAGCCTCCAGACGGCCGTGTAGCAGGCCCACACGCAGGTCTGGGAAAGTGTGATTGCTCAACTCCTTGTACATTTTGAGAGCCGCTTTGAGCTCGTTTTCTTCGTTTTCTTCGATCACCGGATAGACGACATAGACCTGGTGGCCGGATTTCACTTGCTGGCGGACGAACTTCCAGACCTCTTCGGCGCGCCCATCCGACACCCGGCGGGTAATGATGGGAGGGCGCCCGGGAGGCGCCTCATCGATCACGCTAAGATCGAGGTCGCCGTATAGAGTCAGGGCCAGAGTGCGGGGAATGGGCGTGGCCGTCATCACCAGGACATCGGGTTCAGGGAGAGTTGTCGAGCTTGGCTCGACCTGGACGGGCGAGACGCCCGTCCCCACACGGTCTGTGCCGACACGTCCACCGCCGGGTTCGGAGCTCTTTTTCATCAGCTTGAAGCGCTGCAGCACTCCGAAGCGGTGCTGCTCATCGACGATGACCAGGCCAATGCGACCGAACTCTACACTTCGCTCAATGAGCGCATGAGTGCCGATCACAAGTTGAGCATTTCCCTGGGCAATATGACGGCGGACGTCGCGCTTGCGGTCATCCTCAAGCGAGCCTGTGAGCAGCACCACGCGATACCCTGCAGGCTCCAGAATCCGCCGCGCTGAAAAATAGTGTTGCTGGGCGAGGATTTCCGTGGGAGCCATCAGGGCGACTTGAAAGCCGTTCTCCATGGCGATGATGGCAGCTTCGAAAGCCACGATGGTTTTGCCGGAACCGACATCACCCTGCAGAAGCCGCCGCATGGGAGCGGGTTTCTCCATGTCTGAAGCGATCTCCTTCAGCACGCTCTTTTGAGCGGCTGTGGGATGGAAAGGTAAGATCTTCTTGATAGCCGCTCGAACGTGCTCGTCTAAACGAAACGCAATTCCAGTCTCGGCTTTCTGTCTTCGGCGCTTCAGTTCCAACCCCAGTTCCACAAAGAAAAGCTCTTCGAAGATAAGGCGAACGTGGGCGGGCGTCCGTGAGGCCTGAAGATCATGAAAGCTCTCGCCGGGATCGGGCCAGTGGACCTTCCACAGAGCCTCGCGCGGCGAGATCAAATTGAGCCGTTGGCGTACAGCGGTGGGAATGGGATCGGGCAGCTCCGGAGGCAGGTTTTCAAGGGCAGTATGTATTATGCGTCTGAACCAGCGTGTAGTCAGACGTCCTTGGCCGGCGGATTCGTAAATCGGCACGATGCTTCCAACTTCCAGAGAAGCGGACGTTTTCTGCTCCGTAGCATCGCTGCCCTCGGAGCGAGTTGCATCGTCCAGGATTTCAAATTGTGGTTGCACCAGCTGCAACTCGCCGCCATAGAGATCCCCCTCCACCTTTCCGTAAAGAGCGACCACCTGACCGGGCTTAAACCGGTCTCGTAAATAGGTCGCGTTGAACCAGATGCACTTCAGCCGGGACCTCCCCTGCCCGGCGGTCATTTCGAAGATCGGCATGCGCCGGGTGCGGACCAGGCCTGAGGTTCGGACCTCGGCGATCACCGTCGCCATCTCGCCTGCGCGGAGTTCGGAAATACTTCTCGGATTGAGACGATCTTCGTAGCGGAACGGCAGATAGTGGAGTAGATCGTCGACGGTGTGGATTTCCTTAGCGGCGAGCACCTCCGCCAAACGGGGACCAATGCCCTTGACATACTGAACGGGGGTGGCCGGTTCGAGCATCTGAAGAGTGGATGTTAGCAGAGGATCAAGACCGGCCTGCCCCAGGGAGCAATCAGTTTGAAATCAAGCGTCCCAAGGGCTCGTGACTATGCCGAGAAAGTCCGTGAAAAACTTTGTTCACGCCCTAATTGCGGTCCTAGCGGGTAACATCGCTTATTTCCTGCTGATGCCCCACCTGCCTCTGCGGGCGCAGCATATACCCCTGCGGCTTGACCTAGGGCTGGTGGTGGACTTCTGGTTTTGCCTGGTGGCCTTTGGCATCGTCAAAGCTATTGCGGGCAGGCGCAAAGAGTCTAAGCTGCACAAACCGTAGGACTTGGCAGCCGCAAGTTACTTCGGAAACCTCGGTAATATGGTCCCGCGCAGGTTACAATCTCGCATCACCATGCAGAAGGTTGCGATTCTCTACGACGCCAGCCAGGCGGTGTTGTCCACCTTTGACCTGGATGAGGTGCTGCAGCGAATCCTTGTCATTGCACGCGACTACTTTCATCTGCAGAATGTCGCCATCCTGCTGCTGGACGAAAAGAGTAACGAACTGCGGATTCGCTCTCAAATAGGCTGGAAATCTGGGCTCGCCGATATACGAGTGCCTTTGGGCAAGGGCTTGACCGGGGTTGCTGCTCAACAAAAGCGTCCAGTGTACGCTCCGGACGTGAGCACAGACCCGCGTTATCTGGCCTTGCGAAAGGATACCCGCTCCGAATTGGCCATGCCGCTGATGGTGCGGGACGAGGTCTTGGGGGTACTGGATTGCCAGAGCGACAGTTTGAATCACTTTGATAGCGAGACCATCGACCTGCTGGCGATCTTTTCAACGCAGGCTTCCATGTCACTGCAGAACTCCCGGTTATATTCGCTGGAACGCCGCCGTGCCTCGCAGTTGGAGGCTATCAATGCTATCGCGCGGGAGACTACGGCAGTTCTGGATATCAAGCAGTTACTTTCAAAGGCATGCGCAAAGATTCAGAATTCATTCCAGGTCTCGCACGTTTCGGTACTGCTGAAAGAGGAACAAGAGCTTGTACTTCGCGCTCACCACGGGGACCTCACACCGAGAATTACAGAAGGAGACCGAATGCCGGCAGAGGCAGGTTTGTGTGGGCGTGCCCTGGCATCGGGAAAAACTGTCATCGAGAATGATCTTAAAAGTAGTTCAGATCATCTCGCCTTCTACGTGGAAACGGCTTCCCGGATGTGCATCCCACTCGTCGCATTCGGGCAAACCTTGGGAGTGCTAGTGCTGGACAGCGCACAGGCAGGGTCATTCAATCCCAGTGACATTCAGCCGCTGGAATCGGTCGCAGACATTTGCGCTACAGCTATTCAGAATGCTCATTACGTAGAAAGGGTTAAGCAGTTGGCGTTTCTCGATGGGCTGACGGGCATCTTTAACCGCCGATTCTTCGAGCTGCGCATTGCGGAGGAGATCGAACGGGCTCGCAGATTTAGCGCTGGGATGGCGGTTGTGATGGTCGACATTGATCACTTTAAACGCTTAAATGACGAATTCGGACACTTGCTGGGAGATGAAGTTTTGCGGCAGGTGTCTTCCGTTTTTCATCAGCAACTGCGAAAGATCGACGTGGTCTGCCGTTATGGCGGAGAAGAATTTGCCATCCTGCTCTCCCAAACCCATCAGGAGCACGCGTTAGGTGTGGCCGAGAAGCTGCGTAAGCTAGTCGAAGCCTGGCAGTTTCCCGGAGTGCCGCGCCCGGTCAGCATTAGTGTGGGAGTGGCCAGCTTCCCAGACCACGGCACAAGCCGCGATGAATTGGTCAAAGCGGCCGATGCAGCACTTTATGCGGCCAAGCAGGCTGGGCGGAATCGCGTTCACCTGGCCCAAAATCATCACAAGGTGCAGGCGCAGACAGCCAGCAGCTAGAAATTCAATCTCTGCGAGCCGCGACTCAGATTTCGCTGCTGCTATTGCAGAACTCGCGTTGCAGTTCCTGTATTTCCTTCTTTAATTCTTCCTCGTGTTCCCGCAATTCTCTTGTCGACTGTTCGATTTCAGGCCCCAACCGTTCGATCTCAGCAGTCTTAAATCGCCTTACTTCTTGGGCAGAACGCTCCAATTCAGGCTTTATCCGGGCGATTTCATCAGCCGCTTCCCTCAGATCGATGCGTGTCTCCAAGTCAATGTCGGGGAGCTCCAGGGTCTGGTCGATAACTTCTGATTGCTTATGTTCAGGCAAGGTTAGGGTGACAGTCTGCTCTTTCTTGTCCCGTATGATTCCAATCCTTACGGTATTGTCTTTGTTGCCTTTGCGATTGTGCAGGGCATGTGTAAAGTCGCTGGTGTCATCAATAGACGCGCCCTCGACTCGTACGATCACATCCCCGGCGCGGAAGCCTGCTTTCTCGGCGCGGCTGCCTTTGTCGACAGAGCGCACAAGTATGCCTTTCCCCTGCTTGGCGCCAAAGAAATCCGCTAACTGCGGCGTGAGATTCTCCACCATCAAGCCGCTGCGCGCGGAGGAGTGCACCACGACGACCGAAACTGGAATATCCATATCAGGCAGCGCCGGAATAGCAGGCATGGCGGGCATCGCCGGCATAGCGAATTTGAAGGCTTTGCCATCATTCGCCAGTGCAAAGGCTGATTTGCGACTCGCAAGTTGGGCCTTGATAGTCATAGGCTGACCGTCGCGGCTGATACCCAGCGTAACCATCCGGCCAGGTGGAATCTCACGAATCATGCGTCGTAGTTGCTCCACGCTTTCCACTTGGGTACCGTTCACCGTGAGGATCACGTCGCGCTCCTTCAATCCCGCTTTGCCCGCCGGAGCATCCTGATCGACCATGGTGATTTCGACACCGTGCTCTTCCTTGAGCTTTAGATCGGCCATCCGATCCGTGGTGACATCGCGCGTGTCCACGCCAAGATACGAGCTACCGCCAGAATCGTCGCTCGAGAACCCGAATGTCTCGCCGAGTTGCGCCGAAGAGCCTCGCGTAGTGAAAGTAATCACCGCCAGAGTCAGAACCAGAACTGCGGTGAGGATCGACGTTCGCATCTTCGTTCCTCCTTAGAAATTTATCGGCTGGTGCGTAGAAAGGAAATATTGCCAGCCGAAGTACGTACTTTCAGAATCGGACCGCCACCATTCAAGCTTCCCTCAGCGGTTTTTGAACCCCACTCTCCGCCTTCATTGGCTACGTGAATCTCCGAGAAGTCGGAACGAATGCTGTGACCGCTCGCCATGTCAATGGAGGCGCGAATGGTAATGTTCAAACTTGGTGTCAGGTAGACAACGATGTCGCCCGCGGAGGTCTCCAGAACGGAATCTGTACGTTCCCCACCCGATGACAAGAATTTCGCCACAATGCCCCCGGCACCGGTTTCGGCCCGTGCGGAAGGCACTCCATTCAGCTCAATGCTGCCGCCTGCGGTTTCAGCGTGAACCGGGCCCTTGGCCGAGGTCAGGCGGATGCTGCCACCCCCGGTTTCGATCTCCGCGGGCCCGCCAATCTCTCCCAGTTCAATGCTGCCGCCCCCGGTACTCGCCTTCACACGCCCGGTGCAACGCTCAACCTGAATATTTCCGCCTCCGGTTTCCACAACAGCATCTTGCATGGCGGAGACCACAGCCACGCTGCCGCCTCCACTCTCGGCGTTTATTTTCCCTTTCGCGGAATTGATTTTGATGCTGCCACCCCCCGTGCGCAGCGTCACATCCGCGCCCAGGCTGCCAGCTTCGATACTGCCCCCGCCGGTCTCGGCATTGACGGTTCCGCCAATGTCATCTATCCGAATACTGCCGCCCCCGCTCGAACTTTCGACCCGGCCCGCAATTCCTGAAGTGGAGACATTGCCTCCCGAAGTCTCCACTTTAACCAGCTCCATTTCGCGAGGGACCTCGACTCGGACTTCGCCAGAAAACTTATGCGATCGCGCGGCCTGCCATTCCCCTACAATCCAGGCGGTATCTCCACGAACGTAGGCGCTTACTTTGTAGTTGTCGAACTCTCGGCGGGCCTTGTCTTCTGAGGAGTTGTAAGAACGGTTGCGAACGACATAGTCAATTGCCTGCTTCGAGCCGCCCTCGACCCGGACCGCGCCAACATCAATCTTTACTCGGAGAGTCTTAACCGCTGCCAGGCTGCCGCTAACTTCCTGTACCCACCCACCTCCTTCGCGAGAGACGCGAGTCTGTTGCGCATTAGCCAGCGGCAGGATTAGAAGCAGCGCCGCAATCGTTTTAGGAAATCTGTTCAAATTATGCCTCCGTGTCACCGCTGTTCCCGATCGGGATTCTTGAAATCCCGAGAACCTCACTCAGTCGATCTCCGAAAGTTGCGCCATCATGTTGCGCGCTTGCGACCGGATATATCGGTTCTGATCGTTCTGGGCCAAGCTCTCCAAGACTGCCCGCACGCTGCCATCCGCGCGCACTGGCTCTAGCAGATGCAGGGCCTCTGCGCGCAAACCAGGATTCGAGTCGTTCATCAATGCTTCCAGCACTGCATCGCGCACGCGTACATCGTCTCTCACATAGGATCCAAGCCCTTCCAGAGCTTTCAGACGAACCCCAGGGTTCGAGTCATAGCGCAACGCATACAGCAGGACTTCGCGAACATGGGTTCCGTTGGGACGCTGTGTCAGCAAATCCACGGAATCCATGCGAACTCCCGAGTTGTAATTATTGCGGGCAGCGAAAAGCAGCAGCTGTTGAATGCGCTGATCGTTTAGTGAGCCCTGAGCCTCTTGGGTGGAAATAGTGTTGTACTTGATGCTGATCTGGTTGGAACCGGGATCTTGCTGAATGGAACTGATGCCGCTGATCGAGGACTCAACAGGAATCGCGTAGGGAAGTTCTGTTGCTTTGGCGCCGCGGTTGACCATTACCTGATATGTGGCGCCTATCCCGCCTGCAAAACCCACGATGAAAATTGCCGCTGCCAGCGCCGGAGCGAAGCGAAGCGGACGCAACCAAGCTGCTGGATCGAAAATGAGGCGTTGCCAAAACCCGCCCTGCTCAGTGGTCTCCAGCGTTTCCTGTAGCCGCATGCGCGAGGCTGTAAGTAAATTTGGGGAGGGTTCCTCCACATGAAGCGTGGAGAGCGTTGTGTGTAGCTGGCGGCTAGCATTCAGCTCGGCTGCGCAATCCGTGCAACGCGCCAGATGCTGTTCCAACTCGTAACGAGCATCGTCGGCGAGTTCGTTATACACGTACAGCAAAATATTTTCTTTAACCCATTCGCATTTCATAGCTGCACCCCCGTGACGGGAAGGTTTTCTGATTTCATCTGACAACTCCTCTCATATCCGCCAGAGAGTCACGTAATTTCTGGGTGGCGCGAAATAGAGTATTCTTGGCTGTCTCCTCCGTCGTGTTCAAAATCTCTCCGACGGTCCGCAATCTCAATCCGTGATAATGCTTCAGCTCGAAAACCATGCGCTCGCGTGGGGTGAGGCGGTCTAAAGCGTTGTTGATACGACTGCCTAATTCCCTGCGCATCAAATCCCGTTCCGGGTTAGAACTGGCTCGGCCATCGGGCACGCGCTCCAAGATATCGTACTGCTCACCTTCTGCATCGACCGCCACCGGCGCGTCTTCTTTTCGCACCTGCCTTTTTCGCAGGTGATCCAAACACAGATTCGTGACGATGCGGTAAATCCACGTATAAAACGAGCACTCGAAGCGGAAGTTGCCCACGCTCTTAAAGGCCTTCAGGAATGCATCCTGATAAATGTCCTGGGCTTCGTGTTCCGATCCGGTGAGGTGCAGGGCGAGCCGCAGCACCGCCTGGTCGTAATGCCGCACCAGTTCCTCGAAAGCGCCGCGATTGCCGCGTTGCGCTTCGCGAATGAGTAGAGTGTCGTCTATGCGGCCTAGACTCTGCCCAGCCATGTGGCCCCGGGAGTACGGGTCCTGGGTTTCGCTGCCTCGCTTCATCGGCTCAGGTTGCGGAGCCGGATGGAAGCACTCGCCAACCGCAAAAGGTACTGCCCACGCATCGGCCGGCATGTTTCCTGTGTCCTCGACAAAACCGGTTACCTTAGCCGTGCTCGCCGGTTGCATTGCCATAGACGTGCCAGGACGGCAATCGTGAGCAAGAAATGCAATCGTTTGGCACTATTATTGCTCACCTAGGTCATTGTTGGAAAAGAGTTTCGGAAGAGTCGTGACGGGGCCGAGCTGAAGCAAAAGCAGGACGTGACGGGGGTACCCGCCCGTCGATCCGGCAGTCTACTCGACCGCTTCTTTTTCAATAACCACTTTCAAGTGGGTAGTGACATCCCTGTGTAGTTTTATAGGAATGGTAAATTCGCCGAGTGTTTTCAACGGTTCATGCAACTGGATTTTTCGACGGTCAACATCAAAGCCTTTCTTGGACAATGCTTCGGCGATGTCGCCGGACGTAACGGAACCGAACAGCTGATCGTGTTCACCCGAGCGTCGCGTGAACGAAACCGATAGCCCGTCGAACTGTTTGCTCAATTCCTCTGCCTGTGCCTTTTCTTTCGCGGAGCGGCGCACGGCAGCTGCCTTCATCTGCTCTATTACCTTCTTATTGCCGGCCGAGGCCTCAATCGCCAGTTTGCGGGGTAGCAGATAATTGCGACCAAATCCATCAGCGACCTTTACAACGTCACCGCGGGAACCCAGCTTGGCGACATCTTCTTTGAGTATGACTTCCATGATTGCTCCTGAAAAAGGTGCCTAGTGAGTAGTAGTCAGTGTCTAATTCGCTGACAAGTGAAGACTAGGCGCTGACAACCAGCAACTAACAACCGGCTTACGATGGTCTTCCTGCAAACGGCAACAGCGCAATATTGCGTGCCTGCTTGATTGCCGTAGACAGCCGTCGCTGGTGCGGCGTACACACACCGGTAAGACGCCGAGGGACGATTTTTCCGCTCTCCGCGACAAACTGCGCAAGCAAACGCACATCTTTGTAGTTGACAGCCTCAATTTTTTCGACGCAAAACTTGCACACTTTCTTTCGCCGGAAATACTTGCGGCCGCCTTCGCGACCTCCGGGTCCCGGACCGCCGGGACCACCCGGGCGAGGTGGGCGGCGCTCGCCGCGCTCTGAACCGCCAGACGTTTCTCCAGATGGGGACTGTGTCGTTCTAGTTTCTTCAGCCATGATGCTCCTTGGTGCGATCGCTAATCATCGATCTTCAGTTGCCAAGCGAACCTCGCCGCCAGAGAACTGATAACCGGAGACGGGTTCTACGCTGTGACCGCCGCGGCTTCTCCACCGGATTCGGCCGCTGGCGCAGGCGCTGCCTTTCGTCGCGCGTCCCGGATTTTCTTAATCTTCTCGAGACGTTTCTGTTCTTCATCGATGCGCACGGTCAAAAACTTGATCACCGGTTCCGTGACTCGCAGCCGGCGTTCGAGTTCGTGGATAACTGCGCCGCCACCCTCGACCGTAAGCAGGATATAGATGCCGTCATGGAATCTACGGACGGTGTACGCCAGGCGCCGCTTGCCCATCTTCTCCACGCTCTTTACGGTTCCACCTGAGGTCGTGACATTTGACTCCAAGCTCGAAATCAGTTTGTCCTGATCCTCCTCAACCATGTCAGGACGAACAATAAACATCAACTCATAAATACGATTCATTTACCTTCTCCAGACGTCCTTCTCGCTTCGAGCTGTAAGCGAAGCGAAGAACCTAGGTATTTATCACTTCGCAACCACCACGCACCTAATCTTCCGGCTCGGCTTTCCGGTTGAAACGGTTCATCGCCGCAGCCCGCCCTGCCGTCAAAATCACGTGCACTGCTTCCGCAGCTTTGTCCAGTACTTCATCAACCACTTTGAGCTGTGCCTTGCGAAACGGCTTCAAAATCCGGTTCTCCGGTGCAATTCCCAGCCTGATCCGCAAGAATTCTTGTGTTCCCAAGGCACCAATGATGGACTTCATCCCATTGTGCCCTGCGGAACTACCGCGTTCGCGAATTCTGATCGTGCCCAGCAGCAGATCCAACTCGTCGTAAATCACGATCAGATCAGTTTCGGATCTAAGCTGGTATCTTTCCAGCAAATCCCGAACGGCCATGCCGCTCAGGTTCATGAATGTTTCGGGCTTTGCCAGAACAACTTTCTTCGATCCGATCTTGGTCTGGGCCGTCAGCGCTTTGCATTGCCGCCGCGAGACTTCCACCTTCAAAACATCCGCGATGCGATCCACAGCCAGAAAGCCAAAGTTGTGCGGCGTGAACTGGTACTCAATTCCCGGGTTGCCGAGACCGACAATCAGATTCACGCCATCATCGTTCTCGATCTGTGATTTCTGGTCTTTACCAATCTGGACAGGCGAGGAGACCCGCCCCTCCTTCGGCATTTATTTTTTCTCTTTCTTTTCGGGCTTCTCCGGCTTCTCGGCAGCAGGTTCTGCACCTTCCTGCTCCGTCTCCTGCTTGCCCTTCTTGATGACCTCCGGCTCGGCTGGTGCTGCAGCCGCTTCGGCAGCCGCCGCTTCCGGCGTTGCAACCTCTTCTTCTTTGACAGTCGTAATGTGAGCCACCGTCTGATCGGGATCGCTCAGGAACTTCAGCTTCTCACTATGCGGAAGATCGGCGACCCGCAATACCATGCCGAACACCAGATCAGAAACATCGGCGTCAATCGAGTTTGGAATATCGCCAGGCAGACACTCGACTTCAACCTCACGCAATACTTGCTCGAGTATGCCGCCTTGCTGTTTTACTCCCGCGGCTTCGCCCTTCAGCATGATAGGCACACTGACTTTGAGTTTCTGGTCCATGGCGATGCGCTTCAGATCGATGTGCAGCAGCGCGCCCTTGATCGGTTCGTACTGCCAGTCCACGATCATGGCCTTGGTGCGTTCTCCACCGTTCAGCGACAAATCGAAGATCGTGTTGTGGCCAGTTTTGGAATGCAGAATGCGTGTCACCTGTCGCGGATCCAATGCCAATGACAGCGCTTCCTTCCCGGCGCCATAGAGCACACCCGGAAGCTTGCCGCCTCGCCGTACGCGGCGCGCGTCGTTCTTATTGCCGGGAGTGCGCGGTTGCGCCTCCAAGATATTGTTTTCAGTTACAGTTTCCATAATTTTGATTCCATCACATGAATAACCTGCTGACAGATGTCTCCTCGTGAATCGATTGGATCGCGCGTCCGATCAGGCCCGCAATCGTTAAAACTCGGATCTTCGGTTCGCTCCTGGCGGCTTCCGAAACCGGAATCGTGTTAGTGACCACCACTTCCTTGATACACGACGCAGAAATATTCTCTACCGCCCGGCCGGAGAATACCGGATGCGACGCACAGGCATAAACGGCGATAGCCCCATTTTCCATCAGCGCCAGCGCTGTTTTCACCAGAGTTCCGGCAGTATCAATGAGATCATCGATCACCAGACACGTGCGACCTTTCACGTCACCGATCACGTGCAAAACTTCGGCCACATTCATTTCCACCCGGCGCTTATCCATGATCGCCAGAGCCGAGTCCATCTTCTTGGCGAAGAACCTGGCTCGCTCCACCCCGCCGGCGTCGGGTGAAACCACCGTCAGATTGGGCAGATTCATCCGTTTGAAATGATCCACCAGTACCGGCGAGGCAAAAAGGTGATCCACGGGAATATTGAAAAAACCCTGTAACTGCGGCGCATGAAGATCAACAATTAGCGCGCGATCAGCCCCTGCCGTCGTCAGCAAGTCCGCCACGAGCTTGGATGAGATCGGAACTCTCGGTTTGTCCTTGCGGTCCTGCCGCGCATACCCAAAATATGGAATGACGGCCGTGATCCGACGGGCCGACGCCCGTTTCAGAGCGTCGATCATGAACAGCAACTCCATCAAGTGCTCGTCCACGGGCCGGCAGGTCGGTTGCACCACGAAGACGTCCGCACCGCGCACGTTCTCCTGGATCTGTACATAGGCTTCGCCATCCGCAAAACGCGTGACCGCCGCCTGTCCCCGAGGAATTCCGAGGAATGCGCAGATCTCATTCGTCAGCGCTTCATTGGCCGTGCCGCAGAAGATCTTGAACTTGTCGTCGACGCGGGCGCGATGCGGCTTGCGCTCGGGCTTCTCATCGGCGCTCATGTGAGCCTTCTTTTCGGTTGCGGTCGCAAGCGTCGCCATAGAATCCGCCGTTGGCTCTTCGCCATTAGCTTTCTTGATTAACCAAGGCTAACGGCAAAGAGCTGGTTTTTGGCTGGGCCGCTAGGATTCGAACCTAGACAAAGTGCTCCAAAGGCACTTGACCTACCATTAGTCGACGGCCCAGTCTCTGAATTTCAGATTGACGATTTCAGATTGTAGATTGGAAACCCAGCTAACCAATCTGAAATCTTCAATCCTGCTGCCGCCAAACCTGTTTCCAGTACTCCAGCCTGGTCAACGTGGTTGTCACCAGTGCCGCAGTGCCCTGCCGCCGCAGTTTGGCCACGGCCTGTTCCGCCTTCCGCTGAGAACTAAACAGGCCGTATATGGCTGACCCAGAACCGGAGAGCGAGGCATAAACTGCGCCTGCACACTCCAGAACTCGCTTCAACTCTCGCAATTCGGGATACTGAGGAAAGACGACCTGTTCGAAGTCGTTTTCGATCCCGGTATGGACGAGCTCGAGAAGCGGGCTCTCGGCCCGGCCCTTGCCATGGGCAAGGACACCGGATGAACTCCTGATTCTGTCTCGGTACTGACTGCCGAGCCACGCAGAAACCGCGCGCCCGAACTCAGTAATTCTATCGGAGCAAGTAGAGCCCGTCAATTTGGCTGCAATCGCAGTCCTTGCGTCGGCACGGTCGGGCTGCTGGCCCCTGGCATCCCAGTCCCTAAACGCCTGCGGCGTCGATATGGCAATCGCCGGAGTAGCAATCACCCAAGGGAGGGCAGGCATATCCGGCAATGGATAAACTTCCTCTCCCCGCCCCAACCCGAGAACGGTGCCGCCAATCAAAAACAGCGGCAGGTCGGAACCCACAGCCGCGGCAATCCGCAATTTCTCAGGCCCGGGCAATTTCTTCTTCAGCACACGCTCGAGAGCAACTAAGGCAGCAACTGCATTGCTCGAAGCTCCGCCCAAGCCACCGCGCACAGGCAATCGTTTCTCGATGTTAACGACGGCGCGGCCACGTGCTTTCAGGGCCGCCATGGCGATATCGACCATGCGATAGCACGTATTCGAGTCATCCCGGGGAACACGCGGATCAGCGCAGCGAATCTCGATTCCGGTGCCGCGTTTCACCTCGACGCGAATGACATCGTGCAGTGCGATGGTCTGGTAGACGGTTCGAAGCTCATGAAAACCGTCGGGCCGCAGCCTTCCAATGCATAGACCGATATTGATTTTTGCAAAGGAACGGACGGTCTCCGGCATGGAACGAGCATTTAATCACAAGGTGCGTTCTTAAACGAATCAAGGGCTAGAATATGTCAAATGGAGATCGGAAGCCAACCAACTAACAGTGCCTATCCGCGTCGTTTGTAGCAGATTGCAAACTCGAACCCGGGATTTGGCGGGAACAACTCTGACACTTTTCTCAACCGTTCCGCCAGCGCTCCGGGAACTAGCAAGGGATAGTCGCGCTCCCGCAGGTCGTAATAATCCACATCAATATAGAGAGAGAGCAAGTAGATGGAAATCGCATCGGCAAAGCTGGCGGTGAAATAGTCATTCTTGTGCTTTTCCACGTCTGGCCCTGGCGTGGTGGCGAGCTTGCGGGATTCCCAGGCGTCTAGCGAGGTTTCTCCTCGCGCATTCGATTCCACCTGCTTCCAAACCAGGTCAGCAAATTCGCGTGAGACGCCGGCGCGCTCCACCACGGCGTGACCCACATTGATGTAGAACTCAAAGGCCACTGAGAATTTGTCGTCCATCAGACGGGTTGAAATGAACACACAATGCGAGTCGCCCAGTTCGAGATTACGATGGCAAACGGCGTTATCGCTGAGCGCCACGTCATATCGGTCTGCGATCATGGTGTCGTCGCCCTGATTTATGGTGAGGGGAACGAAGTAGTACGCTTTACGGTGAAGGGCAGCGGCGGCGGAGTCCGGCACGGCCGATACCATGCGCTGCAGGTCGGCTTCGCTAACGTTCATATGCCCGGATACGGCGTAACAAATGCCGTTCGAAGCCTGGCATACCGGAGTTTGGCGGACAATGTCGGCGGGAGGACGCACAATGGCAGAAGCAGCCTGCGACATAAGGGGTATTTTAGCGCACAAGCCAGCCCGGGCTGCGCGGAACCGATCTACTGCCGCCGGCTGAGGCCGTGAATGCCACGCACCGAAACACCGCCCATGGCACCTCGCTGGTTCTGGATTCCCGTCCGAGTTCTGATTATTACGGTGCTTGTAACTCTGATCTCGTTCGCCATCGCATTGCTCCTAGCGCTGTTGGGAGTGATTGTGAGTGCCAAGGCACGAGGCATCTCACCGAATCTCACGATTGCATATCACCGTATTGCTCTTCCAACCGCAATTGTGATTGGAGGAGTTGTTCTGGTGTTGTCCACAGTGCTGGACGTGCGGCATTATTGCCAAGCGAAAGCTCTGGCTCGAATTGAGCGCATCAGTTCTGGCCCGGACGTGTGATGGGCTGTGATGCGAGTCTTGGCCGGCGGCTCCTGAGAGGCGTGTTGTGAATGGACTTAGGGTGGATAGCCATGCCGTCCCGCGTGGACTAAGAATCGGTCCGGGCACAGCTTGCACCAACAGATGTCTCGGAGTTTCTTGGACTAGATTAGGCTCTTAGTGGTCGAACTATGCGGTGTGCTGATGGTTGTGGCGAGCCATAATTTCACGCTCTGCAACCAGCCAGTCTTCCTTCTCGTAACCTTCTAAACAGCCGCGTTGCTCGTAGAGTTCGTAGGCGCGACGCCGGATTTCAGATTCCAGATCGACGGGCGACGCTTTCTTCTTGTCCTCGGCCGTAATCACGTCCGAGTTCGACGGGATCGATAAGGCTGGTACCGAGCTGCTGCGGGCGCTTCCGTTCGAGGGCTTCTTGCTCTTGGCATAATCAGATACTCCTTAAGGACTCCTAAGTTAAAGAAAGTAAACAGCATTCAGTCACATACACATTGGCATCCACCTGATCGGAAACCAAATGGATTGTGCTGGGTCGAGTTTCAATAATAAACCAAAAGCTCTGTGGATCAGGTTAAAAAACGACAAAAAAATTTTATGCAATGTATCAGTCAATCTCCTAATTGGGACCCAGCGTGGAGGCCTTAACTGTTTCCATTTTGGGCATTTGCCTCTGTGCGATACTGAACCCGTGGCGGTATCGGCTGATCCAAAGTCAGTAAAAGTGAACCTCACGACAGGGACGGGAGTGGATATCGAATGGAAGGACGGGCATAGGTCCCACTACACGTTTCCGTACCTGCGTGATGCGTGTCCGTGTGCTTTATGTGACGACCAACGGGGGAAAGCGGGGCGCCAGCCGGGGGAGTCGCCGAAGAGCGCACCGGGAGCGCTCCCCATGTTCAAGGCCGCGGCCAGGCCAGAGACTGCCGAACCGGTGGGGAAATACGCGATTAGATTCCACTGGAATGATGGGCATGAACTGGGCATTTATTCCTGGCAGTTCTTGCGCGATTGGTGTCCGTGTGAGGAGTGCAAGGCGGCACGTGGTGCAAGTAAAGGCAAAGTAGGATAGGGTGCCAGGCCGACAGCAGACGCCTCGCTTTAAGAATGACAACCTCATCTCGGGGCAGTAGTAGTCCTGAATCCCTTGTAAAATCCAATTAGCAGAATTGGGAGCCTCCTCATCGTTGTCCTTTCTTGATCAACTCAATCCGCAGCAGCGCGAGGCAGTCGAAACCAACCAGGGACCGCTGCTGATCCTGGCCGGCGCGGGGAGCGGCAAGACACGCGTCATTACCTATCGCATTGCACATCTGATTGAGATTCTCGGGGTGATGCCGGAGTCGATTCTTGCGGTTACCTTCACTAACAAAGCTGCCAGCGAAATGATCGAGCGAGTAGAGAAGCTGGCCGGGAGCCTGTCGGTTGCGAAACCACTCATTTCGACTTTCCACTCATTTTGTGTGCGGGCGCTGCGACGGAATATAGAAGGGTTGCGGATTCCGGCAGGCGCACCGGGAGGATCGCCAAGCGGATTTACGAAAAACTTTGTGATCTACGACGAGGCTGATCAGCAGCAGGTGGTAAAAGGGGTCATGCGGCGGCTGGGGATTGATGACAAGCAGACTACGCCGCGGGCGGTGCGGGCTCACATCTCCTGGGCTAAGAATCACATGCTGGACCCGCAGGAGGTCTATCTGCAATCGGCGGACCCGAAGGCGGAACGGGTGGCGCATATCTACGAGGAGTACCGCAAAGAGCTGCGCAAAGCGAACGCACTCGATTTCGACGATCTGTTGCTGGAAACCGTGCGCCTGCTAAAGGTCTCGTCGGAGGTTCGCGATTACTACAACCGGCGCTTTCAGTACATCCTGGTTGATGAGTACCAGGACACGAATCGCCCCCAATACGAGCTGATGCGTCTGCTGGCGGGAACGCGGCACAACGTGTGCGCGGTGGGAGACGAGGACCAATCGATTTACTCCTGGCGGGGTGCGGATATCGGCCACATCCTGGAGTTTGAAAGGGACTTCCCTGAGGCGAAAATTATCCGGCTGGAACAGAACTATCGGTCCACGCAGAACATTTTGCAGGCTGCGTCGGCGGTGGTGGCGAACAACGTCCGCCGCAAAGGCAAGAACCTGTGGACGTCGCGGCAAGGCGGCACGAAGATCGGTTATTACGAAGCTCCCGACGGCGAGAATGAGGCACTGTTCGCCGCCGACTACATTTCAAAATACCTGCGCGCGATGGGTGATGAGGGCGAGAACGGACGTGCGGCCGTACTCTACCGTACTAACTCGCAGTCGCGATTGTTTGAAGAGGCGATGCGGCGTTACCAACTCAAGTATCACGTGGTAGGCGGGTTTTCTTTTTATGAGCGCGCCGAAATCAAGGACATGATTTCGTATTTGAAAGTCATTCAGAATCCGGATGACACGATTTCGCTGCTGCGCGTGATCAATGCACCAGTGCGAGGGATCGGCAAGACCACGCTGGAGACCCTGGAGCGAGTGGCACTCGAAACTGGAGTTTCGCTGTGGGGCGCAATTTCAGCGACGCTGAAGCGTCAGCTTCTTCCCCAGCGGGCACTGGGAGCGCTGAAAGGATTTCGCGACGTGATTGAAGATGGGCAAGCCATGCTGGCCGGAACATATGTCGAACGCATGGAGCGGACTGCGCAACAAGAAGAGCCGACCGAGGCTCCGGCGGCGTTGGCTCTGGATGACCAAATCGAATTCGATCCGGCGGCATTCGCAAATGAGAGTGTGGCGCGGGCGCCCTCGCCCGCGAGTGTGGAGGACAATGCAGATGGAGAGGCTTTCCGCACTCCCGGAGGGCCGGCGAACACAGCAGAATTGCTGAAGTTCCTGATTGACCGTACAGGTTACATCAAGCAACTGGAAGAGGAGGATACACCGGAGGCTTACTCGCGCGTCGAGAACCTCCGCGAACTGGTGAATGCCGCTATGGATTCACGGGATCGCGGCGAGACGCTCGATCAGTTTCTCGATCACGCGGCGCTGGTCAGCGATGCGGACGCCTACGATGAACGGGCCCAGATCACGCTTATGACATTGCATGCTGCGAAGGGTCTGGAATTCCCTTTGGTCTGCCTGTGCGGACTAGAAGAAGGCTTGTTTCCGCATTCGCGAACGTTTCTGCATCCGGATGACATCGAAGAAGAGCGCCGTCTGTGCTATGTGGGTATGACGCGAGCGATGGACACGCTGATCCTGACCCGCGCGGCATATCGTCGACGGTATGGAACAGACCTGCCAGAAGCTAGTGTTCCGTCACGATTCTTAGAAGAAGTGCCAGCAGGGTTGGTGGAATCTTTAGGCGTCCCCTCGCGGGCCAGGAGGCTAGCAGCCGCTGGAGAGTATTCGCGGGCACCCGCGCCCCATTACTCCTACGAGGACGAAGATCAGAGTGTTAGCTGGGAGACATCACGGCGAAGTGGGGCCTCGTACTCTGGGCAGAGCTACAACTCGATTGAGAATATTGCTGAATTTTTTGCTTCGCGGGGGAAGAAGTTCAAAATCCCGAAACTGGCAGGCGAGGAACCAAAAGGCAGGCGAGGATTTCGTCCCGGGCAAAGGGTGCGTCATCCGAAATATGGTGAGGGGACCGTTTACCAGCGCGAAGGAGACGGCGAAGAAGCGAAGATTACGGTACAATTTCCCCGCTTTGGCTTGAAGAAGCTGGTGGAGAAGTACGCTCAGCTCAAGAACGTCAGCTCTTAGCAGTCAGCCTTTAGCTCTTAGCGAAAACACTTATTCAAGGAAAGCTAGCGCATTCATGGCAAATACCACGACTCTCAGCAAGGACGAACGCAAGAAGGCGAAGCGCGCCGCACGCAAGAAGCGAAAAGCAGAAAAACCGCTCAAGCCGCGGGAGTACGCGCGCGGATCGCAGAAGCGCAAAGTGAAAAAGATGGCGCGAGGGCAGGCGAAAAGATAGTTGTGAAACCCCACCCTTCGAAACGCGCCGCAGGGTGGGGCACCCAGCGCGAATGAGTGGGGCACAGCCGAGGAGACCGACACCTCTTGCCGCAATCACCGGTCACGAACAACCAGCAGACTGCTCCTAATGCCCCAACAACCAATCAGCTCTTCTGCTGCAAATCCATTGACAAGCTGATTTCCGATTCGGAAGAACCTGAACGCCGGCTCAAGAAAACTCTTGGCCCGCTTTCCCTGACGGCCCTGGGCATCGGAGCAGTCATCGGTTCGGGAATTTTTACCGTCATAGGAACGGCTATTGCGGGGCAGAAATTCGACACCACATCCATTCTGAATGCTCCCCTGCTCGACTATCTCATCAAGCACGCGGCAACGACGGGCCGGCCTGGCGCCGGACCGGCGCTGGCTTTATCGCTGGTTCTGGTTGCGACCGTTTGCGCCTTTACGGCGCTTTGCTATGCCGAACTGGCTTCCATGATTCCAATCGCCGGGAGCGCCTATACGTACACGTATGCCACCATGGGAGAGCTGATTGCCTGGATCATTGGCTGGGACTTGATCCTGGAGTATGCGGTCAGCAACATGGCAGTGAGTGTCGGTTTCGCTGCCCACTTGGTTGACATGCTGGACTGGTTCGGATGGCATCCCGCCATTCGCTGGATTTCACCCGCCTATTTGCCTGGCGGTCTGACAGATCTGAAGGGAAACATGCTGTATGCGCCCGGTTTCCACTTCGGTTTCAACTTCCCGGCTTTTCTTGTGGTCATGGTTCTCACGGTGATCCTGGTGCGAGGAATCCGTGAGTCGGCCGAAGCCAACAATACGATGGTGATCCTCAAGATCGCCGCCATACTCGCCTTTGTGATTGCGGGTGCGCACTATGTGAACCCCGGGAACTGGCACCCCTTCGCGCCGATGGGCTGGTCGGGCATTCTCACCGGGGGCTCAATCATTTTTTTCACTTACATCGGATTTGATTCTGTCTCGACAGCCGCTGAGGAAGCGCGCAATCCACAACGTGACTTGCCGATCGGCATTATCGCCACTCTGGTGATTTGTACTCTGCTGTATGTGGCCGTTGCCGTGGTATTGACCGGACTGGTGCCCTGGCAAACGCTGCTCGACAATGCTGCGCCGGTGGTGAATAGCCTGAAGGCACTTACGGTCGCAACCGGATCCTCAACGCTGCACTGGGTGCGCCTGGGAGTGTTATTCGGAGCGATGATGGGCATGATTTCATCATTGCTGGTTTTTCAGCTCGGACAAGCCCGAGTGTGGTTTGCCATGTCGCGCGACGGACTGCTGCCGCGCTTGTTCGGGCGTGTACACCCGCGTTTCCGCACGCCTTCGACTGCAACCTGGATTGCCGGATGCGTGGTAGGCATTCCGGCGGGAATTTTGGATATCGGAACCCTGGCTGATCTGTCAAATATCGGCACGCTGTTTGCGTTTGTGCTGGTCTCGATTGGAGTGATTATCCTCCGGCGACGCGATCCCAGCCGCCATCGTGGCTTCCGGGCTCCTGGCGGAATTGCCGCTCCGGTTCTAAGCGTGCTGTTCTGCGTTCTGCTGATGTCTGGGCTGCCGATCCTGACGTGGCTGCGCTTCTTTGCCTGGCTGGTCATTGGGCTAACCATCTACGGCCTGTACAGCCGAAGGCATAGCGAATTTGCAGCGAAGTAAAAAGTTCCCCAGGACAGTCTGCGAGTTGCAATCCTCTTCGGCATGGCTAATCGGCGATCTGAAATCTACAATCTGAAACCATGCAGCCGGTCAGCAACTTCATTCGTACACTTCCGAAGGCTGAGCTGCATTTGCATCTGGAAGGCTCGGTTGAGCCGACTACGTTGCTTGAACTTCGACGCCGCCAGGGAGGACCGGGCACACTCGATGACGTGGAGAATATTTACTCGTACCTGGACTTTACCGGCTTTTTGATGGCGTTCAAGGAAGTAACCGACTGCCTCCAGACCGCCGAGGACTACGAACTCATCACTTATCGGCTGATGGAGAAGCTTAAGGCAGAAAATATTCTGCATGCGGAGGTGTACGTATCCGTAGGGGTTTGCTTGTGGCGCAAGCAGGATTTTGCAGCCATTTTCGAAGGCTTGGAACGGGGGCGAGAGAAAGGCGAGCGCGACTTCGGTGTCTCGCTGCTTTGGCTTTTCGACGCAGTTCGCCAGTTTGGTCCGGAAGCGGCCCGCGCCGTTTTTGAATTGGCAGTGCGTTATCGTGATCGCCACGTTATCGGGATCGGCATCGGCGGCGATGAGCAGAAGGCACGGCCTGAGCTCTTCCGCGAAGCCTATGCGTACGCAGCCGATCAGGGGCTGCATCTGACGGCACACGCCGGAGAGATTGATGTGCCGGAGTCGGTCTGGGGCGCGTTGAATCTCGGGGCAGAACGGATTGGGCACGCTTTGACTGCGGTGTACGATCCGGAGCTGGTTGAAGAATTATCGAGACGGCAGATCACGATCGAGATCTGCCTGACCAGCAACTTGCGCACGGGTTGCTGCGCATCAATCTCGAAGCATCCAGTGCGGAATTATTTTGATCGTGGTCTCATGCTGACACTCAACACGGACGATCCGGCAATGTTCCATACCTCATTGAACGAGGAGTACCACCTGGCGCAAAGCACGTTTCGCTTTACCAACGAACACTTGCGCGAACTGGCCAGGAATTCATTCGAGGCTTCTTTCCTTCCCCCCGAATTGAAAGTTCAGTACCTGAATTCGTTTGACGCAGCAACGGTGGGCCCTTAGGCTCCGAGGGGAGATGGGAAATACACGGAACGAGCAAAGAATGCCGCAACACATCGGAATCGTGGCGTGTAGTGCGGAGGGTGCGGCACTCTGCTATCGCACTATCGCACTTGCGGGGGCCGAACTCCTGGGCCGGCATAACCACCCTGAGGTCTCGATGCACACTCATGCTCTGGCTCAATACATGAGCTGCATTCATGGCGACGATTGGGCGGGGGTTGCGCAGTTAATGCTCTCTTCAGCAGAAAAACTCGCAAAGGCGGGAGCGGACTTTCTCGTTTGTCCGGACAATACGATTCACCAGGCCTTTGATCTAGTGGAGTATCGTTCGCCCCGTCCATGGCTTCACATTGCACAAGAGGTTGCGCGTGAGGCCAGGCGCCTGGGCTACAAACGAGTCGGCGTTCTCGGGACGCGTTACGTGATGGAAGGCCCCGTGTATCCGGAAAAATTGCAGGCGGCGCGGATCGAATGCCGAGTCCCCGGGCCACAAGAAAGGGCGCGGATCAACCAGATCATCTTTGACGAGTTGGTGAATGCGCAGTTCACCACGCGCTCGCTGGCCTACTTCAAAGAGGTGATCCGGTCGCTGGCTGATGAGGGCTGCGATGCGGTGGCTCTGGCATGCACCGAAATTCCACTGCTGGTAACACCCGAAGCATCGCCAATACCCACGCTGGACTCAACTCGGTTGCTGGCGTGCGCGGCAGTGCGGAAGGCCGTGGAGCACGGACAACGATTGGCCAGCGGGTGGGACTAAACTCCGATTTATATTTTTACGGGAATTTTTCGCCATCCGCCGATTGCCCGCCGAAGCGCCTGTGCCATCGTGGTCGCTGAACGGGTTCACTTCTGTGACTCCTACAGCCGACGAAATTTCGATTGTATGCTCCCTTGGAAAATGTTCCTGACGGTCTTCTCGCAGAGCGGCCGTGGGTCGGTTTCAAAATCACCCGTTCCCGTTTTCGCAGACAGGAATCTTAGCGTCGTTTATTCAGCCGATGGCTGATCGCAAGATACCGATCTTTGCAGCGACGTAGACACTGATTATGTGCTGGTGAAACGAGAAGTGGCTAAGGCTTCCTTTGACGTCCTAATGGAGTCGGGACAGGAGCCTTATCCAAAGACAGATGGAAAAGAGTTCGAAGAGACGCCGCACAGCATGTCGGGTATGCCGTTCACCTTGCAAAAAAGGCACTAAGCTGAAGGGCAATACGCGATTTGCTCTCCCTATGCTGTAATGAGAGGGGAGAATTGATGCCCTCGATTAGCAAGATTTTGCGCCGGAACTTGAGAGCAGTGCACCGCACAGTTCGCGGTGCTCGTATGGTTGCCCGAGCACTGGCGTCGACCGACCATCCGCTCCTGGCTCACCTTATTCCTGTGCGACGATGCAATCTAGCTTGCAAGTACTGCAACGAATTCGATGATTTCTCCGCTCCCGTCCCAACCGCGACCATGTTTCAGCGTGTCGACAAATTGGGCGAACTGGGAACTTCGGTTATCACCATCAGCGGAGGAGAGCCGATATTACATCCACAGCTTGATGACATCATCCGCCGCATTCGGCGCTGCGGTATGGTTGCGGGATTGATCACCAACGGTTATTTGCTGACAGGTGAGCGCATCGATCGATTGAACAGGGCTGGTCTCGAGTGGCTGCAGATTTCAATCGACAATGTAACGCCGGACGAAGTCTCAAAGAAAAGTCTGAAGGTCCTGGATAAGAAACTGCAACTGCTGGCGGAACACGCGGACTTTCACGTAAACATCAACTCCGTAGTGGGTGGGGGCGTGCGCAACCCGCAGGATGCGCTGGTGATTGGCAAGCGAGCGCTGGAACTCGGGTTTAGTTCAACCATCGGAATCATTCACGACGGGGATGGCCAGCTTCAACCTCTGGGAGCGGAAGAGCGCCGCGTTTATCACGAGATGAAGGCGCTGGAAAGACGCAGCTTCACGCGAGTGAACGCGTTTCAGGACAACATTGCGCAAGGCCGGCCTAACCAATGGCGTTGCCGCGCCGGGGCACGCTACCTCTATATATGTGAAGACGGATTGGTGCATTACTGCTCCCAGCAACGCGGCTATCCAGCGATCCCGCTGGAAGAGTACACGCTGGCTGATATCCGCCGCGAGTATCTGTCTGCAAAATCGTGCGCGCCGCACTGTACGGTTTCCTGCGTGCACCAGGTATCGATCTTCGATTCTTGGCGCGCTCCGCAAAAACCAATGGCAGCAGAGTCAAGTGCCCTAGTCCAGCTTCAGTAGTCACCAAAGATTACGTTCCTATTGTCCATACTTGGTAAAGAGGTAATGCGCAACTTCGTCGCGCAGCCGGCCGTAATCGCTGTGAATGGTGCCGCGGAGGGCAGTTTCGGTGGAACTCCCCTCGCCAAGCCTTTGCAGAATTCGTTGCACGTCGCTGATGCCATACGTCTCGTTGATGTATTCGACCACCGCGAGCGATTCGTCGTAGGCGAGGACTGCCTGCTGCGGCGAAAGACGGATGAAGCTGGATTCCAGCGTGTTGAAGGGGAGGTCTGCATGTTCTTGGAAGGTCCGCGACAGTCTGGAACCTCGGGAGGAGAGGGTTTTTGGCTCTAAAACCTGGGCGATGCCCTCGTTCAACCACTGCGGGCAGCGGCCAACCGAAAGCTGGCTAATAAACGAATGAGCAAGTTCGTGCTTGAGTACTCGAGCGAGGGCAGGCGTTACTGACTCCACGCCACTGATGGGAATGCGCAACTTGCCATCGTTCATGGCGCTAACCCAATTCGGAGATTGGGTAACATCGAAAAATGCCTGCTCAGTGTAGAGCACTATGGGAATAGCGTTTCGTGGCGCAACCCCAAGCTGCCGTACCAAGTCGTCATAGTCGGAATCAAGTACGGCAACTAACTCTCGCCGGAAGGATTCCGAAGTCTGCTTGCCCTCGTAGCGGAGAATAAAATGGCTACTCTCGTACTGTGAAAAATCCGCCTCCACATGCTCCTCTCGCTCGGCTTTTTCCAGGTATTTCTGGACGCGGGCATCTCGACGTAGCTCCAGCGAGCGCTTCCAGGCGCGAACCGCTTCGCGATTGTGATCGGCGGCGAATTGCGCGTAACCGAGCACTGCAAGTGTGTCGGGCGAGTGGGGAGCGAGGCGCACGGCCCGCTCGGCATAGGACAAGGCTTCGAGAGCATTGCCGGTGCGCACCAGCAGCGTAGCGTAATAATTCAGAATCGTGGGATTCTGGGGGCTGAACCGCAGCGCAGCTTCAAAGTAGAATCGCGCCTTGCTGAAGTTTGCATTCTCCATTTCGCGGTTGGCAGCGACAAAATAACCCGCGGCGGTGGTGGAAGCATTTCCTTCGCTCTCCAGCGCACGCAGCCCATCCGGATCAACGCGACCGTCACGAATGACTCTCTCAATCAAGTCAGATCCATACCGGAGGTCAGCGGCGGGAACGAAGTCGATAGCTTGCGCCTGCGCTTGGACACTCTCTTGAGAAGGAACAGCCTGAGGGGCGAGACCACCTGCTTCGATATGATCAACCGCCGACGTGGGAATGGCATAGGAGCTTTCGCCCACTTCGTACTCGGTATGTTTGCCATTCTGTCGAACTTGGTCCGCCCAGATGGTCCGACCGTTTTTCAGGTGAATGACTTCCCCTGAAGCGTAAGAAGACAGGGCGGCAAAACATACCAGGGGGATGACAATGGCCCGCATCAGGGCGCATTCTAGCAATGCAGCAAATCCAGCCACAGTGACCAAGGTAATCAGAGAGCCAGGACGCAAATCGCAGTCGCGGGGATTCGCCTCGGCGCTGATCTTAGGTTCGCTACTATTCTTCTCGCAAGATAGCCGCTCCAACTCCCAAAGCTCGGCGACTGGAGTCGCACCTAAAATAGAGCGTCCGGCAGAGTCGCTCTATTTGCAGCTGCACAGCGTGGGATTAGACAAGTCTCGCGTCTACAAGGTTCGCGACGTCGCTTTCGATCGAGCTGCATTTCACATCACTTTGGACGATGGCACCATCGCTTTTACCGAAGACGTAGCCGGACACGTGACCGGCGCATTTTTCGAAGGAGAAGGTGAGGTATTGCTTTCGCCTCCGACCCGGGTGGAACGGGCATCCATGGCGTTGTTCACAGGGGCTGCGATTTTAGAGGAGAAGTTTCTCACCGCTTACTTCCGTTTCAACGATGATACGTTCGCCGAGCTGCAGCCTTCGCTTCGTCCCACAGAGGAAGGAGAACAATTTGCGTCACAGTGGAATCAGACGGCACGCAATCTGGCGGAAGTAGATGCTCTGCGACTGCTCGTTACTTTCAGTCGTGACTTGCCACCGGCCGAGCCGTTTACTGCTGCTAAGAATCAGGATCAGGTGCTGCACGCGCGGGTATTCGGGCGGAAGCTTGGGGCGTTCGATATCTATTACGACTCTACTGCGAAGGAACAGATCTGGGCCGGGCAGCTGAAGAGAGTCGAGGGGGAGAGCTATTACGACGTGTGGACCTCCTTCTCGCTTAATCAATCAAGACCAGGAACAGAAAGATCAGGTGACAACAGCCTCGAGCCCGCGGCATCTGACGCGATTAGTGTTTCGGACTACCGAATACAAGCAGAAGTCAGACCCCCGACAGAATTGCGAGTGGATGCGTTGTTACAACTGGAAGTCAAAACCGGAGGACAACGCACATTACTTTTTGAGTTGTCGAGGTACCTGAACGTCGAACAGATTCGAACCGAAGACCGGGCGTTGGAGTTTGTTCACAACCAGGCGGTTGAGGGTACGCAACTGGCACGACGCGGCAATGACCTCGTAGCTGTGATCTTTCCGCATGCGTTGCGGTCGGGAGAGAAATTGAAGCTGCATTTCAAATACGGAGGCGACGTGCTCTCCGAAGCGGGCGGGGGACTGGTATACGTGGGAGCGCGGGGCACCTGGTACCCAAACCGCGGCTTGGGGATGTCAAACTTCGATCTCGAATTCCGCTACCCAGCTGGATGGACGCTGGTGGCGACCGGAAAGCGGGTGGATTTACCGCGCCGGGACAGCAGCCTGGGCACAGGCCTCGTGCAAGGCGAGCAAGTGGGACGCTGGATATCCGAACGCCCGATTCCTCTCGCCGGCTTCAATCTTGGCAAATACTCACGTGTGGTTGCGCACGCTGGAAAAGTCTCAGTAGAGACCTATGCGAGTTCAGGAGTTGAACGTAGCTTCCCGAGAGGTTCTATAGAAGCCACTGATCCCCAGCCGCTGCTTCCGCCAGGTTTGCGGCCGCTGCCGAGAACCATCACTGTTGTCACGCCATCGCCCTCTCCCGCGCGAAATGCACAATCGGTGGCCGACGCATCAGCTCGTGCCATCGAATTTTTTGCTGACCGCTTTGGACCATTTCCCTACGCGAGCCTGGCCCTCACACAAATGCCCGGTGAGGTAAGCCAAGGGTGGCCATCGCTGATTTATCTATCGAGCTTCTCTTTTCTTACCCCAACCGAGAGAACTCAGTTGCACATGAGTCCGATCGCCAAGATTTTGAGCAGCGCTGTGATTGCGCATGAGACAGCGCATCAGTGGTGGGGAGATCTGGTCACTTGGAGCAGTTATCGTGACCAGTGGATTGTGGAAGGTCTGGCGAACTACAGTTCGTTGATGCTCCTTCAGTCACAGGACCCTATGCAGTTTCGAACAGTAATGGACCAATATCGTAAGGATCTGGAAGGCAAGAATAAAGATGGCGTTCTGCTTTCGAAAGCGGGGCCAGTTTCGTTGGGACCGCGGCTCTCCTGTTCTCATTTCCCGGCAGGCTATGAGGCCATCAGTTATGGCCGCGGCACTTGGCTTTTTCATATGTTGCGTTACATGATGCAGGACGGGGAGCGGCGTGCTGGCAAGCAGAGCGGAGCGGGTCCCGATGATGAGCCTTTCGTTCGGGCGCTTCGAAAACTGAGGACACGCTATGAAGGAAAATCGATGAGCACCAATGAACTACTAAAAGTCTTCGAGGAAGACTTGCCCCCCAGCAGCTGGTATGAGGGCCACAGGTCACTGTCGTGGTTCTATGACGGATGGGTGAATGGCACTGCCCTACCTCACTTCGAGTTGCAAAACGTGAAATATGCCGACAAGCCTGGGCTCACAACGATCACCGGTACCATCGCACAAAAAGACGCGCCCGACGGCTTAGTGACCCTGGTCCCATTGTATGCAGTCGCGGCCGGCAAAACGGTACTGCTCGGACGGGTCTTTGCAGACGGGCCCGCAACTAGTTTTCATGTGTCCGCCCCCGCTGGAACACGAAAAGTCGTAGTCGATCCTCAGCAGACGTTGCTTACTCGAATTCGATAATTCCACACGAACAGTGCGAAGCTTTGCGCTCCGGCGGTTTTGGCCTGCTCACTTCCAAAAATGTGCGCGAGGCAGTGCAGAAATTTCGAAACTCCTCCTCGCCGCCAATTGACGTGCTCATCACGGATGTTCTCTTGCCCGACCGCAGGGGATGTGACCTGGCAAAAGAGCTTGTTGCCATATGCCCGGCTTTGAAGACCATTTATGTGTCGGGATGCTCGGGCGCTTTTCAACCCAGAACAGATGAGTTGAGCCATTCATCCTACTTACAAGAGCCATTCTCATGAGAGGTGCTATTGGGAAGAATCAGACAAGTCCTTACGAACGATTTAGCGCGAAACGCGGGGTTAGCTTTATGCCCTCTTACGGTAAGCCGTAGCTAACAAGATTTGTGCCGGAATTTGGATCAGGGGTACGACTCGCGGCAGAATACCGTTCTCGGCACAAGCGCGAGGCGTTCCATAAACTGTGCAGCTTGCCTCATCCCGTACCGCCTTCGCGCGCGATAGCACGCATTCCATCCAAACCATCGGACCCATCCCGGTCATAATGATGCCCATTGACGATGAACGGAACACTTCTGCCACGGAGCACATCATGAATTTGCTCTAATGAGTCCCGATTGTTAGTCACCAAGGCAGATAGAACAACATTTCCAGTGCAAACGAAAGCCTTGGCTTGTAAAAACAGAACTCGGTTCAGAAAGGGAAGCATTCCGAGGAGGGAAGGAACCTGCACTGCGACTCCCGCACGATTTTTACCTCAGACATACTTTTTAGACACGCTTTGCGTCGAAGAGTGGATGCCACACGTGGATCTCTGGACAAGAGGAACGGTGAAATCTCTCGTACTGCCGGGCGGCGTACTCTTGCTGATTTCTGCGCTTCTGCTCTACAACCCCATAATCCTCATTCCGGCGGCAACGCTTAACTTTTACTATTACGCGGTTTTCGTGGCCGGAATATTGATTGCCTGGCGCTTTCATTCCAGCAGAGTTCTGTTTGCAATCGTCACTTTGCTGTTGGCGCATCGCGCTGTCGAGTTCTTTTCTGGCGGCGTGGGACTCAGCAATGCTCCTGGCCGCACAGCCCTAAAAGCCGTAGCCTTCCTGATCCCTCTAAATTTCGCGATTGTTTGCTTTGCTCGCGAACGTGGTTTCGTTCTCCAGGACATCGCTCGACGACTCGCGGTTTTGTTCTTTGAATCCGTGTTCACGGCAGTCATCTGTCGTCCGGGTTATGGGACCCCAGGGTTTCCGCATACCGCTCACCCAGGGTTGGCGCAAGCGGATCAATCCATACTGTGGGTTTATATAGCGACTTTCGGAGTGCTGCTGATACGCCTCCTGCTTTACCGCAAACCATTCGAAAACGGATTGTTGTGGTCTTTGGCGGCGACTTTTATTGCCTTGCAGTCAGGCATTGTAGGTCGGGAGGGCGATTATTATTTCGCCACCGCTGGACTCATCCTCGCAAGTTCAATGGTTGAGAGTTCCTATGCTCTCGCCTTCCATGACGAACTCACAGGATTGCCTGGACGTCGCGCCTTTAATGATGCACTGTTAAGACTGAAAGAAGCGTATTGCATAGCCGTGGTCGACATCGACCATTTCAAAATTTTCAACGACACTTATGGCCACGAAACCGGGGACGAAGTCTTGCGCATGGTTGCCGTCAGGCTTGCCCAAGTCACCGGCGGTGGCACTGCCTACCGCATCGGTGGAGAGGAATTTTGTATTTTATTTCCAGGAAAATCGGTGCCGGAGATTATTCCCCACTTGGAACTGGTGCGAGAGGGGGTTGCCACATCGGAGTTTCGTGTGCGTGGCATCGAGGAGCGCCGCAGTAGCCCGCGAGCGCCAGAAGGGCTGGAACGGAGAAATCAGTTGCGCAGAGTCGGTGATCGAACCGGGAAGCGCAAACAACTAATCGGGCCCAGGCAGAGGGGCCCGGAAACGTCAATCGGCAAGCGAACCGTGTCCGTGACAATCAGTATCGGTGTTGCCGAACCAACATCGCGGGTGCGCGGCACCGACAACGTACTGCAATCGGCCGACAAAGCCCTCTTTCATGCAAAGCAATCCGGTCGCAACCGTGTAGAAGCAGCAACCGCTTTGCGCGCCAGGAAAAGCAGAGTTGCCAGACCGAATATCGCTTGAATTAGACAGTCTCAGTTAGTCATACCGCCTCATACCGCCAGATACTCACCTGCTTATTATGTCTATCCAGACCGCGCCGTGCACCCTAGTGACTTAGGAAAACCAAGCCGCGACGAACCTCATCCTAATCGCCAGAAGGTCGGAGCAGCCGAGTAGCCATAGCGCGGGACTTAAACTGTTGCTGTGGAATTGAATAGAGTTGCATTCGCTTCCTCGCGAACAGGCGAATTCGTCTCACGCGATCTCGTGGCCTTGCCAATCGTTTAGCAATCACACCTGCTTTGTGGCCAGGAGCCAAACCAAGTAGAATCCGCAGTACGAATGCAGACGATCCATCCCGAGAACCGGCCAGAGAAGCCAGAAATGGGAAGCGAAAACCCAAGCGTGTACCGGTCGGGCGTGCTGCGACACTGCATTATGACGTCGTTGCGATTGGTGCCTCTGCCGGAGGCTTGATCGCTCTGACGGAATTGCTGCGGCCGATCTCGACGGATTTTCCTGCGATTCTGGTCGTGCAGCATCTCGATCCCACGCACGAGAGCCACATGGCGGAGCTGCTGAGCCGCAGAACCAGCATCCATGTGAAGCAGGCGGAGCACGGCGAGCCTATCCTGCCAGGCAGTGTGTATATTGCTCCACCTGACGAACATCTTCTGGTGGGACCGGGTACGATACAGCTGGCGCACTCCCAATTAGTGCACTTTTCGCGACCGTCAATCGATCTGATGTTCGAGTCCGTGGCCGGCATGTACGGTTCGCGCTCGATCGGAGTTATTCTAAGCGGGTCAAACCGGGATGGGGCGGTCGGTATGCGGACCATAAAAGAGGCCGGTGGGACCACCATTGCGCAAGAGCCGGCCACGGCAAACTTCGCGACCATGCCTCAGGCTGCCATATCCACCGGATGTGTGGATTTTGTGGTGCCTATTGGCGAGATAGGCAATTTGCTCCGTGATCTGTGCGCGGGCAACCGACAGCGTCATGAATAAAGACATCACCTTGAAAGAGCTGCTGCAGGAATTGGCCGAGCAGCGCGACTTTGATCTCCGGGGATACAAACCGACCACCCTGGAGCGCCGCTTCCGGCGGCGAATGTTCCAGCTCAACATCGGCAGCTATGCCGATTACCGGGAGTATCTGCAGAAACATCCCAAAGAAGTCACTGCCCTCCTCGATACGATTCTGATCAACGTCACCGAATTTTTCCGTGATCCGGCAGCCTGGGAGACGCTTCGCCAGGACCTGCTGCCGCCAATGTTGAAGAATCTGACTTCGAGTTCAACCTTTCGAGCGTGGAGTGCGGGTTGCGCCAGTGGAGAGGAGGCGTACTCGATCGCCATTTTGCTGAGCGAGTTCTTCGGGCCGCGACTTCCCGAATACGACATCAAAATCTACGCAACCGACATCGATGAAGAAGCCCTTACGACAGCGCGCAAGGGGGAATATTCCGCTGAGGCGTTGCGGCGAATCCGTCCGGAGTGGATTGCCAAATATTTCCACGGAAAAGGACCGCTGCGGGTGAACCGGGAAATCAGGAAGCTGTTGATTTTTGGACGCAGCAACCTCGCGCAGAACGCACCTATATCGCACGTCAATCTGCTGCTTTGCCGCAATGTTCTCATCTATTGCAACTCCGAACTGCAGAAGCAGATTCTTGCCCGGCTGTATTATGCGCTGGAACCGGAGGGAATTCTCTTCTTAGGCAAATCAGAATCACAGCTGACCGACTCCACCCAATTCCGAAGATTGAACGGACGTTGGCGAATTTTTAGGCGCGTCCCCCTGGGCATGTCGATGGCAGCTGATTCTGAAGCGCAAGGCAATGAGGAACAAGCACCAGGTTTGGAGCGGTCGCGCAAAGAACTGGATGAACTCCGCTTGCGACAGCAGTACTTGTTTGAGACCGTGCGATTGGGGGTACTGCTGCTGTCTCCTGATGACAACATTATCCAGCACAACGCTGCTCTGCTTACGCTATATGGTTTGCCGTCGGGCAGCCTGACGGGAAGGAGCTTGCATGATACGGACCTGCTGGCCCGGACGCCCGAGCTTGGACCGGAATTACAGGACTGCCGGATCACAAATCAGACGAAGCACTTTCAGAGCCGGATCCGGATCGGTACTGAGAAGCGCCTGATTGACATCACCTTGCGACCGATCCTGGATGACCGTGGACGCCATTCCGCGACTTTCGTCTATTTTGAGGATGAGACCGTGCAGGAGAAACTCCAGTCCACGATCGAAGAATTGGAATCGACCACCGAGGAATTGCAGTCGGCGAACGAGGAACTGGAGACTACGAACGAAGAACTGCAGTCGACGAACGAGGAACTGGAAACTACCAACGAGGAACTGCAGTCGACGAATGAAGAACTCGAGACCACGAATGAGGAGTTGCAGTCGCTGAATGAAGAGCTCGAAACCACGAATCAGGAATTGGAAGAGCGCAGGAAGGATCTGAATGTTTTGAGTACGCTCTACGCGCAGACCCTGGAAAAGATCCGGGCTCCGATCATGCTAGTCGACAGTGAAAACAAAATCCAATTCTGGAACAGCATGGCACTGCGGTTGTTCGGTTTCCGGAGCAAGCCGCCGATGGATCTACATCTGGACCAGCTTCCTCTACCAGAGCCGGTGCGAGACCTGATCATCCGGCGCCACCGGGCGGCGCTGTCGCAACGGAAGCCCATGATCATTAGAAAACAACCTCTTCAAGGGAAACCGAGCTCTGCCGTGGATATTCATATCAGCCCCGTTTGTCAGGGAGATGAGAGCAGTGTATTAATTACGTTCGAGCCGAACGACTCAGGGGCCGCATCCACGGCTTCTCAGGGCAATTCCAAGACGAAGGGAAACCACGGTCGAAGGCAGGCTGCCGACTAGGCTACTCTGTGGGAGAGCGACTGGTTTTTGTCTGTCCTGCCGTTGCGGTATTGGGTGAGAAGTGCAACAGTTTGCCCTAGTTGTTGTATCCGTTGCTGCTGCAAAAGAGCCCGATCCGAGAGCTGGCGCATGAGCAGCCGGGAACGAGCGAAAGAGGCAGCGAGCAAACTGCGGCGATCCCGAATGACTGCGGTTCGATTTTTGGCCGAAAACTGTTTTCGGGGCGCGCTTCGAATAGCCCCGTTCAGCCAAAGATCCAATTCTGAGGGAAACGCAAACACGGGGCCGACTTTGCCAGTACCTAGGCGGTGGACTGGCAATTGCGAATCTCGCTCCCAGCGTTGAACGGTGCGCACGCCACGGTCCAGGTAGGAAGCAATCTCCTTCCATGAATTCAAGACATCGGCTTTGATCTTGGGAGCATCGGCCACAAACAAACCCCGACGAAGGTTGATGTATCTATCCTAGGCCTTTTTGAGGAATGCGCAAGGGTATTCACGGGGGCGTCACTGGGGTGCAGAATGCGCAGTAAAAGAGCTGAAGATAACACAGGACGCCGTCCCCACTAAGATTGTTGATGGCCTAGGTTGTCAATGATTGCCGGAGGCGTTTCCTCGCCCTTTTGAGGATGGAGGTTTGCTGCAGTAGTTCGTGGGTTTGTTCAATCTTCGTTCTGGCTTGGGCGACGAGGCGATCGGATCGGGATGGGCTTTCTGAGCACTTTCTACCGCTCACGATTTGCCACCTCAAAGACGCGGGATTCTTTTGTAAATTTCGCGTTGTAACGCATTTTATCGGCTGCAATGTCCTTAAATTGGGTTTTAAAAGGGTTGAGACAACGAACCGTGCTTGGACGGAGGGGACTTTTCAGCTTGTCCTCGAACCGACGGAGCAGAACCGTACCGTGGGCCATAAGTCGAAATGTCTGTCGCGCTGTTTGTGCCGATTTGTCGCATTCTGGCCCCAAGGTGTGAACCAGTATGTGACGGATGTCACACTACCGGGTATTCGCTGTGGAATGCGGTGGAATGCTACGGAATGCTCACCACTCAAAATCCCGGGGCGAAGGTATAACCAATCGAGATGCCGTACCGGGTAGCAAATGGAGAACTGAATTCGTTGTTGTTGTGGATTAGGTACACGTGCGCTTCGGGACGGATGAAGAAGTTGCCGTGCGCATAGAGGCGGATGCCCCCGCCGAAATGTCCCATAAAATGGTTGCTGCTGACGAAGTTTGTGCATCCGGCAAATCCGCATTGGAAAAAGGGCTGATAGAAGCGCAGGCTCTCCCATCCGATGCCGGCCTGCAGCTCCGCCCCAAAATTTTTCAATCGCGGCGCGAAGACCCCGTTCAGGTCATAGAAAAGGGGGCGGTAGGGCTGGAACCCCGCGTATAGACCGCGGCTGCCCTTCCAGGCGATTTCCCCACCGACTCCCAAGTGGCCCTTGAGAAGAACATCGGCACTGAACACCGGGTAGGCGCCCCCGGTCAGGCTCACAGGGACGGGATCACCAAAAGCGTTGAAGCCGGTGGGCGCTGTGATTGTGCCGACGCCGAAGGCTGCGTCGAATTGCTGGGCGGCGGCTGCGGTCGGCAGCAGGAAAAGGCTGATTGCGGCAAACAGGCAGAACGCCTTGCAGATTTTTTCCAAGTTCATCAACCTATAGATGCAGACCGGAACGGTTTCGCAGCTGATTTTTGCGACGGCCAGCGGCGATTCGGCTACCAGGTATAGTGTGCCGTGTAAGTGATGGTTTTCTCGCCATCGGGCGCGATCGACACTGGAAACTCGATGGTCTGGCTATCCTTTTTGTTGACGGGATCCGATTTCATTGAGATATTCCAGGTGATCCAGCGATATAGATGTTCCACCACACGCACGTCGACCCGCTCCTTCTTGTGATTCCGGACTTTAATTTCAAATGACTCGTCAGCGAAGTGCTTGTCCAGGTCCAACTTGTAGTCCGTGCGGCGGCGCTCGCCTGTCATGTCGAAAGCATTGCCTGTGTAAACGCGAACGTTCTCGTCGCGCGGGGTGTGGTCGATCACGTTCTCGCCGGTAAATTCGATCTGGGTGTCATCATTTCGGCGATAAAAGCGAACGCGTCCTTTGGGGAGCGGCATACCAAGATGATTGGCTTCTGAATTGGCAAACTCGCGCATCACCCAAATTTTGGGATTGGATTCGGTTCCGTAGGAATAATCGTTGCGAATGTTTTCCCAGTTCCAGCCGTTGTAACGGTTGGAATCGATTTTGACGCCATCGTAGGCGTAGATTCGCTTGGTGGCGACTCCAGCGGCGCGGATGAATTCCACCTGCTTGGTTTCGCGATCATGCAAGGTCGTCGGGCGAGCCAGGGTGTAGAGGTGGTATTCGTCGAAGGTCCGTTCGGTTACGGGTGGAGTCATCGCGGAATTGATAGCACCCGCCATCCCATAGACTTGCAGACGATCGAACTCTCTGCCCGGTTGGATCTTACTTACATCCCCCGCCATCAGCTTGATGCGCGCATTATCGAAGGTCTTGCCGCTCTGGTTGTCCATGGTGACCCAGCCGACGACGTCGACGGCATCGCCTTTATCGGGGGCAACGATGTTGTAGTCCGCTTCCCAGGTCAGGCCTCCGGTAACGTAGGACAACTCGGCGCGCACAGCGCCGGCTTGAGGGCTGGTGAGTAACCACTGCAGCGTTGGCTTGAGAACGGTCTCGTCACCGAGAGAAGGGAAAAGTGGAACGCCCGGCAGGCCGAACCTCAGCTTTCCCTGGACTTCAATAACGGGCTGCTCATTGCCGCCTTGAGCGTAGGCCATCTGGGCCTGGTAGTACTGCTGGCCATAGCGGTTCATAGCCATGTAGTTGTGGGGCGTGTATCCGCTGCGAATGATTTTGCCGGAGATGGTTTCCTGCTTATTTTCACGCTGCACCAGAAAGTCGATCGTCTTGCCCTCGTTCAACGAAAGCAATAGAGATTCGGAAATGGGGTCGGCCCGATAGTTCTGTTCCAGGACCTGTACGGGGTGTTTGCCCGCCGGATCGCGCAGGATCACCGAGTCCGGCTCCAGGTGCATGGTGATATTTGTGACCTGGACGTTGTTGACCCCGGCTTTCAGTTCCAGCGGCAACTCCTGGCGGACCACGGCAAAGTTCTGGTTGTAGATAGTAAGGGAGGGCTGCACAGGCTCATCGGTGGAAAGAGTTGCTACTGAAAAGGCAAGCACACACGCGAATTGGCGGATCACAATTCCTCCTGTGCGGACGGGGGATCCGCGGCTAGCGTACCTTGATTGGGAACGGCGGAGGGAGTGCAACTTGCAATACATCTGTAACGGGGGTTTGTAAACCACAGAGGGCACAGGGGCGCACGGAGGCGGAACCCTTGAGAGTTCGCGGTTTACTTGTGCTTCGTATTCCCGCTGAGTAACTGCACGGCGTGAGGAAGAAGGTCAATTACGGCTTCCAGCGACTGCACCGCGCCTTTTGGACTTCCAGGCAGGTTAAGAATGATGGACTTGCCATGCACACCGCAAACTGCGCGGCTCAAATCCGCGAAAAGAGTTTTCTTGCGGCCTTCCGCCCGCATGCGCTCCGCCACGCCTTCGAGCAGCCGATTACAGATGGCTTTGGTGGCTTCGGGCGTAACGTCCCGCTCCGCGATTCCAGTTCCGCCGGTGGTCACTACCAGGTTCGCCTTGCTGGCGAGTTGCAGGAGCAAATCCCGAATGGCATTTTGATCGTCCGCGACTATCGCTGTTTGAACGATCGAGAATTTCTTCTCCATGAGGGCTTTCGCGACGGCAGGGCCTGATAGGTCTGAGCCTTCGCCGCGAGCACAGGAATCGCTAACGGTGAGAACTGCCGCGCTGAGATGCTCAGGTGTCGAGGAGGACATCTTCTTCCTCCTCCGCACCACCGTCGCCGCCTTCGTCGCGCTTGGATTCATCCAGCAGGCGCAGGCCCTCCATGAGCAGGCCTTGCGTGTTGAGAGTGGTGGACTGCTTAGTAGTTTTGCCCTCGAAGTCGATCTGGAAATTCCCTGATGTCCAGCGCAACACTTTAAACACGGCGGCATCGCCCATCAGCGAACCATAGGCCGCGTGCGTGACCTGGCCCTCCTGAAAATACATTTCGCACTTTTCTTTGGCGTTGGTAAGAGTCAGGGCGCAGCTTTTACGTCCCATCTCCAGGGATTGCACCAGGTCGATCACGTTCATTTGCAAGAGACTGCCACGGAGCACGCCATCAGATGGCGCTCGCTTGGCCATTTTCTCGAGTGCGATTTTATCGATCACCCGTTTAATGCGGTGAGTGGCTTCCTTAAGGAAGAAAGGCTTCTCTACGAAGTCATCCACCGGTTCGCTGCTCGCAAGCCTTTCAGTGATGTCGGCCTTGCTGGCGAGCAGAATTACAGAGATGCCTGCCGTATTTTGCCGGCCCTTGAGCTTTTCCACGAGTTGCCGGCCGTCCATGCCGGGCATGCGGTAATCACTGACCAGCAGATCGGGGGGATCATCCACCGCCTTCAGCAGTGCGTCGGCGGAATCATTGGAGGTGATTACATTGGCGAGCGGGGTAAGCGCGCCGCGCAGCATGCCCAAGACCATCGGATTGTCGTCTACCAGCAGGACTTTGACGTCATTCGGCATGCGGATTTATTTTCTTATTCCGGCGTCGGCTGTAATCCCCGCTTTTTCCGCCCGACTTGTGCTCAAGCGCGATCTCCCGAATCTCAATGCCTTTGTCCAGCGCTTTGCACATATCGTACACAGTAAGAGCTGCAACGGAAGCGGCGACCAAAGCTTCCATTTCAACCCCAGTCACAGCCGTCGTAATAACTTTTGAGGTAATGGCGACGCCATTCTCGCACAGCCGCATGTCGACATCAACGTGAGAAAGCGGCAGCGGATGGCACATGGGAATCAACTCGGAGGTTCGTTTTGCCGCCATAATCCCGGCCAGCCTCGCTACTTCAAACGGCTCCCCTTTGGGGTTTTTGGGAAGCGCTTTCAGCACTGCCCGCTTCAAGACAACGAATGCGCTGGCTACCGCTTGCCGCCTGCTCGGGAGCTTAGGTGAGACATCCACCATACTTGCTCTTCCCGAACTGTCATAATGAGAAAGCTTTTTCGGCATCAGGAAAAGAACTATCTTACATGGCGACTGGATTATGGGCCGTGACTCCTACTGCGGCCCGTCTGCATCAAAAGATTGATTCGAGGGAGCGCTCAAATGGCAGAAGAAGTGACCAAGACCGACAAAATAACCAAGACGGACGAAGAATGGCGTCAGCAGCTTTCTCCCGAGCAGTACCAGGTGACCCGGCATGCGGGAACCGAGCCTGCATTCGCTGGAAAGTACTGGAAGACAAAAGATCAAGGCACGTACACCTGTGTTTGTTGCGGCCAGCCGCTCTTCACTTCCGATACCAAATTCGAATCCGGCACCGGATGGCCCAGCTTCTACAAGCCAGTGGAAGAAGGAGCCGTGGACACGCACACTGACGAGACCCACGGGATGGTTCGTACTGAAGTACGCTGTTCGAGTTGCGACGCTCACCTGGGACACGTCTTTGAAGACGGCCCGGCGCCCACAGGACTTCGCTACTGCATGAACTCCGCCGCGCTGGATCTTAAACCTGAGGAAAAGAAATAGGGCACCTGTAGGTGCCCTATGACATGCGGTTGGTAACGCGCTTACGCGCTGCCAGAAGCGGCGGCTGCTTTGGCCTGCTCAACCGGCTTCGCGTGTGACTGCTTTTCGTTCTTGTGCTGTTCGACGGCTCGGACCTGCACGCTACCTTTGAGCACCGCGCCGTCTTCCACGCTGATGCGCTGAGTGACTACATCGCCCGTGAGCATGCCCTCGCTGCGAATGTCTAGACGGTCTATACATTGCACGTTACCCGTCACTTTGCCGAGGATTACGACTTCGCGACCTGAAATATTGGCGGCTACCACCCCGTTCCGCCCGATGGTCACGCGGTTCTCAGCGATGTTGATTGTCCCTTCGATACGGCCGTCAATATAAAGCGATTCGGAGCCGCTGACTTCGCCCTTGATCACCAGCGACCGTCCGATTGTTGCCTGCTCCATTGGTGCTCCCCCTGTCTTGATTGGTATGTAATTTTGGTTGGAGGGGGATGAATTTTTTTGCGAGTTGTCTGGTGGCTGCAGCATCGTTTCCGGCCTTCCTTAGTTTTTTACGCACGCCAGGCTGGACTTTGCGCCTGTGGCGGGTTTTAGTTGGCGGCCATTGGCCCAAACTGAATATCGCACGCCGCAGTTCAATCGAGCAGGTTACGGAAGAGCCTGTTCCGATGTGGAATTTTCACTTCTCCAGCGCCTGACCTAAGTGTTTTCCAGCCGGAAACGCGCTTCTGAAGCTACGATCGGCGCTCGGCGACCTGCTATGTAAGCCACTGTTTGTCGCAAGCTGTAAAATAGCCCGACCGTGCCATGACATCCACACCTTTCATGGTGCCTTATTCGGAAGAAGCTGTTGCCGATCTTCGGTTGCGTCTCGGACGTACCCGCTGGCCCGATTCCATCCCACGGACGGGCTGGAATTACGGCGCTGATCTCAACTACATGAAAGATGTCTGCCGGTACTGGAGGGACCGGTTTGACTGGAAACAAAGTGTGCAGGAGATGTCCAGGTTTTCTCATTTCCGCTGCTCGGTTCAGGGTGTCGGCATTCACTTCATCCTTGAGAACGGTAAAGGTCCGAATGCGATCCCTCTGATCGTTACACACGGGTGGCCGGGATCATTTCTGGAAATGCTGAAAATCATTCCGCTGCTGACCGATCCAGCGAAACATGGAGGTGATCCTGCGGTCTGCTTCGATGTAGTCGTGCCATCGCTTCCGGGTTTCGGATTTTCAGATCGCCCTAGTCAACCAGGCATGAACACCTTCCGCATCGCAGATCTCTGGGCAGAGTTAATGCAAGCGTTGGGGTACAAGCGCTTCGCTGCACACGGAGGCGATTTTGGCGCCGCGGTGAGTACCATTCTCGGACTACGATATCCCGAGCGAATGCTGGGCGTCCACCTCAACTACATTCCAGGGTCGTATCGGCCGTATCTGCAGGCCGGCGCAAAACTTGCCGCAATTGAAGAATCCTTTTTGCGCGACGCCGATGAATGGTACGTGGATTATGGCGGCTACGCTCATTTACAGCGGACCACGCCGCAGACGCTTGCCTATGCCCTGAACGATTCGCCGATGGCTTTGGCCGCGTGGATCATCGACAAATTCCGCGATTGGGCTGACTGCGCTGGCGATGTCGAAAAGAAGTTCTCCAAAGACGAACTGCTCACGAATGTGACTCTTTACTGGATGACCGAGACCATACATTCCTCCTGCCGTCTCTATTTCGAGGACCGCAAAGCGCTGCTTCAATTCCAGAAAGGCGAATTTGTCGGCGTGCCATGCGCAATCGCGCATTTTCCCAAAGAAGCGCCGTTTCCCCCACGCCAATGGATAGAGCGCGGATACAACGTTCAGCGCTGGACGGAGATACCCCGTGGCGGCCACTTCGCCGCCGCCGAAGAACCTGAACTATTGGCGCGAGACATGGCCGAGTTTTTCGGCGGATTGATTTCGGCCCGATAAGAACCGTTTATATAAGAAATAGATTGTTTCTATTTCTTGCAATAGACCTAGACCCATTACAGTGAATCGGCTGGGTTCATTCGATTTCTTCCAATCGGGACCAATGATTCATGCGTAAGCACTTGCTTGTGTGCTCTAGTGTTTTGCTGTTTCTGACGTTGAGCCAATCCGTGCTCGGACAGGGCTCGGACGACGATCGCCTCGCAAAACTGGAGCAGCAGGTCGCAGACGCAAAAGCATCGGCCGATAACGGCTGGATGCTCACCAGTTCGGCATTGGTCCTGATGATGACCGGACCGGGCCTGGCCCTTTTTTACGGTGGTCTAGTACGTAAAAAGAATGTTCTCGCCACCATGATGCAGAGCTTCGCCCTTATGGCGCTTATCTCCGTGTTATGGGCGTTATTTGGTTACAGCTTGGCCTTCGGTCCGGGGAACGGCTTCATAGGCGGACTGCAACACATCCTTCTGCACGAAGTTGGTTTACAACCCCAGGCGGACTATTCTGCGACCATTCCTCACCAGACCTTCATGATTTACCAGCTGATGTTTGCCATCATCACCCCGGCGCTCATCTGCGGCGCATTCGCGGAACGTATGAAGTTCAGCGCGATGGTGGTCTTCATGGTTTTGTGGTCTGTGCTGGTCTACGATCCGATGGCGCACATGGTGTGGGGGAGGGGCGGTCTTCTGAATGCCGCTCTTGGCGGACGGTTCCCCACACTCGACTTCGCCGGAGGCACAGTTGTCCACGTCACGTCGGGAGTTTCGGCTCTGGTCTGTGCCCTGTATCTCGGTCGGCGGCTTGGCTATCCTCACGACGCTATGCCGCCGCATAGCGTGGTATTGAGTTTTATCGGCGCGTGTCTGCTGTGGGTGGGCTGGTTCGGATTCAATGCAGGCAGCGCGCTGGGCGCGGGGTCGCTGGCCACCAGTGCTTTCATCGCGACCCACTTCGCCACAGCCGCGGCTGTTGTTGGCTGGACCGGGGCGGAATGGCTAAGAAACGGGAAACCGAGCACGCTGGGAGCGATCTCTGGCGCGGTGGCGGGACTGGTCGCGATCACTCCTGCCTCGGGTTTCGTGGGACCTAGAGCAGCGTTGGCTATCGGACTGGCCGCTGGGATTGTCTGCTATTTCATGGTTGCAAAAGTAAAGGCCCGCTTTGGCTACGATGACTCGCTGGATGCCTTCGGAGTCCACGGCGCAGGCGGAACACTCGGGGCTATACTCACGGGGGTTTTTGCCTCGAGTGCAGTAAATCCAATCTTTAAAGATGGCCAGGGACGTGTACTGCCGTCCGGGTTACTGGAAGGAAACGCCCATCAGCTCCTAAACCAAGCCGTAGGAGTTGGAATTGCGTGGGTGCTTGCGGCAGCAGGAACCCTGATTATCTTGAAGCTCGTTGATATGACGATGGGACTTCGCGTTCCGGATGAGCAGGAAATCCAGGGACTCGATCTCTCCCAGCATGGCGAGGAAGGCTATTCCTGGGAAGTTTCAACCTAGCTCAACCGAATGATTTCTTAAGGCGCGCAGACGATGACCAAAGTTGAAGCGATCATTCAGACTTCAAAGCTGGAAGCGGTGAAGGAATCGCTTCATGAAATCGGGGTGGAAGGCATGACCGTGCTCGAAGCGCGGGGCCATGGCCGGCAGAAGGGTCACACGGAGATTTACCGTGGCCGTGAATATACAGTCGATCTCATTCCTAAAATCAAAATTGAAATGGTATTAGCAGATGACATGGTGGAAAGAGTCGTACAGGCAATCACAGGAGCCGCCCGAACCGGAAAGATTGGTGATGGCAAGATTTTCCTTTCCCACGTTGATGAGGCCATTCGCATCCGCAATGACGAGCGTGGCGACCGAGCTTTGTAACGGGCTAAGCGGTCTTCCGCTGCGGCTCTGACCCGCTTATCATCGTTCCAGATGATGTCCCGGCAGAAGACCTGGGGTCTGCTTGTAGCTGGCTTGGCCGCAGTGCTCTCCATTCTTGCTGTGATATTCGTTCACAGCGGCGACAAGTCTCCTAAGGCCCACAAAATAACTTTAACTTGGCAAGCAGCTGCGAGTTCCGCGGGAAAACCCGTTCCAAGCTATAACGTCTATCGGGGAACCACACCCGGCGGTCCATATTCAAAGCTTGCCTCCGGAATCAAAGACACGAAGTACCAAGACACTTCGGTTAACAGCGGAACAACCTACTATTACGTGGTCACATCCGTTGACGAAGCCGGACACGAGAGCCAGTACTCGGCAGAGATTCAAGCCAAAGTACCATGAATCGGCCTTTCGCCGAAGACTTGCGCGAACAAGATGAATCAAGTTTCGGTTCGACCGGCTCACCAATAAGGTATATCGACTGCTGGCAAGTGCCACCAAACCCAGAGCGCAAGATTACTGCAATGGCGCGTTTGGAGGATACAACGCAGAGAAAGCGACAGACAGTCGCAGATGCGCCGAATTCAGTGATTGTCGGAAAAGGATTTCTAGCGGAGAGGGAGGGATTCGATTTGACACTTCTGCGTCTCGCCGTCTAACTCCTCATTAATCAGAGACCCTGCGAACTCTTGCTTCGGCAATGCGCTCCGTTTATCTCTTTCTGCTCGGCTTTCCATGGTCTGATTCACTGCTGCGTCGCGACGCCTGTCCTTTCGCAACCTCAGCATAGTTTCAGTGTACTCGGGCCGATGAAGTCCCTAATTTCCATTGGGCCTAAAACTTTCTCATGAAAGCCAGCGACAAAATCGGCCGCGCGATTCAAACAAATCAGAACCGAGATATCTCCTCGACAGTCTTCGAGTCTAGCCGAGAAAGGATTCGCACTAGCAAGTCTACCGAGCGGTCCAGATCGGCGCGGTCGATGACGCTGTTATGGGTATGCAGGTAACGAGTGGCAACCGCAAAGTTCACCGCTGGCTTACCAATACCGAACTTTTGCAGCTCGGCCGAATCCTCTGCGCCCCCGGAAAGGACTTCAGTTTGGAGTGGAATCTTGTTCTCCTCGGCTATCCTCTGAATGAAGCCCTTTAACTTGAGGTTGGCGAGCATGGCGGCATCCGCGAGGTAGAGGACAGGGCCCTCACCAAGGCGCTCCTGTGCACCTTCAGGCTTACCGCCCGGGTGGTCCGCTGCGATACCGGCTTCCAGTGAAATACCGAGGTCGGGCTTAACCACCTGTACAGCCGTATGTGCTCCAGTCAGTCCAATCTCCTCCTGAACTGTTCCTACAAAATAGATCGTGTTTGGTGGCTTAGTACCTTCTTCCTTCAATCTTCGAAGGACCTCCAACATCATCGCGCAGCCCACCCGGTCGTCCATGGCTTTTCCGCTATAGCGGCCGTTTGAAAGTACTGTGAATGAACTCGACGGCACGACTGCATCTCCCGGACGGATACCTAATCTTTCAGCTTCCTCCTTGGACCGGGCACCCACATCGATAAAGATGTCGTCGTGCGGGAAAACACGCGTCATGTCGGAGGGCGCCGCCACGTGCACGCTGATCAAGCCGCTCACCCCTGAGATGGGCCCTTTGTTGGTGAGTATCGTCCAGCGCTGGTTGACAAGAGCCTGATCGAACCATCCCCCGAGCGTCTGAAACTTTACGAATCCTTCCTGGTTTATGTACCGGACAATCGCGCCAACCTCATCCATGTGTGCGGCTAACATGATGCGCGGAGCATCCGAGGAGCCCGGTAAAGCGCCGATGACTGATCCCAGGCCATCGGTTGAAACCGCAACGCCAGCGGAACGGAAATGACGCATCAGTATGTCTCGCACCGGTCCCTCAAAGCCGGAGGGTCCGGGTGCGTTTGCCAATTCCTCTAACAACTGACTGATCCGATCCCGTCTGTCGGCTTGGCCAAACAAACACGGACAAGCTAGAAAGCTCAGGCACAGCAATGTGAACAGGATCCTATAGGGCACGCTTCACCGCCGTAGTAGAGTCGTTAACCGACCTGTCGCAGCGCATTATATGCCGACACCGAGGCACGGGAATTCTTCAATGCACGGTCGAGCAACGCAGCTGGCGGATGGTTACTTTCACACAGCCTCGTTCATCCGGATGGGCGACTTGCGGACCCGTTTGCCCGTTGCGGCGAACACCGCGTTTGCAACGGCAGGCGCGATCGGCGGCACCGGCGGTTCGCCGACTCCCATCGGATGCTCGGTGCTGGGTACGATGTAAACCTCGATCTGTGGTGCTTCGTTGATGCGGAGCACCTGATAGTCATGGAAGTTGCTCTGCTGCACGCGTCCACGGTCAAGCGTGATTTCACTCTTGAGAGCAGCACTAAGCCCGAAGATGATTCCGCCTTCCGTCTGAGCCACAACGCCATCCGGATTGACAACACGGCCGCAGTCAACCGCGGCCACCACACGATGAACGCGAATCGTATCTCGCTCGCTGACAGAAACTTCCGCGACTTCAGCAACGTACGTGTCAAAGGAAAAATGCAGGGCAATACCGCGTCCCTGCCCTTTCGGGAGAGGGGCGCTCCAATTAGCTTTCTCCGCTGCTAGCTCCAGAACAGCCAGATGCCGAGGCTTCTTTGCCAACAGTGCGCGTCGAAACTGATAAGGATCTTTTCCGCTGGCGTGCGCGAGTTCGTCAATGAAGCTCTCGACAACGAAGGCGGTGTGCGAATTGCCTACGGACCGCCACCAAAGGACCGGTACTCCTAACTTCATGGCGTGTAAGCTAACCAGTACGTTGGGAATGGCATAGGGCATTTCGACAGCGCCCTCAACTGAGGAGCCGTCATTCCCATCAGGTGCGAAGATCGTGCCTTCAAGCACCCCCTGGCTCACGATCGTATGGTCCCACGCAACTGGGTTCCCGCTCGCGTCCAGACCTGCGGAGATGCGGTCGTAGGCCATGGGACGATACCACCCACCGCGAATATCGTCTTCTCTGGTCCACACGACTTTCACGGGCGCATGCACCGCTTTTGCAACCTCGACGGCTTCCACCACGAATTCAGAGGTGGGACTGCCCCGACGACCAAACCCACCCCCGAGCATCGTGGTGTGAACGTGCACCTGGTTCGGGTGCAGACCTGTAAGCTTGACCGCAGCTGCGTGGTCAAGGCTCTGGAACTGAGTGCCAGTCCAGATGTCGCAGCGGTCGGCGCGCAGATCAACAAGGCAGTTGAGCGGCTCCATCGTCGCGTGCGCAAGATACGGAACCTCGTACTCGGCCGTGATCTTGGTGGCCGCTGTTTGCAGCGCGTGGGCGGGGTCGCCGTCGCGTCTCGCAACTTTTCCCGGTGCGTTCGACAATCTCGCGTACTGCTCGCGTATCGCTGCAGTGGAGACAGTGGCGTTTGGGCCTTCGTCCCACTCTACTTCCAACGCGTCGCGTCCCAGTTTCGCGGCCCAGAAGCCGTCAGCAACGACGGCAATACCCGATTGAACTGGTACGACGGCCTTCACGCCGGTAATCTTTCTCGATCGTGCGTCGTTGACGCGACTGATCTTTGCACCAAAAACCGGTGGCCGAGCGATGAGCGCAGTGAGCATGTCCGGAGCTTTTGCATCGATGCCAAACAGCGCACTACCGTTTGTCTTTGCAGCCGTGTCCAGACGATGTGTCCCGCGTCCGATGATCGTGAAATTGTTTGGGTCTTTAAGAGGAACGTCTGTCGGTAGCGGCGTGGTAGCCGCTGCTTCTGCCAGAACACCGTACGACACTCGGCGATTGCTCGGCTCGTGGACGACGTAGCCAGTCTGTGTCCCGCAGGCCTTCGGATC
>Ga0075434_100000017_pt1 | contig 74154 bp, 82 predicted proteins | sample RhiMethybrSRZTD3_FD_75298 | JGI IMG/M metagenome (GOLD analysis project Ga0075434, IMG submission 75298) | Populus rhizosphere microbial communities from Tennessee, USA - Rhizosphere MetaG P. TD hybrid SRZTD3 | ecosystem: Host-associated > Plants > Roots > Rhizosphere > Soil | place: USA...
GAACCCGCGTCCGTAAGCCCTACACAGTCAGGACTACATGCTTAGCCTGGTCTTTTAATGCCTTCGCTCTGCGCCCGCCAACCGGCAGGCTGACGCTCGGCTAGCCGCTTCGACGGATCCTCCGGGCTAAGCGGCCAAGCCCGGAAGAGAGGCTGATGTGAATGACGCTGCACTCTCTTTCGAGAGCCTGGCCCATCAGCAAGCCAGTGCAGCGTCCAGCCGGTGTTAGGCGGCTAGAGCGAAACGCTCGTCGTTGGCGTTTGTAGTGTTTCCAGATGGATTTACGAGGTCCTCTGGTCCTCGGCATGCCCTGCGCTGTTTCGATGCCCACGTCGAAACCAGGTCGCCCCCGGAGTCGATTTACTACCTGAATCTACTGCATATTTTATCAGTCCCAGCCCTTTAGAACCAGCTTGCCGATCATGGTTCCCGACTCGAGCCGGGCGTGCGCCTTACGCAGGTTCGCGGCGTTGATGGGCGAAAGCGTCTCCTTGAGCGTGCCGCGCAACTTGCCGGCATCGAGCCGCTGCGCGACCTCATTCAGAAGCTTGTGCTGCTCGATCATGTCGGCAGTCTTGAAGCGCGGCCGCGTGAACATGAGCTCGAAGCACACCGCGGCGCTTTTTGCGCGCACCGCATCGACGTTGAGCGGAGCCTTGTTGGCGACGATCAGCAGCACGCCGCCCTGCGGCGCGACCAGGTCGCCGATTGCCGCCCAGTGCTCGTCGACCTCGCTGAAGTTGGCGACGTAGTCGACGTTCTTCAGGCCCTGCGCCTCGATTTGCGCTCGCATCGGCCTGCGGTGATCGACGACGCCATCCGCGCCGAGCTCCTTTACCCACCCCGAGGATTCCGGCCGCGACGCGGTGGCGAGCACCCTCAGTCCCGCCTGCTTTGCGATCTGGATGCCGATCGAGCCGACGCCCCCCGCGCCGCCGATGATCAGCATCGACTTGCCCTTTTGCACCTTGAGCCGGTCGAAGAAGCCTTCCCAGGCGGTGATCGCGGTGAGCGGGATCGCCGCGGCCTGAGCGAAGTCGAGCTTCTTCGGCTTGCGGCCGACGATGCGCTCGTCGACGAGGTGGAACTCGCTGTTGCTGCCCGGGCGCGTGACGTCGCCCGCGTAGTACACCTCGTCGCCCGCCTTGAACAGCTTCACTTCATTGCCGACCGCAGCGACGATACCGGAGGCATCCCAACCGAGCACACGCGGCGTCGGGCTGCCCTGCTTGCGCTGCTTGGTGTCGACCGGGTTCACCGACACGGCCTCGACCTTCACCAGCAGGTCGTGGCCCTGCGGCGCGGGCTTGGGGAGCTCGATGTCGGCGAGCGAGTCGACGGCGGGCGAGGTGTGCGCGACGGCTTTCATAGGTGCTCCAGCAGTTCTTCAGGACGGGAGATGACCGCGTCGGCATTCCAGGCGCGCGGCCCGGGATTGTCGACGCCGTGGTAGCCGTATTCGACCGCGACGCAGCGCATGCCCGCCGCGCGCGCGGCTTGGATGTCGCGCAGGTCATCGCCGACGTAGACGCAATCGGCGGGCGGCAGTCGCAGCTTCTCGGCGGCGAGGAGAAGGGGCGCGGGATGGGGCTTGAGGTGCGGCGTCGAATCGCCGCCCACGACGCAGTCGGGGGCGAGGCCGAGAGCCGGTACGAGGCGCTCGGTGAAGCGCATCGACTTGTTCGTCACGATTCCCCAGGCGAGCGTCTTCCTTCGCAGCGCCGTCAGCAGGCGCTCCATGCCGTCGAACAGGCGTGTGTGCACGCAGATCGCCTCGGCGTAGTTGCGGAGGAACTCCTCGCGCATCACGCCGTAGGACGGATCTTCGGGCGTGACGCCGAAGCCGATGCGCACGAGACCGCGCGCACCCATCGAGGCATAGGGTCGCACCGCCGCGGCATCGAGCGCCGCCATGCGCCGCTCGGTGCGCATGCGGTTGAGGGCGGCGGCGAGATCGGCCGCGGTGTCGGCGAGCGTGCCGTCGAAATCGAACAGCACCGCCTTGCTAGCCACGAACGCAGCGCAGGAGGTAGTTGACGTCGCAGTCGCGCCCGAGGCGGTACTGGCGCGTGAGCGGGTTGTAGGTCATGCCGATCAGCTCGGCGGCGCGCAGGCCGGCTTGGCGGCTCCACGCCGAGAGCTCCGAGGGCTTGATCAGCCGCTGGTAGTCGTGCGTGCCGCGCGGCAGCAGGCGCAGGACGTACTCCGCGCCAATCACCGCGAAGAGGTACGCCTTCGGGTTGCGGTTGATGGTGGAGAAGAACACGTACCCGCCGGGCCGCGCGAGCTGGGCGCAGGCGGCGACCACGCTCGAGGGCTGTGGCACGTGCTCGAGAAGCTCCATGCAGGTGACGACGTCGAATTCGCCCGCATGGCGCGCGGCGTAGTCCTCGGCGCTCGAGCGCTCGTAGGTCACCTCCGCCTCGCTCGAGAGCAGATGCAGCTCGGCGACGCGCAGCGATTTTTCCGAGAGGTCGATGCCGGTGACTGCGGCGCCGCGCGCCGCCATCGCCTCGGCGAGGATGCCGCCACCGCAGCCGACGTCGAGCACGCGCTTGCCCGCGAGCCCCGCGCGCTCGTCGATCCATTCGAGGCGCAGGGGGTTGATGTCATGCAGCGGGCGAAACTCGCCTTGCGGATCCCACCAGCGCGACGCGAGCTGGCTGAATTTCTCGAGCTCGGCCGGGTCGACGTTCACCGCCGCATTGTCCCAAAAAAAAGCCCCGCCGAAGCGGGGCTTCTTCTCGCGTCTGAACGGCTACTTGCCGGTCGCCGACCCGCTGGCGGATGAACCACTGCCGCTGGAAGCGGCGCCCGTAGCACCCGCACTGGCCGGCGCCGAAGGCGAGCCGGCGGTCGAGGTGCGGCTGCCGAGCAGCTCGACTTCGACGCGGCGGTCGGGCTGCAGGCAGGCGACGAGCTTCGAGTTCTTCGCGCTCTCGGCACCCATCTTCCTGCAGTCGTCGCCGGTCACGGGCTGGCTTTCGCCCTTGCCCTCGACCTGCAGGCGGTTCTTGTCGACGCCTTTTTGCGCGAGATAGTCGCTCACGGCCTGGGCGCGCCGCTCGGAGAGTTCCTGGTTGTATTCCTCCGAAGCGATGCGGTCGGCGTGGCCGATCACCACCACCTTGTCGACGTCGGCGCCTTGCGCGTTCGTCGCCAGCTGGTCGAGCCGCTCCTTGCCGCCTTCACGCAGCTCGGACTTGTTGAACTCGAACAGCACGTCGGTCGAGAGGGTGACCTTCTCGATCACGGGCGGCGGGGCTGCGGGCTCGGCGAGGCGCTGCGGCTCTTGCCGCGGCGCGGGCGCCGCGGCGGCGATCGGCGCGGGCGGGGTGCTCGCGCGCGGCACGCGGTCGCAGGGCTCTGCCGCCTTCGTCGGCGTCCAGCTGCCGGTGCGTACGCAATGTCCGGTGCCGTCCGCCACGACTTGGCGCTGGGCGTTCGCCACATAGGCGTCGGTGCCCGGCTGCACGATCGGCGCGGAGCCGAGCGGGCGCTGCGGGTTCGGCGTGGCTGCCGCGCTCCTCGAGGCGCCGGCAGCGGCGCTCGTGGTCGCGGGCGCAGCCGCAACGGGCGCGGCTGCCACCGGGGCGGCCGAGGCCGCCGAGCGCGAAGCCTGCGGGCCGCAGGCACCCGCTGTGCCCGCCGTCCAGCTGCCGGTGCGCAGGCAGTCTCCGCTGCCGGTCATGACGCCGCGGCGATCGGCGGAAGTCACGTAAGGCTCGCTCAGGGGTGAGCTGCGCGCGCCGCTCGCCTTGTCGCTCGACTGCGACGCGCTCTGGGCCGCCGCGCTACCCGCGAACGCGGCCAGGATCATTGCTGCCAGAACTCGCTTCTCCATCCTCGTCTCCTTGGAAACGTTGCAAAAAAGGCTCTGCCGAACGGATTGCCGGCATGGTCCGAATGGAGCAGCAAACGGTGTGCCGCAAAAGCACGAACCCCGCCGGAGCGGGGTTCGGGTAGTGCGCGCGGACTAGAGGGCTAGCGGCTGTGGGTGCCGATGACTTCGAGCTCGACGCGCCGGTTCTTGGCGCGGCCCTCGCGGGTGCGGTTGTCGGCGATCGGCTGCTTCTCGCCCTTGCCCTCGGTGTAGACGCGATTCGCCTCGATGCCTTTTGACACGAGGTAGGCCTTGACCGCCTCGGCGCGGCGCAGTGAGAGCTTCTGGTTGTAGGCGTCGCTGCCGATCGAATCGGCGTGGCCCACCGCGATCACCACTTCCAGCGTCACGCCGCGCGTCTTGCCGACGAGCTCATCGAGCTTCGCCCGGCCATCGGGCTTGACCACGGACTTGTCGAAGTCGAACAGCACGTCGGCCCCGAGCGTGACCTTTTCGGCCACGGGCTTCGGCTTCTCGGGCGGCGGCTTGGGCTTCTCCGGCGGCGGGGGCGGCGGCGCGGGCTTGGGTGCCGGCGCCGGTGCGGGCTTCGGCGCCTCGGTCGCGCAGCCCGCCGCAAAAGCGAGCGCGAGCGCGGCGATCCAGGCGCGCTGCATCGGCTACGTCCCTATTGCTTGCGCGTGCCGATGACCTCGATCTCGACACGGCGGTCGGGGGCGAGGCACTCGATCAGCTTCTTGTTGGCCCGGCCTTCCGCGCCCATGTTCTTGCACTTGCCGCCGGTCACGGGCTGCTTCTCGCCCTTGCCTTCGGTGTAGACGCGGTTCGCTTCTATGCCTTTCGACACGAGGTACGCCTTCACCGCCTCGGCGCGCCGCACCGAGAGCTTCTGGTTGTAGGCATCGCTGCCGATCGAGTCGGCATGGCCGATGGCGATCACCACCTCGAGGTTGACGCCGCGCACCTTGCCGGAGAGGTCGTCGAGCTTCGACTTGCCCTCGGGTTTGACGTCGGCGCGGTCGAAGTCGAACAGCACATCCGCGGCGAGCGTCACCTTCTCGGCGACGGGCTTCGGCTTCTCCGGGGCCGGCGCCGGCGCGGCAGGCTTGGGCGCGGGGGCGGGCGCCGGAGTCGGTGCGGGTTTCGGCGTCTCCTGCGTTGCGCAACCCGCAGCGAAGGCTACCGCGACCAGGATGAGCCAAGCGTTCTTCATCATTTGTTCCCCCGAATTTTCTTAAAACCGGTTTCCGATCAAGGCCCTGCGAGAGGGCGCAGGGCATTCTGCCACAACTGCACGCGCGCTTGCAAAGCCGTATCGACATTGTTGCGCAGTTTTCCCTCGAAAAGCTGCGCCTCGCCCGCCACCCAGACGTGCGACACATGCTCGCGCCCGGCGGCATAGACGAGGTGCGATGCGACGTCGTAGCAGGGAGCGAGCTCGGGGGCGTCCAGGCGTACGGCCGTGAGGTCGGCGAGCTTGCCCGCGACGATCGAGCCGATTCGCTCGCCAAGCCCGATCGCCTGCGCGCCGCCGAGCGTCGCCGCCCGCAGCGCCGCGTGAGCCGGCAGCGCTCCTGCATCGCCCGTAGCGCCCTTGGCGAGCAGCGCCGCAGTGCGCATTTCCTGGAACATGTCGAGGCGGTTATTGCTCGCCGCGCCATCGGTGCCGAGCGCGAGGTTGACGCCCGCGCGCGCGAGCCTGGCTACCGGCGCGAAACCGCTTGCCAGCTTCAGGTTCGACGAAGGACAGTGCGCCACGGTCGCGCCATGGCGCGCGAGGAGCTGGATCTCGAGCTCATCGAGGTGCACGGCATGCACAGCGATCAGGTTCGGCCCGACCAGGCCCAGGCGGCGCAGACGCTCGAGCGGGCGCACGCCGTGTTCCGCGATTGAGCGCTCGATCTCGCCCGCGGTCTCGTGCACGTGGATGTGGACAGGCAGGTCGAGCTCGGCGGCGAGCGTCGAGACCTGCTTGAGCGAGTCGTCGGAGACCGTGTAGGGCGCGTGGGGCGCGAGGCAGAAGCTCGCCAGGGGCTCGTCGCGGTAGCGGTCGCGCAGCTCGAGGCCCTTGCGCAGGTAGTCGGCAGGGTCGGAGGCATACGCGGTCGCGAACTCGATGACGATGATGCCGTGCGCCGAGCGCAGGCCCGCGGCGAGCGCGGACTCGAGCGAAGCCTCTGGGAACATGTACATGTCGTTGAAGCAGGTGATACCGCCGCGCAGCATCTCGACGCAGGCGAGCGCGGCGCCGTCGCGCACGAACTCGTAGCTGACATGGCGCTGCTCCGCCGGCCAGATATGCGCCTGCAGCCAGCGCTCGAGCGGCTGGTCGTCGGCCAGCCCGCGCAGCAGCGTCATCGCCGCATGCGTATGCGCGTTGACCAGGCCGGGGATCAGGGCATGGTTTTCCAGACTCACCGTCTCGTAGCCGGCAAATCTGCGCTGCGCTTCGTCGACAGGGAGAACCGCTTCGATCTTGCCGTCGGCGACGGCGACGGCGTGGCGGGCAAGCACCGCGCCGGCGGGTTCGACCGGAACCAGCCAGCCCGGGTGGATCAGGAAGCGATTAGTTATCTCGGCGCGCCCTGGATCTCGACTTCGACGCGGCGGTTGGGCGCGAGGCAGGTGATGAGCGAGGCGCGGTCCTTCTGGTCGGGACAGGACTTGACCGGCGTGGTTTTGCCGAAGCCGAAAGTCTCCACGTGGCCCGCGTCGACGCCCTTCGAGACAAGATAGGCGCGCACGGCCTCGGCGCGCTTCTCCGACAGGCGCTGGTTGTATTGCGCGGAGCCCAGGCGGTCGGCGTGGCCGTTCACGTTGATGTATTTGACCTGGCCGACGTCTCTCAGCTTCGCCACTACCTCGGCATCGAGCTTCGCCTTGGCGTCGTTGGTGAGCACCGCCTTGTTGAACTCGAAGAGCTCCGTCGAGGCGAAACTCACCACCGCGGGCTTCTTCGGGGCGGGCGGCGGCGGCGGTGGCGCGGGCTTGGCCACCGGTGTGGGCGCCGGCGCGGGCGCGGGTGCTGGAGCCGGCGCAGGCTTTGGCGCTTCCTGCGTGGCGCAGGCGCCAAGCGCGAGTGCGGCTACGGCGGCGATCAGGAACGGGCTGGTTTTCATGCGTCCTCCCCCTCTCGTTTTTGCTCTCGGGACGGGCGGAATTTAAGCACAGGCCGAGTCCGCGTTACAAGCCATTTTTTCGAGACAAAACCGTCGCTTGCGCGACGATCTGTGCGCTGCCGCATGATAAAATTCGAGCCCTCTCCGCATGGAATCCTTCGCCAAAGAAACCCTCCCGATTTCCCTCGAGGAGGAGATGCGGCGCTCGTACCTCGATTACGCGATGAGCGTGATCGTCGGCAGGGCCCTGCCGGATGTGCGCGACGGCCTGAAACCCGTCCACCGCCGGGTGCTCTTCGCGATGCACGAAGCCAACAACGTCTGGAACCGGCCTTACGTGAAGTGCGCGCGCATCGTCGGCGACGTGCTGGGCAAGTACCACCCGCACGGCGACGCCGCCACCTACGAGGCGCTGGTGCGCATGGCGCAGGACTTCTCCATGCGCTACACGCTGATCGACGGCCAGGGCAACTTCGGCTCGGTGGACGGCGACTCGGCCGCCGCCTACCGCTATACCGAGTGCCGCCTAGAGCGCATCGCCACCGAGATGCTGGCCGACATCGAGGCGGAGACGGTCGACTTCACCCCGAACTACGACGGCAAGGAGCTCGAGCCGGTGGTGCTGCCGACGCGGGTGCCCAACCTGCTGGTCAACGGCTCCTCGGGCATCGCGGTCGGCATGGCGACCAACATCCCGCCGCACAACCTGGCCGAAGTGGTCGACGCGACGCTGCACGTGCTGGCGCAGCCGCACTGCGCGATCGAGGACGTGATCAAGCTCATGCCGGCGCCCGACTTCCCGACCTCGGGAATCATCTACGGCATCGCCGGCGTGCACGAGGGCTACCGCACGGGCCGCGGACGCGTCGTGATGCGCGCGCGCACCCACTTCGAGGAGGTGGGCAAGGGCGACCGCCAGGCCGTCATCGTCGACGAGCTGCCCTACCAGGTGAACAAGAAAGCGCTGCTCGAGAAGATCGCCGAGCTCGTCACCGACAAGCGCCTGGAGGGTGTCTCCGACATCCGCGACGAGTCCGACAAGTCGGGGATGCGCGTGGTGATCGAGCTGAAGCGCGGCGAGAACCCCGAAATCGTCCTGAACAACCTCTACAAGCAGACGCAGCTGCAGGACGCGTTCCACATGAACATGGTGGCGCTGGTCGACGGCCAGCCGAAGCTCCTCAACCTGAAGGAGCTGATCGAGGCGTTCATCGCCCACCGGCGCGAAGTCGTCACGCGCCGCACCGTGTTCCAGCTGCGCCAGGCGCGCGCCCGCGGCCACGTGCTCGAGGGCCTGGCGGTGGCGCTCTCCAACGTCGACGCGGTGATCGGGCTGATCAAGAAAGCGCCCACGCCGGCCGACGCCAAGCGCGGCCTGATGGCTCGCGCATGGCCGTCCGAGCTCGTTCAGTCGCTGGTCGGCGCCCAGTCTGCGCAGTTCAGGCCGGAAGGCCTGAACGAGGCTTTCGGGCTCAAGCCGGATGGCTACCACCTCGGCGACGAGCAGGCGCAGGCGATCCTGGAGCTGCGCCTGCAGCGCCTGACCGGCCTCGAGCAGGACAAGATCCGCGATGAGTACAAGGAAGTGATGACGCTGATCGCCGACCTGATCGACATCCTCGCCAAGCCCGCGCGCATCACCAAGATCATCGGCGAGGAGCTGCGCGCGATGAAGGAAGCGTTCGCCGACACGCGGCGCAGCGAGATCGTCACCATGGCCGAGGACATCTCGATCGAGGACCTGATCGCGCCGCAGGACATGGTGGTGACCTTCTCTCACGGCGGCTACGTCAAGTCGCAGCCGCTCACCGATTACCGCGCGCAGCGCCGCGGCGGGCGCGGCAAGACCGCGACCACGATGAAGGAGGACGACTTCATCGAGCGCCTGTTCGTCGCGCACTCGCACGACTACCTGCTGTGCTTCTCCAACCGCGGCAAGCTCTACTGGCTGAAGGTGTTCGAGGTGCCCGCGGGCAGCCGCGCGAGCCGCGGCAAGCCGATCGTCAACATGTTTCCGCTCGAGGAGGGCGAGAAGATCACCGCGGTCGTGCCGGTCAAGGAGTTCGACCAGGACCACTACGTGTTCATGGCGACCGCGCATGGCACGGTGAAGAAGACGCCGCTCGACGAGTTCTCCCGCCCGCGGCCGAGCGGCATCATCGCCGTCGGGCTGGAGGAGGGCGACTACCTGATCGGCGTGGTGCTCACCGACGGCAAGTACGACGTGATGCTCTTCTCCTCCGAGGGCAAGGCGGTGCGCTTCGAGGAGCGCGACGTGCGGCCGATGGGGCGCCAGGCGACCGGCGTGCGCGGCATGCGCCTGGGCGAGGGGCAGCGCGTGGTGTGCATGCTCGCGGCGCAGGACGAGTCGAAGTCGGTGCTCACCGCGACCACGCACGGCTACGGCAAGCGCACCGCGATCGCCGAGTACACGCGCCACGGCCGCGGCGGCCAGGGGCTGATCGCGATCCAGACTTCCGAGCGCAACGGCGCGCTGGTCGGCGCGGTGCTGGTCGACGACAACGACGAGGTGATGCTGATCTCGACCGGCGGCGTGCTGATCCGCACCGCGGTCGCGCAGATCCGCGAGATGGGCCGCTCGACGCAGGGGGTGACGTTGATCGCGCTCGGCGAGGGCGAGAAGCTGGCCGGCATGGAGCGCATCGAGGAGCGCGACCTCGGCAACGGCAATGGTGGCAACGGCGAGAACGGCGGCAGCCACGACGAGCCTCCGCCGAGCGATGCCGCGCCGGAGGCTCCTCCGCCGACTGTGCACTGATGTCCAGAATCTTCAACTTCAGCGCGGGGCCGGCGATGCTCCCCGCAGAGGTTCTTTCCCGCGCCGGCGACGAGATCACCGACTGGCACGGCAGCGGCATGTCGGTGATGGAGATGAGCCACCGCGGCAAGGAGTTCATGGGCATCGCCGCCGAGGCGGAGAAGGACCTGCGCGAGCTGCTCGCGGTGCCGGCGAGCTACAGGGTGCTGTTCCTCGCCGGTGGCGCGACGCTGCAATTCGCGCAGGTGCCGATGAACCTCTTGCACGGCAAGGGCAAGGCCGACTACGTCGCCACCGGCGAATGGTCGAACAAGGCGATCAAGGAGGCGAAGGCCTTCTGCGACGTGCATATCGCGGCGTCGTCGGAGGACAAGAAGTTCACCTACGCGCCCAAGAAATGGGACGTGCGCAAGGATGCCGCGTACGTCCACTACTGCTCGAACGAAACCATCGGCGGCGTGGAATTCCACGATATTCCGAAAACAGACATCCCGCTGGTCGCCGACGCCTCGTCGCACTTCATGTCGCGGCCGGTCGACGTCTCCAGGTTCGGCCTGATCTACGCCGGCGCGCAGAAGAACGTCGGGCCGGCGGGACTGACGATCGTGATCGTGCGCGACGAGCTGATCGGCAAGGCGGCGAAGGGCACGCCGAGCGTGATGGACTACAAGCTGCAGGCCGACGCCGACTCGATGCTCAACACGCCGCCGACCTACTCGATGTACATCGCCGGCCTGGTGTTCAAGTGGATGAAGCAGCAAGGCGGCCTCGCCGAGATCGAGAGGCGGAACGTCGCGAAGGCGAAGCTGCTCTACGACTACCTCGACACCACGCAGTTCTACCGCAACCCGGTGGCGAAGGAAGACCGCTCGCGCATGAACGTGCCGTTCACGCTGCGCGATGCGAAGCTGGACGAGGAGTTCCTGAAAGGCGCGTCGAAGGCGGGCATGGTGCAGCTCAAGGGCCACCGCTCGGTCGGCGGCATGCGCGCGTCGATCTACAACGCCATGCCGATCGAGGGCTTGCAGCGCCTGGTCGAGTACATGCGCGACTTCGAGAAGAAACATGGCTAAGGCGCTGAAGAAGTGCGAGGTGCTGGTGATCAACCAGATCGCGCCGGTCGGGCTCAAGCGCTTTCCGGCCGAGCGCTACGCCGTGGTGAAGGAGTCGAAGGACCCATGGGCGATCCTGGTGCGCTCGCAGGACCTGCACAAGTATGAATTCGGGCCGAGCCTGCGCGCGGTCGGGCGCGCCGGCGCCGGCGTCAACAACATCCCGGTGCCGCAGCTCTCCAAGCGCGGCATCCCGGTGTTCAACGCGCCTGGCGCCAACGCCAACGCGGTGAAGGAGCTGGTGCTCGCCGGCATGCTCATCGCGGCGCGCAATCTGGCGCCCGCGCTGGATTTCGTACGCGGGCTGCAGAAGTCTCCCGATCTCGACAAGACGGTCGAAAGCGGGAAGAAGGCCTTCGCCGGCTTCGAGCTCCCGGGCCACACGCTCGGCGTGATCGGGCTCGGCAAGATCGGCAGCCTGGTGGCCGACGCCGCGATCCGCCTCGGCATGAACGTGCTCGGCCACGACCCGCACATCACGGTCGAGGCCGCATGGAGCCTGCCTTCACAGGTGCGGCGCGCGAACTCGGTCGACGAGCTCCTGCGCGCGAGCCACTTCGTGAGCCTGCACGTGCCGCTGATCGACAAGACGCGCCACATGGTGAACGCGAAGAACATCGACCACTTCCAGACGGGCGCGGTGCTGCTCAACTTCTCGCGCGAGGGCGTGGTGGCCGAGGACGCGGTGAAGAAGGGCCTGGAGAGCGGCCGCCTGAAGTGGTACGTGACCGACTTCCCGAGCCCGGGCCTGATCGGGCACGAGCGCGTCATCGCCCTGCCGCACCTCGGCGCCTCGACCGGGGAGGCCGAGGACAATTCGGCGGTGATGGTGGTCGACCAGCTGCGCGAGTACCTCGAGAACGGCAACCTGCAGAACGCGGTCAACTTCCCCGACGCCAGCATGGCGCGCGAGGCCCCTTACCGCCTGGCGATCTCCAACGCCAACGTGCCGGACATGCTGGGCAAGATCTCGCACACGCTCGGCAAGCGCAAGATCAACATCCATAACATGCTGAACAAGTCCAAGGGAGAGATGGCGTACACCCTGGTCGACGCCGACACGCCGATCCCCGGCGGGGTGGTCGACGAGCTCTGCGCGCTGGACGGCGTGCTCGCGGTGCGCTATCTACCGGTCGATGGCTGACGACATCGAAAAACTCCGCCGCGAAATCGATGGCATCGACGAGGAGCTGCTCAGGCTGATCAACCGGCGCGCCGGGCTTGCGGGCAAGATCGGCGCGCTCAAGCAGGGCTCGGGCTCGGCCTACCGTCCCGAGCGCGAGTCGCAGATCCTGAAGCGCGTTACGGAAGCGAACGGCGGTCCGCTCTCGGCAGAGCGCGTCGCCGGCGTGTTCCGCGAGGTGATCTCCGCGTGCCGCGGCCTCGAGGAAGCGATCCGCGTAACCTATCTCGGCCCTGAAGGCACCTTCAGCGAGCAGGCGGTGCGCAAGCACTTCGGCCGCGCGGTCGACGCGCAGCCCGTGCCTTCGGTGGACGAAGCCTTCCGCCGCTGCGAAGCCGGCGCCGCGCAGTTCACCGTGGTGCCGGTCGAGAACTCGACCGAGGGCGTCGTCGGCCGCACGCTCGATCTCCTGCTCGCCACGCCGCTGCGCATCTGCGGCGAGATCGAGCTGCGGGTGCAACAAAACCTGCTCTCGAATGCAAGCCTCGCGGGCATCAAGCGGCTGTATTCGCACTCGCAGTCGCTCGCGCAGTGTGCGGGCTGGCTGGCACAGCATCTGCCCGGCGTGGAGCAGATCCCGGTCGCCTCGAACGCCGAGGCCGCGCGGCGCGCGGCGAAAGAGAAGGGCGCCGGTGCGATCGCGGGCGAGCTCGCCGCCGAGCGCTACGGACTCGCGCTGCTCGCGCGCGCGATCGAGGACGCCGAGAACAACACCACCCGATTCCTGGTGCTGGGCGAGCTCGATCCGGCGCCGACCGGACGCGACCGCACGTCCCTCGTGATGTCGGCCGAGAACAAGCCCGGCGCAGTGCATGCGTTGCTTACGCCGCTCGCCGAGCACCGCGTCAGCATGACGCGCATCGAGTCGCGTCCCGCGAGAAGCCGCTCGGCGCTGTGGGAGTACATGTTCTTCATCGACGTCGAGGGCCACCAGAAGGACACGCCGGTGGCCAAGGCGCTGGCGGCATTGCGCGGCAGCGCGCCGTTCCTGAAAATCCTCGGCTCATATCCCGTGGCGGTGCATTGACCATGCTGATGGATCCCTGCGAGCTGTCGCCGTCGTACGTGCGCTCGATCGCGCCCTATCAGCCGGGCAAGCCGATCTCGGAGCTGGCGCGAGAGATGGGGCTCGCAGAGGCCGGCATCGTCAAGCTCGCTTCGAACGAGAACCCGCGCGGCATCGGGCCGCGCACGCGGGCGGCGATCGACGCCGCGCTCACCGACATCGCGCGCTACCCGGACGGCAACGGCTTCGAGCTGAAGCAGGCGCTCGCGGCGCGCTACGGCGTCGACATGGCCTCGATCGTGCTCGGCAACGGCTCGAACGATGTCCTTGAGCTGGTCGCCTCGGCCTTCCTCGGCCCGGGCCGCGCCGCGGTCATGTCGCAGCACTGCTTCGCGGTCTATCCGCTCGCCACGCAGGCGCGCGGCGCGCGCTCGATCGTAGTGCCGGCGAAGAGCTACGCGCACGACCTCGAGGCGATGGCGAAGGCGGTCGACGACGAGACCTACGTCCTGTGGATCGCCAACCCCAACAACCCGACGGGGACCTTCGCGCGCCACGACGAGATCGACGCCTTCCTGCGGCGCGTGCCCGAGCGCGTGCTGGTGGTGATCGACGAGGCCTACAACGAATACCTGAGCGCGGACCTGCGCGCCGACAGCGTGAAGTGGCTCAAGCGCCATCCCAACCTGATCATCACTCGAACCTTCTCGAAGGCCTACGGGCTCGCCGGCCTGCGTGTCGGGTATGCGCTCGCGCAAGCATCGGTTGCCGACATCATGAACCGCGTGCGCCAGCCCTTCAACGTCAACAGCATCGCGCTCGCCGCCGCCACCGCGGCGCTCGACGACATGGAGTTTGTCGCGCGCAGCTTCGCCGAGAACCTGCAGGGGCTGCGCCAGCTCGAGGAAGGCGCGCGCGAGCTGAAGCTGGACTACATTCCCTCCTACGGCAACTTCCTCGCGATTCGCGTCGGCAAGGCCGCCGAAATCTACAAGCGGCTCCTGCGCCGCGGCGTGATCGTTCGCCCGGTGGGCGGCGGCTACCAGCTGCCCGAGCACCTGCGCGTCACGGTCGGCACGCGCGAAGAGAACGAGAAGTTCCTCGCCGCGCTAGCGTCCAGCATTAAAGCGTAAATGAGAGACTAGATGCGCCTTGCCGTCATCGGCGTCGGCCTGATCGGCGGCTCGTTCGCGCTCGCGCTCAAGCAGGCGAAGCAGGTCGCGCATGTCGTCGGCGTGGGCCGCAGCCGGCAGAACCTCGAGGCCGCGCGCAGCCGCGGCATCGTCGACTCGATCGCAACCGACGCGGCTGCCGCGGCGCAGGAAGCAGACCTCGTGCTCATCTCGGCGCCGGTGGCGCAGTTCGGCGCGATCTTCGCCGCCCTGAAGGCAAGCAAGGCGCTCATTACCGACGCCGGCAGCACCAAGCGCGACGTCATCGCCGCGGCGCGCGGGGCGCTCGGAAAAAACATCGCCCGATTCGTGCCCGCGCATCCGATCGCGGGCGCCGAGAGAAGCGGCGCAGCGGCGGCCAGTGCCGAGCTGTTTCAGAACCGGCGCGTGGTGCTGACGCCATTGCCGGAAAACGCCCAGGACGATGTACGCAAGGTCCAGGACATCTGGAAAGCGTGCGGCGCGAGGGTAAGCCGTATGCCTGCCGACGAGCACGACGCGGTGCTCGCCGCGGTGAGCCACCTGCCCCACCTGCTCGCCTTTGCGCTGGTGCACGACATCGCCCGGCGCGACAATGCCGGGGAGCTTTTCTCGTTCGCCGCCGGCGGCTTCCGCGATTTCACGCGGATCGCCTCGAGCCATCCCGAGATGTGGCGCGACATCTGCGTCGCCAATCGAGACCGGCTACTCGAGGAGATTTCGAGATACTCGAAAAAGCTCGGCGAAGTGAAGGCGCTGCTCGACAACCCGGCGGCACTCGAGAAGCTGTTCGCCGAAGCGCGCGACGCCCGCGACCGATGGCTGAAGTCCTCGAGCTGAAGCCCGCGCGCCGCGCCCAGGGCAGCGTGCGGCTGCCGGGCTCGAAGAGCATCTCCAACCGCGTGCTGCTGCTCGCCGCGCTCGCGCAGGGCGAGACCGAAGTCACCGGCCTGCTCGACGCCGACGACACGCGGGTGATGCGCGCGGCGCTGAGCACCCTGGGTGTCGCATTCGAAGGCAGCACGGTGAAAGGCGTCGGCGGCCCGTTTCCGGTGAAGCGAGCCGAGCTCTCGCTCGGCAACGCCGGCACCGCTTTCCGGCCGCTCACGGCGGCGCTCGCGTTCTCGGGCGGCGAATACCGGCTCTCGGGCGCCGCGCGCATGCACGAGCGGCCGATCGGCGACCTGATCGACGCGCTGCGCGGCATCGGCGCGCGCATCGACTACGAGGGCCGGGAAGGCTTCCCGCCGCTCGCCATCCGGCCGGCATCGATCGACGTCGCGCGCCCGGTGCGCGTCAGGGGCGCGGTGTCCTCGCAATTCCTCACCGCGCTGCTGATGGCGCTGCCGCTGGTGGGGAGGGACGCGCACGTCGAAGTGCTCGGCGAGCTCATCTCCAAGCCCTACGTCGACATCACCGTCAACGTCATGCGCCGCTTCGGCGTCGAGGCGTCGCGCAGCGGCTGGCAGTCGTTTTCGGTACCCGCCTCGCGCTACGCCTCGCCGGGATCGATCTATGTCGAAGGCGATGCTTCATCGGCCTCCTACTTCCTCGCCGCCGGCGCGATTGGCGGCGGCCCGGTGCGCGTCGAGGGTGTCGGCCGCGGCAGCATCCAGGGCGACGTGCGCTTCACCGAAGTACTGGAGCGGATGGGGGCGCGCGTGTCCCTCGCTGCCGACTGGATCGAGGTCACCGCGAAGGAAAAGCTGCACTCGTTCGACCTCGACCTCAACCACATACCGGATGCGGCGATGACCGCGGCGGTGACGGCGCTGTTCGCCACCGGCACTAGCCGTCTGCGCAACATCGCCAGCTGGCGCGTGAAGGAGACCGACCGCCTCGCGGCGATGGCGACCGAGCTGCGCAAGCTCGGCGCCGAGGTCGAGGAGGGACCGGACTTCCTGCGCATCACGCCGCCGAAAAAGATGCAGGCGAACGCGCGGATCGACACCTATGACGATCACCGCATGGCGATGAGCTTCTCGCTCGCCGCGCTCGCCGGCGTACCGGTGACGATCAACGATCCGAAGTGCGTGGCGAAGACGTTTCCGGAGTTCTTCGCCGAGTTCGGGAAGATCGTGACATGAGCGGCGTGCCGGTGATCGCGATCGACGGGCCGTCGGCCTCGGGCAAGGGCACGATCGCGAGCCGCGTCGCGAAGAAGCTCGGCTTCCACTACCTGGAAAGCGGCGCGCTCTACCGCTTGGTGGCTCTGCTCTCCCTGAGGGAGGGCACTCTCGAAGAAAAGCTCCTGGTGCGCCTCGCCGAGGAGATGGACGTGCTCTTCGAGGATGGCGACATCTACCTCGGCGACGAGTCGGTGGCCGAAAAAGTGCGCAGCGAGCCGGTCGGCAACCGCGCTTCCGAGGTCGCCAGGGTGCCGGCGCTGCGCGAGGCGTTGCTCAGGCGCCAGCGGGCGTTCCGGCGCCCGCCCGGGCTGGTGGCCGATGGCCGGGACATGGGCACCGTGGTGTTCCCGGATGCCCCCCTCAAGGTGTTCTTGACAGCCAGTCCCGAAATCCGGGCCGAACGGCGGTATAAGCAGTTGATAGAAAAAGGAATCGATGCTAATCTGCGCGCCCTTTCCCGTGATCTGCAGGATCGGGACGAGCGCGACGCAAGGAGGCCGGTTGCGCCGTTGGTGCCGGCCCCGGACTCGCAAGTGCTCGATTCTTCAGCGCTTTCGATCGACGAGGTGGTCGAGCGGATCCTGCAGCTGTGGCGGGACGGCAGTACCGGTGGGCGCGGCTCGGGCCGCGCCTGATTTCCAACTTGACCCGCGGGCGCAAGCCTGCGGCTTGAAAAGGTTTTTTCGTACATGGCCAGCATTTCCCCAGCTCCGTCTTCCAAACCCGCTTCGGGCGGCGAATCCTTCGCGGCGCTCTTCGAGGAGAGCCTCAACCGCAAGGAGATGCGCGTCGGCGAGGTGATCACCGCCGAGGTTCTCAGCGTCGACGACAACTTCGTGGTGGTGAACGCGGGGCTGAAGTCCGAGAGCGTCATTCCCGCCGACGAGTTCCGCAACGATGCGGGCCAGGTCGAGGTGAAGGCCGGCGATTTCGTGAGCGTCTCGATCGAGGCGCTCGAGGACGGCTACGGCGCGACGCGCCTGTCGCGCGACAAGGCGAAGCGCATGGCCGCGTGGCTCGAGCTGGAGAAGGCGCTCGAGAGCGGCGACAAGGTGAAGGGCGTGATCACCGGCAAGGTGAAGGGCGGCCTCACCGTGATGACCAAGGGCATCCGCGCCTTCCTGCCCGGCTCGCTGGTGGATCTCAGGCCGGTCAAGGACACCACGCCGTACGAAGGCAAGGAGATGGACTTCAAGGTCATCAAGCTCGACCGCAAGCGCAATAACGTGGTCGTGTCGCGCCGCGCGGTGCTCGAGGAGACGGCGGGCGCGGAGCGCGAGCAGCTGCTCGCCTCGCTGCAGGAAGGCGCCACCGTCAAGGGCATCGTCAAGAACATCACCGACTACGGCGCGTTCGTCGACCTCGGCGGTATCGATGGCCTGCTGCACATCACCGACCTCGCGTGGCGGCGCGTGAAGCATCCCTCCGAGGTGCTGAACGTGGGCGACGAGGTGACGGCCAAGGTGCTCAAATTCGACGCCGAAAAGAACCGCGTGTCGCTGGGCCTGAAGCAGCTCGGCGAAGATCCCTGGGTCGGCATTGCGCGCCGCTATCCGCAGGGCACGCGCCTGTTCGGCAAGGTCACGAACCTCACCGACTATGGCGCCTTCGTCGAGGTCGAAAGCGGCATCGAGGGCCTGGTCCACGTTTCCGAGATGGACTGGACCAACAAGAACGTGCATCCGTCGAAGGTGGTGCAGGTCGGCGACGAGGTCGAGGTGATGATCCTCGAGATCGACGAGGAGCGCCGGCGCATCTCGCTCGGCATGAAGCAGTGCATGCCCAACCCGTGGGAGGACTTCGCGCGCGAGTACAAGAAGGGCGACCGCGTCAAGGGCAGCATCAAGTCGATCACCGACTTCGGCGTGTTCGTGGGGCTCCCCGGCGGCATCGACGGCCTGGTGCACCTCTCCGACCTGTCGTGGTCGACGCCCGGCGAGGAGGCGGTCAAGAACTTCAAGAAGGCCGAGGAGATCGAGGCGGTGGTGCTCTCCATCGACGTCGAGCGCGAGCGCATCTCGCTCGGCGTGAAGCAGCTCGAGGGCGACCCGTTCACCAATTTCATCGCCAGCCACGAGAAGAACAGCGTGGTGGCGGGCGCGGTGAAGTCGGTCGACGCCAAGGGCGCGGTGGTGGACATCGGCGGCGTCGAGGGTTACCTGCGCGCCTCCGAGTTCTCTCGCGACCGCATCGAGGACCTGCGCACGCACCTCAAGGAAGGCGACAAGGTGCAGGCGATGATCATCAACGTCGATCGCAAGAACCGCTCGATCAACCTGTCGGTCAAGGCGAAGGACCTGTCGGAGGAGACCGAGGCGATGAAGCAGCTGCGCACGGAGAATGCCGCGGCGAGCGCCGGCGCGACCAACCTGGGCGCGCTGCTGCGTGCCAAGCTCGACAAGGGCGGCTCTGACAAGGGCGGGTCTAACCCGCCGCAATAACGCGGAAAGGCTAGGGGGAAATGGTCGCCATGACCAAGTCGGAACTGATCGCGCGCCTCGCCCAGCGCTATCCGCAGCTGGTAGCGAAGGACGCCGAGTACGCGGTGAAGATGATCCTCGATGCGATGACCCAGAGCCTGCTCAGCGGGCACCGCATCGAGATCCGCGGCTTCGGCAGCTTCGGCCTGAACTACCGCCCGCCGCGCACCGGGCGCAACCCGAAGTCCGGCGAGAAGGTGCAGGTGCCCGAGAAGTACGTGCCGCACTTCAAGGCGGGCAAGGAGCTGCGCGAGCGCGTCGACGGAGCGACGGACGACGCCGGCTCGGTCCCGCAGGAGCGCGCTTCGCAGCCGGTCCGCTAGCCCCCGGGGCGCGCCATGCGCATCCTCACCTGGGCGGTCCGCCTGACCCTGTTTCTGCTGCTGGCGGCGTTCGCCGCCAAGAACCTCGAGCCGGTCACGCTGCGCTTCTACTTCGACCTCGCGCTGCAGGCGCCGCTGGTCGCTTGGCTGTTCGGCTTCTTCGCCGCCGGCGCGTTCTTCGGCATCCTCGCGCTGCTCGGCACGCTGCTGCGCCAGCGGCGGGAGATCTCCGCGCTGCGCAAGCGCGTGCCGCCAGAAGAGCCGGGGCGCGCCGCGCCCGACTTTCCGGTGAAGGCGTAGTGGTCGAGTTCGAGTACTGGTGGCTGCTCGGCTTCCCGCTGTTCTTCGGCCTGGGCTGGATCGCGGCGCGCATCGACATCAAGCAGATCGTCTCCGAGTCGCGCCGCCTGCCGCGCTCGTACTTCCGCGGCCTCAACTTCCTCCTGAACGAGCAGCCCGACAAGGCGATCGAGGCGTTCATCGAGGTCGTGAAAGTCGACCCGGAGACGGTCGAGCTGCACTTCGCGCTCGGCAGCCTGTTCCGCCGGCGCGGCGAGTATGACCGCGCCATCCGCATGCACCAGAACCTGCTCGAGCGCGCCGACCTCGCCGACGAGCAGCGCGTGGTCGCCCTCGCCGAGCTCGGCCAGGACTACCTCAAGGCGGGCATCCTGGATCGGGCCGAGGAGGTGTTCCGCAAGCTCGAGAAGAGCCCACAGGCGGCGCTCGCGCGCGCGCACCTGCTCGAGATCTACGAGCAGGAGAAGGACTGGACCCGCGCCATCGAGATGAACCGCCAGGTCGACTCCGAGCCGCGCGCTCAGGCGCAGTATTACTGCGAGCTCGCGGCTTCCGAGGCGGCGCAGTCGCGGCCCGACGCGGCGCGCAAGTACCTGGGGCAGGCGCTGGATGCCAACCGCAAGTGCGTGCGCGCCAGCCTGCAATTGGGTGATCTGGACAGGAGTTCAGGCAAGCTGGACCCGGCGATCGAGAACTGGAAGCGGATCGAGTCGCAGAATCCCGCCTACCTCGCGCTCGCCGCCCAGCGTTTGTACGAAGCGCACAAGGAAGCCGGGCGTTCCGAGGACGGGCTGCGCCTGCTCGCGGGCTACCTCGAGCGCTACCCGTCGCTCGACCTGCTCGACACGGTGTTCCAGCACACGCTGGAGGCCAAGGGCCACGAGGAGGCCTACAGGCTGGTGCGCGACGAGCTGCGGCGCAACCCGACGCTGCTCGGGCTCGACCGCCTGCTCGAAGCGCAGATCATCGCCGCGGGGTCGCCCGACAAGCGCCGCGACCTCGAGCTGGTGCGCAACCTGGTGCACGGCCATACGCGGCGGCTCGCGCGCTACCGCTGCGAGACCTGCGGCTTCAAGGCGCGACAGTTCCACTGGCGCTGCCCGGCCTGCGGCGGCTGGGAAACCTATCCGCCGCGGCGAACCGAGGAGTTCGACCTCACGCCATGAATGTGACCGTCATCGGCACCGGCTACGTCGGCCTGGTCACGGGCGCCTGCCTCGCCGACGCCGGCAACCACGTCTTCTGCCTGGATGTCGACGAACGGAAAATAAAGATGCTGAACGAAGGACAGATCCCGATCTTCGAGCCGGGTCTGGAGCCGATCGTCAAGCGCAACGAAGCCGCGGGACGCCTCAGGTTCTCCACCGACGTGCCGGCGAGCGTCGCGCACGGCGAGCTGCAGCTGATCGCGGTGGGCACGCCGCCAGGCGAGGACGGCTCGGCCGACCTGCAGCACGTGATCGCCGCGGCGCGCGCGATCGGCCGCCACATGGAGGGCTACAAGGTGGTGGTCACCAAGTCGACCGTGCCGGTGGGCACCGCCGACAAGGTGAAGGGGGCGATCATCCACGAGCTGAAGAGTCGCGGCCGAGGCAGCGATTTCAGCGTGGTGTCCAACCCCGAGTTCCTCAAGGAAGGCGCCGCGGTCGAGGACTTCATGCGCCCGGACCGCATCATCGTCGGCTCCGAGGACGCACGCGCCATCGCCATGCTGCGCGCGCTGTACGCGCCCTTCCAAAGGAACCGCGAGCGCATCATCGTCATGGGCGTGCGCTCGGCCGAGCTCACCAAATACGCCGCCAACGCGATGCTCGCGACCCGCATCTCGTTCATGAACGAGGTGGCCAACCTCGCCGAGGCGATCGGCGCCGACATCGAGGAGGTGCGCCGCGGCATCGGCTCGGACCCGCGCATCGGCTACCAGTTTCTCTACGCCGGCGCCGGCTTCGGCGGCTCGTGCTTCCCGAAGGACGTGAAGGCGCTGCAGCGCACGGCGAGCGAAGCGGGCCGGCCGCTGCGCCTGGTCGCGGCCGTGGACGAGGTGAACGAGGCGCAGAAGCACGTCCTCGCGGAAAAGATACGCAGGAAATTCTCGGGCCAGCTCGGCGGCAAGTGCATCGCGCTCTGGGGCCTCGCCTTCAAGGCCAATACCGACGACATGCGCGAGGCGTCGAGCTTGGCGCTGATCGCCGATCTCACCGGCGCGGGCGCGAGGGTCCGCGCCTATGATCCGGCGGCGGGGGCGGAAGCGAAGCGCATGTTCGAGAAGAATGCCGGCGTGGAGGTCGTGGCGAGCGCCATGGAAGCGCTCGAGGGCGCCGACGCGCTCGCGATCGTCACCGAGTGGCAGGAGTTCCGCAGCCCGGACTTTGCCGAGATCCGCAAGACGCTCAAGACGCCGGCGATCTTCGACGGACGCAACCTCTACGATCCGGCGGCGCTGAAGGAACAGGGCATCGACTATTACCCCATAGGGAGAAGGTCATAAAGGCCAGCGCGACACCCATGAAGCGCCCCAATACCGCGAAGGCGCGCGTGCTGGTGGTCGGCGACGTGATGCTCGACCGCTACTGGTTCGGCCAGGTATCGCGCATTTCACCCGAGGCGCCGGTGCCGATCGTCCTGGTCAACGAGCAGGAGGAGGAAATGCGGCTTGGCGGCGCGGGCAACGTGGCGCGCAACTGCAAGGCGCTCGGCGCGTCCGTGACCCTGCTCTCCGTGGTGGGCAAGGACGAGGCGGGGCGGTGCGTTGCGGCGCTCGCCCGGAAGGAAGGCCTCGACGCCCGGCTGCACACAGACAAGAAACTCCGCACCACGCAGAAGCTTCGCGTCGTCGGGCCGCGCCGGCACCAGTTGCTGCGCATCGATTTCGAGACGCCGCCTTCGACCGAGGTGCTTGCCTCCAAGCTCGCGGATTTTCGCGCCGCGCTCGGCGAGTGCGACGTCGTGCTGCTCTCCGACTACGGCAAGGGCGGGCTGGCGCATATCCAGACCATGATCAAGGAGGGACGCAAGGCGAAGAAGCCGGTGCTGGTCGATCCCAAGGGCGATGACTATGCACGCTATCGCGGCGCGACCCTGGTGACGCCGAACCTTTCCGAGCTGCGCGACGTCGTCGGCTCCTGGAAGGACGAGAAGGACCTCGCTGCCCGCGCGCAGGCGCTGCGCGAGAAGCTGCGCCTCGACGCGCTGCTCCTCACCCGCGGCGAGGACGGCATGACGCTCTTCCGTCCGGGCCGCGCGGTGCGGGTGCACGCCGAAAAGCACGAGGTGTCGGATGTCACCGGCGCGGGCGACACCGTCATCGCCACGCTGGCGGTGATGCTCGCCGCGGGCGAGGGCCTTGAATCTGCGATGCGCATCGCCAACCGCGCCGGCGGCATCAAGGTGACCAAGTTCGGCACGGCGGTCGTTACGCCGCAGGAAATCTTCAGCAAATGAACTACTACGTCGTCACCGGGGCGGCGGGCTTCATCGGCTCGAAGCTGGTCGAGGGCCTCAACCGGCGCGGCATCCGCGAGGTGATCGCGGTCGACAACCTGGCGCAGGCCGACAAGTTCAGGAACCTCGCCGGCTGCGAGATCGCCGATTACGTAGACCAGGCGGAATTCATCGCCAACCTCGAGCGATGGGAAGGAGCCGTGGAGGCCGTCCTGCACCAGGGCGCGAACTCCAACACCCTGGAGAGCGACGGCCGCGCGCTGATGGAGAACAACTACGCCTACTCGCGGCGCCTGCTCGAGTGGTGCCAGGACGAGGAAGTGCCGCTCATCTACGCCTCGTCGGCGGCGGTGTACGGCGGCGGACGCGAGTTCCGCGAGGAGCGCGAGTGCGAGCGGCCGCTCAACATCTATGGCTACTCCAAGTTTCTGTTTGATCAATACGTTCGGGGAGTCCTTCCTCATTCGAGCGGCCAGGTTGCCGGGCTGCGCTATTTCAACGTCTACGGCCCGAACGAGGCGCACAAGGGACGCATGGCGTCGGTCGCCTTCCACGCCTGGCGCCAGCTCACCGGCGAGGGCCGCATCAAGCTCTTCGCCGGATCGGCGGGCTACCGCGACGGCGAGCAGCGGCGCGACTTCGTGCACGTCGACGACGCCGTGGCGGTCAACCTCTGGCTGCTGGAGCGGCGCGACGTATCGGGAATCTTCAACTGCGGCACCGGCCGCGCGCAGACCTTCAACCATCTCGCCGTGGCGGTGATCAACGCGCTGCACGGCACGCACGCCACCGTGCACGACGCGGTCGGCAAGGGGCTGATCGAGTACGTGCCCTTCCCGCGCGAGCTCGAGGGCAAGTACCAGAGCTTCACCGAAGCCGACCTCTCGCGGCTGCGCGCCGCGGGCTACCCCGGCGAGTTCATGACGGTCGAGCAGGGCGTGGCGGGCTACGTGAAGGAGCTGCAGCGCAAGTGAAGAAGACGATCGAGGAGTTCATCGGCAATACGCCGCTGGTGCGGCTGCAGCGCCTGCCGGGGGCCTCGAACAAAAATGTGATCCTGGCCAAGCTCGAGGGAAATAACCCCGCCGGCTCGGTCAAGGATCGCCCGGCGATCTCGATGATCCGCCATGCCGAGGCGCGCAAGCGGATCAAGCCCGGCGACACGCTGATCGAGCCCACCTCGGGCAACACCGGTATCGCGCTTGCCATGGCGGCGGCGATCCGCGGCTACCGCATGATCCTGATCATGCCCGAGCACCTCTCGGCCGAGCGGCGCCAGACGATGCGCGCCTTCGGCGCCGAGATCGTCCTCACGCCGCAGAAGGGCGGCATGGAGGCGGCGCGCGACCTCGCCGAGAAGATGGTGCGCGAGGGCAAGGGCACGATGCTCGACCAGTTCGCCAACCCCGACAATCCGCTGGTGCACTACGAGACCACCGGCCCGGAGATCTGGCGCGACACCGACGGCCGCATCACGCACTTCGTCTCGAGCATGGGCACCACCGGCACGATCATGGGCTGCTCGCGCTTCTTCAAGGAGAAGAACCCGGCCATCCAGATCATCGGCTGCCAGCCCGAGGAGGGCTCGCAGATCCCCGGCATCCGCAAGTGGCCCGAGGCATATTTACCCAAGATCTACGACAAGCGAAGGGTCGACCGCCTCGAATATGTAAGCCAGGCCGACGCCGAGGAGATGACGCGGCGCCTCTCGCGCGAGGAGGGCATCTTCGCCGGCATCTCTTCCGGCGGTGCCATGCATGTGGCGCTTCGTCTTTCGCGAGAACTAAGAAATGCCGTGATCGTGAGCATCGTCTGCGACCGCGGCGACCGCTACCTGTCCACCGGCGTGTTTCCGGACTGATGACGCCGGTCCTCGCCTTCGACATCGAGACCGTCCCCGACGTCGAGGGCATCCGCCGCATCCACAAGCTGCCCGCCGAGCTCGCCGACGCCGAGGTGGCGGAAGTGGCGTTCCAGAAGCGACGCACGCAGTCGGGCAGCGACTTCCTGCCGCCGCACCTGCAGAAGGTGGTGGTGGTCTCGTGCGTGCTGCGCAATGACGAGGGGCTGCGCGTCTTCTCGATCGGCGAGCCCGAGGCGGCCGAGGCGGCCGCGATCCAGCGCTTCTTCGAAGGCGTCAACCGTTATACGCCGCAGCTGGTGTCGTGGAACGGGCGCAACTTCGACCTGCCGGTGCTGGTGGCGCGCGGCCTGATCCACGGCGTGACCGCCGCCTGCTTCTGGGACACCGGCCAGGACAACAAGGACGCGAAGTGGTCGAACTACATCAACCGCTTCCACGACCGGCACCTGGACCTGATGGACATGATCTCGATCTACGGCGCGCGCGGCGCACCGCTCGACGAGATGGCGCGGCTCGCCGGCCTGCCCGGCAAGCTCGGCGTCGGCGGCGCGCAGGTGTGGGACAGCTACCGGCGCGGCGAGCTCGCCTCGATCCGCGACTACTGCGAGGCCGATTGCGCCAATACCTACCTCCTCTTCCTCCGCTTCCAGATGATGCGCTGCGCGCTGACCGAGGAGCAGTACCGCAACGAGTGCGCGGTGCTGCGCGCCTTCCTCGAGCGCCAGGCGCAGCCGCACTGGCGCGAATTCCTCTCGCTCTGGAAGACCTGATCCTCAGCATCGACTCGCTCGATGCCGAAGGGCGCGGCGTCGGGCGAAGGCCCGACGGCAAGGTGGTCTTCGTCGAAGGCGCACTCCCCGGCGAGACCGTCCGCTATCGCCTCCTGAGCAGCCGCAAGCGCCATGAGTTCGCCAAGGCCCTGGAAATCCTCCAGCCGGGCTCGGGCCGGCGCGAGCCGCGCTGCCCGCACTTCGGGATCTGCGGCGGCTGCGCGACGCAGCACGCCGAGCTCGCGACGCAGATGGCGGCGAAGCAGAACTGGCTGGACGAGAACCTCAAGCGCATCGGCAAGGTGAGCGCCGGGCGCTGGCTGCCGATGATCGCCGGCGACGAGTGGGGCTACCGCCATAGAGCGCGCCTCTCGGTGCGCCGCGTGCCGAAGAAGGGGGTGCTCGTCGGCTTCCGCGAGCGCCACTCGACCTACGTCGCCAACCTCGAGCAGTGCCCGGTGCTGCCCGACGGGATTTCGCGGCTCATCCCGCCGCTCAAGGCGCTGGTGGAAAAGCTCTCGGTGCACTCGCGCCTGCCGCAGATCGAGCTCGCGGTCGGCGACAACGCGGCGGCCCTGGTTTTTCGCCATCTCGAGCCCCTGACCGAGGCCGATCTCGGCCACCTGCGCGCGTTCGCGCGCGAGCATTCGATCCACCTGTGGCTCCAGCCCGGCGGACCCGAGACCGTGCACCCGCTCGAGCCGGCCGACAGCGCCCTTTACTACGAGCTGCCGGAGTTCGGCGTGCGCTTCGGATTCCGCCCCACTGACTTCACGCAGGTGAACCCCGCGGTCAACCGGCGCCTCGTCGCGCGCGCGCTCGAGCTGCTCGAGCCGCGGCCGGGCGAGCGCATCGCCGATCTTTTCTGCGGCCTGGGGAATTTTTCGCTGCCGATGGCGCGGCGCGGGGCGCAGGTGGTCGGCTTCGAGGGCAGCCCCGAGCTGGTCGAGCGCGCGCGCGCCAACGCGGCGGCCAACGGCCTGGTGGCCCAGTTCGAGGCCATGGATCTCTTTGCCCCCAACCTCGCGCCCTTCGGCCCGTTCGACAAGCTGCTCCTCGACCCGCCGCGGCAGGGCGCGATCGAGATCGCGAAATCGCTCCCCGACGCGTGGCCGCAGCGCGTTATCTACGTGTCCTGCGATCCGGCGACGCTCGCGCGCGACGCGGGAGTATTGGTTCACACGCGCGGATTTCACCTCGCCGCCGCCGGCGTGGTAAATATGTTCCCGCACACCGCGCACGTGGAAAGCATTGCGCTATTCGAAAGGGGGATCTCGCCGTGAAAACGCTCATCGCCGCCGCCGCTATCGCCGCGGCGCTCGCCGCCGCACCCGCGCTTGCCGCGCCGAAGCTCGACAGCCTGGTGGTAAAGCCCGTCGGCAAGGGACCGGACGTAGAAGTCTCCGTGTCCATCGCCCGCACTCGCTTCGACACCGGCAACTGCGACGCGCGCCTGGACTTCGGCGACGGCCAGGGCCGGACGCTCGACTTCGGCGTGGCCCAGACGCGCAGCGCCAAGCACTCCTACAAGAAGAACGGCAGCTACAACGTCTCGGTGAAGGGCTCCGGCGCCATGCCCTGCGACGGCTCGCGACAGTCGCCGGTCACCATCGCCGGCGTGGTCGAGCCCAAGAAAGCCGAGCCGAAGAAGGCCGACAAGGGCAAGAAGAAGGCCGAGCCGACCAAGAAGAAAGGCGAGGGCAAGAAGAAAGCCGACCAGAAAGGCAAGAAGAAGGCCGACGAGAAAGGCAAGAAGAAGGACGACCAGAAAGGCAAGAAGAAGGACGACACGAAATAAAAAGGGCGCCCGCAGGCGCCCTTGATTGCGTGAGCCCGGCGCCGGCTACTCGCGCTCTCCGCCGAAGGCGAGCAGCAGGTTGAGCAGGTTGGCGAAGATGTTAAAGAGGCTCATGTAGACGCCGGTCGCGGCCATCACGTAGTTGGTCTCGCCGCCGCGCACGATGCGGTTCAGGTCGTAGAGCAGGAAGAGCGAGAACACCACGATCACCAGCGTCGAGAGCGTCAGCGCCAGCGCCGGGATCTGCAGGAACAGGTTGGCGATCATCGCCAGCACCAGCGCCCACATGCCGACGAACAGGAACTTGCCCAGGAAGCTGAAGTCGCGCTTCGTGGTCGTCGCCACCGCCCCCATCGCGAAGAAGATGACGCCGGTGCCGAGCGCGGCGTAGCCGACGAGCTGCGCGCCGTTCGACATCGCCAGCGCGAAGTTCAGGATCGGCCCCAGCCACCAGCCGAGCAGGCCGGTCATCAGGAGCAGCAGCGCCACGCCCACGCCGCTGTTGCGGTAGGCGGCGATGCCGACCTGCAGGCCGATTACCGCGGCGAGCATCACGAGCGAGCTGATCACAGGGCTGGCGAGGATGATGCCGCCGGTGGCCATGCCGATCCAGGCGCCGATCACCGTCGGCACCATGGTCAGCGCGAGCAGCAGGTAGGTGTTGCGCAGGACTTTCTGGCCCTGCAGCGCGAGGACCGCGTCTTCCGCGGAGTAGGTCGGGCCCCGGACGACGGTCGTGTCGTCGGTGCGAATCGGTTTCAGTTCCATCCAAATCCTCCTTGTTATGCTGCTTAGACTACCCTACCTGCCTTGGGTTTCCCCGGCGTGCAGCTAAAATGCGGGCGCACAAGGCTTTTTTCAAGTCCCGGAGAGTTGGCAGAGCGGTCGAATGCGGCGGTCTTGAAAACCGCTAGTCCGCAAGGGCTCGGGGGTTCGAATCCCTCACTCTCCGCCAGCCGCCCTCAGCGCTTGTTCCTCTGGATGAGCTGCCTCGCGATGAGGATGCGCTGCATCTCGTTGGTGCCCTCGCCGATGCACAAGAGCGGCGCGTCGCGGTAGAGGCGCTCGACCGCGAATTCGCGCGAGTAGCCGTAGCCGCCGTGGATGCGCAGCGCCTCGTGCGCGTTCTCGAACGCGGCCTCGCTGGCGAAGTACTTGGCCATGCCGGCCTCGAGGTCGCAGCGCTCGCCGCGGTCGTACACCTCGGCGGCGTTGCGCACCAGCAGGCGCGCCGCCTCGACGCGCGTCGCCATCTCGCCGAGCTTGAGCTGGATCGCCTGGTGCTCGCAGATCGGCTTGCCGAAGGTCTCGCGCTGCTGCGAGTACTTGAGCGCCTCGGCGAGCGCGCCCGCCGCGACGCCGACGCCGCGCGCCGCAACGTTGATGCGCCCGAGCTCGAGGCCGCCCACCGCCTGCTGGAAGCCGCGGCCTTCGTCGCCGATGCGGTTGGCGACGGGCACGCGGCAGCCGTCGAACACCAGCTCGGCGGAGTCGATGCCCTTGTAGCCGAGCTTCTCCAGCTTGCGCGAGGCCGAAAAGCCCGGGCCTTTTTCGCACAGCAGCATCGTCATTCCCTTGTGGCGCGGCTCGGCGGCGGGGTCGGTCTTCACCAGCACCGCGAAGCACGAGCCCTGGATGCCGTTCGAGATCCAGGTCTTGGTGCCGTCGACGACGTAGTCCTCGCCGTCCCTGCGCGCGCGCATCCGGATCGCCTGCAGGTCGGTGCCGGCGTTCGGCTCGGTGAGCGCGAGCCCGCCGCGGATTTCCCCGGTAGCGAACCTGGGCAGGTATTTTCGTTTCAGGGGCTCCGAGCCATAACGCTCGACCAGCAACGCCATCATCAGGTGCGAGTTGAAGATGCCGGTGAGCGACATCCACACTTCCGAGATGCGCGCCACGATGCGCGCATAGAGCTGCGCCGAAAGGCCCAGGCCGCCGTACTTCGGGCTGATGGTGGCGCCGAAGAGCCCAAGCTCCCGCATCTGCTGGACCAGGCGCGCCGGCCAGACGTCGTCGTGCTCGAGCTGCATCACGTTCGGCTCGACTTCGCGGCCGAGCCAGCGATCGATGGCCGCGAGGATCTGTCTTGCCTCTTCGGAATCGGGCCCGACGTGATAGCGGGGCTGCATCGGCGGGACAAGGTTACCAAATCGGGGTCGCGGCCCTGTTCTTGCTTCGCGCCCATCATGGAAGCGACGCACGTCTTTTGCGCCCGCTGCCGCGGCGTCCAGCCGGTGCGCTTCGAGCGGCTGCTGCCGAGCGAGGCCGCGCTCGGCACGCAGGCGCTGTGCGCTTCCTGCGGCTGGTTCGTCTTCGCGCTGCTGACGCCGGCGCGCGTCTATTGCGACGTGTGCGACGACATCCGGCCGGCGCTGCTCCATGCGTACGCGCCTTCGGGCGCGCTCACCGGGGGGCTGGTGCGCTGCGCGGTGTGCTACGCGAGCCGCGCGCGCCTTTACGGCGCCAAGGTCTCGACCCGCTCGAGCTAGACCGCCCGGCGGGGAACCAGCAGGTTGCCGACGTTCACCTGGACGGCGACGCCGTCCTGGTTGTAGGTCGTGGTGCGCACCTTGACCAGGCCGACGTCGGGACGCGACTTCGACGGCCGCACTTCCAGGATCTCGCTTTCCACCCGCAGCACGTCGCCGGGGCGCACCGGCGCGGGCCATTTGAACTCGTCGAAGCCGGCGCCGACGATGCCGCCGGCGGGCTTGAGGTCGCTCTCGACCAGCAGGCGCATGGTCATCGCCGCGGTATGCCAGCCGCTCGCCGCGAGGCCGCGGAAGATGCTCGCGCGCGCCGCCGCCTCGTCGAGGTGAAACGGCTGCGGGTCGAACTCCTCGGCGAAGCTATGAATTCTTTCACGTTCGACGGTTAGCCGCGCCGCGCCGCCGAAACGCTGGCCGACTGCGAAATCCTCGAGGTAGCGCATCCTTCACTGATACACTAAAACGAGGCCGGTATCCCTATGAGACGCGGCGTCTACAGCGCTTCGAGACCGGCGGCTAAGCCGCAGGCGCCCGCTGTTACCCGCGCCAAGCCGGCCGCCAAGCCGCAGAAGCGAGACTGGCAGCGCTTCGCGCTTCCTGCCGTCGCCTTGGTCGTTGTGGTGGCCGTCTTTGTCCTCTGGAGCTCGCAGCCGCGCCCGCTCAGCCCGGAAGACGTGCAGGCGCTGGTGCAGGCCGCGTTCGAAAAGCGCCCGCCGCAGCCGACGGCCGCCGACGCCTACGACGTTATCCGTCCCTCGGTGGTGTTGGTGCGCGGCATGCCGGACGACGGCGAGGAGGGCACCCGGGGCATGGCCGAGGGCAAGGTCGAAGTGCAGAAGGGCACCGGGGTGGTGATTCTCGAAAACGGCACCATCCTTACCAACCTGCACGTGGTCGCGGGCGCGAAGCGCATCCACGTGATATTCGCCGACGGCCACGAATCCGAGGCCGAGGTGATCGGGCAGCGGCCCGAGACCGACCTCGCGGTGCTGCAGCCGAAAAGCACGCCCGACGACCTGGTGCCGGCGACGATGCGCTCGACCAACGGCCTGCGCGTGGGGGAGGCGGTGGTCGCGGTCGGCTTCCCCTTCGGCATCGGGCCGTCGACTTCCTCGGGCGTGGTCTCGGGGCTCAAGCGCGAATACGTCTCGCCCGAGGGCAAGCGGCTGCTGACGAATCTCATCCAGTTCGATGCCGCGGTGAATCCCGGCAACTCCGGCGGCCCGCTGGTGACGCTCGACGGCGAGGTGGTCGGGATCGTCACCGGGCTGCTCAACCCGACCGAGCAGCGCGTGTTCGTCGGCATCGGCTTCGCGGTGCCGATCGAGAACGCCGCCTCCGCGGTCGGCCTTTCTCCCTTCTAGAGGTGCGCATGGAACAAGCGGCAACCCTGATGGAGCGCGTGCTCTACGAGGTGAAGAAGACCGTGGTCGGGCAGGACCACTTCCTCGAGCGGGTGCTGGTGTCGATGCTCGCTGGCGGCCACCTGCTGGTCGAGGGCGTGCCGGGGCTCGCCAAGACGCTCACGGTCAAGACCCTCGCCGCTACGGTGCGCGGCACGTTCCGGCGCATCCAGTTCACGCCCGACCTCGTGCCGGCGGACCTGATCGGCACGCGCATCTACAACCAGAAGAGCGGCGAGTTCGCCACCGCGCTCGGCCCCGTGTTCTGCAACCTGCTGCTCGCCGACGAGATCAACCGAGCGCCGGCCAAGGTGCAGAGCGCGCTGCTCGAGGTAATGCAGGAGCACCAGGTGACCATCGCCGGCGAGACCCACAAGGTGCCCGAGCCGTTCCTGGTGATGGCGACGCAGAACCCGATCGAGACCGAGGGCACCTACGCGCTGCCCGAAGCGCAGGTCGACCGCTTCATGATGAAGGTGCTGGTCGGCTATCCGTCCGAGGAAGAGGAATTCGTGATCGTCGAGCGCGTCACCGGACCCGCGCACGAGCCTATGGCCGTGGCGAGCACCGACCAGCTCCTCGAGCTGCAGGGCGAGTGCCGCCGGGTGTACGTCGAGCCGGCGCTCATCCAGTACGCGGTGCGCCTTGCCAACGTCACGCGCCAGCCCGACAAGTACCTTACCTACGGCGCGAGCCCGCGCGCCTCGATCCACCTGATCGAGTGCGCGCGCGCGCTCGCCTTCCTGCGCGGGCGCGACTATGCGCTCCCCGACGACGTTACCGACCTCGTCGGCGACGTGTTCCGCCACCGCCTGGTGCTGTCGTACGAGGCGCTCGCCGAAGGGCTTACCGCCGACGAGCTGATCCGCCGCATGATGCAGAAGCAGCGTCCGCCGGAGAAGCCGCTGCAGGCGCATGTCAAAGTCACCGCCGCCCCCGCCGCGACGAACCCGCAGTCCTGACGCGCTGCTGCGTCGGCTCGAATGGACGGTGATCCGCCGTCTCGATGGCCTGCTGCACGGCGACTACAAGACGCTGTTCCGCGGCTTCGGCCTCGACCTCGCCGACATCCGCGAGTACCAGTACGGCGACGACGTGCGCCACATCGACTGGAACGTCACCGCGCGGCTGCAGGCGCCCTACGTGCGCGAGTACTACGAGGACCGCGAGGTGACGGCGTGGTTCCTGCTCGATCTCTCGCGCTCGGTCGAGTTCGGCTCGGAGGACACGGACAAGCGCGGCCTCGCGCTCGAATTCGTCGCGCTGCTCGCGCGGCTGCTGACACGGCACGGCAACCGCGTCGGCGCGATCTTCTACGGCCGCGAGGTCGACTACGTGCTGCCGCCACGCTCCGGCCGGCGCCAGGTGCTCGCGTTGCTGCACGCCATCACGTCGCGGCCGAAGCTGCCCGAGGGCGCGAGCACCCGGCTCGGCGAGCTGCTCATCGCCGGGCTCAACCTGATCCGGCGCCGCTCGCTGGTCTTCGTAGTGTCGGACTTCATCAGCGCGCCGGGCTGGGAGAAGCCGCTGGCGCAGCTCGCGCGGCGCAACGAAATGATCGGCGTGCGTCTGCACGACCCGCTCGAGTCCGAGCTGCCCGACCTGGGCCTGCTCGTGTTTCAGGACGCGGAGACCGGCGAGCAGGTGTTCGTCGACACCCACGACAAGGGGTTCCGCAAGCGCTTCGCCGCCGCGGCGCGAGCGCGCGAGAACGCCGTGCGCAGCGCGCTGTCGGACGCCGGGGTCGACGCGCTCGAGCTCTCCACCGGCGCGAACCTGGTCGACACCGTGATGCGCTTCGCCAATTTGCGCAAGCGGCGCGGTAATCTTAGGGCCCATGAGCTTCCAGTGGCCTGAGGCCCTGTACCTCGCCGCGGCGCTGCCGCTGCTGGTGGCGTTCTACGTCTATCTGCTGCGGCGGCGGAAGAAATTCGCGGTGCAGTTCTCGAACCTGGGCCTCTTGCGCCAGGCGATGGCTGGGGTCACCTGGCGGCGCCACGTGCCGCCGGCGATCATGCTGCTTGCGCTCAGCGCGCTGATCCTCGCGATCGCGCGTCCCAGCGCCACGCTCACGCTGCCCTCGCAGCACGAGACGGTGATCCTGGCGATGGACGTCTCGGGCAGCATGCGCGCCACCGACGTCGAGCCGAACCGGCTCGCGGCGGCACAGGCCGCCGCCAAGGCTTTCATCGCCGACCAGCCCGAGCAGGTGCGAATCGGCATCGTCGCCTTCGCCGGCACGGCCACCGTGGCGCAGGCGCCGACCAAGAACCGCGATGACCTCTACGCGGCGATCGACCGTTTCCAGCTGCAGCGCGCCACCGCCATCGGCAGCGCGATCATCGTCTCGCTCGCCACGCTTTTCCCCGACGGCGGCTATGACGTGTCCACGTTCAGCTCCCCCGAGCCGCGCCGCAAGCCGCCGGCCAACTTCAAGCCGATGCCGCCGGGCTCGTATACCTCGGCGGTGATCATCCTGCTCACCGACGGCCAGCGCACCACCGGCCCCGACTCGGTGCAGGCGGCGCGGCTCGCCGCCGATCGCGGCGTGCGCATCTACACCGTCGGCGTCGGCACGCCCGAGGGCAAGATCGTCGGCTTCGACGGCTGGTCGATGCACGTGCGCCTGGACGAGGAAACGCTGCGCGCGATCGCCGACCTTACGCGCGGCGAGTACTTCTACGCCGGCAACGCCCTGGACCTGAAGAAGATCTACCAGAGCATGAACTCGCGCCTGGTGATGGAGACCAAGAAGACCGAGATCGGCGCTTTCTTCTCCGCCGCCGCGGCGCTGCTGGTGCTGCTTGCCGCGGTGCTCTCGCTGGCGTGGTTTAACCGGATCGTTTGAAGCCATGAAAGGCTTCTGGCCGCTCGCGCTGGCCGCATGAAGGCTTTGCTGATCCTGATGCTGTGCGCGAGCCCGGCGCTTGCCCAAAGCATCAAAGGCACCGTCACCGGCCCGCGCGGGCAGCCGCAGGCCGGCGTGTGGGTGATCGCCGAGACCGAGGAGCTGCCGACCCGGTTCGCCAGGATCGTCGTCACCGACGACAAGGGACGCTTCGTCATTCCCGGCTTGCCGAAGGCGAGCTACACCGTTTGGGTGCGCGGCTACGGCCTGCTCGATTCGAAGAAGGTGAAAGCCGCGCCGGGCAAGACCCTCACCCTCAAAGCGGCGATTGCGCCCAACGAGGGCTCGGCGGCGCAGTACTACCCGCCGATCTACTGGTACTCGATGCTCACCATTCCGGACAAGGCGGAGTTCCCTCTCGGCAAGGCGGCGAGCCAGCCCGAGTGGCTGAACGTCGTGAAGACGAACGGCTGCGTCGGCTGCCACGCGCTCGGCACCGCCGCGACACGGACCGTGCCGAAGGCGCTTGGCAGCTTCAGAAGCTCGGAAGAAGCCTGGGCGCGGCGCATCACGTCCGGGCAGGCGATGACGGCGATGGTGAACGCGGCCGCGCGCAACGACACGCAGCGCATGATGAAGCAGTTCGCCGACTGGACCGACCGCGTCGCCGCGGGCGAGCTGCCGGCCTCGCGCCCGCCTCGGCCGCAGGGCGTCGAGCGCAACCTGGTGGTGACGCTGTGGGACTGGAGCAATGCCAAGGCGTACCTGCACGACGAGGTGTCGACCGACAAGCGCAACCCGACGCTCAACGCGAATGGCCGCATCTACGGCGCGACCGAGGAGAGCACCGACTTCGTGCCGGTGCTCGACCCCGCGCGCAACGTCGCCGCCGAGATCCGCCACCCGGTGCGCGACCCCGAGACGCCGTCGTCGAAGGAAAACCCGATGGCGCCTTCGCCCTACTGGGGCGAGGAGCGCATCTGGGACAGCCACACCAGCACGCATAACCCGATGCTGGACGAGCAGGGGCGGGTCTGGTTCACCGCGCGCGTGCGCCCGCCGCGCAATCCCGAGTTCTGCCGCAAAGGGTCGAGCCATCCGTCGGCGCAGGTCTTCCCGCTCGAGAGCGCCAACCGGCACCTCTCGATGCACGACCCGCGCACCGGCAGCTTCACGCTGATCAGCACCTGCTTCAGCACGCACCACCTGGTGTTCGCCGAGGACGCGAAGCACACGCTGTGGACCAGCGCCGGAGGCGCGGCGAGCCCGGTGCTCGGCTGGCTCGACCGGAAGCTCTTCGACGAGACCGGCGACGAGCAGCGCGCGCAGGGCTGGACGCCGTTCGTGCTCGACACCAACGGCAACGGCCGGCGCGATGAGTACGTCGAGCCCAACGAGCCCGTCGATCCGGAGAAGGACAAGCGCGTCGTCACCGGGATGTACAGCGTCGCGGTGAACCCGGTCGATGGCTCGGTCTGGGGCACCTCCCTCGGCTTCCCGGGCTACGTAGTGCGCGTGGCTCCCGGCGCCGATCCTTCGCGCACCGCGCTCACCGAGCTCTACGAGCCGCCGCTGCCCGGCTACGGCCCGCGCGGCGCCGACATCGACCGCGACGGCGTGATGTGGGTTTCACTCGCGAGCGGCCACCTCGGCAGGTTCGACCGGCGCAAGTGCAAGGGACCGCTCAACGGCCCCGCGGCGACCGGCAAGCACTGCCCCGAGGGCTGGACGCTGTACGCCTTCCCCGGGCCGCAATTCAGGGGCGTGAGCGATCCCGGCAGCGCGGAAGCGAGCTACTACACCTGGGTCGACCAGTTCGACACCTTCGGCCTCGGGCGCAACGTGCCGATCGCCACCGGCAACCTCAACGATGCGCTGCTCGCGCTGGTCGACGGCAAGTTCGTCGTGCTGCGCGTGCCTTACCCGATGGGCTACTACACCAAGTGGATGGACGGGCGCATCGATGACCCGAAGGCCGGCTGGAAGGGCCGCGGCCTGTGGTCCACCGTCTCGACCCGCGCGCCGTTCCACATGGAAGGCGGCAAAGGCACCCGGCCGAAGGTGGTGCGCTTCCAGCTGCGCCCCAACCCGCTTGCCGAGTAAAGCTACTTCTTGCCGTTCGCGGCGTCGCGCAGGTCCTTGCCGGCCTGATCGATATTCCGGCTGACGTCCTTGCCTGCCTGGTCGATCTTGCGGCCGGCCTTCTCGGCGGGCCCTTCCTGGCGGCATGCGGCGAGCGCGACGAGCGCGAGGAGAAGGATGAATGTCTTCATTCGCCTATTCTCGAGGCGCCGCGCAGCAGCTGTGACTACGGGACCGTAGTCCCGCCGGATCAATTGCGAGCCTGACCCCGAATTTGCCTAGGCGGCGAGCTTTCCGCTCTGGTAATCGCGGATCGCCTGCTCGACCTCCTCGCGCGTGTTCATCACGAACGGGCCGTACTGGACGACCGGCTCGCCGATCGGGCGCCCGGCGAGCAGCAGGAAGCGCGTCGGCTCCATCGCCTTGACCTGCACCTCGCCCGTGGTCGAGAAGACCGCGGCGCTGTGGTTCGGAATGCCCTCGAGCGCGCCTTCGTAGACGTAGGCGAAGGCGTTGTAGCCGTCCTTCACCGGATGGGAGAACGCCGCTCCCGCGGGCAGATGGACGTCGAAGTAGCTCGCATCCGTCGCGGTTTCCGAGATAGGTCCTGAAACGTTGCTGAAGGAGCCGGCGATGATCCGTACTTTCCCTCCACCCCCGAGCTGGACTTCGGGAATGTCCGAGGCCTGCAAGTCCTTGTAGCCGGCGGGCTTCATCTTCTCCTTCGCGGGCAGGTTGACCCAGAGCTGGAAGCCGCGCATGCGGCCGCTTTCCTGCTGCGGCATCTCCGAGTGGATGATTCCGCGGCCGGCGGTCATCCACTGCACGCCGCCCGGCTTGAGGTTGCCTTTGTTGCCGAGGTGGTCCTCGTGCAGCATGTGGCCGTCGAGGATGTAAGTCACGGTCTCGAAGCCGCGATGCGGGTGCGCGGGGAAGCCGGCGATGTAGTCGTCGGCCTCGTCGGAGGAGAACTCGTCGAGCATCAGGAAGGGGTCGAGGCGCGCGAACTGCGACTGGCCGAGGCTGCGGCGCAGCTTGACCCCGGCGCCGTCGGAGGCGGGGATCGACTCGATGACGCGGGTGATTTTGCGGGAGATCATGATCTTGATCAGGTGAGGGCGCGGCCGCGCCAGTTCAAGGGTAGGCTAGGGGCTTCTTTCTGTCACCGGAGGGATCATGGCTCTCGACAACGCATTCTTCGCCGCCTGGCGGCCGCGCGCGCTTGCGCTGCTGCGCATCGTCACGGCGTACCTGTATCTCACGCACGGCACCTCCAAGCTGCTCGGCGTCCCGCACGTGGCGATGTTCGACAAGCTGCAGATCGTCTCGCTAATGGGCTTCGCCGGCATGCTCGAGCTGACCGGCGGCGTGCTGCTGCTGCTCGGGCTCTTCACCCGCCCGGTCGCGTTCGTCCTGTCAGGGGAGATGGCGTTCGCCTACTTCATGGGTCACGCGCCCCGCGGCAGCATCCTGGTGCCGATGCTCAATCAGGGCGAGCTGGCGGTGCTCTATTGCTTCGTGTTCCTCTACTTCGCGCTTGCGGGCGCCGGCGCCTGGAGCGTCGATGCCGCGTGGCGCCGCACCAGCGCGCTCGCCTGAACCGCCGGGGGGCTAGTTCCAGACCTCCCGCGCCACCTCGACCACGCGCGCGAGCTTGCGCCACTGCTCGTCCTCGGTGAGCTGGTTGCCGTGGTGGGTGCTGGCGAAGCCGCACTGCGGCGAGAGACAGAGATTCTCGAGCGGGACGACTTTGGCGGCCTCATCGATGCGCCGCTTGAGCGAATCCTTTGCCTCGAGCGCGCCCGACTTGGTGGTGACCAGGCCGAGCACGACCTTCTTGCCCTTCGGCAGCAGGCGCAGCGGCGCGAAGCCGCCGGCGCGCTCGCTGTCGTACTCCATGAAGAAGCCGTCGACGCGCGCGGAGAACATCGCCTCCACCACCGCGTCCTGGTAGCCGCCGGCGGCGAACCAGGTGCTCCTGAAGTTGCCGCGGCAGGTGTGCATCGTCACCGCCAGGTCGGCCGGCCTGCCCTCGAGCGCGGCGTTGATGGCGCCGGCGTAGGCGGGGGCGAGCGCCGCGGGGTCGTCGCCGTTCTTGCGGAAGTTCTCGCGCACCTTCTCGTCGCAGAGATACGAGAAGCCGACGTCGTCTAGCTGCAGGTAGCGGCAGCCCGCCCGGTAGAGGTGGCCGATCGCCTTGCGGTAGGCGGCGCCGATGTCGGCCCAGAATTCCGCCAGGTCCGGGTACACGCTGCGCGAGATCGCGTTGCGCCCGCCCCGGAAGTGGGCCGAGCCCGGCGAGGGCATGCAGAACTTGGCGGTCCGGGTCGTGGTTTTTTTCAGAAAAGCAAAATCGTCCACCATGATCGGCCTCGAGCAGCCGACCTTGCCGGTTACGCTCGCCATCGGTGGCACGTCCTGCGCGGCGAACGTCATGCCCACCACCGGCACGAGCTCGACGCCGTCGAGCTGCTTCAGGAAGTCGAGGTGCCAGAAGTCGCGGCGGAACTCGCCGTCGGTGATCGACTCGAGGCCGCTCGCCTCCTGCTTGCGGACCGCGTCGGCGATGCAGCGGTCCTCGATGGCCTTCAGGTCCGGGCTTTTCGATTTGCGCGCGGCGTGCAGAGCGGCGGGGCGCAGCAGGCTGCCAACCTGGTCGGCGTGGAAGGGGGGGCGCATGGGCGCGAGTCTAGCTCGCGCGCCAGCCCGAGGGTGTGCGCGCGAAATCCCGTGTCGCGATCGGCCGGAACGCGCCCGCCGCCCACGACCAGCGCTCGATCTCCACCTCGCGCAGCGCGATGCGCAGCACGTTGAAGGCGTTGGGCTCGTCGCGCAGGCGAGTGGAGGTCGCGGTGCCGGCCTGCGCGACGATCGCCCCGCCGTTCACCGACACCGAGGCGGCGCTCGCGTGCAGGTGGCCGGCGAGCAGGATATCGGCGCCGCAGCGGGCGAGCGCCGCGAGCGGATGGTGGGTAACGATCACCTTGACCACGCGGCCGTCGAGCGCGCGCAGCCCGGTACGCGCGCGCTCGAGCTGCGCCCTCGCGACGCGCCCGCCCTTGAGCGTCGCCGAGCGGGCGGTGTTGACGCCGACCACCGCGATCTCCTCGTCGTGGTACACGGGCTCGGTGTCGCGCCCGATGTAGCGCCGGTAGCGCCCGAGCGGATGGAAGAAGCGCTGGAAGAGATTGTAGAGCGGCACGTCGTGGTTGCCGGGCACCACCAGCGCCGGCACCGCGAGCGCGTCGAGGAAGGCGCGCGCCTCGCGGAACTGCGCCGGCCGCGCGCGCTGCGTCAGGTCACCTGATATGACGATCAGGTCCGGGCGAAGCTCGTCCAGCGTCGCCGTCAGGGCATGAACAAGCGAGGATTCGCTGCGGCCGAAGTGCAGGTCCGACAGGTGCGCGAGCACCCTCACGGCGCGACCACTTGCAGCGCGCGCGGCCGGATGCGGTACTCGAGCGGCAGGTCCATGGTCTCGATCTCGCCGTCCATCGCCACCAGCAGGCGCTTGTGCCGGCTGTCGATGCGCAGCTTGCGCACCGCGTCGGACTCGAAGTCGTTGCCCTGGTGCAGGCGGCCGGCCAGCGCGCGCGCCGCGAGCGCGAGGAAAGCGGCGCGGCCGCGGCGCTGGGTGAGGTAGACGCTGAGCTCGCCGCAGTCGATGCGGCTGCGCGCGCCGATGTCGAAGCCTTCCATGCGGTAGAGGTTGTTGCCGACGAAGACGAACGGCGTGCGCCGGTGATGCTCGATGCCGTCGAGCTCGAGGCGCAGATTGAGGAACGGGTGGCCGCGCAGCACGGCGTGCATCGCCCAGACCATGGCGTGCCACTTCGAGCGGCCTAGGCGGCGGCGCTGCTTCTCGCGATGGTGCACGATCGCGGGGTAGAGGCCGATGCTCGAGTTGTTGATGAACACGCGGCCGTTCACTTCGCCGACGTCGATCGTCCGGCGCCTGCCGCGCAGCAGCGTCGCCGCCGCCTCGGCAGGCTCGAGCGGGATGCCGAGGTCGCGCGCAAAGTGGTTGAAGGTGCCTAGCGGCAAAACACCCAGCGCGCTCTTCGTGCCGGCGAGCGCTGCGGCGACCGCGCTCAGCGTGCCGTCGCCGCCGGCGGCGCCGACGAGCGGCGCGCCGGCCTCGACCGCGGTGCGCGCAAGTTGCGCCAGGTCTTCGCCGCGCGCGGCGCGCAGCAGCTGCGGCTCCGCGCCGCCATCGCGCAGGTGCGCGCACAGGCGCTCGATGGCGTCCTCGCGCGCCGAGCCCGCCGCGATGTTGGCGATGAGCGGTAGCTGCATGCGCTACCGTGACGCAAGGAACGCGCCGCCCCTAAGGCTCTGCGCCGGTCCAGCCGTTGCCGGTGATGTCGAACGCGCCGCCGTCGGGATCGAAATACTTCACCTCGTAGAAGCCGGAGCCGTGCACCGGCTCGCCCATCCAGTGGCGCCCGCCCGCCGCCTCGATCGCGCGGCGTGTTTCCTCCACATCCTCGACGATGAAGCCGAAGTGATGCGCGCCGACGTAGCGGCAGCCGCGCGCGCCCGCGAACTCTTCCTTCTTGTAGCTCAGCAGCGCGATGTTCATCACACCGTCGCTCAGGTAGACGCCACGCGCGCCGTGCCAGTCGGTGGCGCCGACGCGCTCCAGGCCGAACGCGCGGATGTAGAACTCGGCCGCCTTCTCCGGATCCGGGGCCGTAATCGCGATATGACGCAGCCTGGCCACTCGCGTGAAGGATACCGTGACAAAAGTGCCGAGGGTTCGCTAATTGCTTCCGATTGGCTCATGCGGCGCGACGCGCAGCGCCGAACTGGCGCCGCGCGTGGCAGTCGACACTATTGCGCTATGAGGAAAGGCTTCTACAGCTCATCGGCAGCGCGCACCGACGATCCGCCTGCGAGTGCGGCGACGCCGGTCGCCGAACCTCGACAGCCGCGGTGGCGCGGTCTCTACAAGCGTCACCAAAAGCCGATGCTGCTCGCTGTCGGCGCCGCATTCGGGGTGGCGCTCGTGGCGACGCACGCTGCGCTCGCTCCCGCGCCGCAGCGCATCACGCAGGACGACATCGACCAGGCGGTGGCGCACACGCTGCAGTCCCGGCCGGCCGTGTCGCCCGCGGTGCACGCCTACCAGGCGGTGCGCGGCGCCATCGTGCGCGTGCGCGCGACCGGCGACGCGCTCGAGCTCGAGGAGTACGTGCCCAGCGCCACCGGCACCGGCGTGGTGATCATCGACCGCGGCGTGATCCTCACCAGCCTGCACGTCGTCGCCGGCGCCGGCCACATCCGCGTCACCTTCGCCGATGGCCTCGAAGCCGACGCCGCGATCGTCGGCACGCAGCCGGAGAACGACCTCGCGGTGCTGCAGGCGAGCCAGGTGCCCGACGACCTGCACGCTGCGACGCTGCGCTCGGCGCGCAAGCTGGTCGAGGGCGAGCACGTCACCGCGGTCGGCTTTCCCTACGGCATCGGCCCTTCGGTGTCGGCGGGCGTGATCTCGGGCCTGCGGCGCGAATACCGCTCGCCCGACGGCGAGCGGCTGCTCTCCAACCTGATCCAGTTCGACGCGGCGGCGAATCCCGGCAGCTCGGGCGGGCCGCTGCTCAACGCGGCGGGAGAGGTGATCGGCATCGTCACCGCGATCCTCGGCGGCGCGGAGAAGAGCGGCTTCTCGGGCATCGCCTTCGCCGTGCCGATCGAGAGCGCGGCATCGGCGGCCGGCCTGCCGCCCTTCTAGCGCGCCATGACGTTCCTCTGGCCTGCCGCCCTCTGGCTTCTTGCCGGCGTGCCGCTGCTTACCGGCTTCTATGTATGGCTGCTGCGCCGCAAGCGCAAGAGCGCGCTGCGCTATTCGAATCTGGCGATCGTGAAAGCGGCGCTCGGCGAAGGCCACGGGCTGCGCCGCCACCTGCCGCCGGCGCTGTTCCTGCTCGCGCTCGCGGCGATGCTCTTCGCCATGGCGCGCCCCGCGGCGGTGATCACGCTGCCTTCGCAGCACGAGACGGTGATCCTGGCGATCGACGTCTCGGGCAGCATGCGCGCCGACGACGTGAAGCCGACGCGGCTCGCTGCCGCGCAGGCTGCGGCGCGCTCCTTCATCAACGACACGCCTTCGAGCACGCGCATCGGCCTCGTTACCTTCGCCGGCAGCGCCGCGCTGGTGCAGCCGCCGACGCACAACCACGACGACGTGCTCGCCGCCATCGACCAGCTGCAGCTCCAGAACGCGACCGCCGTCGGCAGCGGCATCCTGGTCTCGCTCAAGGCCCTCTTCCCCGATCAGGATTTCGAGGTCAGGCCGCCGCACGCGAGCGCGGCGGCGGGGGGCGGCGGCCGCGCGCTGGGCGAGCCCGGGAAGGAGAAGGCGCCGAAGCCGGTCGCGCCCGGCTCGTACAGCCAAGCCGCCATCATCCTGCTCACCGACGGCCAGACTACCTCCGGGCCCGACCCGGTCGACGCCGCGCGGCTCGCCGCCGAGCGGGGCGTGCGCGTCTTCACCGTCGGCGTCGGCACGCCCGACGGCCAGATCCTCACCGGCGAGGGCTGGTCGATCCGCGTGCGCCTGGACGAGGACGCGCTCAAGGCGATCGCCGACCTCACGCGCGCCGATTACTACTTCGCCGGCAACGCGCTCGACCTGAAGAAAATCTACGAAGGGCTGAAGTCGCGCCTGGTGATGGAGAAGAAGCAAACCGAGGTCACGGCGCTTTTTACCGCCTTCGCGGCGATGCTGGCGCTCGCCGCGGCGACGCTGTCGTTCTTCTGGTTCAACCGGCTGCTTTAGCCGCCGGGCCCATCACCTCGTCGCGCGGGTCGATCGTTTCGCCGTCGTAGTAGAACGTGCCGCGCGGTGCCTTCGCGCGGCGCAGCTTGCGCGGGTCCAGGTCCGAGACGTAGAGCGGCGTGCGCATCCCGGCGATATCGATCCACTCGAGCACCGCCTTCGGCCGCCCGCCGACGTAGACCAGCTCGGACACGCGACGCAGCCTGTGCTTGCCGACGCGGTGCCGATGGATGACCCTCAGTTGGAAGCGCGGCAGGTGCCGCCGGTCGTCGTCGCTGCCCATTCCCCAAGGCGCCAGCAAGCGCCGTACCGACTGTAGAATCAGCCCCTTTTTATGGCGCTGATCGTACAGAAATACGGCGGCACCTCGGTCGGCTCGATCGAGCGCATCCGCAACGTGGCGCGGCGCGTGGCCAAATGGCACGCTGCCGGGCACGAGCTGGTGGTCGTTCCGTCCGCGATGGCGGGCGAAACCAACCGCCTGATCTCGCTCGCGCGCGAGTTGTCGGCGCATCCCGACCCGCGCGAGCTCGACGTCGTTGCCTCGACGGGCGAGCAGGTGACGATCGGGCTTCTCGCCATGGCGCTGCTCGAGCTCGGCGTTAGGGCGAAGAGCTATGCCGGCTGGCAGGTGAAAGTGCTCACCGACTCGGCGTTCAACAAGGCGCGCATCGTGTCTATCGACGAAAAACCTATCCGGGCCGATCTGAAGGCGGGGACCGTGGTCATCGTCGCCGGCTTCCAGGGCGCGGACGAGCGCGGCAACATCACCACGCTCGGGCGCGGCGGATCCGACACTTCGGCGGTGGCGCTCGCCGCGGCGCTCAAGGCCGACGAGTGCCACATCTTCACCGACGTCGACGGCGTCTACACCACCGACCCGCGCATCGTGCCCGAGGCGCAGCGCCTGCGCACCGTCACCTTCGAGGAAATGCTCGAGATGGCGGGCGCCGGGTCGAAAGTGCTGCAGATCCGCTCGGTCGAGTTTGCCGGCAAGTACAAAGTGCCGACGCGCGTGCTGTCCAGCCTCACCGACCCGGCGCTGCCGGTGGCGGAGGAGGCGCAGGCCGGCACGCTCGTCACCTTCGAGGAAGACCCGCACATGGCGATGGAAAAGGCAGTCATCTCAGGGGTCGCGTTCAACCGCGACGAGGCGAAGATCACGGTGCACGACGTGCCCGACCGGCCGGGCGTGGCCTACGCGATCCTCGGCCCGATCGCCGAGGCCAACATCGACGTCGACGTGATCGTGCAGAACGTCGGCCACGACGGCATGACCGACATGACCTTCACCGTGCATCGCAGCGATTACGCGAAGGCTGTGAAGATCCTGAAAGGGCAGGTGCAGCCGCACGTGAAGTGCCGCGACGTCACCGGCGACGAGCGGATCGCCAAGGTCTCGATCGTCGGCATGGGCATGCGCTCGCACGCGGGCATCGCCGCGCAGATGTTCCGCACGCTGGCCGAAGAGGGCATCAACATCCAGATGATCTCGACCTCCGAGATCAAGATCACGGTGGTGATCGAGGAGAAGTACACCGAGCTCGCCGTACGCGTGCTGCACAAGGCGTTTGAGCTGGACCAGGCTTAGCCTTCTCCTGCTTTTTCTCGCCGGACGGGCATTCGCCGCCCTGCCCGACGAGATCCAGGTCTATACCGACGACCTCGAGGCCGCGGGCGAGCGCGGCATCGAGCTGCACGTCAACACCACGCCGGGCGGCCGCAGCCGGCCGGGCTATCCTGGCGAGGTACCGACGTTCCACGGCCTGCGCGTGACGCCGGAGATCTCGTGGGGCCTCGGCCACGACATGGACTGGGGCCTGTACCTGCCTTTCGTGCGCTCTGCCGAAGGCGCGTACTGGTTTGCTGGCCCGAAGCTGCGCTTCAAATGGCTGCCGGTGCGTCCGGCGGAAGGCGGCGCGGGGCGCTTCCTCGGCGTCAACCTCGAGCTCGCGCACGTGCAGAGCCGCTTCGAGGAGGCGCGCACCCGGGGCGAGATCCGGCCGATCGGCGGCTGGCGCGGCGAGCGCTGGCTCTTCGCCTTCAACCCGATCCTGGAGTTCGACCTTGCCGGCGGGCAGAACGGCGTCGCGATGTTCTCCCCGGCATTCAAGGCGGCGCGCGACGTCGGCAACGCGCACGCCCTCGGCGTCGAGTACTACGGCGAGCTCGGCCGGCTCTCCGGCTTCGCGCCGCGCGCCGAGCAGGCGCATACGCTCTACCTGACGCTCGACACCCCGCGGCTCAACTTCGGCATCGGGCGCGGCTTCAGCGGCCAGGCCGACCGCTGGACGATCAAGACGATCCTGTCGTTCTGACCGGGTTTTGCGACTCGATGAAGACGCGCTTCACCCGGGGATCGGCGCGCTTGATGCGCTCGTCGAGCTCGTCGAGGATCGCGTGCGCGCGCCAGCGCGGCGCGTCGGGCGCGATGTCGATCGAGAGGTTGGCGAGGATGTAGTCGGGCCCCACGTGCATGGTGAGCACCTCGTTGACGCGGCTCACCTCGGGGTAGCGCTCGGCGAGGCGCCGGATCTCCGCCACCACCTCGCGGTTGGCGCTCTCGCCGATCAAGAGGCCCTTGGTCTCGAACGCCAGCCAAGCCGCAGTGGCGGCGAGGATCAGCCCGATCACGATCGACGCCGCGGCGTCGAACACCGGGTTGCCGGTGTATTGATACAGCGCGACGCCGGCGAACGCCACCAGCAGCCCGACGATCGCCGCGCTGTCCTCGAACAGCACCGCGATCACCGTCGGGTCCTTGCCGCGCTTCACGCCCTCGACCACGCCGCGCCCGCCGCGCGTGCGGCCGAACTGGCGGTAAGCGGCGAGCCACGGCGCGCCCTCGAGCAGCATCGCCGCCGCGAGCACCGCGTAGTTGATCGCCGGATTGGCGATCTCGGCGGGCTGCTGCAGGTGGCGCACGCCTTCGTAAAGCGACAGCCCCGCGCCGGTCGAGAATACGAGCAGCGCGACGACGAAGCTCCAGAAGTACACCTCCTTGCCGTAGCCGAACGGAAAGCGCGCGTCGGCCGGCCGGCGGGCACGATACATGCCATAGAGCAGCAGCGCCTGGTTCCCGCTATCGACGAGCGAATGGATGCCTTCGGACCACATCGCCGAGCTGCCGGTCAGTGCGGCCGCGACGAATTTGGTCGAGGCGATAGCGAGGTTGCCTGCCAGGGCGGCGTAAACTACGTTTTTCGAGCCGCCTTGCATGGTTACGGTGGACAGCAATCCGCATACCGGGCTTAGATGCGCCCGCAAACCCTCCCTCCCACGTCACATTCACGTCACAAAGGAGTTCCTATGAAGTGGCACCTCCCTGCAATCCTGATCGCCGGCATCGCCGTTGGCGGCGTCGCGGTCGCGCAACAGAAGGACAAGAAGGAAGGCAGCAAGATGGGCAAGAGCGTCAACGTGAGCATGCACGCGCAGAACAAGTCGGGCGAGTCGGGCCGCGCGCGGCTCACGCCGGAAGGCGACAAGACCAAGGTCGAGATCACGCTGAAAGGCGCGAAAGGCACGCAGCCCGCGCACATCCACGAGGGTACCTGTGCCAAGCTCGATCCGAAGCCCAAGCAGGGGCTCGAGAACGTGGTCGACGGCAAGTCCACTACCGTCGTGCCGATGAGCATCGATCAGCTGACCGGCGGCAATCTCGCGATCAATGTCCACAAGAGCGCCGACGACATCAAGACCTACGTGTCGTGCGGCGACATCCGCAAGGCAGGCGCGATGAAGTCCGGAAAGAAGGGGATGGACAAGAAGTCGTAGCGAATAGGCTCCGGCGGGAAGGCGGTAGAATCCGCCTTCCTCCGGAGTGATGCCCGAGTGGCCGAAGGGGGCGCCCTGCTAAGGCGTTATACCGGCTTAAACCGGTATCGAGGGTTCGAATCCCTCTCACTCCGCCAGATTCTTCCCGCCGACACTACCTGGACACGAAGAACAGCAGCGAGGGCAACGCCTCGATCTGCACCCTGATGTCGACATAGTGGTAGCCCCAAAAGGCGCCCGCCATCAGCGCGAACAGGATGAGCAACCGCGGCTGCACGAAATAAATCCTGCGCGGGGTGGGTGCGGGTTTAGCTTCCAACCTGAGCGCGGCGATCGCCGGGGGAATCTTGCGGCGCCCGGACTCGGCAAGCCAGGCGGCGAGGTCGTAGCCGGTATCGTCGGGTCGCGGTGGCGCGCGCTCTTCAGGCATGGGCCCCGACACTAAGCCCGCTTCGTTAGCGCAGCGTGTGACGTAAATCACGCGCATGAGGCGCGAAGCGTCGTGCCGCCATAGTCAGGCAGATGCAAGGTGTCAAGTCGTGCATAGTCAGAAAATGTCTTAACGCTTAGATTTCGCGGCGCGCGTTGCTGACAAGGGGATACGCAACTGGCCGAAACGGGCACGCAGGCAGGAACTTTCGAGCAGCTGCTCGGGGAGAGTCGCGACCTGGTGTGCGAGCGGCTGCGCGCCGCGGTCGCGGGCATGCTCGACAAGTCGGACGAGGCGCTCGCCGGCTGGATCAACGCGACGCAGAACCGCGAGCTGCAGACGCTCTACCAGGACGCGCGCAAGTCGATCGGCGCGGCGCGCAAGTCGCTCGAGACCGAATTCCACAAGCACTATCTTTCCGAGTTCCGCAAGCACACGAGCAAGGTCAAGGACGCGGGCGCGAGCTTCTCGGAGCTCGAGGTCTCGCTCTCCCTCGTCGGCGAGGACGATCTCGAGGAGACGCTCAAGTTCAAGGAGATGGCGACCAAGCTGCGCCGCTTCTGCGACGAGGAGCTCGGGGCGCTCGACCAGCGCGTCGGCGTGCTGCTCGGCGACGCCAACCTGCAGGCGGACGACAACCCGTTCGGCCCGGAGACGATCCTCGACGCCTACCAGCAGGCCTGCCACGCGCTCGAGGCCGCCAAGGTGCGCGGCGTGATGCTCAGGCTGTTCGACGACCACATCGCCGACGCGGTTCGCTCGATCTACAAGGAGGTCAATGCGCTGCTGGTGAAGAACTCGATCCTGCCCAAGATCCGCTATGGCGCGGCGAAGAAGTCCGAGGACAAGGCAAAGGGGGCGGCGAAGGACGCGAAGGGCAAGGGCAAGAGCAAGGGCAAAGGCGAGGCCGAAGAGGTAGAGGAGGAAGCCGAAGGCGACGCCGAGCAGAACCTGTTCTCGATGCTGCAGAAGCTCGTTGGCGGCGGCGGGGCGGGCGCGGGCGGCGGCGCGGCGCTGCCGCCGGGCGCGGTGGTGCTCCAAGGTGCCGAGCTGCTCGGCGCCCTCACGCAGGTGCAGCGCGGCGACATGAAAGGCCTGCCCGACGGCGTGCCGGTGACGATCACGCAGCAGCAGGCGGCCGGCACGACCAATGTGCTGCGCGAGCTGAAGACGAGCACGTTCGGCGCGGGCCTGGTGCAGATGGATGCCACCACGCTGGATATCCTGTCGATGCTCTTCGACCAGCTGTTCGACGACCCGAAGGTGCCGGCGGGGCTCAAGGGGCTGATCGGGCGGCTGCAGATCCCGATGCTCAAGGTAGCGATCGCCGACAAGTCGTTCTTCGCGAAGAAGACGCACCCGGCGCGCCAGCTGCTCGACACGTTCGGCGAGGTGGCGGTGCGCCTGCCGGCCGAGTTCAGCGCCGACAGCCCGACCTTCGTGCATCTCGAGGCGATCGTGCAGCACATCCTGGACAACTTCCAGGACGACGTCGGCATCTTCGACGCGGCGCGCGAGCAGCTGCAGGGCGTGGTCGCCGAGCACGACAAGAAGGTCGAGGCCGCCACGCAGGCCGTGGCGCAGAAGGTCGAGCAGACCGAGAACCTCGCCGTGGCCAAGACCGCCGCCGAGGACGAGGTCAAGGTGCGCGTGCAGGCGCACAAGCTGCCGGGCGCGGTGCTCGAGTTCCTGGTCGAGCACTGGCTGCGCTTCCTGCTGCTCACGCATGCGAAGTCGGGCCGCAACGGCGCCGAATGGAAGGACGCGATCGAGGCGATGGACCAGCTCATCTGGAGCGTCGAGCCGAAGGGCACGCCCGAGGAGCGGCGCAAGCTCGCGGCAACGGTGCCGGGCCTGGTGCGACGGATTACGGCGGGGCTGCAGGCGATCGGCGCGGCGAACGAGGTGCGCGAGCGCTTCTTCGGCGAGCTGATGAAGATCCACACCGAGTCCATAGAGCACAAGGACAAGGGGGCGAAGCCGCCCGAGGTCGAGGAGAAGACCGGGCCGCCGCCGACGCTCGACTTCACCGCGCCGGTGACGGTTAAGAATCCCTACGGCGAGGGCGAGGTCAAGGTGACCGGCCTGGATTTCACCGCGCCCGCGCCCACGCCGAACGACGTCAAGGGCAAGAAGGCGGCGATGGTGTCGCTCCTCTCGGTCGACCCGCCGGCGGACATGGCGATGGGGGACTGGGTCGAGTTCCGGCCGAAGGAAGACGGCGCCCAGCCGCGCGCCACCAAGGTGCTGTTCATCACGCCTAAGAAGACGCGCTACGTGTTCTCGGACCGCCAGGGCAAGGACGTGGTCGAGCTGACTCGCCCCGAGATCGTGCGGCGGCTGCGCACCGGCGAGGCGGTGCGGCTCGACGGCCCGCCCGAAGAGCCGCTCTTCGACCGCATCATGAGCGGCCTGGTCGGCAAGCTCCGCTCAGCTCCGGTGCAGCCCGCGGCCTGATTCGAGCTCGGCGCGATTCCAGCGCGCAAGCTCAGCCGCGCATTCATAAGTGGACTGAGCGAAATCGAGCAAGGCATCGTCTGCATCCGCCCGCCGGCGCAGCTCCTCGTAGGGCAGCGCGAACTCGCCGAGCTCAGCGACGTAACGGGCTTCCTCGGGACGTACGCGCGCGCTGGCGAAGCCCGCCGGCTCGGGATAGGCGTAGGAATAGAACATCGGCTGCGGGAACGACGGGCCGCCCGCCCAGAAGCCCAGGCTCGAGACTTCCTGCGAATAGGCTTCGCGCAGCACCCAGCGCGGCATGTGCGGCACGCGGCCCGGATGCTCGGGCGCGCGGCGGCCCGAGAAGCGCGTCAGCGCCAGGTCGGGCGCACCCCAGAAGAAGTGCACCGGGCTCGACTTGCCGACGAAGCGCGAGCGGAACTCCTCGAAGAGGCGGTTGGCGCGCACCAGGATCTGCCAGTAGCGCGCGACGTATTCGCGGTCGTACGAGCAGTTGGTTTCATCGTCGTGGAACGGGGTGACCGGATCCGGCACCTCGCAAGGCAGGGGAGTGATGGCCACCGGCACGCCGAGCTCGCCGAGCGCGGCCATGAACTGGCGGTAGAACGCGGCCACCGATTGCGCGACCAGGGGCACGGAGCCCGTGCCGCCGCTCGTGGTGCGCACCCAGAGGCGATGCTGGACGAAATCGAACTCGATCTGCAGCGACTCGGTATCGTGCGGGATAAGGCGAGTTGCCAGCCCGCGCGCCGTGACGAAGTAGGTGACGTGCCATGAATGGTTGAGCCACGGCGAGCGCGCAAGCGGTATCTTGCCGACGATCTGCGTCCACAGGTGGAGCGTCGCGTGCGTGTCCTTCCAGGCGTCGTAGGGCAGGCTCGGCCAGGGTGAGCTCATGAGCGCGATTATCCTCGAGCGAGCGCAGCGCACCGACGCGCCGCTCTTCGTCTTCGCGCATGGCGCGGGCGGCGACATGAGGCACCGCGGCGTCGCGGGTCTCGCCGCGCTGCTGGTCGAGCGCGGCATCAGCGTCGCGCGCTTCAATTTTCCGTACCGCGAGAAAGGCTCGCGCCGGCCCGATCCGATGCCGGCGCTCCGGGCTGCCTACGAAGCGGTGGTGGCCGAGGTCCGGCCGGAAGCGGAAAGACTCATCCTGGGAGGCAGATCCATGGGCGGGCGCGTGGCATCGATGATGGCGGCGGACGGATTCGGATGCGATGGCCTGCTGCTCGTCGCCTACCCGCTGCACCCGGCCGGCCAGCCCGAGAAGCTGCGCGACGCGCACCTCGCGCGGATCGCGGTGCCCGTCCTGTGCTTCAACGGCACGCGCGACGCGCTCTGCCGGCGCGATCTCATGGACAACGCTTTACTGAAAGTCAGGAGCTGGGACATGCGCTGGATCGAAGGCGCGGACCATTCGCTCTCGGGCGAGAAGGAGCTGCGCGAAATCGCCGACGCGGCGGCAGCCTGGCTCTTACAATGATTAGGAGCCTGACCCCGAATTCGATGCCTCGATTCCTCCTGTGCTTCTTACTTTTACTGGCGCTGCCCGCGGCGGCGCAGGACGCGTATCCGTCACGGCCGGTGAAGCTGGTGGCGCCGTTTCCGGCGGCGGGTCCGCTCGACGTGCTGGCGCGCGTCGTCGCGGCGCGGCTCGGCGAGCTGTGGAAGCAGCCGGTCGTGGTCGAGAACGTTCCCGGCGGCACAGGCACCATCGGCGCGAACGCGGTGGCGCGTGCCGCGCCCGACGGCTACACGCTGCTCGTGACGGTCGACATCCCGCTCGCGATGTACCCGGCGGTGGCGAAGTCGCTGCCCTACGACCCGGAGCGCGACTTCAAGCCGATCGCCAGCCTCGCGCGGAGCGACAACGGCCTGTTCGTCAACGCCGGCCTCGGCGTGGCGAGCGTCGAGGAGCTGGTGGCACTCGCGAAACAGCAGCCCGGGAAGCTGACTTTCTCCTCGGCCGGCATCGGCTCGCCGGGGCACTTCGGCGGCGAGCTTTTCAAGACGATCGCCGGCATCGACATGACGCACGTGCCCTACAAGGGGGCGGCGCCGGCGATGAGCGCGGCGATGTCCGGCGAGGTCAGCCTGATGTTCGGCCCGATCCCGCAGGGCGCGCCGCAGGTGAAGGCGGGCAGGCTGCGAGCGCTCGCCGTGACCGGCCCGGCCGCCTCGCCGCTCCTGCCCGGCGTGAAGCCGCTGGTGGAGCAGGGGTTCGCCGGACTCCTCATCTACAACACCTACCCGGTCCTCGCTCCCGCGGCGACGCCGGAAGCGCTCGCGGCGAAGGTGCGCGCCGGCCTGCAGCAGGCGATGTCGGATCCGGTGGTGCGCGCGCGCCTCGAGGCCGCAGGCATCGAGCCTGCGTGGGAAGGCGACCCGCAGCGGGTCGCCGCGGTCCTCGCGGCCGAGCGCAAGCGCTGGACCGAGCTTGCGCGCCGCGCGCGCATCGAGTCGCCGAACTAGGCGTAGATTATCCGGCGATGCTGCGGCTGCTCGCCATTCTGCTCTGGTCCGGGACGGCACTCGCCGCGCCGGTGGCGGTGGTGCCGCTCGAGGGCGCGATCGGGCCGGCCAGCGCCGACTTCGTGCGCCGCTCGATCGAGCAGGCGGTGCGCGAGGGCGCGCCGCTGGTGGTGCTGCGCATCGACACGCCCGGCGGGCTCGACACCTCGATGCGCGAGGTGATCAAGAGCATCCTCGCCTCGCCGGTGCCGGTGGCCGCGTTCGTCGCGCCGAGCGGCGCACGCGCGGCGAGCGCAGGCACCTTCATCCTTTACGCCGCGCACGTTGCGGCGATGGCGCCGGGCACGAACCTCGGCGCGGCATCGCCGGTGGCGCTGATCGGCGGCGCGAGCGACAAGGACGGCAAGAAGGGCGAAGACACGATGATGCGCAAGGCGACCAACGACGCGGTCGCCTACATCCGCAGCCTGGCGCAGCTGCGCGGGCGCAACGCCGACTGGGCGGAGAAAGCGGTGCGCGAAGGCGCGAGCCTGCCGGCCGAGGAGGCCCTGAAGCTGAAGGTGATCGACTACGTGGCTGCCGACGTGCCCTCCCTATTGAGGGCATTGAAAAAGCCGGCCGAGACGCGCGAGATCGAGATCGACTGGCGCACGCGGCTCCTGGCCGTGATCACCAATCCAAGCGTGGCGTACATGATGATCCTGGTGGGCGCGTATGCGCTGCTCTTCGAGTTCATGAACCCGGGCCTGGTGCTGCCCGGCGTGGTCGGCGCGATCGCGCTGCTGCTCGCGCTCTACGCGCTGCACCTGCTGCCGGTGAACTACGCCGGGCTTGCGCTCATCTTCCTCGGCATCGGCTTCATGGTTGCCGAGGCCTTCTTCCCGGCTTTCGGCTCGCTCGGCATCGGCGGCCTGGCGGCGTTCGTGCTCGGCTCGATCATGCTGATCGAGGACCGCACGCTGCCGGACTTCGAGATCCCCTACGCGCTGATCGGCGGCATGGCCGCGGCGAGCGCCGGCTTCCTGATCTTCGTGCTCGGCATGCTGGCGAAGAGCCGCCGGCGCGCGGTGGTCAGCGGCCGCGAGCAGATGATCGGCGCGAGCGGCGAGGCGCTCGCCGACATCGACGCCGAGGGCTGGGCGCGGGTGCGCGGCGAGCAGTGGAAGGTGCGCTCGAGCCGGCCGCTGCGCCGCGGGCAGCGGCTGCGCGTCACCGGCATGCGCGGGCTGATTCTCGACGTGGAGCCGGAAAGGGAGTGATCATGTATTTCGCCATCGGCGTGCTGTTCCTGCTCGTGCTGGTCGCCATCGCCTCGGTCAAGATCCTGCGCGAGTACGAGCGCGGCGTGGTGTTCTTCCTCGGCCGCTTCGACAGGGTGAAGGGGCCGGGGCTGATCTTCGTGGTGCCGCCGATCCAGCAGATGGTGCGGGTCGACCTGAGGACGAGAGTGTTCGACGTGCCGCCGCAGGACGTGATCACGCGCGACAACGTCTCGGTCAAGGTCAACGCCGTCGTCTACCTGCGCGTGGTCGACCCCCAGCTCGCGATCATCCAGGTCGCCAACTTCAGCGAGGCGACCAGCCAGCTCTCGCAGACCACGCTGCGCGCGGTGCTCGGCAAGCACGAGCTCGACCAGCTGCTCGCCGAGCGCGAGAAGCTGAACAGCGACATCCAGGACGTGCTCGACAAGCAGACCGACGCCTGGGGCATCAAGGTGTCGAACGTCGAGATCAAGCACGTCGACATCAACGAGACCATGATCCGCGCCATCGCGCGCCAGGCCGAGGCCGAGCGCGAGCGCCGCGCCAAGGTGATCCACGCCGAGGGCGAGCTGCAGGCTTCGGAGAAGCTGCTCGCCGCCGCCGAGATGCTGGCGAAGCGCGGCGAGGCGATGCAGCTGCGCTACCTGCAGACCCTCACGCAGATCGCAGGCGACAAGTCCTCGACCATCGTCTTCCCGGTACCGTTGGACGCGCTCGCCGCCTTGTTCAAGAAGTAGCCTTGAGGGCGCGCATCACCGCGCCGTGCGCGACAACGATGTGCGCGTCGCGCTGCAGGAAGTCCGCGTAGCGGCGGTGGAACTCGATGGTCGGCCCCTTCGGGCTCACCAGCGAGCGCACCACGCGCGCCAGCTCGTCGCCGCGCGGCCCTTCGTCCTCGTCGAGGCGCACGATCAGCGCGGTAAGCGGCGCGAGCCAGGCGAATGCCGGGTCCTTGATCAGCGCTTCGAGGAACTCGCCGTCGGAGAGCCGGCCGAGCGACTTCTCGTGGCCGCGGCGCTCGGCCTCGACCAGCGCGCGGTGCAGCTCGATTAACGCCGGGCGCAGCGCCTGGAGCGGGGCAGTAGGCATGGTCTGGATGGTGGGCCGGAACGGCGCTTGCATGCGCTCGTCCCGTGGACCAGCGGCAACTCTACGCCAGGGCGCTTTCGCATGCAGCGATGACGATAGGGGGCCGGCCGCAGCTCGCCGCCTACCTCAAGGTCGCCGAGGACAAGCTTGACTCGTGGCTCGCGGGCGAAGAGACGCCGCCGCTGGATGCCTTTCTCGACTCGCTGGATGTGATCGCCGACGGGCCCTACGCGCGCGGCGAGCGGCCGATCCGCGTCGCCGCGATCAAGAGCCGCTAGAGCGCTCGCTCGCGGCGTCGGCCTGAGAGGGCTCGCGAAGCACCGCGACGCCGCTGCGGTGTTCGGCAAGCTCGAATTCCGTACGGAGAAACCTGACGAGCGCAATGATCATGCGCTGGCGCTCCTTCGCAAGCTCGGACGGAAAATCGTAGAGCGTGAGGCGCGCGTGCTCCTCGATCTGGTCGAGCTTGGAAACGAGTTCTTTGAGCTCCATTGCGAACCACCCTACACCCCCCTTGGCGCGCCCTCTGTCATGGGGCCCGCATTCGGCTGTCGTGGTTTGGCTACATGTATGATGGATCGATGGGTACGAATGACGCTGTCGCGCTGACGCGCTCGCTGCTGGCCTTCGACACCATCAACCCGCCGGGGCGCGAGTCGGACTGCGCGCGCCACGCCGGCGCAATGCTCGAAGAGTGGGGCTTCAAGGTCGATTACTACGACTACCAGCCGGGGCGCACCAGCGTGGTCGCGCGCGCCGGCGGCTCGGAGGCGAAGCGGCCGCTCGTCTTCACCGGCCACCTCGATACCGTCGCGCTCGGCACCCGACCCTGGTCGAAGGATCCCTTTGCCGGCGAGACCGACAGGGACCGGCTCTACGGCCGCGGGGTATCGGACATGAAGGCCGGCGTCGCCGCGATCCTGCTCGCCGCGCGCGCCTTCGCCGGCAAGCTCGAGCGCACCCCCGGCGTGACGATTGTGCTCACCGCCGCGGAGGAGAACGGCTGCATCGGCTCGCAGCACCTCGCGCGCACGCAGCTCCTCGGGCGCGCCGGCGCGCTGGTGGTGGGCGAGCCGACCGCCAACTATCCCTTCGTCGGGCACAAGGGCTCGCTCAAGTTCCACGCGCGTTTCAGCGGCGTCTCGGCGCACGGCTCGATGCCGCACCTCGGCGTGAACGCGATCTACAAGGCGGCGCGCGCCGTGGCGCACCTCGAGGACTTCGATTTCGGCGCCAAGAAGCATCCGGTGATGGGCAACCCGTCGATGAACGTCGGCACTGTCACCGGCGGCAGCGGCGTGAACATGGTGCCCGACAAGGCCGACATCGGGGTCGACATCCGCACCGTGCCCGGCATGAGCCACGAGGCGCTGCTCAAGCGGCTGAAGAAGCTGCTGGGCAAGGACGCGGAGATGGAAGTGTTCTCCAACCTGCCGCCGGTGTGGACCGCGCCGGACGACGAGTGGATCGCCCGCGTGTTCGAGATCTGCAAGCAGCTCCTGGGCGAGAAGCCGAAGGCGCGCACCGCGGCTTACATGACCGACGCCGCCAACCTGCTCAAGGTCTACCGCGGCGCCCCGACCGTGGTGCTCGGCCCCGGCCAGCCCGAGATGGCGCACCAGACCGACGAATGGTGCAGCCAGGAGCGCATCCGCCAGTCGGTGGCGATCTACGAGGCGATCATTCGCGACTGGTGCAAGGCATGAGCCGATTTCTGGGTCTGTTGCTGGCGCTGTTCAGCCCGCTGATTTTTGGACAGCCCGTGACGCGCATCGTCGTGCCTTTCGCTGCGGGCGGCGTGCAGGACATTGTCGCGCGCTCGTTCAGCGCCGAGCTCGGCGCGCTGATCGGCCGCAGCGTGATCGTAGAGAACCGCGCCGGCGCCGGCGGCACCATCGGCACCGGCTCGGTGGCGAAGGCCGCGCCCGACGGGCAGACGCTGATCCTCGCCGCCGCGAGCCACACCATCGCCGGCTCGCTCTACGCCAGGCTGCCCTACGACCCGCTGCGCGACTTCACGCCGGTGGCGCACATCGGCAACGTCGACTACGTCCTGCTGGTCACCTCGAGCCTTCCCGTCAAGAGCCTGGCGGAGTTCGTGGCGTACGGAAAAGCAAATCCCGGCAAGCTGAACTACGCGAGCGCCGGCAACGGCAGCGCGACGCATCTGTCGATGGCGTATTTCGCGAGCATGGCCGGGATCGAGATGGTGCACATCCCCTACAAGTCCACCGGCGAGGCGGTGAACGAGGTGCTCGCCGCGCGCTCGCACGCGGTGATCGCAGCCAACATCGGCGCCATTCCCTATCTCAAGGATGCGCGCGTGCGCGCGCTCGGCGCGACCGGCGAGAAGCGCTCGAAGTTCATTCCGGACTTGCCGACCGTCGACGAGGCGGGCGTGCCGGGATATCAGTTCGACTCCTGGATCGGGCTGCTCGGCCCCGCCGGGCTGCCGCGGCCGACGGTGGACAGCGTGAATGCCGCGGTGGAGAAGCTCCTGAAGGACCCCGTCATCCTGGGGCGCCTCGGCAAGCAGGGCGTGGTGCCGCAGGCGATGACGCCGGAGGCGTTCGGCGCGCTGCTGCGCGCCGACTTCGCGCGCATGGCGCGCGTGGTGAAGATCTCCGGCGCGCGGATCGACTAGCCGCTACTTCACGGCCGGCAGGTAGAGCCTGAGCGCCGTACCGCCCTGGATTCGGCCGCCGGCCTGGCGCATGCAGCGCTCGACGAGGTAGAGCGGACCGTCGCTCGCCAGCGCCGCCTGCAGCCGCTCGCGCGGCACGCCAGCGGCCTGGAGCATCACCTCGCCGCCGCCGGCGTCGGTGCGCAATTCGAGGCGGCCGCCGCCCGGCAGCGACGCGCGCGCGAGCGCGGCGAGCTCGATCAGCGCCGCCTGGACGTGCTGCGGGTCGGCGTGCGCCTGCGGCAGCCCCGAGGTGAGCTGCATCTCGACGCGCACCGCGTCCCCGGCCGCCGCCGACATCATCGCGCCGAGCTCGCGCACCACGCGGTTCAGGTCGAGCGCGCGGGGCTCGCAGTTCTTCAGGCGGCTGAACGCCACCAGGCGGTCGGCGAGCTGGCCGGCGCTGCGCGTCGCCGCGATTGCGGCCTCGACGATGTCGGGCGCGAGCGCGCCCTTGCGCTTGAGAAGCTCCAGGTTGCCCATCACGACCTGCAGGTAATTGTTCAGGTCGTGGACCAGCGCCGCTTCCAGGCGCTTCAGCTCCGCATCCATCAGGCGCATGATGCCATCGGATCATGGGCGCCGCGGGCCCGGATTTTGCAAGCGGTCGCAGGCCATGAGCGGACCAAAAGTGGGGATCACCGGGTCCTACGGCGGCCTGAACCTCGGCGACGAGGCGATCCTGCAGTCGATGATCGAGCAGCTGCGCCGCGAGCTTCCCGAGGTCGAGATCAGCGTCTTCTCGCGCAACGCGGAGGACACCAAGCGCCGCCACAAGGTCGAGCGCGCGGTGCCGGTGCGCAAGCTTTCGCGCGCCGAGGTGGCGCCCGAGGTCGAGCGCCTGGACCTGCTGCTCTTCGGCGGCGGCGGCATCCTCTACGACGCCGACGCGCGCACCTACCTGCGCGAGGTCGAGGTGGCGAAGGAGCACGGCGTGCCGGTGATGCTCTACGCCGTCGGCGCCGGGCCGCTCACGCACGCTTCGGTGCAGGTCGCGGTGCGCGAGGCGCTCGAAGGCGTTGCCGCGATCACGGTGCGCGAGAAGAGCGCGCGCCAGGTGCTCGAGGAGGCGGGCGTGCGCCGCGACATCGTGATCACCGCCGACCCGGCGCTCCTGCTCAGGCCCGAGCCGCTGCCGCGCAACGTGATGAAGATCGAAGGCCTCGAAGGGCGCAAGCGCCTGATCGGCATGTCGGTGCGCGAGCCCGGCGTCGCCGCGCCCGACCTCGACCCGAACGTCTACCACGCGCTGCTCGCCAACGCCGCCGACTACATGGTCGACCGCTTCGACGCCGACATCGTGTTCGTGCCGATGGAGCACTCCGTGCTCGACATCCAGCACAGCCATGCGGTGATCGCCAAGATGCTGCGCGCGCAGCGCGCGCGCGTGCTGAACGGCGAGTACAGCTCGGGCCAGATCCTCGGGCTGATGAGCAAGTTCAGCTTCGCGGTGGGCATGCGGCTGCATTTCCTGATCTTCGCCGCGCTGCGCGGCGTGCCCTTCGTCGCGCTGCCGTACGCGGGCAAGGTCGCCGGCTTCCTGGAGGACCTCAACCTGCCGTCTCCGCCGCTCAACCTGGTGAGCCCGGGGCGGCTGTGCGCGCACCTCGACCAGTCGTGGGACGACCGGCGCACGCTCAAGAGCCAGCTCGCCAGGTCGGTGCCGGCGCTGCAGGAGCGCTCGCGCGAGACAGTCAAGATCGCGGTCGAGCTGCTGAAGGCCGAAAAAAAGCCGCATGCCATCCCTAAAGCGGCCTGAGCAGCCGCAGAGGATCGAGCTGCCGGCGCGGCGCGCGACGCTCGCCGCGGATACCGACGTGCTGGTGGTCGGCGGCGGCCCCGCGGGCCTCGGCGCGGCGCTCGGCGCGGCGCAGGCGGGCGCGCGCGTCGTGCTCGCCGAGCGCTACGGCTTTCTGGGCGGCAACGCCACGGCGGCGCTGGTCATGCCGCTCATGTCTTTCCACACCGCGCAGCCGACCAAGGAGAAGAAGGGCGCGACCACGCTGCTGCCCACCGACCACGGCCCGGGCGAGCCGATCATCGCCGGCGCGCTGAAAACGCTGCTCGAGAGGCTGGTCAAGGTCGGCGGCGCCATCCCGCCGTCGCTCGCCACCGGCTATGTCGTGCCGTTCGACCCGGAGTGGTTCAAGCTGGTCGCGCTCGAGCTGCTCGACGAGGCGGGCGTGCAGTTCGTGTTCCACGCCTTTGCCAGCGGCGTGCTGGGCGGCTCGCAGGTCGAGGGCGCGGTGTTCGAGACCAAGTCGGGCCCGCTCGCGATCCGCGCGCGCGTCACCATCGACTGCACCGGCGACGGTGACGTCGCGGTGCAGGCGGGCGCGCCCTCCGAGACCGGGCGCGCCGACGGCCTGGTGCAGCCGATGACGCTGATGTTCCGCGTGGTCGAGTTCCATCGCCAGGGCTTCGAGGCCTACGTGATGCAGAACCCGAAGCAGTGGCGCGGCGTGCACGGCCTGTGGGACCTGGTGCGCGAGGCGACCGACGCCGGCGAGCTGCGCCTGCCGCGCGAGGACATCCTGTTCTTCGCCACGCCGCACGAGGAGGAGGTGAGCGTCAACAGCACGCGCGTCACGCGCGTGCTCGGCACCGACGTGTGGGACCTCTCCTTCGCCGAATGGGCGAGCCGCCGGCAGATGCGCCAGATCGCCGAGTTCCTGCGCAGCTACGTGCCGGGCTTCGAGAAATCCTACGTCGCGCAGAGCGGCGTGCAGGTCGGCGTGCGCGAGACGCGCCGCGTGCTGGGCGACTACCAGCTCAGCGCAGACGACGTGCTCGCCGCGCGCAAGTTCGACGACGCGATCGCGCGCGGTGCCTACCCGATCGACATCCACAACCCGAAAGGCAGCGGCACGGTGCTCAAGCGCCTGCCGCCGGGCGAGGCGTATGACATTCCGCTGCGCTGCCTGCTGCCGCGCGCGGTCGAGGGGCTGCTCGTCGCCGGGCGCTGCCTGTCCGGCACGCACGAGGCGCACTCGTCCTACCGCGTGATGCCGATCGTGATGGCGACCGGGCAGGCGGCCGGCGTGTGCGCGGCGATCGCCGCGCGCCGCGGCGTCGCCCCGCGGCGCATCGGCGTCGACGACGTGCAGCGCGAGCTGCTGCGCCAAGGCGCGAGTCTTCGACGCGAACTGAAAGCTGCGTAAGAAAAAGTCAGGGAGATAAATCTGTAGTTGGAACAGCGATATGGCTGCGCCGCAGGCTTGGCTACCATGCGGCTCTTTGCGGCCGCAGCAAAAGAAGCCTGAACCCGCGATCCGACCTGCGCGTCACCGATACGCCCTTCGGCGCCATTCGCTGCGACCGCGACGGGCGCGTGCGCTGGGTCAATGCCACCTGCGCCGCCTGGCACGGGCGGCGTCCGCAGGAGCTCGTCGGCAAGACGCTGGCCGAGCTGCTCGGCGAGCGCGTGATGCGGGAGATCGCGCCGTTCATCGCGCGCGTGCTCGGCGGCGAGCCGGTGCAGTACGAGCGCCTGGCCGACTTCGCGGCGCTGCACGGGCGCTGGCTCAGGTGGATCTACACGCCGACCCTCGATCGCGCGGGCCAGATCGACGGCTGGGTCGCCACCGGCGTCGACGTCCACGCGCAGAAGGACGCCGAGACACGCAAGGACGAGTTCATCGCCACGCTCGCGCACGAGCTGCGCAATCCGCTCGCGCCGATCCGCAACGCGGTGGCGATCCTTGGCCGCAAGGGCTCGGCCGATCCCGAGGTCGCATGGAGCCAGGGCGTGATCGAGCGCCAGATCGATCATCTCTCGCGCCTGATCGACGACCTGCTCGACATCGAGCGCATCGCGCGCGGCAAGTTCGTCCTGCACCGCGAGCTGGTGCCCCTCGAGGTGGCGGTCGACATGGCGCTCGAGGCGAGCCGGCCGCACCTCAACGCCGCGGGGCATCACCTCTCGGTGCTGCTGCCGAGCGAGCGCGTGGTGGTCGAGGCCGACCCGGCGCGGCTCGCGCAGGTGTTCTCAACCTTGCTCAAGAACGCGGCGCGCCACATGCCGGAGCGCGGCACGATCAGCCTGACCGGGACCGTCGAGAGCGGCGCGGTGGTGGTGGCGATCGAGGACAGCGGCAGCGGCCTCGACCCCAAGGCCGAGCCCGGCGTCGGGCTGACGCTGGTGCGCGGCATCGTCGCGCTGCACGACGGCCGCATCGAGGCGCGCGCGCCGGAGTCGGGGCAGGGCACCGAGATGCGCGTGCAGCTGCCGCTCGCGCGCAGCAGCGCCGCGCTGGTCGAGCGCCGCTCGCGTGCCCAGCCGGCGGCGACGCCGTCGCTCAAGGTGCTGGTGGCCGACGACAATCGCGACGCGGCCGACTCGCTGCAGCGCATCCTCGCGCTCTACGGCCACGAGGTGCGCGTCGCCTATGACGGCGCGAGCGCGGTGCGCATGGTCGAGCAGTTCCGGCCGCGAGTGGCGATCCTGGACATCGGCATGCCCGGCACCAACGGCTACGACGTGGCGCGCGCGGTGCGCTCGCGTCCCGGCGAGCGCGTCGCGCTCGTCGCGCTGACGGGCTGGGGACAGGAAGCCGACCGGCGGCGCGCCACAGAGGCGGGCTTCGACCACCATCTCACCAAGCCGATCGACCCGGATACGCTGAACCGCGTGCTCGCCGACGTGGCGAGGAAGAACTAGCTCAGTGGTCTTCGATGCGGGGGACGTTGTCCTCCGCGGGGCCGCCGGTGTCGGGATCGATCCACTCGGAGATGCCCAGGTCGGACTCGGCTTCCTGCAGCAGGCCGTCGGCCTCGGGCTCCTCGGGCGCGGCGCCGCCGGAGAGGAGATCGGCCTCAGCTTCGGCGAGCGAGGCGAACGGGCCGTGCGGCTGGCCGTCGTCCTTCGCCATCCAGTAGAAGCCGTCGGGGCGCTCGATCACGCGGCCCTGCAGCGGCGGAGACTCCGGCGGCAGCGTCTCCTCGGGCGCTGGCTGGACGCTTGGCTTTTTCGAGCCCTTCCTCTCCTTGCGCGGCATGCGACGAATCCTACGCCTATTTTTCCTGGCGCGCCGCTTCCGCCGCCAGCAGCTGCGCGATGTCGCGCCGCCCCTGCTCGCTGAGCGCGATCAGCTTCTTCATGTCGTGGCGGTGCGGCGCGGTCTCGGCGATCTGCCGCTCGTCATAGTCGCGGAAGCGCTCGAGGATGCTCGCCGCGGTGGGCGCGTCGTAGCCCAGCAGGGTCAGCAGCTTTCCGGACGCGTCAAGCGCCGAGGCGAACACCTCGCGCACCTGCGCGATGCCCAGCGCCGCGTATTCGTAGGCGTCGGTGCGGCTCCGCGCGCGCGCGATGATCTGCAGCTGCGGGAAGCGGGCGCGCACCCGCTTGGCCATGGTCATCGCCGCCTGCGGGTCGTCGAGCGCGATCAGGAGCACGCGCGCCTGCGCCGCGCCTGCGGATTCCAGCAGGTCCATGCGCGTCGCGTCGCCGTAGTACGCCTTCCAGCCGAAGCGGCGTACGGTGTCGATCTGCGCCGGGTCGTGGTCGATCACCGTGGTGCCGATGCCCAGGCCGCGCAGCACGCGCGCCGCCACCTGGCCGAAGCGGCCGAAGCCCGCGACGATCACCGGGTTCGATTCGCGGATGGTGTCAGGGGTGCCCTCGACCGATTTTTCTCCGCCGGCAAGACGCTGATAGGCCATCATCAGCGGCGCAGTCGTGAGCATCGACGTCGCGACCGCCGCGTTGAGGATCGCCAGCGTCTCCGGCGGCAGCACGTTAGCCGCCGCGGTGAACAGCACGAAGGCGAACTCGCCGACCTGCGACAGTGCCACTGCGAAGAGGCCCGCGTCCCGGCCGCGGCAGTAGCCGAACCAGCGCGCGCTGTGGAAGAGGAGCAGCATCTTCAGCGCCACCAGCGCGGCGGTGAGGGCGAGGATCACGTGCGGGATGCGCACGAAGAGACCCAGGTCGACCGACATGCCCACCGCCATGAAGAAGAGTCCGAGCAGCAGCCCCTTGAACGGGTCGATGTCGAGCTCGAGCTCGTGGCGGTACTCGCTCTCGGCGAGCATCACGCCGGCGAGGAATGCGCCGAGCGCCATCGACAGGCCGACCGCGTGCGCGAGCGCCGCGGTGCCGAGCACGAGGAACAGGGAAAAGCCGACGAACACCTCGCGCAGCCGCGTCTCGGCGATGTAGCGCAGGAGCGGCCGCACCAGGAACCTGCCCGCGGCGATGACGGCCGCGATGAAGCCCGCCGCCTTCAGGGCATCGAGCCAGTCGAACGCCTCGGCTTCGCCGCCGAGGAAGCCGAGGACGACGAGCAGCGGGATCACCGCCAGGTCCTGGAACAGCAGCACCGCGAACGAGGCCTGTCCACCCGGCGTTGGCAGCAGGTTCTTCTCCGAGAGCATGGCGAGGCCGATCGCGGTCGAGGACATCGCGAAGCCCATGCCGGCGACCACGCCGACCGCGAGCGGCTGCCCGAGCAGGACCGCGAGCGCCGCGACCGCCGCCGCGGTGAGCACCACCTGCGTGCCGCCGAGGCCGAAGATCGCGCGGCGCAGCGACCAGACGCGGGCGACGTTGAGCTCGAGGCCGACGAGAAAGAGCAGCAGCACGATGCCGAGCTCGGCGAAGTCGAGCACGGTGCGGGCGTCGGTGATCAGGCGCAGGCCCCATGGGCCGATCGCGATGCCGGCGACGAGATAGCCGAGCACCGAGCCCGCGCCGAGGCGCGTGAAGACCGGCACGGCGATCACGCCCGCGCCGAGGTAGATGAGCGCTTGGCTCAGGAAGCCGTCGGTGTCCATGGCTAGAATGTTCGCATGGACGCCAAACCTGCATCGGCTTCGCATCCTGTGGACGCGGGCCAGTTCAGGACCGGCATGCGCACCCTCGCCGGCGCGGTCAACATCATCACCAGCCTGCACTCCGGCCACCGCTACGGCATGACCGCCACCGCGGTGTGCTCGGCGACTGCCGAGCCGCCGACGGTGCTCGTCTGCATCAACAAGCTCGCCACCACGCACAACGCGGTGGCGAAGAGCAAGCTCTTCTGCGTCAACGTGCTGCGCGCGGAGGACTGGGAGCTGTCGACCTCGTTCAGCGGCGGCCAGGCCGGCGAGTCGCGCTTCAAGAGCCGCGAGTGGACGCGCCTCGCCACCGGCTCGCCGGTGCTGATCGACGCGCTGGTGTCGTTCGACTGCCGCGTGGTGAAGTCGATGGCGCACGGTACCCACTCCGTGTTCCTCGGCCAGGTCGAGCAGATCCTGATCGGCCAGAAAGGCAAGCCGCTGCTTTACTCCGACGGGCAATACGCCAAGCTCGCTTCGCTCACGCTCGGCGAGCCGCTCCCCGAAGGCCTGGACTACTGGGGCTTCTAGACCGTCGTATCCGGGTGGTCGTGGCGGCGAACTTCATCGCCGTCGCCTCGCGCATGTCGCTCGTGACGTTCATCGGCATCTACTTCGTGACCCGTGCCGGCATCGACCTCGCCACCGTCGGCGTCGCGTTCCTGTGCGAGAACCTCGCGCGCGGCACGCTCGCCCCGGTGTTCGGCGCGCTCTCCGACCGCGTCGGGCGGCGCCGCCTGCTCGTCGTGTCCGCGGCGGCCACCGCGCTCGTGCTGCCGTCGTTCCTGCTGGTGAGCGGGCCGGTCTCGCTCATCGCCTGGAGCTTCGCGCTCGGCATCACCGGCGCGGTGAACATGCCCGTGGCCGGCGCGCTGCTGCTCGACCTCGCGCCCGCCGAGCGGCGCCAGTCGGTGCTCGCGCTCAACTACACCGTGATCAGCATCGCCTACACGGCGGCGGTGTCGCCGGCGGGCTATGTTGCCGAGCGCGGCTACGGCCTGCTCGCCGCGCTGAGCGCCGCTGGCTATGCGCTGGTCGCGGTGCTCTATGCGGCTGCGCTGCGCGGTCCGCTGCCGCGCGACCCGGCGACGGAGGCGGGCGTCGCGCGCGACACGCTCTCGGCGTTCTCCGACCGCCGCTTCCTCGCGTTTGCCGCGGCGGCATGCATCTTTCCGCTCAGCATGGGCATGGTGGTGGCCGTGTCGCCGCTCTTCGCCGCCGCGATGGGGCTGCGCGAGGGCTACATCGGCCTCGTGCTCGGCGGCAACAGCCTGGTGGTGGTGCTCGCCGCGCTGCCGGTCGCCGCGCGCATGGAGCGCAGCGGGCCCTTCGCCTTCCTGCCGGTCTCGGCGCTGATGGTGGCCGCGGGGCTCGCCTGCTACGGCGCGATCGACGACGCGGCCACCGCGCTGCTCGTCGGCACGCTGGTCTTCAGCCTGGGCGAGATTGTCTTCAGCTCGGCGGTGCCGGCGGCGGTGGCGCGGCTCGCGCCCGCCGGGCGGCGCGGCGCCTACCAGGGAGGCTGGGCGCTGGTGCAGTCGCTCGCCATGGGCAGCGCGCTGGTGCTGAGCGGCGCGCTCAGCGCGCGCGTCGGCTGGCCGCCGACCTGGCTCGCGTTCGCCGCGCTAGCTCTCGCCGCGGCCGGCGCTTTTGCCTTCAAGCTCCGCGACTAGCTCGCGCTGCCGCGCCACTGGGTCGAAGCTGATCTCCCAGCGGAAGTGGGTCGCGGCGCCGCGCTCCTCGAGCAGCTCGTGCGTCAGCACCGCGCGCAGCGTGTGGCGCTTGTCGGGCGCGACGCCGACGCGCAGCAGCTCCTCGTCGGCCCAAAGCTCGTAGACGCCCGGCGTATCGGGCGTCGTCAGCACCAAGGCAGCGAGAACCAGCCACTTGGGGCCGCGGATCCCCATGGCGGAAGCATGGCGCGTCTTGCTGAACGCTCCCTTAAGACAAGCTGTCAGTAGGTATACGTTGCAGCGGCGCCGGCGCCGATGCCGGGCGAGCCGCTGGCAAAGCCTTTCAGGACATAAGCCTGCAGCCTCCACGCGCGGTCGAGCTTGCGCGACCAGAAGCCGCTGAGCTCGCGCTGCGGCGCCGGCGCCGGCGTGCCGGCCTGGCGCGCATCGAAGGCGATGCCGGCGCTGTCGCGCTCGTCGATCCGGCGGCTCACGCCGAGCGTCGCGTTCCAGACGTTCTGGAAGTTGATGAACGGCGAATCGCCGAACGCGGTGTAGCCCACGCCGCCGAACAGCGTGTTGCGCTCGAGCGCCTGCCAGACGTCGACCTGCGCGCCGAGGTCGTTGCTGCCGCTGCCCAGGCCGCGGCTCGTGTCGCCGGTGGCGAGCTTGATGCGGCCGGTCAAGTCGATGCCCGACGCACGCCCGGCGATCGCGGCGTAGGTGGCGGCAAATACCGAGTCGCCTAGGCCGGCGGCGCTCGACTCCGCGCGACCGTGGCCGCGGCGGTTGCCGGCGTCGATGCGGCCGAAGCCAGGCACGACCGAGCTCGCGCCGCTGATTTCGACGATCGGCACCATGCCCTTGAAGGTCCAGCGTTCGCGCTCGTATTTCGCGGTGAACGGAATCGACACGATCCGGGTCTCGGTCGAGCCGCCGTAGCGGCCGCTGCTCGCGTTCAGGCCGGCGCCGAGCGTCAAGTCGGCATCAGCGGCGAGCGCCGCCCGCGCGGCGCACAGCGCAATGACTGCGATGAGGATGCGCATCAGCGCCCCGGGCGCTCGGGCTTCTCGGGCCGCTCGGGCTTCTCGGGCCGCTCGGGCTTCACCGGTCTTTCCGGTTTGTCATGCCGGGCGATGCTCTCCGGGCGATCGGCTTTCGGGTTGCGCATCACCTCGCCGATCTTCATTCCCATGGACTGCGCGATCTGGCCCCAGCCCTTGCCGGCGGCACGCTGCGACAGCACGCCGTCCAGCGCCGTGTTCAGCTGTGCCGGGGTCGGGCTGTCGATGCCCTTCTGGTGCAGGCCGGCGGTGGCGAGCGAAAGCGCGATGTTCACCTCGCCGTAGCCGAGCTTGCCGGTCGCCGGGTCGAACTTTGTACCGCCGAGGGTGAAGTCGGCGCCGCTGCGCAGGCCGTCGACCAGCGTCGCGGCATTGGCCGGCGAGCCGGCGAGCGGCGTGTACTTCTCGACCAGCGCGTCGCGCGACTGCGCGAGGGCGCTCTGCGCGACCGCGAGCCAGGCGGCCGCGACTACAGCGAGGGCGATGGATGTCGCAATCCAGCGTTGCTTCTTCATGGGGGCCTCCGGAAATGCTTCTTGGGAGAGGAAGCCAATGTTAGGCACCGGCCGCCGCGCTGGCGCGGGAAAGCGTCACGCGCCGGATAGTCCCGTCGGACTACGTTCTCAGCAGCTTGTCGCCGCGGAGCGACACTCGCTGAGCGATTCGAGGAAGGCGACGAGATCATCGATCTCTGCAGCCGTGAGCCGCAGCGGCTTCAGGACGCGCTCGCCGTCGGCGTGCAGGCGCTCCTCGTCGAGCTCGGAGTAGTGCTTCACCACGTCGCGCAGCGTGGCGAGGCTGCCGTCGTGCATGTAGGGCGCGGTCTGCGCCACGCCGCGCAGCCCCGGCACGCGGAACTCGCCGAAGTTGCGGTGCTGCGGCTCGACATGGCGCGTGCCGGTGGCGCTCGAGCGCTCCGCGTCGTCGTTGAAGCGGCCGAGCAAGTTGTAGGGGTTCGCCTTCAGCTTCTTGATGCCGCCCAGCCGGCCCGGATCGACGCGCCCGCCCGCGACGAAGAAGCGCATGCCAGTATCGGCGAACTCGCCGTTGGTGAACTGCGGGCCGAAGTGGCACACGCTGCAGTTGCCCTTGCCGGCGAAGATGCGCGCGCCGCGCTGCGCGGCTTGCGGATAAGTCGTCGGCATGCCGCGCTCCAGCGCATCGCGAAATTCATCGAATGGCGTGCGTCCGCTTAGCAGCGTCTCCTGGTACGCGGCGAGCGCCTTGCCGACGTCGGCCAGCAGCTCGTCGTCATCCGCGGTCGGGACGCGTCCGAACGCCTTCGCGTAGTCGGCCGCAAGATGGCCGCGCACGAAGCTTCCGACGTGCGCCGGCGAGGCCTTCATCTCGCGCGGATCGAGGAGCGGCCGGATGCTTTGCGACCAGAGGCTGTCGTGCGCGCCGTCCCAGCCGTACCAGCGGTAGAGGCCGGCGTTGACGAGGCTCGGCGTGTTGCGCTCGACCTCTTCCAGCCCGAAGGCACGCGGCCGCGCGTCCTGGAATGCGCGGAAGGGCGCGTGGCAGGTGGCGCACAGCACCGACCCGGTGCCGGAGAGGCGCGGCTCGAAAAACAGGCGCTCGCCGAGCGCGATCGCCTCGGGCTTGCCCGACACGCGGTTGCTCGGGTCGCGCCGCGCGGGCGGCGGCCATGGGCCGTGAGAAAGAATTCTGTCCCTCTCTTCTGAGGAGAAGACGACCAGCTCGCGCGCCAGGCGCTCCCCGTCGACGAAGAAAATGAGCTGCCACCTGCCGGGCATGTGGAACATCAGCCCTTCGACGCGCCAGCGGCCGGGGCCGAGCGGCTTCACCTCGGGCAGGTAGTTCATGCCGTGCCCGTGCTCCGGCATCTGCGCGCCCACCTTGAGCGTCTTCGGCGGCGGGCCCGAGCGCGAGCACGCCGCGACCTCGAGCGCGAAGTGAGTCGAGACGGAGATCGCCGGCGCCCGGTAGGCGAGGACGTGACGTGGCGACTCGAGCCGCACGCCCTCGTGCGGGGGCGTGCAGGCGGGCGCGGCGCCGGCGGCGCTCAGTCCGGCCGCAAGGACGAGGCGAAGAGCTGCTCGGAAGAGCAACGCTCGCATATCCTGTATTGTGCAAGAAAAAATGCAGGTCACCCCGCCGCGCAGCCTGCGCGAACTCTTCGCCGGTTTCCTCGCCATCGGCGCGCGCTCGTTCGGCGGCGTGATGCCCTGGGCGCACCGCACGATGGTCGAGGAGCGCCGCTGGATGACGCAGGCCGACTTCGCCGAGACCATCGGGCTTTGCCAGTTCCTGCCCGGCCCGAACATCGGCAACGCCTCGATCGTGCTCGGCAAGCGCTGGTTCGGGCTCGCCGGCTCGATCGTCGCGGCGCTTGGCCTCTATGCGCTGCCCTTCATCTGGGTGCTCGCGCTCGCCGCGCTTTACTCGGAGTACGCAGCGCAGCCGACGGTGCGGGCGCTGGTCACCGGCGTGGGCGCGGCCGGTGCCGGCCTTTTCATCGGCACCGCGGTCAAGCTCGGCAGGGCGCTCGCGCGCAAGCCCGCCGCGCTGGTCCTCATCGCCGCGACCTTCCTCGCCATCGCGATCGGCCGGCTCTCGCTCCTCTTCGTGATGCCGGCCGCGCTGCTCGTCGCCTACCTCGCCGCGCGCCGGGGGCTCCTGTGATCGTCGAGATCGCGCTCTATTTCGCGGCCCTTTCCTGCATCGCCTTCGGCGGCCTGCCTTCGGTGGTGCCGGAGATGCAGCGCTACGTGGTCGACGTGCAGGGCTGGGTGAGCGCCGACGACTTCATCCACCTCTTCGCCATCGCGCAGGCCGCGCCGGGGCCGAACATCCTGTTCGCCGGCCTGGTCGGCTGGAAGCTCGCCGGGCTGCCGGGCGCGCTGGTCGCGCTGGGCGCGATCTGCACTCCGGCGGCGGTGATCTCCTGGTGGGTCTCCGGCCTCTGGGAGAAGTACAAGGAGGCGCCGCGGCGCATCGCGCTTCAGCGCGCGATGGCGCCGCTCGTGGTCGGCCTGATCTTCTCCGGCGGCTTCGTGATCGCCACGCCCGGGCCGGTGCCCGACTGGCGCCTCTGGCTGATCGCGGGCGCGGCCGCGGTCGCGATGCTCGCGTCGAAGATCAACCCGCTCTGGTTCCTCGGCGCCGGAGGCGCGCTGGGCGTCATATTGCTTTCGTGAACACCTGGCGCTCCCGCGAGGCGAGCAGCGGCACCGCCTCGGCGAGGTACTTCTTGAAGTGCGCCGTCGCCTGGTGCGCCTCGAAGGCCTTCTCGTCGTCATAGACCTCGAACAGCATCACCTTTGTCTTTTCCTTCGGGTCGACCAGCACCTCGAACTGCCGGCAGCCCGGCTCCTTGCGCGCCGCGCGCGCGTTGTCGCCGAGCTTCTGCATGAACGTCGCGACGCTCTCCGGCTTGACGCGGATGTTGACCACCAGCACGAAAGCCATGTTTCCTCCTTTTGGCTAATCTACCCGATAGGGAGGTAGCCATGATGGAAGGAACCCAACCCCGCTGTTCCCCGGCCTGCGGCGCTTCTATGACCTCATGGAGCCGGGCTACGAATATCCGCTCTTCTGGGGCCTCGTCATGCTCGCGATCGCGCTGCGCGGCGGCGGGCCTTACTCGCTCGACCGCGTGATCGGTAAGGTGTTGTAAGTCGCCATCGCGTTTCCCATCAAAGGCGTGCAGCGGTCTATATACTGCCCGGCTGTGAAACAGCCTTTCTTCGCCATCACACTCGGAGTCGCGTTATTGACCGGGTGCGCACAAACGGCATACGTGCCGCGCTCCCAGACGATGGATGTGCGCTCAGCCCGCGCGATCGTAGAGCACGCTCTCACCACATCCAACCTTCAGGTAGGTGGGAACTGGACTCCCTCGGCGAAAGTGCACGCCGCCCGGGTTCGTGGCGACGGGTTTGGCGTTGCGGTGCAGGATGCAAGCATCGATTGGAGCCTGTTTAACAACGTGAAATATGGAGCCCCCGGTCTGCGAACCTGTCCGTTCGCGTCGGTCAATCCGGCGTTGACAGACTTTGGTCCGCTAGGAAGTCCGCGATATGGCGTAGAAATGCCAGGCTGCGAGATGAGAATCTTCTTCCATCGCCACGACGATGCAAAGAACTTCGTTGACGCGCTCTATACGTTGAAGGTGAATGCGGGTCGCTAGCGGGAGGCCAAGATGCCGCGACTAACAGGTGCCAGCGTTTATCCCTGCAGCACGCTATTGATAGTTGCGCTCGCTTTTTCAGCGCCGATCAGCGCGCAAAGCGTCCCCTATGCTATCGGCCGATGCGTGGCCAACTGCGACGCGCCGTCTCCATCGGCGCCTTCTGGTTCTGCGCAGCCGATGATGAACCAACTCGGATCTGAAGCCGGCCGTCGCATCGGCAGGGGCCTTGTCAACACTGACTCGGGAGCACGCTCGAGCAACTCTCCCGAGGTAGGAGCGGCTCGCCGCCAGCTCGAGCAATGGGCAAACGAGGGCCCGGAAGGCTCTTCATCGAGCGGTGCTCGGCCAGGATTCGACCCGGACGGTCGCCGATAACCATCCTGCCTCGCGCAGAGGCGGCGATGGCGATTCCAGTCGGATATAATCCCGCCCCTCGCGCCCGTAGCTCAGTTGGATAGAGTACCTGGCTACGAACCAGGGGGTCGTGGGTTCAAATCCTGCCGGGCGCGCCAGTCACCTGAGCGGGTTGCAGCAATGCAGCCCGTTTCGTTTGGCGGTAAATCCAAACGCCCAGACCTGTCGTTTTACCGGCGTGGACGAGCACAGTTTCGCGGAGGAGGCCAAGGCCATCGTGCAGCGCCTGTTCGTGCGCGCTGCGCAGCGCGCCGGCGGCACGGTGGCGTTGGGCACGTATCTGGGCCTCACCTACTCGGAGCTCAGGCGCTACCTGAGCGGCGAAGCCATACCGCCAGGCGAGGTCCTCCTGAAGGCGCTGGACCTTGCGCTCGAGGACGTCGATCTGATCAAGAGCGGCTCCTCCGATCAGGCTTGGCGCTTCCTGTTCCACTCCAGGCTGGCAGCAGACCCCGGGTGAGTGCTACCACCGTCCAGCTGCTGAAGGTCGCGTCCGACATGCTCGGGAGCGACGCGGCTCTCGCCGAGCGCCTCGGGATCGGCGCGTCGACGCTCGAGAGATACATGGCCGACAATCCGCCGCTGCCGGACCCGCTGCTGCTGCGGGCCGTCGACATCGTCCTTGCCGACCAGCGGTATCGGGTTGTAACGGAATCGCTACAAGCTATCGCGCCGAAATCGACAGCGAACTGAGCGCGGATCATGCGTTCTGCTTTTCAATCGCGCAGGGAACTTGTCAGGAAAAAACCGACTTTGGCACAATGCCGTCCATGGAAAGGACGCACGATTCAAAAAGCGCTCCGCCTGGAGGTTCGGTGGCAACCCTCGGCGACGTTCTTTATCCGAAGCCCAAGAACGTCGCGCCCGAAAGCGAGTGGGTCGCGCTCGTGCGCTCCATCGCCGCGGGCGACCAGGCGGCATTGCACGCGCTCTATGAGCGCACGCACCGCGTCGTCTTCACGCTGACCATGCGCATCACCCGCAACCGCGAAACCGCCGAAGAGCTGACCCTCGACGTCTTCCACGACGTCTGGCGCCGCGCGTCGCGCTACGACCCGCGTAACGGCACGGTGCTAGGCTGGGTCATGAACCAGGCGCGCTCTCGAGCCATCGACCGGGTGCGCTTCGAGAACCGCAAGAAGCGCATCGACGCCGGCGACGGCCACACGGTGCTCGCCCTCGACGCCGACGAGGGCGCGGAGCTCCTCGAGCTCAAGCGGGACGGCGAGGCGGTTCGCAAGGCCCTCGTGGTGCTGACCCCCGCCGAGCGCGAGGTGATCGAGGCCGCCTTCTTTGCCGACATGACGCACGCGGAAGTGGCCACGCACTTGAAGCAGCCGCTCGGAACCGTGAAGACGCGCATCCGCTCCGGCCTGCAGAAGCTGCGGCAGGTGCTGCGCCCGGGAGGGCAATCGTGAGCGCCAAAGACATCCTCACGCCGCCGCTGTTGCTGCAAAGGCGCCTTGCCGAGCGCATCGCCGCCGACACCGGCGGCCAGCCGGTGCTGCCTCCGGTTTCCGGTTGGACGGAGCCGGAGTGGGACAACGTCGCGCCCGGCATCTGGGTCAAGCTGCTCGCGCAGGATCACGAACGCCATATCGTCAGCATGCTGGTGCGCCTCGAGCCCGGGGGCGAGTACCCGGCGCACACCCACGCCGGGCTGGAAGAGCTGCATCTCCTCGACGGCGAGCTGTGGATCGACGAGCGCAAGCTTTATCCCGGCGATTACAACCGCGCCGAGGCGCCGACCGGTGACAAGCGCGTATGGAGCGAGACCGGCTGCACCTGCGTGCTGATCACCAGCACCAAGGACATCCTCGCCTGAGTTACAAGGGGCCGGCGTTTCCCGCCGCCGCGAAGTAGCGCCTAGGGTTGTCCGGCCGGCTTCACGCCGCAGGCGGCGAGGTCGATCTCGCCTCCCGCGGCGAGCGCCCGGTAGAGCGACCAGAGCTTCTGGTCGACGCGCTGCTCGCGCGGGTGCGGCTCGGCCTTGGCGAAGCGCCCGGCCGCGCGCGGGCCGGCGTTGTAGACCGCGTAGGCCGCGCGCGCCGCATTGGCGGGATTGCCGGTCTTCTCCGCGTACGGGATCGCGTAGTCGCGCACGTAGCGCTGCAGGATCTGCGCGCCGGCGCGCACGTTGTAGGCGGTGTCCCAGCGCAGCCGCCGCACGTCGTAGAAGCCGCGCCAGACGTGCTGGTTCACCTGCATCAGGCCGACGCTGCCGCTGGGCGAGCGCAGGTACGTCACCTTGCCCGAGCGCACCACGTACTGGCGCCAGCAGCTCTCGATGAGCGCCGTGGTCGGCACGAGGTTGCGGTAGACGGCGTCGTAGGGCGTGGCGAAGGGCGCGCGCTCGGCCTCGGCCGCCGCGGTTTTCGTCAGCAGGCCCGAGACGCGCGTCTCGTAGGCGGCGAGCTGCGCGCGCGTCGGCACCCAGCGCTCGAGCGCATCGCCGTCGGCGCGCGCGGGGCGCACCAGGAAGTCGAGCCAGCTGGTCGTGGCCGGCGGCAGCGGCTCGGGCTCGCGCACGTCGAAGAGCTGCCGCAGCTCGCCATCGACTTGCCAGCCGTGCGCGAGCGGGTCGCCGCCCGCGGCGGGACGCAGGCTGCGCGCGAGCTGGCGCAGGCCGTCGACCGACGGTCGCGCGCCGAGGCCGGGCGCGGCCTGCTCGAGCGCGGCGAGCGCGTCGCCCGCGTCGACGAACAGCGCGTAGCGCGAGGTGTCGAGGACGGCGCGCAGCTCCTGCCAGGTGTCGAAGAAAAGCGCGCGCAGCGGGTCCGCTCCGGCCGGCTCGTCGCCGGAGAGGAGCGCGACCATGCGATAGCGGCTCTCGAGGAGCAGCGTGAAAAGCCGCTGGCGCAGCGCGGCATCCGCGTTGTCGAGCGCGAGCGTGCGCACCGCGTAGAGGACGAACGCATCCCACGGCTCGAGCGCCTTCTCCAGGGCCTCGAGCTCGACT